>Ga0193707_1000078_pt1 | contig 24426 bp, 20 predicted proteins | sample U3c2metaG_FD_143043 | JGI IMG/M metagenome (GOLD analysis project Ga0193707, IMG submission 143043) | Soil microbial communities from a riparian zone of the East river system, Colorado, United States - U3c2 | ecosystem: Environmental > Terrestrial > Soil > Riparian zone | place: USA: East River... | reverse complement strand
ACTCAACCCTGAGCGCCATAACGCTCGACGAAGCACGCCGTAGCTTTTCCGTCGCGTTTTTCAGGGTTCAGCGCCAGGCATTGTCCGACGGGATCAAGTTTTTTCCAAAGCGCCGCTCCGGCGCGGCCGCCAACCAAGGCTGCACCTTTTCGGCATAGAGTTTGAAGTGCGGCGTCTGGCGGTGCGCCTCCAACGCGGCTTCGTCTTTGTAGACTTCGTAATAGTAAAAGCGGTTGGGGTCATCCCGATCTTGGATCAGGTCGAAGCGCAAGCAGCCGGGCTCGTCTTTTTCTGAATGTTCGGCGTCGTGGCGTACGGCCTCCAGGTACTCAGAGACATGCTCCGGTTTTATCTGAACCGTGACGTGCAATATAATCATTCTCTTCCTCCTGCGTTACGCATCGGTTATTTTCAGCCGACCAGCGGTCGAAAAACGGCGAAAACCTTGTCGGAGTTCGTCGTCCACGACTCCAAAAATACTGCTTCGTCGGGCTTACGCTTGAGCTCGGCCATCGCTCCGGCGAGACAAAACCAATTGAGCAGTTCATGATGGCCCCGGTCTTCCGCTTCAGGCAGTGTAGTATTGCGCCAGATTTCCCATCGGCCGGCGCGCAGCGCTTCGAAATAATGTTTGTCCGACTCGACGTCGGGATACATGCGGCCGTGCTTCGCCGTCAAAAACGAATGCGACCAGCTGGAAGAAGCGATCAGCGCGACCCTCCACGGGCTTGTTGCAAATGCGCGCGCGGTCGCCGCACCAATCTGAAAACAACGCCACGGCTGCGGTCCGGGTGGATCTTCTTCCTTCTCGAGCAGGCTTTGTCCTTTGGATGGCGTCGGCGGCACGCCTTGACTGCCCGTAAGATGGCGTCCGTAGGCATTCACCGTGAACGGCACCAGCGGATACTCAAACCCTTTGCGGTCCCAATCAAGATAAAGCACGGAGTTCGCGAATGCATGACCCAACCCAATGTGCAGCGGCTTGTAGCTGTAGGCGATGTCGAAACCTTCGTTGAGTAGAAACGACGCGAGGTGTTTGCCGCCGAGGCGATGTCCTTTGACCCCGAAGGTCTTATCCATTGCCTCATTCCAAGAATTTATGCCGCGCTGGTTGTGCAGCCAGGGCTGGAATTCCGCAGAGTCGTAAGCAAGGACGGAAAACGCCGGCACGCAGTCCTCCCGGTAGTTCTCGAACTGATCGTCGCCCCAGATCACGCAAAAATCCGGTTGAAAATCGTCGAGCGCGCGGCGCGCCGCGCGAAAACCGTCGATCATCGCAGCGCGATGCGCGTCGGAATGCCCCTGCCCATCATCCATGCTCCACTCCCGGCGCATCGGCTCCGGCCAATTCTCGATCGAGCGCAAGCGCTCCGGCAGCGCGGGATCGGCCAAACACATTTTGATGCGGCGGGTTAGATTCCCCTGGATCGAAAGACCAGGATAATGAGTGATGCCAAGCCCAAGAATTTGTCCCATGGGATCCTCCTGGTTCGACACTGAACCCTCAGCAGCGGTTGAACAATCAAGACATCAGTTTAAAACCTATACACGTTTCTGAGCCCTTGGTACACGAGCCATTTTCATTTGTCCAGAATCGCACATGCGCCACTCGCGCCAGTCTAAAATTGAAAAAAATAATGGAAGACTTGCAGGCCCTTGGAGCGTTGGTCGAACGTGGCCTGCGGTTAGCGCTGTCCGAATGGCTCAGGTCGCAATTTCATCGTCAATTCCCGGCAATTTTTTCTGTCGCCGCGGGCTTTTTACCGCACTTTTGAAACGCGATATCTTTATTTTTCGCACAATAAGAGAATTGGCTTCCAACGCTTGCGTAGCGTTATTAAATCATCTAGAAACGATGACCAATAAGATAATCGATGCACTCGCATCAACGACGCGGATATGAAAGAAAGCCTGAAAACGTCTAATAGATGATCCATCTAAAATATTGATAAAAGAGTTGATCCATTTTGATACAAACACCATCCTTTTGGCCTTTTCCGGATACCGAATGTCCATTTTGCACGCATCGGAAGTGCGGCCGGTGCCGTGAAGTATCATTTTCCATCGCTGCGTGCTGTCAATGCAGAATGAGAGCAATTGAGCGCCTCAAGTATCTCGAGGAACGTCTGCATGAAAACAACAGTCAGGATGGCTGATTCGCACTGCGTGGCTGGCTCTCCGCTTGAGGGCGTGCTTGCAGAAATTTCCCCGAAGAAGGACAAACGAGTAACCTTACGCACCAATGCTGCCGCTTACTCTGAAAGATCTTAATAAAGTGCTCTATCGCTGGCATCGAGCCACAGACTGGGGAGTCTCTCCATCGCTCTCCGCGTCCGTCCTACGCTCAAAAATTCTTGTTCCTCCCAATGGATTAGCTTCTCGCGTTCGACCACGGACAAACCGCATCACTCGTTGAAATTTCCAGAGCTCGCAAATGATCTGCGAGTGGATCATCTCTCCTAATCGAAAAATCTGGAGTCGGCAGCTCACGCGCCGCCGAACCACTCTCCCGTTTAGCGACCGGCGTGAAGCGTCGCGCGACCGACCAGTTGGCCGCCTTCGGTTTCCAGGTCAAGTCGTATATTCGTATAGGGTGTTACCCTGCCAAAGGTGCACCTTGTCCAGAGTCGAAAACCTTCCGTTCTTCCACCCACTACATTGTAAAAGGCAGACGCAAACACAAGCTCTCCGTTCTCAAACCACCGGTGTCGTAGTTTTTCCTGCAGGCCCAACGGCGCCCTGATCGCCGTAAGTCCGTAGAGTTGACTGGCACCGTCGGCTTTTAGCTCGGTCATCGGCGCGAGCATCTGCAACGATTCGCGGTCGAATTCCGTGCCAAATTCGACGCTGGCCATGCGCAATGGCGCCGGGGGTATGAAGGGACGGCCAAGCTCGACCAGAGCGAAAAACAAAACACCCACTCCCAGAGCCAGCCCCGTCCGACGGATGAATGACTGCAGCGCTGGATAACCAAGCGTAAGAAATCCCAGAAACGCCAATATGCCGCTGACGCGCGTCGTCAGCGTATTACTCACGCTCCAGAGAATCGGCAGCATGACGTTGACCAACGCAAAAAGGTTAAAAGCGAAAAATCCCGCATTCAAATAACGGTTCGCCGATAGATGCCGATCATAGATGACGTCGAGCGTGGATAGCACGGCGGAGAATCCAACCAACAACACAAAAACAAGATTGCGCGATCCTACTGTCGCGCTGGTGTAATAGATCGGCAGCACAAAAAACAGCATCTGCTGATACAAGTTCTTGTTGAAGAAGTTGACGATGAGCCGGAGGTGCGGCGCCGATTGCGCCGGCACACGGCGCAGTTTGAGCAGCTTCGGCAACAATAAACTGGAAAGCCAGATAAAGCTGATATGAAAAACGGCGACGCGAAGGTAGGCAAAGTTCCGTTTGCCCAGCCACATGATGCCGATCCCCAAAATCAGGGCATAGAGACTATGAAGCCACCAGAGTTTGGTTTTATGGCGCCGAATCCATTTGTCCACCCGACAGTTGAAATTCGCGTTGGAACTCGTCGCGCTCGCGTTTACATCAACCATATGGATCGATAGCGAATACTCTCGGAACCTGTTTCGACTCGAACCCGAGAAGCTCTCATCAAGACAAGCTTACTTGAAATAGGTGCGTCGCGGAACTCACGGCGCGAAAACTGGCGTTTAGCGGCGAGACGAGTTCGTGAGGAGCCGACAAACCGATTTGACCAACTTGTGTTAATGCAAAACCGGATTTCTTGTCACAACAAATTGATTGTTATCCCAAGTCACAGGCGGAGCACTCTTTTCTCGTAGAGACGTTGTGGCTGCGGCGTCCGCTCTGTGAGAAACGATAACGTTTCCATGGTCACTTCGCCGAGCGGACGCGTCAGGGGTTGAACTTGCGATCTTCGGTATTAGACTGGCCTTGGAAGTGGATACTGCGAATGCGATCCAGATGGAGTATCCGCCTTCGGAGTCCGGCTTCGCAGCGCTGATCGAGGGTGCGGCGGCGCGCCGCGTCGGTAAGGGCAAATCGACACCGGGCTCCGAACAGGTAACTGCCGATTTTTGCGCTTCCCTAGCCGCACGCAACGAGGAGGCGAGGATGACGATTGACACAACCAAAAGGGGATTGCGTTGCCGAGCAAAAAAAACCCTCCGCGCTCACGAAGCTACGATTGAAGCTGACACTCAGGGCACTGTCGTTCATGAGGTCGACAATCTCGACCGACGGATGATTCTGGTAAAATGGGACAATGACGCATCCCTATACGTTTTTCCCGACGAGATCGAAATCGTGGGCGATGAGTGATGCGGCACAGTAGTGGCTAGCTGACCCGGGCGCGAGTCTTATAAACCGTTCACTTCGCCAGTGGATCAGGGCGCAACTGGAACTTGACGACTTTGGGCCTAGTCCCCTTGCCGCCTTCCATGTGATGCGTCGCTCTCCCGGCATAGGCGGACCACAGGCCTCTACCCTTCCAGCCCGCCTTCGGATCATCGATGCGCCCGTCCATACCTTTAGCAAAGAAGCCCATTGGATATGGGACGCGCAGCGTGACAAACTTACCGTCGACCAGCGCTTCAAGTGAATCGGAAAGATTCCCGGTCGCCAGTGGTACGTTCCTACCCAAGCCGAAAATGTCGTGCTGATCGACCCAGGTATAATAACTCGCCTGCGCGCTGCCCGAATCTGTAACCGTTTGGAACTGCGGTCCGGGAAACGGATAAAGCGTCCACCCTTCCGGACAGTGCTTGCCGGTCGCAGTCGGACCATTTAGCGGTCCATGGCATTTGCGCCGGTCGAAGCTCGCTAAATGGCCGCTCGCGAGCGGCACCCAGACGACGCCATCGCGGTCGATATCCATGCCCCGTGGCCCGTAGCCATTGATGGATGCTTTGGGCTCATTCCACGGCACCTCGTAGATTTCCGTCAACGCCGTGGCCGGCGGGTTGTCACCGGGATTCACTCGAATCACGGCACCGGGAAAATTCAGCACCGAACCCCAAATGGAACCGTCGATCGGGTTGACACCGATGCCGTAATATCCCGCTACGATCCGTTTGTCTTTCGTCGGATCGACGGGTTCATTGGCCTCCACATACTCGTCGCGCTTGCCGTTGCCGTTAGTATCGAGAACAAACGGCGTCCAACCTTGCGCTTTCTGCGCGTCACCGGTTTCCTCAAATATTTTTCGATCGAGCCAGCCGAGAATGCCGCTCGAGGCACCGCCACTGCTCAGCCATAACGTGTTATGGGCGTCCTCGGCAAAAACCAGATGGTGTGTACTGAAACAGGTGTCGATCAACGTGAACTTTTGCAGCTGCGGATCGTACATCGCGAGATGACGTCCCGCTCGTTCGAGCGGAAACAGTTTCGCAGACGGATGATCCGATCCTTTTTTGCAGAACTGCGGATTGTCCGGCGGTCGAATTCTCGCCGTGAGCCAAACCCGCCCCTTCTCGTCGAACATCGGATTGTGCACGGAAGTCTGACTCTGCCAGATGCGCTCCGTGCCCCACGCCGGCGACGGTGCCAGCATCAGGGTGTTCGCGGTTGAAATGAACATCGTGTCCGGTGTGTTCGCATCGCGCGCCGGCACTTTCACATCAATCGCACGGTGGCGCACCGGATCGAGGATCGGCACATCGTCGGTGCTATCTTCGGGTGAACCGTAGATCGGCCCATTAGCGTTGACCGTCGGGTTGCGTTTGTCGCTGGCGATCTCGTCATGGAGATAAGCCTTGGGCGTCGCCCAGTCCCACAGCGTGATGACAACGTTGCGCTCTTTGCCTTGCGGCCGCGGCGGCTTCGCTTTGGGCAGCTCGCCCGCCGCGATCCGATCGGTCCAATCGGCAAACAATTGCAGCGCCAAGACGGGCTCTAGGTCCTTCAAGTTGCGGATCATGATTTCGCTCGCCTGCCCGGATAGTACGCGCCGCTGCCAGGCGTCGAGGGAAGAGTTGAAATGACCTAAATCCTTGGAGATCACACGCGTCGCCTTGTTCCCGAGTTGATGGCACGAGTTGCAACCGAGTGTTTTGATGCCCGCCAGCCACTGCCCCTGGCTTCTTAAGCGGCCCGGTATGCCGTTGCCATCCGCGCCCGTGCCAGGGAAGTTGCTTTTATCCGGTATCTTGAGCATCGAGTACCAGTAAATCGACGGGTAATATTGCGCCGCGGCGGATTCGCTCGGTGCGGTCACCGCTTTCAGGTTGACCATCTTTCCAGGGGTCGCGCGCGCTTTCGGTCCATCAATCAAACCATAACCGCGCACCCAGATGTTGTAGTTGGCTTTAGGGAGATCAGGAATGACGTAGCGACCAAGATCGTCGGTGACGACGATCTTCGCGTACTTGGTCGGCAGGTCGGTGGTCTCGGCAATGACCCAGACACCGGCTTCCGGTCCGTTGGCGCTTCTTACAACGCCGCCGATATCGTCATTGTCGATGCGCACGGCTGTTCCGCCGCCTTGTTGGCTGCCCAGCGGAACCGGCGCCGCAATCAGAAACGAGCCCATACCGATCGCGATCATACCCAAGTACAACAGTTTCGTTACCCTCATCTGCTGCTCCTTACGTCTGTTGGCTTTGTCCGCGGGCGCCAGTGTCAGCCGCTGGAGACTATCCAAGAAAGAATCGTCGTGTCAATGCAAACTTATCCGGACGCCAACGGGGTCAATCGAAACCGTAAAAGATATACAGGAAATGGTTTTGGAGTAATCGCGATTGACTCACCGCAGGGAACTAGAATGAGTCAAACATACAAATATTTGCGCAGCGTTGTCTAAGTACAAAGAGATTTCGGACGGGAAAGGGCGAGAATGCAAGCGGCCTGACGATTAGCAAACCGTCAGGCCGCTTGAGGAGATGTTATCGACGATGTGAGTCCTCTCGAAGCTCTTTGCGGGCGGCTTGGAGTTTCTCTTGACTCTGTTGCAGGTCTTTTTTGTTGGCCGAGACTTTGCGCACGTCGTCGCGAATCTCGCGGCGATCCTGAGCAATCTCTTTTCGGCTCGCGCCGCTGCGAATGTCCCTTCTTAACTCGGCTCGATCTTTATGCAGCTCATCGACGTTCTTTTGCAGTTGTCCGTGATCTTCGCGCACGTCTCTGCGAGCTTGGTGGACGTCCTTAATATCCCCGCGGATCTCCTTGCGACTCGTATTGCCACGGTGGTCGAAAACATCATGTCTGAACCGGCGATCGTGCAGCTCGGCGTAACTCCATCTTCGATCATGGCCGATCAGTGTCGCGCCCCGAGGCACTTGGCGGCTTAGCGTCCGACAATCTCCGGGCGGAGGTTGATGACCGGGGGGTGTACCGGGATACCAAATACGACACTTACCTGGCGCTGGCATATGACCCGGCGGAACCCGAAAGTCATGATCGTCCTTCGCCAACGCCGGGACCGTAAAAGCGCCCAGCGTTCCGGCTATAATCACACCTAAAATGGTGCTCTTTATTGTCTTCATTCAAATAATCCTCCCTCGGATACCGCTCTGATTGCGAGCATTTAAAGCAACCGATATGCCATCATTCTCGGAATGGTAAATCCCTGATTTTCTCGCCTCTTTTCCTGGGGCTTGGTTCTAACAAGGGAAAGATTTACGCGCTCGCGGCGAAAATCTTCGGGGCAGTGAAATACCGCTAAAAATCACTCTGCGGTCCTGAACGAATTTTATGGCTCGCTTGGGAACCTCTGAGCCAAGCACGGGAAGGAATAGCCGCCTCACGAGAACCGCGCTATCGATTCACCCGACACCATATTTTCCGATCGGTGCCAGAAAACCTAGAATCATCGAAAGCACGTAGATAAATGCGTGATGAGGACAAATTTGCACGAAATTTTGCCCCGCTTGACCCGCTGCTCCGGAAGCATTGGCGATGAGATGTCGCAACGCTCTCGAACTACTGAATCCCGGCCATCTTTAGATAGTGCAGGTCGACAAACCGATCAGCCGGCATGACCGGCGTCGGGATAACGCCAGCTTCGCCCATCAATGCGAGGACCTGATTGAAGGCTTTGAGATTCAATTCGCCGCGCTTCGGCAAAACGTTCTTGTCGGGCTGTGTGTACGGCGAAAAAATCTCACGCGCGATCTCGTCGGAAACCTTCAGAGATTCTTTGACGATGTTCGTCAGCTCCGCGCGGTTTTTGGGATCGTTCATATACTCGTAGGACGCCGCGAACGCGCGCACGAAACGCACTAGAGCGTCCCTATTTTTTTCACCCCACGCGCGCCGCGTCATGTCGATGTTGAAAATAAGATCCGCGCCCGCCTCGTACGTGAAGCCGAGTCGAGGATAACCGTCTCTAATCGCACCCAGATCTTCCGGCTGACCCATCGGCACCGCGGCGCATTCGCCGGATTTCAAGCAGTCGAAGCGCGCGCTCGTGCCGACAACCGCTTTGGCCTGAAAATCCGCCGGCTTGATCTTGTTGTGAGCAAGCAGGCGCAGTGCCGACAGCGTAATCGTATCGCCGGGCGTCGACAAACCAAGCACTTTGCCATTGAGATCGGCGAAGCCTTTGATCTCCGGCCTGACAATTAAGCTGTAAACCGGGTTGGCCGTCTGAGCGATAATGGCCACCGCGTCGGAACCCTTGAGCACAGCTTGAATCAGATACGGCGTCGCGTTCTTGCCGGTGTCGATCTCGCCTTTATCGAGCGCTGCCACGATTCGATCCGTGCCGCCAGGAATCGGCACGACGACCAGATTCAATCCTTCACGAGTAAAGAATCCCTTGCGCTCGGCGACGGTGAGCGGCAGCGATGACAAGCTGCCGGCGGAAGCGGCGTTTTGCCCGTAGCGCAGCGTGATCAATTCCGCTGCTCGCGCGAAGTCCGGATAAATTGCCCAGAACAGCGCGCAAACAATCAATGGTATACGATGCTTCATCTTCTGCTCCGAATTGTTCTAAAAACCTTTCTGCAGTTGATCCATGAATCCTGAGCGGCGAATTTCGTCGAGCAGGCTCAAGTCCCAGTAATCCTTCTCAGAGACGCGCTGCGCCTGCGGCAGATCCAAAGCGATGAGATCGAGCATATAGCGGATCGCTTCGCTGCTTGGCCGGAGATTCCTGTCGATCCGGCTGGTAATATCGTCGTAGAGATATGCGTTCACGACTGGATCGGGGTTTTGCAGATATTTTGCGAAGGCCTTTAAGCTTTCCTCCTTGTTTCGGATCATCAAGTAAACGCCTTCGAGATAACCTTTGAGAAAACGGATGAACATGTCGCGATTCTTTTCCAGCATGGGCTGGCTGGTATTCAGGCCGCCGGCCAACGTCGGCACATCGATCTTCGTCAGCGCTTTTAATCCGGCTTTCTCCGCCACTAGATGATTCGGCGGTATGATCAACGAGGCTTGAACTCTGCCGGCCTTGAGCGCCGAAATATAACCGCCCGGCCCGCCGCCGAGCGGCAAAATTTTTACCTCGGTTTTTGGATCAATGCCGTTGTCGCGGAGAATCTTGGTCAGATGTATATAGGGCAAGTCGCGCCCGAGGCCGACGCCGAGCACCTTGCCCTTCAGATCGGCGATGCTGCGAATTTCCGGCGCAGTCATAAGAAAATAGCCGAGCGTATTCATCGTCACGCCGAGCTTGACGACTTTCGCGCCTTGGATCGCAGCGACGTAACCGGCGGTGTCGGATCCCATGAAAAGCTGAATGCTGCCGGACATGAGCGCCGGCACCGAGCGCGAGCCACCGCCGAGATAAACCAGGTCGACATCGAGGCCGTGCTTGCGCCAGATGCGCTTCTCTGAAGTTACCCACCCGGGGCTTAGAGCCGGCCCCAACGTCGCATAGGCGACTGTCATTTTGTCGGCCGCATGGAGCGTTGATGACCAGTAGACAAATAAGACGGAAATCAAGATATTCGGCATTATTCTTCTACGTCTTTGGTTCATGCGCCGAAACTTCGTGTTAAAAAAATTACCCAACCACCACCGTCGCATTGATTTAAAGGAGGAGCTCGAGTCGCGCCAATGCGACAACCTGCACCATCGTGCTGGTCGAGAAATCGGATCTCAACACCTCCCGTCCCGTTTTATTGATGTCGCGATGGTAACAAACGTCGGTGGTGAAAACGTTCAACGAGCGAATAACTGCCGCGCGGCACCGACAGTCCGCCGGGATTCACCGTCGCCTTCGGCATTCCTATGTCCTCCTTCTTGCTCGACTAAAGTAACGAGAATCTGCTCTAAATGGCTGCGCAGCCGGCAGACCGGCGTCGCATCGATGCCCGGGCAAGTTAGCCGAAACGATTCGGAGGTGTCAATCGCAACTCTTGGACAAGTCGGTTTGGCGATTGGATCATGACAACTTGTTTGCGTCGGCCAGACTTTTTCTTATTATATAGATGCACGCTGTTACCCGAAGTTGAATTCGTCGCAAGAGAGTCTCTTGCGATTTGAAAGGAACGCCCTATGCGCGAGCGATTCGTCGAAATCAGCACTGCCGATGGAGTCATGGATGCGTTCGTCACTCATCCGGAAGAGAACGGTCCGTTTCCTGCGGTAGTTATTTACATGGACATCTGGGGCCTGCGCGAAGAGCTCTACGATATCGCCCGGCGCGTCGGCACTGTCGGCTACTATTGTCTGGTTCCGGACTTCTACTATCGGAGCGGCAAGAGAATCCATTTCGAATTTCGGAACGAGCAAAATCAAACCATCTCTATCAACCGGCTTGACGGTGAAAAACTTCGCGAGATCCAGGCGCGGCCAAAACTGACCAACAAAATGGTCACGAATGATACCGGTGCGATTCTGAAATTCCTCGACGGCGCCGAGTTCGTGCGCCGCGGCGGCATGGGCGCGATCGGCTTTTGCATGGGCGGTCGCTATGTAATGGCCGCCGCCGGAACTTATCCGGAACATTTTATTGCTTCGGCATCCTTGCACGGCACAACGCTCATCTCCGACCGAAACGATTCGCCGCATCATTTAGCAGCCAAGCTGCGTGGCGAATTTTACTGCGGCTTTGCCGAGCACGACTCACACGCGCCGTTGGCGATGGTGCAGGAAATGGAAAACATATTGCAGCCTTGCCAGGTGAAGTATCACTTCACCGTGCACCCAGCCACGGAGCACGGCTACTCACTGCCCGACCGCGACGTCCATGACGGGCAAGCGACCGCGCAAGACTGGGAACACATCTTTGCAATGTTTCATCGTCAACTGTCGCCGTATTGTCGTTGAACTTCTACTGTTTATCGGAAACGCTTTAATTGACAACCACAGCCTAGCTGCAATAGTTTAGGCGAACACGATTGGCGAGGAGGAAAGACCATGGAGTTCATCAGCTTGAACCAAAAGATCGAAGAAGCCGGCAAGGACAAGCTCCGCAACGTTCAACTGTTTGGCACCGATAATTTCCGCTCATGGATGCTCCATTTCGAGCCTGGTGACGGTACGCCGATGCACTACCATCAGTCCCCGGAGACCTTTCTGGTCGTCGACGGCAAGTGTTCGGTCAAAGACATCAAAGGGTATGAACGGGTGCTCGAAAAAAACGACATCGTCTTTCTGCCGGCCAAGGAATACTATCAGCTCACCAGCGTCGGCCCCGGCACACTGGTGCTCTTCGGCAACCGCGCCGAACCGTTCGGCGTGCGACCGGTGCGAGCGGAAGAAGAAAAATAAAAAATCTCGACGACACGAGCGCGCCGAAAACCTTGGCGCGCAAGGTGTGATTTCCAAAGTGATTGCGACGGGGAAATCGCCCTGGCAATTTCTTTCGCTGAAGTCATTCATGTTCGCGAAGGCGGGATCCAGACGGGTGCGTTCGGATGAATCGGCCAAAGACTGGATTCCCGCTAAAAACATGCGGGAATGACGAGCAGAACGATACTCCGAATTCAGAACAGGCGTTGTTCTTCTTTCTCGCGCCTGCTCAATTTTCTCTCCTTACTCGGGCTACTCGGCTGACCTGAGCACCGGCATGACTTGCCGTGTGAACAGGTCGAAAGACCTTTCGCAAGCCTCACGGGAAATCCCTGGCACCGAAAATCGACAGACCAGATGCTTCACGTTTAGTGATTTTCTAAAGCGGCTCAATTCCTCGACGCATGTCTTCGGGTCGCCTAAAATAATCCGGTCTTCAGCGAGCTGCTCAATCGTCAATCGTCCCTGCGGGCGCTTGACCACCGGGTGCGGCCAGCGAAAATACATTCGCTCAAATGCCTGGATAAATGCGTCGCCCGCGGTATCGATCGCTTCTTTCACAGATTTCGCGACGAACACGTAGCGAAATAGAGCGACATCCCCTTCGCCTTTGCCATTCTCGAGGCACGCATCGCGATACATGCGTGCGCTCGGCGCGATCTCGGTCAGACTGGCTGACGGCCCGACGAACCAGGCGTCGCGGAGTCGAGCCGCCCGGCGAATCGCCGGTTCCGCCCATGCGCCAAACCAGATCGGCGGCCGCGGTCGCTGCACCGGTCGAGGCGCGACGGTGGCATTGTCAACGCGGTAAAATTTTCCGTGATGCGTGACCTTCTCTTCCGTCCACAGGCGTCGAAGCAGCACGGTTCCTTCCTCCATTCGGCCGCCCCGCTCTTTGAGCGAGTTACCGAAGGCGGCGAATTCCTCCGGCGCATAGCCGGCGCCTACTCCTAAAATCAATCGGCCGCCGGAGATCATGTCGACCATCGCGCCTTCCTCGGCAACCATCATCGGATGATAAAGGGGCAGCAAGAGCACGCCCGTGCCCAAAAGAATGTGCTGCGTCCGGCTCGCGATTGCGGCGAGTCCGATCAAAGGCGCGGGATGCAAGATTGGATTGTTGTGATGTTCGCCGAGCCATACCGAGTCGAATCCCGCCGCCTCGGCGCGTTCGCATTCGCGCAGCGTCTCGTCAAAGCTCGCCTGTCCTTGCAAAGGGCTCAAGCCAAGTTTCATCTTGGAACTCCTCACGCTCCATGTGTTTTTGGACTCCCCGAATAGGACTATTCAAGCCTCTACGCTCTGTCAACGTGACGCAAATCGAAAGGTCACCCGACTGATCGTTCGAGAGTACGCGCAAAAAATAAATCGCTCATCGATGTAGCCGTGGCAGTTCCGAATTCAATCGACACGGATGATACCCATTGCAAGTTGCGTCGGCGAAAACTGCACAACAAAATTAAGATCGGCAATGCAGCGGAAAATTTCGCCGTTGACGGACAGCGTCGCGCCGTACTAAACGAAAGCTTATTGAAAGTAGATTCACGATTGTGAGCTGCCCCGCTGAGACTTGCTTTGGTAGAGTCTGAGACGGACGAGCGAATCACGTCGGGCATCCGCCGAATTTAGCTATCGGTCATAGGAGGCGATCATGAGCCGAGTCACGGGAAGTCATCTGATCTGCAAAGCGCTCAAGCTCGAAGGCGTAAAAAATATTTTTGCCCTGGCAGGCGACCATATCCTACCGGTTCTTGACGTGATGGCCGATCAGGATTTTCGGATTTACGATACGCGCCATGAGCAGGCGGCGGTGCACATGGCTGACGGCTGGAGCCGGATTACCGAGCAGCCCGGGGTTTGCATGTACACCACGCCCGGCTTCGCCAATGCGATTCCGGGTCTCACCAACGCCATGCATACCGAGGCTCCGGTGATTTCCATCGCCGGCTGCGCCGACACGCACGACTTGGGGCGCGGCGCGCAGCAGGAAATCGATCAGGTCGCCATGGCCGCACCCATGTGCAAGGGTTCGTTCATTGTCCATGACGTGCGAAGAATTCCTGAATTCATCGCTCGAGCGATGCGCCTGGCGTTCAGCGGCCGGCGCGGACCGGTGCACTTGACGATACCCATCGATATCCAGGAGCAGGGTGTTGAAGAAAATGAGATTGTGTTCACCCATCCGGAGGGCTACCGTCCCAAGGCGCCGGTGCTGACCGAGCCCGAGCTTGTGCGCAAGGCTGTCGCCCTTCTCCGCTCAGCGCAGAAACCGCTGCTCATTGCCGGCAGCGCCGCGGGCTACAAGCTTTCGGGTGAAGCAATACAGGGCTTTGTCGAAACGACGCGCCTGCCGATCCTGACCGAAGAACAGTCGCGCGGGTTGATTGCCGATGATCATCCTTACACCTTCGGTTATTTCGAGCGCGGACTCAATCGCGCCGCGGCAAAAGTACGCGACGCGGACGTGGTCGTGCTGCTTGGCCGCAAGCACGACTTTACCATCGGCTTTTGCCGTCCGCCGCATGTGGCCGCGAGTGCTAAAATCATCCAGATCGATCCTTCGCCACTGGAGATCGGCCGCAATCGCGGTGTCGATGTCGGCATGATCGGTGATGTCGCCGCCGTCCTCGAGCAAATGACCAAAGAGGCCGCGAATTTCCAATGGAATGAGCTCCCGTGGCTGTCAGACCTGCGCGCCGCGCGGGCGGAGCAGGCGGAGTGGGCCGAAGGTTTGACTAGGCCCGAGACCCCGATGCATGCTCTGTTCGTGCATAAATCACTCCAATCCATTCTCCGACCCGATGATTGCCTGGTTTTCGACGGCGGCGACTTCTGTCACTTTGGCCGCGCGTTTCTGCCTGCGCTAAAACCCAAGCGTTGGTTCAATGTTTCTAGCCTTGGAATGCTAGGGTCTTCGCTGCCCACTGCATTGGCGGCAAAAATTGCTTATCCCGATTCGCGTGTTTTCATGCTGAGCGGCGACGGCGCGTTCGGCTTTAACGCGATGGAATTCGACACCGCCGTGCGTCACAAGCTCAATATCGTCGCCATCCTCGGCAACGACTCAGCTTGGGGTATCGACCGGCAAATTCAGTTGGGTCTTTACGGCCGCGCGGTCGCCACGGACTTGCTGCAGACCCGCTACGATCAGATGGTCCAGGGCCTTGGCGGTTACGGTGAATTCGTCGAACGGTCCGAGGATCTTGCGCCGGCGCTTAAACGAGCGTTGACCTGCGGCAAGCCCGCGTTGCTCAATGTCGCCGTCCAGCGCGCGATCAGCCCGCGTGCCGAAGCCGCTATCGGCAGGCGCAAAACAGCCGCGAAAAAATAGGAGCGTGGCTACACACGCAAAGGGAATCGGCGATAGAAGGATGTCTTCATCGGATTTTTCGTTCCAAGGGAATTTCTTAAAAACCGGAGGTCCCATGGAAAAAGATCAAACGCGCAGCGCAAAGTGCCTTAGACTGATCCTTGTCTTTGGCTTCATCGTCATCATTCAATCGGCACCGCTGCGGGCCGCGGAACGAATTCACACGGCCTATTTTTCGCCCGCGCCCGGCGCCTCTGCGGTCATCTGGGTGGCCAAAGAAGCGCGCTTGTTCGAAAAATATGGGCTCGACGTTGCCCCCGTGCTCATTCCGAGCAGCGTGCGCACGCTGCAGGCCATCTTGGCAGGGGAAAGCGCGATCGCCGAGAGCGCAGGCCCTGCTGCGGCCAGCGCGCGCCTCGCCGGCGGCGACATCGTCGCCCTCGCGGGCAGCGTCAACATACTCACTTATTATTTTGTCACGCTGCCCGGTATCACTCGGGCCGAGGAGCTAAAGGGAAAGATCGGCGCGAACCAGAGCCCCGGAACAATCGCCGATTTCGCCCTGCGCGTGAGCCTGAGAAAGCTTGGCTTGGACCCCGCCAAGGATGTGAGCCTCCGATCCATCGGTGTCCTCTACGACCGCATCGCGGCGATGCAGAAGGGCATCGTGCAGTTTACCGTCTTGACCGAAGCCGAAAAGCCCATCGTCGATAAATTCGGCTACCCGGTCTTGCTCGATCTGATCTCGCTCAAGATTCCTTTTCCCCAGCGCGGCATCTACACCACGGGGAAATTCATCAAGGAACAACCCGACACGGTGCGGCGTTACGTCAAGGCATACGTGGAAGCGATCCACTATTTCAAAACGCGCAAGGAGGAAACCATCCAGATCCTGCGCAAGTACTCCCGCGTGGAGGACCGCAACGTGCTGGAGCATACCCAGAGCTGGTTCAGCCAAAACATGCCGGAGTATCCCTACCCACCGGTCGACGGCTATCAAGTTGTCCTGCAGGAAATGGCGTCGAGCAATCCCAAGGCCGCGGCGTTGAATGCCAAAGAACTTGTTGAAGCCCGCTTCGTCAAGGAACTGGAGGATAGCGGGTTTATCGCCAGCCTCGGCAAGAAATGAACGTTCCGTGCGAGACACCACGAGCAACGACGCGCGGCCCCGGAATATTACCCCCATTTCTCGATTTTTAAATTGCGCTGGAATCACGAAACGAAAGATAATGCAAAAATTACAGAAATGAGCGGGTAGCTCCACCGACGGTAATATCTCGATCCATGCTTAAGTCCGGCAATATGCCATGTCGAAACCACATCCCCCACGAAAAACTAGGCTGGCTTGGGCCAAGCCCGGCTTCAAGCTCGCATCTACAGAAAGTCCAGTCATTTATTCCCGCTGATCGAATTGACCTATTCAGGGATCGAAGGGATCTCCGCAGGGACGAGCTTGAGCTGCGCCGGAATCTTCGAAGGGGCGCAAGCCCGGCCGAGATCGCCCGGGAGCGGCGCGACATATTCGAGGATCGAAGGGATGTCTTCCGGGATCGACGAGATCTCAGAGAGGACTTTGGCGAGCTTCGTCGAGACCGGCGTGACTTCTTCTGGTGGCGGGATCGGTAACGGCTTCTCGCACTGGTGCGGCTGGTAAAGTCCGTGTGTTGGCGGGAGCCGATAGGGTGATCAGATACTGTGGCGGTTTGCTGATGGGGCAACGCTCAATCCTAGGATTGAACTGATTTCTCCATCAAACTAAGCTTGCCGCGTGCGCGGTTCTATGACTGCTTCCGCCGCTCTTTGCTTCCACCTTTGAATTTTTCGCGACACGTCCTGAGCTCATCTTGAGTCGCCGCTCCCTGAATACAGGCTTTTTCATCGCGAAGATGATCAATTCGCTGGTCAAGTCTTCTCAACTGTTCGGTCCTTCTCTCTTCAAAGTTTGCGGCCACTTTGCTGGCCGCATATCCGGTTCCCACCGCAAAATCGAAAACTAAAAGCGCAATCAACAAAATCAAAATTGCAGTTAATTTGTTCATTCTGTCCTCCCCGCATATGAAATTGTTTTTTGGACGCGGCTGGAAGAAAAACGTTGACGTCCGAAAATAGTAAAGTAGCCGCTTACGCTTGGACTATTTCTCTTATCTTTCGACTGGGCCGGGGCGCTTTGGGGATAACTTTGTTTAATTGAGTTACTGTCAGATCGAACTGAGACTGTAACACTGCTGAGATGAGCTCTCGAAAGTCCGTAGTAACCGCTAAATCTCGTCCTTCATAGAGTTCATTTCCCGATAATCCTGGCCATTCGCCGTATACTTTGCCGCCTCGAACCTTTCCTCCCGCAACCCACATCACATTTCCGTGTCCGTGGTCAGTGCCGGTATTGCCGTTCTCCTGCGCGGTGCGGCCGAATTCAGACATCACTAAAATTGCCGTCTCCGAATAAGCGGACCCCAATCCTTGAACCAAAGCAGCAAGAGTTTCGCCCAGCCCCGTTAGTCGATTAGCGAGTTGTCCCGTGCTTGACCCCTGGTTCACGTGGGTATCCCATCCGCCAAGCGCGACGAAGGCCACCTTGATCGTCGAATCGCGTGCGATCAAACGCCCAAGCTTCTGTGCCTCTCCGGCAAACCCATTGGGCGAGGGCGCTCCGCCATCAGACATCTTCATGTCCTCGGCGATCTGAGCCAGTAGCTCTTTGCGCGCAGACTGGCCTTCCCGGTAAGCGATGCTGAGTGGATCATTGCCAGTATAAAGTCGGTCGAAGGCCGACTGGATCTCCGGCCGATCGAGCGGTGTTGGGCGTGTTCCGGCCTCGTTCAGAGTGAAATTCGTTGTTGCGATTTTGCCGGACAGAATCCGTGGTAGGGTCGGGCCAACGCTAATCGCTTCAGTGGCGCTCCGCGTTCCTGGCAATACTTCCAGCAGACGATTTAGCCAGCCGTCCGGGGTGCTCTTAGCGCCTGGTGTGGCGGTTTCCATGTAGTCTTGGGCATCGAAATGAGACCGACTGGAATCCGGCGAGCCGGAAGCGTGAACAAAGGCCAACGTGCCCTGTTCCCAAAGCGGCATGATCGGCGAAAGCGCCGGGTGTAAGCCGAAATGATTATCGAGCCGAAACGCTCCGCCGTTCTCACCAGGGCGCGGGATGGCGATGGTTGGACGCGCGCTGTAGTAAACGGTTTCGCTGTAAGGAACGACCACGTTTAGCCCATCGACCGCGCCGCGAAGGAAAACAACGACCAATCGCTTCCGTGTTTTCTCCTCACCGAGCGCCTTTGCCGCCCACCCGTTGCCGGTAAGGAATAGCAGTCCTGACGTGCTGAACGCCATGGTCTTTAAAAATTCTCTTCGTTTCATTTTAGTCTCCATGATGCGAAGCCTTAGCGTCGCATAAAATCTGGGCTTCCAAGGACCAGCGCCGCGCGAATTTGGGCTGGTGAACCATCGATTGAGGATCGCGTGTTCCCAGACATCCCAGCGCCTAAAGTATTGATTAAATCTTTGGCTTCTAGCGGCCTGATATGGTTTGACGGAGTCGCGGGTTCCGGTTTCTTGCTGCCATCCATTTGTTCCATTGAGTTGGCCGGCTCCTGGTTAAGAGGCAATCTGCCGGATGCAAGGGCAGTAGCAAAGTTTAAACGCTGCGTCATCGCATTCGGATTTAACCAAGCAGCCTGTGTGTTTTTATATCCATCAGGAGTTAAGCAGCCATAGAAAGGCATTCCCAACAGACCTATGGTGCCTCGCAGAGGACGGGTGTTTGATAAAGGGAGACCGGATGCGCGCACCGCTGAGATCACATATTCATAAGGGGTCTTGAATTTACTGCCGGCATACCGTTGGTCCCAGAACTCAGCACTATGAAATAGGGTGTTCAGTACAGAGCGAATATCACCGCGGGTCTCCAAGAAGCGTTTCGCGAGGCGGTCGACAAGCTCTTTCGGCGGATCATCGGTGATGAAATATTGCGCGAGCTCAAAGCTTATGAAATGCGCGGTACTGGGATGTTGAGCCAAAATATCGAGCGCCTCTTCTCCTTCAGCGAAGCCGGTGCCCTGTATCGTATGGCCAAGGAAAACTTTGATACTAAAATCGTGTCGATTTGAGTCGAAGAAAAAGGCGTTCGCTTCGGCCGCATTTGCGCTGTCCGCAAGCGATAAGGTTTTGCGCTGAGCGCTTACTTGAAGCGCTTGACCAGGTCGTCGATAACCCCAACCAGTTAAGATTCTCGCCAGTGTAATCACGTCGGCCTGTGTGTAGCCGCCATCGACTCCGAGCGTGTGCAGTTCCATCAGCTCACGCGCATAGTTTTCGTTTAAGCCTTTGAATTGACCACGAGCCCCTGGGCTGCCCGGCGCTGTGTTCTGCCAGTTATCCAGATAGAAGAGCATGGCGGGATGCTTGGCCGTGGCGCCGAGAAGATCGCGGAAGCGGCCAAGCGCATACGGTCTGATCGCTTCTTCTTCATACGAACCAATCCACAAATGATCCAGCCCTTTTTGCGAAAAGATATTAAAATGGTTGAACCAGAAATTGACCATAACCTCTTCGAGTTGTCGGGGACTTTCCACGGCTCTTAAGAGGCGAGCGTCGGCGGCTTGGTCCAAGATCACACGTGCCCTCTGACGCGCCATTTGTGCTGCTTCCCCTTTCTTGCCCGCATAGGATGGCGGACCATACTCATTGAAAAGTTCAAGGGAGCTTTGGCGCAAGGTTTCGAGGCTGTTGAGTTTTGTTATCAATACTTCTGGCAAGGGGATAGATGTAGGGGAAAGCTGTTCCTCTATATATCGGTCAACGCCCTTGGATTTTACTCGCTCAAGGTCACCGGGACGCGGACCAAAAGCCAGACGGTTAAGCAAGTGGTTTTCGCGCAGATCTGACGGGATATTACCTCCCAGGACCGTTGAGGTGATGAAACCAAGCACGAAGAGAACGGACCAAAACGCGATTTGCTGCGTTACTCCGAGCGTTTTTGCTATCTTAGCCATGTGAATCATTCCCCCGAGGCGAGGCGACGGATCTGAGTTCTGATAATTAGACGAATGAACCTGCAAAAGAGTTTATCTAAATACTCAGATGAACTTAAACCTTGAAAGGCGCCAAGCCTACCGCTCTGCCTGTGGAGCAACCCACGAAGTTTGAGCTGGTGATCAATCTGAAAACAGCAAAGCAGATCGGCCTCACGATTCCTCCGAACGTGCTGGCATGGGCGGATAAGGTGATTCGGTGAAGGTACATATACCTGGAGAAGCAATGAATTCTAAATTTGTCTGTCTCACTCTGACCGCTGTACTCTTTGCACTTTGCTTTTCCGCCGAGGCGGAACGATCGGGTAAAGTCTCGCGGATCGGATATCTGACCGCGGGCACTCGGCTCGGCGCGGAGGCCCGCGAGTAGGCATTCCGACAAGGTTTGCGTGACCTTGGCTATATTGAGGGAAACAGAACTTTACCGTTGAATATCGATATGCCGAATCGAATAGAGACAAGCTCTCAATTCTTGCAGGCGAACTGGTGAGCCTAAAGGTTGACCTCATTGTTGCGGTTACCACAGTCTTGTTGCAAGCCTTGGACGCCCTCGAGGAAACATCACCGGAGTCACATCCATAATCATTCAGTTAGGTGGGAAGTGGCTAGAGCTACTCAAAGAGGTAGTGCCGGCCTGCTATATTGAACCGCTGCTTCAATTGGGCAATGTCGAGGGCGAGGTTTAACGGTATCCGAAGGTCATGAAATTCTCCGGGGGAATAGGTGTATCGGCCGCACATATAGCACTCCTCCCCAGGGAGATGCTCGCGGGGGTTAAATTCGTGCCATAAAGAGACTTTGATGAGCCGTACCACGTTTTCTGCCGATATGTCTTTGGGCGAGGGCTCAAATTTTCTCCTGCGCTGGAGTGGTCTCTGCCATTTCTTGCCTGGAGGCCGGACTAATTGCCCCTCCCGGCCTCGCCGCGAATCGGCTCAAGATACTTCGGCACGCTTACGATCAAGCGCTCAAAGAACCCGATCTCGTGGAAGAATCGAAGAAACGCAACTGGGACCTCGATCACATTAGAGGAGAAAAATTGGCAGCGCTGGCAAACTCGGTGATGGACTCATCGCCGCAGCTCGTGGAACGATTGAAGGAGCTGCTGGCGCGATGATGAAAGAGTCCGGACTCAGGTCCGGCATACAGAATGGATAACCTTCCGAAAGCCAATTCGAATCGCAAAAGTTGGCGCCCCAGCCTGCGCTAGTAGTGCATATCCGCGTTGACGCCGCCGGAAACCGAAATTGCCTCACCGGTGACGCTGACGGCCAGCGGTGAGCAAAGAAAAACCACGACGTAGGCCATGTCCTCCGCGGTAACCAGATGGCGGATCGGACTTCGTTCGCGCAATTCCTCCAGATAGGCGTCGAGCGATTTGCCCTGACGCCCGGCCAGATCGCGCATGCGCTCCAGCACGGCCTCCGTAATGGTCGTGCCGGGGTAGATAGCGTTAACGTTGATCCCGAAGGGCCCGAGCGTGTTGGCCAATGACTTCGTCAGCGCGACGCAAGCGATATTGCGCGCCGGCGTGCTAATCGCGGTCCCTGGCGTGCGACCCGCGCCGCCACTTAGGTTGATGATCCGGCCCCAACCGTTCAGCTTCATATACGGCGCCGCCGCACGCGCGCAGCGATAGTAGCCGAGAAATTTTTCTTCGAAATCCTTGACGATCTGCTCGTCTCTGATCACGTCCATGTTGTCGGGGATAGTGCCGCCGACACGAGCGGCGCAGTTGACGAGGATATGGACGCCACCCAACGTGTCGATCGCCTGACTGACGAATCCGTTGATCGATTCTCCACTCAACGTATCCACGACGAGCGGCTCGATCCTGCGTCCGGTTTCTTGAGCGATCTCCGCGGCCGCCTCGTGCAGCGGCGCCTCGGTCCGCGCTCCGATGGCAACGTCGCAACCTTCCCGCGCCAACTGGCGCGCTATTGCCTTGCCCATGCCACGGCTGCCGCCGGTGACGATTGCCTTTTTGCCCTGCAGCTTGAGATCCATGCGTCATCCCTATCGCCCGCCGCGTCAAGTTGTCAACGTCCGATGAAAATACTGCGACAATGATTCCGTATTGCAGCGTGTGACTTGCCGTGCCTGCGACGAAGAAACCGACTCAGGAATATTGTGTCGCTACTTAGCTTGAAAAGACTCGCTGAAATGACATAGGCGTAGGGCGGGAGGTTTCCATGAAGTTCGCGCTTGCCTCGGTGGTATTCGCGCTGATTCTTGGCTTTGCGGTCCGAAGCGTGCCTGCGCAGGAAAAGATTCGCGTCGCAATCCCCTTGTTCCCGACGGCGGCGTTTCCCGTGCTTGTGGCCAACGACCGGGGATTTTTTCAGAAAGAGGGTTTGACCGTCGAGCCGATCCGCATCAACAGCGCGCCGACAACTTATCAGGCGCTGATTTCTGGTGATGTCCATGTCGCGGCGGGCGCGCCTACCGGTCTGCTCCCCAGCCATCTACAAGGCGCGGACATTGTCGTCCTTGGCAGTTGGGACAATCTCGTGCCCTACGTTTGGGTGACGCGAGAAAAACTTTCTGACATCCGCGAACTGCGCGGGAAAAAAGTCGGCGTCAATCGTGCCGGCAGCAAACCCTGGCTGATCATTCAAGTACTTTTGCAGGACGCCGGACTGGATCCGGTGAAGGATCTCACTTTGTTGCAAATGGGCGGCGGCTCCCAGGAAAGAGTGAGCGCCTTGATGCGAGGCGGGATCGATGCCACCCTCGCCGACGCCCTGCTCGAGCCGATTATGAAGAAACGCGGCTTTTTTGTCCTGCGCGGAAAGCCAACGCCGTTTATGAATGCGCCGATCGGCGTAAAACGATCCTACCTCGCGAGCCAGCGATCGACAGTAAAAAAGTTCGTCAAAGCCTTTGCCGACGCGACCCGTTTCATCGTGGAAAATCGGGAAGGCACGATGCGTCCGCTGATTCAAATGTTGAATACCGACGACACCGAAGTCGCCGACTTCGCGTACCAATATCTGCACGCCAACGCTGAAGCGACGCTTTATCCGCCGGACGACGCGGTCAAAAATCTGATCCGCATGTCCGCCTACGTGGATAGAAAGCTCGGGGCGATCAGCGCCAATAGGGTCGTTGACTTGTCGATCCTCGACGAGCTTGGCACCAAACGAAACCAACGCGTGCCGAAATAACCGCGGCAAGCCGCGGCGACACCAGCGCAATGCATCACACCAATGGCGAAACATACTTGCCGATCCAGCGTGACACAAACGGCGGAAGATACGCGCGGGCTGGCCGGGCGGCGGTGCCGGTTATCTGAGCGTCGGTAGGACATTTATGGAAGACACTGGCGGGAGGCCTGGAAAACTAATCCAGTCGTTGGGGATATTCACGAGCTACTATTGTCGCATCGAGCCGGAGAGAGACTTCGTCCTTCGTGTATGCGCTAAGCGGCGCATCAGACATGAGTTAAAGTCGGCGAAGTGCAATCCAGCGAGACCGTGTCGCGAATTAATCGCTTTTCTTTGACGGTCGTGGTCGCAGGGTCAACTTTCGAGGGGCTCAAAGTGTCAATGCTGGGTCTTGTTTGTTTTTGCAGTCTCAGGCGTGTCCTGCGATAGGAGAGCCGTTAGGTGTTGCTGCAGGCTCGAAATCGCGAACGGTTTCGATAGGAAGTCATCGCAACAAGCTCGAAAAGAAGTCTCGTCGGCCTCGGACATGGCGAACCCACTCGTGCCCAGGATCGGAATATTTCTATAAACGGGGTGCTTTTTTAGCTTCTTCGCGAACTGGAAACCGTTCATGCCTTCCATCCACATGTCTAAAAGAATAACCCGCGGCGAGTTTTGCTCGATCTGTTTCCACGCTTCGGCGGCGCTGTTGGCAAGAGACGGATCCCAACCAAGTCGTGTAAGCGCGCTGCCGAGAAGCGTGAGCAGGTCGGAATAATCGTCGACAACAAGAACCGTCTTTGATGACATCTCTGTCTTCGCTTGACCGACTGCAGCGCGCAGTCGGATTATTCGAATAGCGCTGACCCCGTCAACATACTAACACAAACCACAGAACGCCATATCCTTATAATACCGTTTTTTCGAATATCCAAGGGTGCCAGTAAACCCCACGGCTGACGAGACGGACGATGACCTGATTCCGGCACGGCCAGCGGCTGAAGACTCGCTGGTTTCGAAGCAAGATGACAAACGCAGAATTTTAGCACATTCGCTGGAGACATGACTGGAAGCAAGTTTGTAGTTTCTCGCAATTCAAATCAATCCGCCGCGCATTGGCGAGCGCTACTGCGTAAGCCACTCGCGCCTACGCGGGTCGATTCAGTGACCGAACCTCCGTTCATTTTCCAAGCCAATCAATAGAAGCCCAACAGCAAGTAGGGCTCTCGACATTTCCCGGAGCCCTCGGTGAAAAGCACATGGCACA
>Ga0193707_1000077_pt1 | contig 24436 bp, 27 predicted proteins | sample U3c2metaG_FD_143043 | JGI IMG/M metagenome (GOLD analysis project Ga0193707, IMG submission 143043) | Soil microbial communities from a riparian zone of the East river system, Colorado, United States - U3c2 | ecosystem: Environmental > Terrestrial > Soil > Riparian zone | place: USA: East River... | reverse complement strand
CCGGCGGTGGCGCGCCACAGTGCCAAGGAAACGCCGCGGCTCAAGAGCCGGTTCAAGAGCGAAGTCGCGCCTGCGCTGATGAAGGAATTCGAATTGAAGAACCCCATGGCGGTGCCGCATGTGCATAAGATCGTGGTCAACATGGGGATCGGCGAAGCCACGCAGAACGCCAAGATTTTGGATCCCGCGGTAAACGAACTCGGCCAGATCACCGGCCAGAAGCCGGTTACCACCAGGGCCAAGAAATCGATTGCCGCCTTCAAGGTGCGCGAAGGGCAAGCGATTGGCGCCATGGTGACGCTCCGCGGCGACCGCATGTACGAGTTCTTGGACCGGCTGTTGAATGTCGTGTTGCCCCGGGTGCGAGACTTCAAGGGAGTCTCGACCAAGTCTTTTGACGGGCGCGGCAACTACACGCTCGGCCTGCACGACCAGCTGATCTTTCCCGAGATTGACTATGCCCGGGTGGACAAGACCAAGGGCATGAATGTCACTATCGTGACCACGGCGCAGACCGATGATCAGGCACGGGTTCTGCTGAAGCACCTGGGCATGCCGTTCCGGGCGCAGTGATGGCATATCGTGTTCGGGCAAGAAATCTTAACTGAGAGCTGACGGCTGAAAGCTGAGAGCTAGCGAGACGCCAAAAGCTGGGAGCTAAAAATAAATTGGCCACTACAGCAAAACGAGTCAAGGACGCCAGGAAGCCCAAGTTTTCCTCGCGTAAGCATAACCGCTGCAAACTGTGTGGACGCCCGCGCGCCTATTTGCGCAAGTTCGGGCTCTGCCGCCTGTGTTTTCGCGGCCTAGCCTTGCGGGGAGAAATTCCCGGAGTTTCGAAGTCGTCCTGGTAGTACTGGATAGGCAGTACATAGGGTTGAAAGTACGTCGTTGCGGGTTCTTCGGCGCCAGTGCAGGAAGGGCCGAAGCAAACGGGCGGCGGAGGAGAAGCACACGATGAGGTTGACCGATCCGGTCGCAGACATGCTGACGCGCATTCGCAACGCGATACGCGCCCGCCACCAGAAAGTAGATGTTCCCGCCTCCAAGCTGAAGCTGGAGATCGCTCGCATCCTCAAAGAGGAAGGCTATATCTCCAATTTCAAGCCGGCGGAGGAGGAAGGGCATAAGGTCCTGCGCATCTATCTGAAATATGGCAACAACAACGAAGCCGCGATCTCGAACGTGGAGCGCGTCTCCCGGCCGGGTTGCCGGGTCTATGTGCGCCGCAGCGAGATTCCGCGCGTGCTGGGCGGGCTCGGCATCAATATCTTGACTACGCCCCGCGGGGTCATGACCGGACGCCAGGCGCGCAAGCAGGGCGTCGGCGGCGAAGTGTTGTGCGAGATTTGGTAGAAGCATTTAGGCTTTGGCTTTTAGCCAAAGACTAAGCGCACGAAACCAAGAGCAAACCGCTAAAGGCTAAGAGCTGATCTTATGTCACGAATTGGAAGAAAACCGATCCCGCTCCCCCAGGGAGTTGTGGTCAAGATTGAAGGCGACACGGTTGCCGTGCAGGGCCCCAAGGGCAAGCTGGATACGCAGCTTCCCCGCGGCATACGCATCGAGCAGCAGGACGGCAACCTGGTGGCGATCCGCGAGAACGACTCGCAGGCTGCGGTCCACGGACTGGCTCGCGCCCTGGTCAACAACGCGGTTGAGGGTGTCACCAAGGGCTGGACCCGCGACCTGGAAATTGTGGGCATCGGATACCGAGCCGAGCTAAAGGGCAAGAGCACCGTGGTCTTCAGTTTGGGATACTCGCATCCCATCGAGTACCCGCTGCCGAGCGGCATTGAAGCGACGGTAGATCCCAAGCAGACAAAGCTCAGCGTGACCGGCATCGACCGCCAGAAAGTGGGACAGGTGGCGGCCGAAATGCGCAGCCTGCGGCCACCCGACCCGTACAAGAACAAGGGCGTGCGCTATCTGGGCGAGCGCTTGAAGAAGAAGGTGGGAAAGACCGGAGCGAAATAACAGAGTTTGGTGGTTGGTCATTGGTCGTGGGCCGACCCCGGGCGACCATGGACGGGCGAACGTTTTTAGGAATTGCAAAAGCATCGCTGGTTTTTTTTGCCAACGATCGAGGACCAACGACCGAGGACCGAAACAATGCTTACTCAGACATCGAAGAACCAGAACCGGCGGCATGTTCACGAACGCATCCGTAAGAAGATTCTCGGGACCGCGGAGCGGCCGCGGCTGAATGTGTATCGCTCGTTGAATCATATTTACGTTCAGTTGATTGATGACCTGCAGGGCGCGACCCTGGTTTCTGCGAACTCCGCCGAGGGTAACAAGGGCGAGCGGCGTACCGGGGGCAACCTGGCCGCTGCCAAGACTGTCGGCAAGAACCTCGCCGAGCGCGCCAAGGCCAAGGGAATCACGAAAGTTGTGTTCGATCGTGGCGGCTACATTTATCACGGACGGGTCAAGGCCCTGGCCGATTCCGCTCGGGAAGCCGGATTGCAGTTCTAAGGAACGGGAAATGAGAGTTTAACGAATGCCAACTGTCATTAAGAAGCTCGATGCGAACTCCTACCAACTGAAAGACCAGGTGGTCGCGATCAATCGTGTGACCAAAGTGGTCAAGGGCGGCAAGAATTTGTCCTTCGCAGCCCTGGTCGTGGTGGGGGATCCCAGCGCTGCCGTTGTAGGCTATGGTTCGGGGAAGGCGAAGGAAGTTCCCCAGGCCATCCGCAAGGGAATTGAGTCGGCGAAGAAGAACCTGATGAGGGTGAACCTCACTCAGACCAGCATCCCGCACCTAGTACTGGGACGCTTCGGATCGGGCCGGGTGCTGCTGAAACCCGCTCCGGAAGGCACCGGGGTGATCGCCGGCGGCGCGGTGCGCGCGGTGATGACTTCGGTGGGCATTCAGAATGTGCTGACCAAATCGATTGGCACCACCAATCCGCACAATGTGATCAAGGCGACTTTTGATGCGCTCAAGCATTTGAAGAACCGGAGCGACGTCGCCGCCATGCGCGGAAAATCTGCTGAGGAACTGTAACGATGGTAACCAAATCAGCAAAGAAGTCGAATGCCGGGGTTGGCAAGATCCATCTGAAATGGGTGCGTTCCGCCATTTGTGCTCCGGTAAAGCAAAAGCTGGTGGTCAAGGGTCTGGGTTTTACCCGGCTGAACCAGGTAATCGAAAGGCCGGATAACCCGGCCATTCGCGGCATGGTGGCGAAAGTGCCGCATCTGGTGGAGATTGTGCAAGGCTGACGGCGACGAAGCGAGTCTCCCTCGGAGAGCTAGGTCAGACAACTTATGAATCTTTCCAATATTCGCGCACCGAAGAAAGCGGCGGAAAACAAGAAGCGCGTGGGCCGCGGCATGGGTTCGGGGATGGGCAAGACCTCGACCCGCGGACACAAGGGCCAGCGTTCGCGCAGCGGTTCGCGCATGATGCGCGGCTTTGAAGGCGGTCAGATGCCCTTGCATCGCCGCATGCCCAAGCGCGGATTTACTAATGTCTTCCGGCAGGAATTCAACATCGTGAATCTGGAGAAGCTGGCCTTGCTTGGTGAAACCACCATCACGCCGGAAATCTTGCGCAAGGCGGGCGTGATCAAAAGCAAGCATCCGTTGAAGGTTTTGGGGGACGGCGATCTGGCGGTTGCTCTCACCGTGCATGCCCACAAGTTTTCCAAGTCGGCGCAGGAGAAGATCACCAAGGCCGGCGGCAAGTTCGAGGTGTTGTAGGCGATGCTGGAGAAACTGGCTAACGTATTTCGTATCCCAGACCTGCGCAAACGCATTCTGTTTACGCTTGGGCTACTGGCGGTGTACCGCCTAGGCGGGCACATCCCCACGCCAGGAGTGAATGCGGACAAGCTGCAGCAATTCTTCGAGCAGAACAAGGGCAGCCTGCTCGGTTTTGTCGATCTTTTTTCTGGCGGCCAGCTTCGCCGCTTGACCATTTTTGCCCTGGGTATCATGCCCTACATCACCGCATCCATCATTTTGCAGTTGCTGACCGTGGTCTACGAGCCGCTGGCGAAGCTGCAGAAAGAAGGCGAACTCGGGCGTAAAAAGATTACCCAGTGGACGCGTTATCTGACCGTAATCCTGAGCTCGGTGCAGTCTTTTGGCATCGCCTGGCAGTTGCAAAGAGGCGGAGATTTTGTGGTTCATCCCGGCCCGGCGTTCATTTTGATGACCATGCTGACCCTGACCACGGGCAGCGCCTTCATCATGTGGCTGGGCGAACAGATTACCGAGCGCGGCGTCGGCAACGGCATGTCGCTGCTGATCTTTGCCGGCATTGTGGTCGGCCTGCCGCGCGGCGTCATCGATCTTTTCGACAAGGTCCGCACCGATGCCTGGGGTGCCTTCACCGCACCCGCAATGATCATGCTGATTGGCGTGATGGTCCTGGTGGTAGGCTTCATCGTCTACGTGGAGCGTTGCGAGCGCCGTATTCCGGTGCAGTATGCCAAGCGGGTGGTCGGCCGCAAGGTGATGGGCGGTCAGTCAACTCACCTGCCGCTGCGAGTAAACTCCGGCGGCGTGATGCCGGTGATTTTTGCGTCGTCCATTCTGACTCTGCCGCAAACCGTCGGCTACAGCCTGCGCAACAACCGCTATTTTGGAGAGTTGATCCGCAACCTGGGATGGGGCGAGCCGCTGTACACGTTTCTGTATGCCGTCGGGATCATTTTTTTCGCCTACTTCTACGTGTCGATCGTGTTCAACCCCAACGAGGTTGCCGACAATATGCGTAAGTACGGCGGGTTTATCCCGGGCATTCGTCCCGGTAAGCGCACCGCGGACCACATCAATGAGATCCTTACCCGCATTACGCTGGTCGGCGCGCTTTATCTGATTATCATCTCGTTCATTCCGGAATGGATGATTACCGGCATCCACCTGAACCATCTGTATGGTCCGATTGGCGCGTTTTTCGAGCGACTGCCCACATGGATTACGAACGGTTTGAACGTTAACTTTTACTTTGGCGGGACGTCGCTGCTTATTGTGGTTGGCGTAGCCATGGACACCGTGACTCAGATCGAAGCGCAATTGGTGATGCGTCATTACGACGGCTTTACGCCGCGCAGCGGACGCATTCGCGGGCGCCGCACGTGGTCTTAGGTTCGGCGTCTCGAGTCATGTAGGCGCGAGTGTCGCCGCTCGTGCTCCCCGGGCACAGATAAGGTCTTGGGCAAGTTGTTTTTGTCGAAATTGGCAGAGGTTGACGTGGGCTCGCAGGGGTGGCGCTGGTGGAATGAAATCGGGATTGGGAGGCTGGACCAGTTCGATGGCGGAGGCAACCTCGCGCGGCATCGGACCTGTCATTCTGCTCGGTTCACCGGGTGCGGGTAAGGGTACGCAGGCCAAGCTGATTGTGGAGCGTTACCGTATTCCCCAGATTTCTACGGGCGACCTGTTGCGGGAGAATGTACAGCGGGGCACTGCTCTGGGGGTGCTGGCCAAGGACGTGATGGCACGGGGAGAATTCGTGCCGGACGACCTGATGTATGACATGGTGGCGCAGCGTTTGAGGCAGGCTGACTGTGAGCGCGGTTTTATTCTGGATGGATTTCCCCGCAATCCGGCTCAGGCTGGATGGCTGGATGCGTTCCTGGAGCACGAGTTCTTTGACAACGCGCAGCGCGAGAAGTGTCTGCCCATTGTGATCCGAATTAACGTGGACTATAATAAGTTGTTACGCCGGATTACTGGACGCCGTTCTTGCCCCGTCTGTGGACGAATTTACAACGTCTACTCCCAGCCACCCCGTGTCGCTGATCGATGCGATGTTGATGGTTCTACGCTGGTGACCCGCGAAGATGACCGTGAAGAAGTCATCCGGGATCGGCTGGCCGCCTACGAGCTGCAGACCAAGCCGGTAGCCGAATACTACGCGCGAAAAGGGCGGCTGGTTTCCGTGGATGGAGATCTGCCGGTAGATCAGGTTACGGAGCAGATTTTCAAAGTGATCGAGAGCTATCGCGCCGTGGCTCCTAGCGAGAACTGAAAGACGAGTCAAGCACTGGAAGATGGCGATTGTCTGCAAATCGGCGGCGGAAATTGAGAAGATGCGGCGCAGTGGCGGCATCGTGCGCCAGGTGCTCAATCACGTTCGCACCCTCGTGGTGCCGGGCGCGACCACCATGGATCTGGAACGCGCAGCCGAGCAGCAGATCAAGGAACTTGGCGTGAAGCCTGCTTTCAAGGGGTATTACGATTATCCCTGCGTGCTTTGTACTTCGATCAACGAAGAGATCGTGCACGGCATCCCCTCGGAAAAGAGGGTGCTGAAAGCCGGAGACATCGTTTCGATCGATTGCGGCGTGGTGCTGGATGGCTACTACGGCGATGCCGCCATCACCGTCCCGGTGGATGGTTCGATCACACCGGAGCTGTCCAAGCTGCTCGAGGTCACCGAGGCTTCGCTGTACCGTGGCATTGAGGCGGCCAGGATTGGCAACGCGGTGGGCGATGTTGGCGCTTCGGTGCAGGAATTTGTGGAGGCCAACGGCTTCAGCGTGGTGCGGGAGTTTGTGGGACACGGCATTGGGACCCGGCTGCACGAAGAACCGCAGGTGCCGAACTATGGTACGCGCGGCCACGGAGCGCGTTTGCGCGAAGGTATGGTACTGGCCATCGAACCCATGGTGAATTCGGGGAACGCGGGGACTCGTGTTCTGGATGACAAGTGGACCGCGGTTACTGCCGATGGCAGCTACAGCGCCCACTTCGAGCATTGCGTCGCGGTCACCAGGGATGGCCCGATGATTTTGACACAGTAGGAGCAGCGTTCAGCCGTCAGCCCTCAGCTATCTAGTTTTTCCTGGAAGCGGGGAGCCGAAAGCTGACAGCTTTCGTAAGGAGTCGATGAGCAAAGAGGACGCGATTGAAGTGATGGCGACGGTGGTTGAACCGCTGCCCAACGCCATGTTCCGAGTGGAACTGGAAAACAAGCATCAGGTGCTGGCGCACGTGTCGGGAAAAATGCGCAAGAATTTCATCCGCATTCTGCCCGGCGACAAAGTTGCCGTTGAGCTTTCGCCTTACGACCTGAACCGCGGCCGCATCGTTTACCGCTACAAATGAACGTCATCCCCTCCGTCGTCGCGAATTCGCTGACGGCTGAGCCCTGATGGCTGAAGGCTGGTTTATGAAAGTACGAGCATCGGTCAAGAAGATTTGCGACAAGTGCAAGGTCATCCACCGCAAGGGTGTGGTGCGGGTGATCTGCGTCAACTCCAAGCACAAGCAACGTCAGGGATAACAGAGGAGCACTATGGCACGCATTGCAGGCGTTGATCTACCGCGCAACAAGCGCGCCAACATCGCGCTGACTTATATCTACGGCATCGGCATCTCGCGCGCCGCGCGCATTCTCGACGCCGCCAACGTGGACCCGACCAAGAAGGTCCAGGACTTGGGTGAGGACGAAGTCAACCGCATCCGCCAGGTGATTGAAAACGAAGGTTTGGTGGAAGGCGATTTGCGCAAGGAAGTTTCGATGAATATCAAGCGGCTCATCGAAATCGGCTCTTACCGCGGCTATCGTCATCGTCGAAACCTGCCGGTTCGCGGACAACGGACACATACCAACGCGCGTACCCGAAAAGGCCCGCGCAAAGGCACGGTGGCGCAGAAGAAGAAGGCGACGGCAAAGACTTAGAGCAATCGTCGGTCGTTAGCCGGCAGTCGTCAGGAAAGAAAAAAATTATGGCAAAACCAGTAGCAGCAGCAGGAGCGGGGACCGGGGCCGCGGCGCCGGACAAAAAGGGCAAGAAGAAAACCTTCAAGAAAAAAGAGCGAAAGCATGTTCCGCACGGCATTGCCCACATTCAGGCCTCGTTCAACAATACGATTGTCACCATCGCCGATCAGGCGGGGAATGTTTTGGCCTGGAAGAGTTCCGGCTCTCTGGGTTTTCGCGGGTCGAGAAAAGGGACTCCGTTTGCCGCCCAGCAGGCAGCGCAGAACGCCGCCAACATGGCGCGCGATCACGGTGTGCGCAGCGTTGAAGTGCGCGTGAGCGGTCCTGGTTCTGGACGCGAATCGGCGATTCGCGCGCTGGCTGCCGCGGGCATTGAAGTCCGTAACATCAAGGATGCCACGCCCATTCCGCATAACGGTTGCCGTCCGCCGAAGCGGAGAAGGGTATAGAAAGGCAATTTCGAGTGGGTTTCCCGTTTCGAGTAGTTTGTTGGCCGCGCCATCCTGGCCGACAGAAACGGGAAGCGGGAAGCTAAGAACGTAGGTTCAAGATTTCGTCCGGGACGAAGGGTGAAGCCAAACCTGTAAACCGGTCATCTAATAAAGGAGAAAACAACTTGGCACGTTATACCGATCCCGTGTGTCGTCTCTGCCGCCGCGAGGGCATGAAGTTGTTCCTCAAAGGCACCAAGTGCTTCAGCGATAAGTGCCCCATCGAAAAGCGTAATTTTGCTCCCGGCCAGCATGGCAAGGACCGTAAAGCCAAGATCGTTGGCTACGGCCTGCAGCTACGGGAAAAGCAGAAGGCCAAACGCATTTATTTTACCCAGGAAGGCCAGTTCCGGAACTATTTCGAGAAAGCGGCTCGGACCCGGGGGGTAACGGGAGAAATGCTTCTGCAACAACTGGAGCGCCGGCTGGACAACGTCGTCTACCGCCTCGGTTTCGGAATGTCCCGCCGTCAGGCGCGCCAACTTGTCCGCCACGGTCACATCCATGTAAATGGCCGCAAGGTTAACATTCCCTCCTACCAAGTGAGTGTGGGTGAGGAGATTGCCATCCGCGAGAGCAGCAAAAAGCTGCCCATCCTGGAGCCGGCGAAGGAATTTGCCAGTCACCAGAATGCGCCCAACTGGCTGGAGATCGATCGCGACAATTACAAGGGCAAGGTTCTGGCTTTGCCCAAGCGTGAAGACATCAGTCTGCCGGTGAACGAACAGTTGATTGTGGAGTTATACAGCAAATGATCCTTGGTCATTGGTCGTTCGTCGCCGGCTAAAGAGCTGTGACGAACGGCCGACGGCTGACTTTACCGGTCCACCAATTCGAGCCAGACCAGCCTGTCTCTGACGCTTGACCTGAAGGCAAACACGGACCTCCTTCAGGGATGTCAGGACTGAGCCAAACGGCCGAAGGAGAATAACGCAATGCTTTGGAAGGGATTTCAAAAACCCAAACGTCTCGCCGTCGATACTTCAACCCTAACCGACAAGTACGGCATCTTCTGGGCCCAGCCTTTTGAGCGGGGCTTCGGAACCACCATCGGCAACGCCTTGCGCCGCGTCATGCTTTCTTCGATTGAAGGAGCTGCCATTACCGCGGTGAAGATCGAGGGCGTGCTGCACGAGTTCCAATCGATCCCTGGCGTGGTCGAGGATGCGACCGACATCATCCTTAACCTAAAGCAGGTTCCCTTCAAATTGAGCGGCGATGCGCCCAAGGCCATTTACTTGCGCGCCGACCAGCCCGGTGTGGTCACTTCCGGCATGATCGAAGCCGACGCTGACGTGGAAGTGCTCGACAAAGACGTCTACATCGCGACCGTCAGCGAAGGCGGCAAGCTTGATATGGAAATGCGTCTCAAGCGCGGCCGCGGCTACGTTTCGGCTGACAAAAACTTTGACGAAGACCTGGGCATCGGTTTCATTCCGATCGATTCGGTGCATTCTCCGGTGCGCAAGTGCAACTACACGGTGGAAGCCGCACGTCTAGGGCAGATTACCGATTACGACAAATTGACTCTCGAAGTGTGGACCAACGGCTCCATCACTCCGGCTGATTCCATTGGCCTGGCGGCGAAGCTGGTGAAGGACCACATGAATATCTTCATCAACTTCGAGGAGGACATTGAGACTTCCACTTCCGTCGACGACCGCAAGCCGGAAATCAAGAACGAGAACCTGAACCGGTCGGTGGAGGAACTGGAACTCTCGGTGCGCAGCTACAACTGCCTGAAGAACGCGAACATTCAGACCATCGGCGAACTGGTGCAGAAGACCGAAGCCGAAATGCTGAAGACCAAGAACTTCGGCCGCAAGTCGTTGAACGAGATCAAGGAAATTCTGTCTTCGATGGGGCTGAGCCTGGGAATGAAGATCGATGAGCACGGAAATGCCGTGCCCGGTCCGACGTCCAACCAGGTACTGCCGGCGTCGGCGTATGGTCCGGATAACGATCTGTAGAAACTTTCGGGTGGCGGCCGCGCGCCACCCAAGTTTCTACTTTCGAGGTTCGCGCGTGTGAGCGCCAGAAACCAGAAACTCAAACGGGACATAGAACTGGCCAGAACTGGCCTTTGAGGATCCAAGATGCGTCACAAAGTAGCAGGATGGAAACTGGGACGTAACACCAGCCACCGGCGCTCGCTGCTGCGGAACCTGGTGACTTCGCTCATTGTCGAGGAGCGTATCGAGACCACTGTGCCCAAGGCCAAGGCCTTGCGGCCGCTGGTGGAGAAGATGATCACGCTGGGGAAGCGCGGAGATCTTTCTGCCCGCCGCCAGGCCGGGGCCTACCTGATGACCAAGGAGGCCGTGACTAGGCTTTTCGATACTGTGGCTCCGCGTTTCGGGGATCGGGAAGGCGGTTACCTGCGCATCATTCGCGCCGGGTGGCGAAAGGGCGATGGCGCCGATACGGCATTCGTCGAGCTGCTGGGCAGCGAGAAGTTGCAGGAAGAAAAGCGTGAAAAGCGCGCCGCAGTCCGCTCCAAGCGCGCCGAAGAAGCCAAAAGGGCCATGGATGAAGCCGAGTCCCAGCAAGGAGTCGAGCACCCTGCTGACCACGCCCAGGGCGAGGATAAGGTCAAGGACGAGAAAGAGTAGTAGGGCTAGAGGCGAGCTTACGGGACGGGCTCCTCGCCCGTCCCGCTTCATCACCCCACCCGTACATGTCCCCCGCGTCTGTCCGCCGTAATCTTGTCTTGGCTGAACCTCAGGTTAGACTGATGTGAGGCCTATGGAGTTTGCCCGCAATCAAATCGGCATCGCCGCAGCAACTGGTGTTCTGCTGCTGATTGTCTTTTTCGGATATCTCATTCACCTGAACGGCCAGGGTCCGGTGTTGAGCCGTTCGGAGGAACGCGATCCACTCTCCGGAATACCCAATTCCATCTCGCTGAATCCTCTGCGGGACCGCACTTCCGAGAGAGAGGCGGCCAAGTTTATCCGGAGCATGCGCAATGGGAACTGCAAGCAGGCGCTTTCGATTTGGGAAAAGGACTACCGCAAGAAGTACGCCGCATTCATTTGCGAGTCTGAGGCCAAGCATCCTCTGGTCTCATGGGATGTGGCGGACTGGGAGGACGCGCCGCCGCTGCGCATCCTGCACTACCTTGGAAAACGCCGTAACGCCCCCGACCAAAATGGTACCTACAAAGAGCTATTTTCGGTAACGCTCGAAAAAAAAGGCGGCGAATGGGCGGTTACCAAGTATGACGCAATGTATTGAAGCCGTCGTTGATCCTCACTCGTCGGTGGTTGGCTCCCACCTTTTCCGTCATCAGTCCTTCATTTGAAATTCTGTACCGGAGTTTGTGCTTGGACCGATTCCTGCCTGCGCGATCGCAGAATCGCGAAGAGCAGTAGCTGCGCCACAAGTGCGGCCGTGCTGTCCAGCAGTACGTCGTGCACAGTTCCGGTGCGATTGGGGAGATGGGTCTGGTGCCACTCGTCAAGGCAGGCCACCAGGGCGGTCACAAAGAAGGGAAATCTTGCCCACCGGATGGTCCAGCTTACGCCAGGAAGCGGGAAGGTGGCGCGCCAGGAGCGGAACAAAAGCAAGCTCAGGGTGAAATACCCCACGAAGTGGCCGGTCTTGCGCAAAAAGAATTGCCAAACCGGAAAGTGAGCCTGACTTACTCCCAGCAGGAAATGCAAAAACGGGTAGAGAAAACGGGCGGTGTTCTCGGCCGAAGCGTACTTGGAGGATTCGCCTAGGATAAGCGCAAGCCAGAGAATCGTGGCGATCCATGATTTCAGCAGATTTTTCCGGTTGGCGGTCACGCGCGGGTTTTCCAACAACCCTTATTCGGCAGCATAGTTGGGCGCCTCGCGCGTAATCATCACATCATGCACGTGGCTTTCGCGCAGGCCGGCGCCGCTGATGCGGACAAAGCGGGTCTTCTGTACCAGATCCGGAATGGTGGCGCAACCGCAGTAGCCCATGCCCGACTTTAAGCCGCCGACCATCTGGTGCACGATCATCGCGACGGAACCGCGATAAGGCACGCGTCCTTCGATGCCCTCCGGCACAAGTTTCCCGAGCCGGTTCGAGTCCTCGGCAATCCCGGCGGTGGAGGCGTCTCCCTCGAGGCTCTGGAAATAACGCTCGCTCGAACCGGAAGCCATCGCACCCAACGAACCCATGCCGCGATAGGACTTGAACGAGCGGCCCTGATAGAGAATCAACTCGCCTGGACTTTCGTCGGTGCCGGCAAACAGTGACCCGATCATCACTCCTGACGCGCCCGCGGCTAACGCCTTCGTAATATCGCCGGAATATTTTATGCCGCCGTCGGCGACGACCGGAACATGGAGATCTTTGGTGGCGCGGTAGGCCTCCGCGATGGCGGTCATCTGCGGCATTCCCGCGCCAGTTACGACGCGGGTGGTGCAAATGGAGCCCGGGCCAATCCCAACTTTGATCGCATCCGCGCCGGCGCGAGCCAGTTCGCAGGCGCCGTCGAAGGTTCCCACGTTGCCGGCGATCAGGTCCACCTCCGGCAGCTTCGATTTCACTAGTTTGATCGCCTCGAGCACCCTCGTGGAGTGGCCGTGAGCGCTATCAATGGCCAGCAGGTCCACCTTGCACTTCACCATCTCCTGCGCCCGCTCGAGGAAGTCGCCGGTGGCGCCGATCGCAGCCCCCACGCGCAGCCGCCCCTGCGAATCCTTAGCCGCATTGGGATATTTCAGTTTCTTCTGGATGTCTTTGACTGTGATCAGGCCCTTGAGATTATAGTTGTCGTCCACAACCAGCAATTTTTCCACGCGGTGTTCGTGGAGGATATTCTCTGCCGCCTCGAGCGTGGTTCCGACGGGCACGGTGATGAGGTTTTCCTTGGTCATCACTTTGCTGATGGGGATGTCAAAGCGGCTTTCAAAACGCAGATCACGATTGGTAAGAATGCCGACCAGCTTTCCATTCTTGGTTATCGGCACGCCGGAAATCTTGTACTGGCGCATGATCTCGAGGGCATCGGAGACCCGAGCGTCGGGCGACATCGTGACCGGATCCACGATCATACCGCTTTCCGAGCGTTTTACTTTGTCGACTTCATTGGCCTGCTGTTCCGGCGTCAGGTTGCGATGGATGATTCCGATGCCACCCTGCTGCGCCAGCGCGATCGCCATGTGCGATTCCGTGACCGTGTCCATGGCGGCGCTAATGATAGGAATGTTCAGCCGGATATGGCGCGTGAGCTGAGTCTGAGTGTTGGCCAGAGCAGGGACGACGTCGGAACGTGCCGGCAGCAGCAACACGTCGTCGAAGGTAAGTGCTTCAGGGACGGGAAAATGGATCATAAAGTCTCTTGGACGTGCAGGGTAAGCATCTATTCTAGAGAGGGGTGGCGAATGAGGCAAATCACTTGCGCCCGCCTGAGAAACGTATTAACTTTTGTCCGCACCAAGAGGGGATCTGAAGGAGTGTGTCGTATGAACAGGCATCGAGCTCGCGGCTGGGCCCTGCTGTCTCTGCTCGCGCTGGCAGGCTTGGTGACCGGAGGATGGTTTCAATCGCCACCGCCCTCCCCAAGCGAGGTTCCGCCGCTCACGATACGCGTGAGCACCCACCTGGTGCTAGTGGATGTGGTCGTCACCGACAAGCAAGGTAAGGCGGTCGCCGGACTTCGTCCCGAAGACTTTGAGGTTGAGGAGAACGGCAAGGCCCAGAAGATCTCCACTTTCGTACCTGCGGGAGAAAACCTCGCAGCCGCGCCGCCATTGCCGCCCGGCATTTATTCGAACCGGCCGCAATACCGTACGCCGGGAGGGCCGGTAACAGTAATGTTGCTTGATGCCGTCAACACTCCGTTCTCAGACCAGGGCTACGCCCGCCGACAGATGCTCAGCTTTGTCCAGAACCAGTACCAGGCGGGACAAAGAATGGCGATTTTCACCCTCACCGGCCCGCTTAGAGTGTTGCAGGACTTCACGAGCGACCCCCAGATCTTATATGCCGCGTTACAGCGCTACCGACCGCAGGCGCAGGAGTTTGCCCTTGCTGGCCAGCCGGTAACCAGCGCGGCTTCGGGTAGTCCCACTAGTGGTTCGACGGTGACGACCCTTGATGCCTCCACGGCTCCACTCACGACTGCATCCGGTAGCACTCTCCGAGCGACATCGTCAGCGCAGGCCGACAGCGTGCAAGCAGCTCTGGAAGCCTTCGCGGGTGCGCAGTCTGCTTATGCGGAGGACCAGAGGGCAGTGTTGAGCTTGAACGCTCTGAACAGCCTGGCCCGAATCCTGGGAGGCCTGCCGGGTCGCAAGAGTATCATCTGGGTTACGGGCAACCTGCCTTTCTCGCTGGTTCCCGAGAACCGTACCATGACCGATGCGGAGCTCGAGGAGACCTTGCCCAGCCTGAATACCCGCCGCGTCAGCGAGCATGCCTCGGGAACCCAAGCGGCCATGTTCCGCCAGTCCCACGCCGGGGACATTCGCGAACTTGAGGCCCGGCTGGCGAGCGCGCAGGTGGCGGTCTATCCCATCGATGCTCGGGGTCTGACGATGTCCACCTCCATTGATTCGCAAGAGACCATGCTCGACATCGCGCACGAGACTGGCGGGCGCGCCTATGTCAACCAGAATGAAATCAAGTTCGGAGTGGAGCGGGCGTTCCAGGACAGCGCTGCATCATACACGCTCGGGTACTATCCAGAGAACAAGAAGTACGATGGTAAATATCGACAGATCAAGGTAAAAGTGAAGCGCGACGGAGTGGATATGCAAAACCGGCGAGGCTACTTTGCTGTCGATCCCGCACAGCTCAAAGGCTACAACTCGGAGCGGGAGGTTGCGTCGGCACTCAGTGACGCGGTTCCGTCAACCCTGATTGCCTTCACCGCGCGCGTGCTATCCTCCGCCGACAACCGCGCAGCCAAGGGCAAGGTGGGAGTCGATTTTCTGGTGGATGCCAGCACCGTTTCGGCGGAGGAGGCGGGCAACGGCAAGAAGCTAAATGTAGCCTTCTATGCCGCTGTTTATTCCCCGGCCGGGAAGATGGTAGGCAACCGGAGCATGAAAGTAGACCAGGCTTTCGATGCCAACACGTACCTGCAAATCCTGCAGCACGGTCTGCTGTTGCATATGGATTTGGATCCTCAGCCGGGGGACAACCAGCTGAGACTCGGAGTGCAGGACAACCACACTGGTCTGGTAGGATCCCTCGGAGTCCCCATGCCGCAATAGGTTGATTCAGAGGGTCGGGGCGTTTCAACAGTTCAGCGGTGCCTGACGAGTGGAGCCACGGCTCTCGAAGCACGCAGTCGGGGAGGCACTTTCCATCTCGCCATCGCTTTTTGCCTGCCCTTACAGCGCCTTGGGCGGTTTGTCTTTTGCTCACGAACGGCGTATATTCGTCCTTAGAAAACTGTTGTGTAGTTACCAGTACGTGGCGAGACACACCAGTGGGCGCAAGCCCACTTTTTAGTTTCAGCTGGTTTTTGGGCGAAGGTGTGGTGGGCTGCAAAATATTGATTTCATGGTATTTGAGATCGATAAGGTACGCGAGATTGTGGAGCGGGTTGCGGCTTCCAGTGGGCTGGAGACGGTTGAAGTGGAGTTGCGCGGGGGAGGCAAAGCCCGCATGCTCCGGATCGTGATTGACAAGCCCGCTGGCGTTACCCATGAAGACTGCGCGAACCTAAGCCGCGAGGTCGGAACCATCCTCGATGTGGAGGACGTGATTCCGGGTGCGTCGTATACCTTGGAGGTTTCTTCTCCGGGGCTGGATCGAAAATTATTCCGGCCCGCGGATTACGAGCGCTTCATCGGAAGCCTGGTCAAATTGACCACGCAGCAACCGGTGAACGGCAATCGCCACTTTCAGGGCCGGCTGGAAAGTTTTCAGTACGGACGCCTGACCCTGAACCTGAGCGCCGCCAAAAAAAAACGGCGTCCAGGCGAAGCCGCCGCGGAAAGAGTAGAAATCGAACTGGCCAACGTGGAACAGGCGAACTTGGTGCCGGAGATTTGAGAGCGGACTTCGGACCTCGGCAAAACAGCGCCGTTTTCCGAGTTCGAGATCTGACGTTCGAAGTCGGAATTTACTATGGCAAGTGAGCTCTATAACACGATTGACGCGTTAAGCCGGGAAAAAGGCATTGATCCGCAAATTGTGGTGAGCGCGGTGGAAGATGCCATCGTGGTCGCCACGCGCAAGTACTACAAGACGCAGGAAAACCTGCGCGCCGAACTGGACAAGGAAACAGGGAAGATCCGCGCGTTCGCGGTTAAGACCGTCGTAGAGAACCCCGAGCACGTAGAGGATCCCGTCCTCCAGGTCACCCTAGACGATGCCCGCAAGATCGATCCCAACGTCGAGTTGGGAGGTGAACTGCAGATTCCCAAGCAGACCGAGGGAATTCTGGGACGTATCGCCGCGCAGCTGGCGAAGCAAGTGATCTTTCAAAAGGTACGCGAAGCCGAGCGCGACACCGTCTATAACGAGTACATCGGGCGGGTGGGCGAGATCGTCAACGCAACCGTGAAGCGCATCGAGGGTCCGGATGTGATCTTCGACATCGGTAAAGCGGAAGCACGCATGCCGCGCAAGGAGCAGTCGCGCCTGGAATCGTTTGCTATGGGAGAGCGCGTCCGGGTGGGGATCGCAAGAGTGGAACGTGCCTCGAAAGGGCCGGCGGTCGTGGTTTCGCGGGCTGCACCCGAACTGGTACAACACTTGTTCCAGACCGAGGTCCCGGAAATTTACGATGGAACCGTGGTGATTCGGGCGATTGCGCGTGAAGCCGGAGAACGGACCAAGATCGCGGTCATGTCCAAGGACAAAGACGTGGACGCAGTGGGCGCCTGCGTTGGCATGAAGGGGATGCGCGTGCAATCCATCATCCGCGAATTGCGTGGCGAGAAGATCGACATTATCGAGTATCACGAAGACGCGGTGACCTTTGCCGAGAAGGCGTTGCAGCCGGCCAAGGTAAGCCGGGTGACTGTTGTGGATGCCGGCGACAAGCACCTCGAAGTGGTGGTGGATGACAGCCAGCTTTCCCTTGCCATCGGCAAGAAGGGACAAAATGTCCGGCTGGCGGCAAAGCTTCTGGGCTGGAAGATTGATATCAAGAGCGAGGAAGAGAAGCGCCAGGAAGTGGAACTGCAAATGTCGGCGCTAGTGGGTTCTGCCTCCACTCCGCTGGAAAATGTACCCGGTCTGGGTGAAGGGCTGATCGAGAAGTTGAGCGCCGCTGGTGTGACCACGGTCGAATCCCTGGCGGACATGACTCCAGAGCAACTGGAGGCCATCGAAGGAATCGGCCCCAAGACAGTGGAAAAAATCAGCCTGGCTGTGAATAATTACTTCGCCGGTCTGGAGTCGGGCGAATCTATCGCCGCTCCGGCAGAAGGCGAGGAGATCCCCGCAGAAGCGGTTGCCGAGGAATCTGCCGCGAACGCGGAAGGCGCAGGAGAACCCGCAGAGGCAGCTACCGAAGAAGCAGCGGCCGAAGACTCGGCCTCGTCGGAAGCCAGTGTGGCGGGGGAAGCTGCCGAAGCTGGCGAAGCTGCCGGGCAAGCGGATTCGCCCGGAGCTGCGGAAGAGTTTTCTCCTTCTGAGGACAAGCAAGAGGAAAGAAATTAAGTGAAACTCTCTCGCACCAGGCAAGTGGTCGGGCGGAGCCCAAGGCTGACGCCGTGAGGTTGATATGAAGACTTAGCGGAGCAGTCCGGAGGACGAAAGGGCGGATGAGCAAGATTCGAATCAACGATCTGGCAAGGGAGCTGGAAGTTAAAAGCAAATCTATTCTCGATGTACTTCCGGAGATCGGAGTTACTGAGAAGAAGAGCCATTCCAGTTCTCTCGAGGAACATGAGGCGGAAAAGGTGCGTGCCCGCCTCCGCAGTGCCAGCCCGGCGCCGACCTCGAGCCGCGCTGCGCGGTCCGGTCGCACGGACGCCGACGAAATCAAGACCAAGATCGATCTTTCCCAGATTTCCAAACCGGGCGACGCGCTAAAGGCGATCATCAGCAAACAACAGGCTCCCGCCGCAACGCCGGCTGCGCCGCCGTTCGAGACGAGAGCAGCCATCCCCCCCCCGCCGCCCGTCGTAAGTACTCCGCTGCCCAAGCCGCCCAGTCCTCCGCCTGTGGCTCCGCCGAGGCTGGTAGTCCCAACTTCAACCCCACGGCCGACCTTTACGGTACCGGCACAGCCGGTTCCTCCGCAGTCGGCAACTCCAGCAGCACCTCCCGCTCCGACCGCTCCGAAGCCGCCGGTTGCCCAGCCTGCAGCCCCAGCCGCGTACACAGTCTCGGCACCGCAAGCGGTGACATCACCGCGAGCCGCTACGCCGCCGCCAACCATGGGCGCCAGGCCAGCTGCGCCCCCGGCGCCAGCGCCGCCGCAAGCCCCGCTGCCTCGCATGATCGTGCCGCAGACAGGACCGCGTCCGGTGTACAAAGCGCCGTTGCGACCAGTTGCGCCCCCGGGCATCGCGGGAGCGCCTGCGGGAGCCACCATGCGTCCGGTACCGGGACGTCCCGTGCCAGGACAGCCAATTTTTCAACGTCCGAGACCGGGCGCTCCGACCAATCGACCGCCGCTGCGACCGGGCGAGCGTAGGCCAATGCATCCGACTCGTCAGTCGCCGACCGGCACGCGGCCGCTCGGGGTAGGGCCGGGGGCGCTGCCTACCGGACCGACCGCACGGCCTGGCAGCCGTCCGGGCGCACCATCTCGCAGGCCTGGACAGCGCTACGTGCCGCGAGGCGTGAAGGAAGGTCCGATGAAGGGCTACACACCGCCTCCGCGGTTGTCGCTCTCTAACGAACCCCAGCCCATCACACGCAGCATCACGATTACGGAAGGCATCAGTGTCAAAGACCTGGCTGAGAAGCTGGGAATTCGCGCCAAGGATCTAATTGCCCGCCTGCTGGCGCGTGGTGTGTTTGCCACCATCAACCAGACTCTGGATACCGAACTGGCCAGTGAGATGGCGCGCTTCTTCGGAGCGGACACCAATGTGATTACCTTCGAAGAGCAAGCCGCGAAGGAAGTTTCCGAATCTGCCGCGGGTGAGGAAGGCGTTCCCACCGAGGGCGCGGCGCGGCCGCCCGTTGTCACCATCATGGGCCACGTGGATCACGGCAAGACCACGCTGCTAGACTCCATTCGTCTGACCAATGTTGCCGGAGGCGAAGCCGGTGGTATCACCCAGCACATTGGGGCTTACAAAGTAACCATCCAGGATAAAGAGTCCCCTGCGTTTGGCCGCCAGATCGTGTTCCTCGACACGCCCGGCCATGAGGCGTTCACCCGCATGCGGGCGCGCGGGGCCAAGGCGACCGACATCGTGGTACTTGTTGTGGCTGCCGACGACGGCGTCATGCCCCAGACGCTGGAAGCGATTGACCACGCCCACGCTGCGGAAGTGCCCATCATTGTCGCGGTAAACAAGATCGACAAGCCCGATGCTTTACCGGATCGGGTGAAGAAGCAGTTGGCCGATCGCGGTCTCATGCCGGAAGACTGGGGTGGAACCACAGTCTTTGTGGACGTCTCGGCCAAACAGAAAACCAATCTCAACCTGCTCATGGAAATGATCTGTCTGGTGGCCGACTTGCAGGAACTCAAGGCTACGGCGGACCGTCCCGCTACCGGAGTAGTCCTCGAAGCCAAGCTAGATCGCGGCCGCGGTCCGGTCGCCACCCTGTTGGTGCAAAACGGAACCTTGCGCAACGGAGACAATTTCGTAGTCGGCAACGTCTACGGCAAAGTACGCGCCATGTTTGACGATCGCGGCGCGCAGCTCGAAACCGCTCCGCCATCCACCCCGGTGGAGATTCTGGGCATGGAAGGATTGCCCCAAGCGGGCGACCAGTTTGTCGTGGTTGCGGACCGCGACAAAGCCCGTGGTGTTTCGGAGTATCGCGAACAGAAAGCCCGCGAAGCCACGTTGGCGAAGAGTTCCCGCGTGTCGCTCGAAGGTCTGGCGGAACAGTTGAAGACGGCGGGCACCAAGGAACTGAACATCATTCTGAAAGCCGACGTAGGTGGGTCAGTGGAAGTGCTAAGCGATCTCCTCACCAAGTTATCGAACGACAAGGTGCGGCTGAAGCTCCTGCGCTCTGGCGTGGGTGCGATCACTGAGTCTGACGTGCTGCTGGCTTCGGCTTCGAATGCCATCATCATCGGATTCAATGTCCGCCCGGAGAGAAAGGCACAGGAACTGGCGGAGCAGGAGAAGGTCGACATCCGGTTGCACTCGATCATCTACGAGTTGCAGGACGAAATCAAGCGCGCCATGACCGGTCTGCTCGAACCCACGATCAAGGAAACTTACCAGGGCCGCGCCCAGGTGAAGGAGACCTTCCGCATCCCGAAGGTGGGCACCATCGCAGGATGTTCCGTGCTCGACGGTATCATCAAGCGTGACTCCGAAGTGCGGCTGCTGCGCGATAACAACGTCGTATTCACGGGTAAGGTCGGATCCCTGCGCCGCTTCAAGGATGACGCCAGCGAAGTGCGCAACGGAATGGAGTGCGGCATCTCAATTGCCAACTACGGCGACATCAAAGTCGGCGATGTAATCGAAGCTTTCATGACCGAGAAGGTCGCGGCGGAAGCCATAGCTTGAGAGCAGTCGTCAGTCTTCGGTCGTCGGTCTTCAAGGTTTGCTGACGACGGAAGGCCGACGGGACGGCATGATCGCTTTTCTCATCCTCGAACTGCACATCGAAGCGGCACAGTCCCTCAAAGACAAGCGTCAGGTTGTGCGCAGCCTAAAAGACCGTTTGCGTTCCCATTTCAATGTGGCGGTGGCAGAGTTGGGGCCGAGCGGATTGTGGAACCGGGCCACTCTGGGCGTGGTCGGTATTTCAGATTCGCGTGATTATCTCGACGGGCTGATGAGAAATGTAGAACGCCAGGCCACGCGCATCGCCAACAACGGCGGAGCGGATATCGCGGATTCGTTTGTCGAATACCTTTAAGGCTTACGACCGTCGAACTCTTTCTGTTCTGGGAAGGCCGGGGGAAGCGAAATCCAATTTCCCGAAGTGTGCGAAATTGGCCAGTTTCCAGTTTGCGCTGCGGAGCAACATAGAACCTGCTGTCTCATCGCTCGCACGGGTCTAAGACTAAGCCCTCCTCCATCCTGCTTGGACGCTTTTTCTTTTCCTGGCGTATTTGTCTCGGGCAACCCTGAACCGGACGCCGGCCCCGATCCGCCCCATCCCTTGCGTCGCTGCACCAGCAGTGGTTTTCTGATATTCTCATTCGTTTTACTCAAGAGGTGTGTCTGTGGAGAAGCGTGGCGCGAAATACCATCGGGAGCGCCTGGGAGAGGCCCTGCGGGAGGAGATCGAAACCATTGTGGAAGGCGAGTTGGGCGACCCACGCATCGGCCTGGTCAGTGTCACCAGCGTGGTGTTGGCGGAGGATTCGCGTTCGGCGCAGGTGTTTATTACTCTGGACGGAGGCGAACAGGAAGCCGAGCGGTCACTGGAGGGGCTGACGGCGGCGGTCGGGTTTATCCGTCGCGAGGTGGCGGAGAACTTGCACCTGCGTCGTCCTCCAGAGTTGTATTTTCACCTGGACCGCTCCGACCAATACGGTGCCAGAATTGACGAACTGTTAGGCCGTACCAGAAGGAAGAAAAGATAGAACGATGGGGGCTCGGTCCGGATTACTGGAGTTGGGCAAGCATGTTGAAAGAAGTTCTCAAGGAAATCGAGCAGCGCGACCGGTTTCTGCTGACCTCGCACGCCCGCCCGGATGGCGACGCGATCGGCTCGGCGCTGGCCTGCTGCCAGATCCTGCGCGCCATGGGTAAGGAAGCAGAAGTCGTTTTGCGCGATGGTGTGCCCCGTATTTACCAGCCGTTGCCCTTTGCGGAGCAGGTGGTCCAGACAGAACGCGTAAACGGGGGATACGAAGCCGCCATCATCCTGGAGTGCGACAGCATCCAGCGCACCCGGCTGCAGGGGCTGGAGAGCAGGTTCCTGATCAACATCGATCACCACATGAGCGGACGTCCGTTCGCCCACGTAAACTGGATCGACCCGAAGGCGGTGGCCACGGCGGAAATGGTGTACCGCCTGGCGCGCGAGGCGGGGGTGAAAATCTCTCCCGAGATCGCGACCTGCCTCTACACCGCGGTTCTCACGGACACGGGCGCGTTCATGTTCGAGGGAACCAACGAACACACCTTCGAGCTGGCACGTGAACTGGTGCTGGCGGGCGCAGACCCGGCTCATTGCGCCCGCAACGTTTACTTCGGACATTCCACCGCCAAGATGCGCCTGCTGGGCTCGGCCCTCTCCAACCTTCATCGAGAGGGAGCGCTGGCGTGGATTTCCGTGTCTCAGGAGCAGATGCTGCGCTGCCATGCGAAAGAAGAAGACTGCGAAGGACTGGTGAATTACGCCCTTTCCATGCAGGGTGTTGAAGTGGCTCTATTCTTCCGCGAGCTTCCTGACGGCCGCTTCCGCGTAAGCCTGCGCAGTAGGGGCAACGCGGACGTAGCGGCGGTGGCGGAGCGGTTTGGTGGCGGCGGACACCAGTGTGCCAGCGGTTGCGCACTTGACGGGCCCCTGCCGGTCGCGGCGGCCCGAATTATCAAAGAATTGCGCCTCAGTCCCTCCGTACAATAAGGTACTGCATCGTCGACTCGTGCCGCCTTCATCAAACTCGACCCGGAAACCCGGCGCATCAAATTCTGCTGGCTCGAGTCTTCGTTTGGATGCGCTGTTGCTGGCTGGCTTCTGCGGTTTCCTTTTTTTTTGGGGTCTCTCATATTTTGGATTGGTGGGAGCCGACGAACCGCGCTACGCGCAGGTGGCGCAGGAAATGCTTGCCCGGCATGACTGGATCACCCCCACGCTCGGGGGGAAGCCCTGGCTTGAAAAGCCGGCTCTCTACTACTGGCAAACCATGCTCGCCTACAGACTCTTTGGTGTTAGCGACTGGGCTGCACGCCTGGGTTCAGCGGTGGACGCCACGCTCATGGTGGTTGCGGTCTACCTCTTTCTGCGGCGCTTTCGCTCCGCCATGCAGTTCGCTAGTTTTCAGCTCGATGGCGCGCTGATGTTGGCCTCGGCCAGCGGAGTAATCGGATTCGCACACGCGGCGTCGATGGATATGCCGCTGGCCGCAATGTTCACCATCGCCATGCTGGCTTGGTACGCGTGGCATGAAAGGGCCAGCAAGCGGTACCTCGCGCTGTTTTACATCTTCCTGGGATTGGCCATGCTGGCCAAAGGGCCGGTTGCGCCATTTCTAGCTCTGGTCATCCTGGTGACGTTTGCCGGTACCCAAGGTGACTACCGGCTGATCACGCGGACCGCTTGGATTCCCGGCATTGCCTTGTTCTGCGTGGTTGCGCTTCCCTGGTACGTCGCCGTCCAGGTGAGGAATCCAGAGTTTTTTCGGGTGTTCATTCTCGAGCATAATCTGGCGCGCTTTGGTAAGGATCTCTATCACCACACGCAACCGTTCTGGTATTACCTGCCGGTGGCTCTGCTTGGACTCGTACCCTGGACGATGTTCGTGACTGCGGCTCTGTTCGAGAGTGTTCGCGCCTGGTGGGCAGAAAACTGGTCAAAAGAAAACAGGGGGATGTTCCGGGCGGGAGACGCCTTGCCTCGATTTCTCGTGATCTGGTTCGTCGTGCCGATTGGGTTTTTCTCATTTTCGGCATCGAAGCTGCCGGGATATATCCTTCCGGCAGTCCCTGCCGGGACGCTCCTGCTGGCGGAATATGTACGACGCCATGTGGTCGAGGATGATCGTCCAAATCTTCCCTTGATCGTCCTGCACTCAATGGTTGCGGCTCTGCCCCTGGTCGCGGCCCTGATGCTGCGATCCATCGTGTTTCAACACGGGTTGCCGTGGGGACGCGCCGCCGCGTTCCCTCTTGGATTTGCCGCCGTGCTGGCGGCCGCCATCGCGGTGACGTTGCGGGGTCAGTTCGGTCTTCGTGGATTCCGTTTCGTTACTCTAGTCCCGGTAGTGCTGGCGGTTGCCGCGGTATTGCGCCTGGGCGCTCCGGCTGTGGATGCGACGCTTTCCGCGCGTCCACTGTCTCAGGAGATCAATCAGGTGGACAACCGGTCCCTACCCTTGGCGATTCTGCGACTGCCGCGTGAGACCGAATATGGCCTGCAGTTCTATCGCCATCAAACCATTGCGCGATACGAACTGGGGCAAATCCCGGACGGCGAGCACCTATTGGTGGCGCGGGAAGGATGGCAGAAAAATATTGCGAGGTGGACGACGGACCGGCGGGTCACGCAC
>Ga0193707_1000076_pt1 | contig 24522 bp, 28 predicted proteins | sample U3c2metaG_FD_143043 | JGI IMG/M metagenome (GOLD analysis project Ga0193707, IMG submission 143043) | Soil microbial communities from a riparian zone of the East river system, Colorado, United States - U3c2 | ecosystem: Environmental > Terrestrial > Soil > Riparian zone | place: USA: East River... | reverse complement strand
TTCATCTTCTCCGCGATCCGCGTCGGCGGACTCGAGGGCCGGACCGTCGACGAGCGGGTCGCCCTGGACCTCGGCGTGCTCGGTCAGGAGACGGTCGGCGCCGGCGGGATCGCGTATGGGCTGCGGACGCTTCCGGTCGCGGTGTCGATCGCTCAGCGGATCGCGGCGGTCGCACCCGAGGCATGGGTCATCAACTTCACCAACCCGGCGGGGATGGTGACCGAGGCGATGATCCCGCACCTCGGCGACCGGGTGATCGGCATCTGCGACTCGCCGTCGGGACTCGGCCGCCGGGCGGCGCTCGCTCTCGGCGTCGACCCGTCGACCGCGTTCTACGACTACGCCGGCCTCAACCATCTCGGTTGGTTGCGCGGCCTGCGATCCGGTGGTCGCGAGCGGCTCCCCGAGCTGCTTGCGTCGTCCGGCGCGCTGGCGTCGTTCGAGGAGGGCCGGCTGTTCGGCGTCGAGTGGTTGCGATCGCTGGGCTCGATCCCGAACGAGTACCTGCATTACTACTACTTCGCGCGCGAGACGCTGGCCGCCGTACAGGGTGTGCGGCAGACGCGGGGGACGCTCCTGCTGGAGCAGCAGTCCGCGTTCTATTCCGAGACCGAGCGGCACCCGGAGCAGGCGCTGGAGTTGTGGCAGAAGACGCGGGCCGAGCGTGAGTCGACGTACATGGTGGAGAGCCGTGAGGTGGCCGACGCGGGGGAGCGCGACGAGCGCGACATGGCGGCCGGGGGTTACGAGCAGGTCGCGCTGTCGTTGATGCGGGCGATCGCCCACAACGAGCGGGCGTCGCTGATCTTGAACGTGCGCAACCGGGGGGTGCTGAGGCATCTGGACGACGACGCGGTCGTGGAGATCCCTTGTACGGTCGATGCCAACGGCGCACTGCCGGTCACGGTGTCCCAGCTGACCGACCACCAGGCCGGCCTGGTCTGCTCGGTCAAGGCCGTCGAGCGGTCCACGATCGAAGCCGCGACCTCCGGATCCCGGGATGCCGCGTTGCGGGCCTTCGCCTGGCATCCTCTGATCGACTCCGTGACCGCTTCCGGGAAGCTCCTCGACTCCTACGCCGGCCACCTGCCGGACCTGGCTCGCTTCCGCCCCTGATCACCGGCTTGACACCGGATTGGTTGGGCGGGGCGAGATCTGGCACAATGGCCTGCTGAGTCCGTCCAGGTTTGTGCAGCCCTCTAACTCCACTGCCTGGTTCGGCCCATTCGAGTTGTCACCCGTTGTCCCCACGACGCTGTGCTGCTCACCCAGACATGTATCCAAGGGAGACCCCACTAACGTGGCAGTCAAGATCCGTTTGAAGCGCATCGGCAAGAAGCGTGCGCCGCACTACCGCATCGTCGTGATGGACGCCCGCACCAAGCGTGACGGCCGCGCCATCGAGGAGATCGGCAAGTACAACCCGAAGACCGAGCCGTCGTTCATCCACGTCGAGTCGGACCGGGCGCAGTACTGGCTGGGTGTCGGCGCGCAGCCGACCGAGGCCGTCGAGGCGATCTTCAAGGCCTCCGGCGACTGGCAGAAGTTCAGGGGTGAGGCCGCTCCGGCGCCGCTGCGGGTCAAGGAGCCGAAGCGGGACAAGCAGGAGATCTTCAACGAGGCCCTGGCCGAGGCGCACGGCACGCTGAAGACCGAGGCCGTCACCGCGAAGAAGGCCGCGGCGAAGAAGACGGCCGAGAAGAAGGACGACGCGCCGAAGGCCGCCGAGGAGCCGAAGAAGGCCGCCGAGGAGCCGAAGGTCGAGGCTGCTGAGGCTCCGGCCGAGGCTCCGGCCGAGGCTGCCGCCGAGGCCGCGCCGGCCGACGACGCCAAGGCCTGACGATGATGGAGACCGAGGCGCTCGAGCACCTGGTCCGAGGAATCGTGGACAACCCCGACGACGTCAACGTCCGGGCCCGGACCCTGCGCCGTGGCCGCACCCTCGAGGTGCACGTCCACCCCGACGACATCGGCAAGGTGATCGGCCGCAACGGCCGGACCGCCACCGCCATCCGCACCGTCGTCGGCGCGATCAGCTCCGAGTCCTCGCTGCGCATCGACTTCGTCGACGAGCTCAACCGGCGCCCGCGCCGCTGACTCACAGCAGTCCCCGAAGGGTCGCACCTCACCGGGTGCGGCCCTTCGCCATATCCTCAGGTGAATCGTCGTGTGTTCCGCAGGTGAATCGTCGTGTGTGTAGAGAGAGGTTTGTGCGGGTGTTGGTGACTGTCGGGCGGCTCGGCCGGGCGCATGGGCTCAAGGGTGAGGTCGGGGTGGAGGTCCGGACGGACGAGCCGGACCTGCGGTTCGCGGACGGCGCGACCGTGGTGACGGATTCGAAGGTCCCGCGGACGCTGACCGTGGAGGCGAGCCGGTGGCACAGTGGGCGGCTGCTGGTGAAGTTCGCCGATGTGCCGGACCGGACCGCGGCCGAGCAACTGCGGAACCTCACCGTGCAGTCCGAGATCTCCGAGGACGACCGTCCCGAAGACCCGGAGGAGTACTACGACCGCGAGCTGATCGGCCTGGCCGTCCGCACCGATGACGGTGTCGAGGCCGGCGAGGTCATCGACGTCGTGCACCTGCCGTCGCAGGACCTCCTGGAGATCCGCCGCCCCGCGGGCAACGCCGTACTGGTGCCAATGGTCGAGGAGCTGGTCCCGGAGATCAACGTGGACAAGCGGTACGTCGTCGTAGCCGACCGGCCCGGTCTGCTGGACCCGGAGGGCGCTGACGTGGCGCCGACCGAGCCCGGCCCGGAGTGAGGGACGGACTGATGAGGCTGGACGTCGTCACGATCTTCCCGGAGTACCTAGCCGCGCTCGACGTCTCCCTGGTCGGCAAGGCGGCCAAGAGCGGCCTCCTGGACATCCACCTGCACGACCTGCGCGACTGGACCCACGACCGGCACCGGACCGTCGACGACACCCCGTACGGCGGTGGTGCGGGCATGGTGATGAAGCCAGAGCCGTGGGGGCAGGCCCTCGACGCCGTTGCGCCGCCAGATGGCCCCACGCAGCCCCGCCTGATCGTGCCGACGCCTGCGGGCCGCCCTTTCATTCAGGAGTTCGCCTACGAGCTCGCTGCCGAGCCATGGCTCGCTTTCGCATGCGGCCGCTACGAGGGCATCGACGCCCGGGTTGCGTCGTACGCCGGTGCGCGGATGCGCGTCGACGAGGTGTCCATCGGCGACTACGTCCTCAACGGCGGTGAAGTCGCCGTACTCGTCATGGTCGAGGCGGTAGCTCGCCTCCTGCCCGGTGTGATCGGCAACCCGGAGTCCTTGGCCGAGGAGTCGCACTCCGGCGACGGCCTGCTCGAGTACCCGGTCTACACGAAGCCCCCGAGCTGGCGCGGGTACGACGTACCCGACATATTGCTCTCCGGAAACCACGGTCTGATCGCGGACTGGCATCACGAGGAGTCGGTACGACGTACGGCGGAACGCCGGCCTGATCTGCTCGCGGCGTGGGGCGATGCGATCGCGGGCAAGGACGACGCGGCGGCGCAGGTCCGGCTGCTGCCGGCCACCGAGGAGGACGCGGGGGAGATCTACACGCTCCAGCTGGCTGCGTTCCTCTCGGAGGGGCGGATCTACGGCGACCTGACCATCCCGCCGCTGGCTGAGGACCCGGCCGCGTTGGCCACACGGCTCAAGCAGGGCGGCGTACTGAAGGCCGTCGCGGGTACCAGGATCGTCGGCTCGGTGCAGCTGATCGTGGACGGCTCGGTGGGCCACGTCGAGCGACTCATGGTCGCGCCGGACTGGCAGGGCCGCGGTCTGGGGGCCAGGCTGCTGCGGGTCGCGGAACGGCTGGCGCCCGCCGACGTCACGTCGTACGAGCTCGACACCGGTGCGGAGAGTGACCGCAACCTAGGGTTCTACCGGAAAGCCGGTTACCGTGAGCTGCGGCGGTGGCAACAGACCGCGAAGGTCGAGCTGGTCGTGCTCACGAAGCGTCGGCGGCGGCGCTGATTTCGGTTCCGCTGGGCCGGTGTGGCAAGATTGCTCGTTGCTGCCCTTCGGTGCTCCTGCCACAGGGGGTGACCACCGACCGGCAGCCTTTTGATGACTTCATCACCACCGACATTCGTGGGTGACCTGTGGCACGCGCGAGGAAGAGACACCTGATGAGCAACGTCCTGAATGAGCTCGACAACGCGAGCAAGCGCGACGACATCCCCGCTTTCCGGCCCGGCGACACCGTCAACGTGCACGTCAAGGTCGTCGAGGGCAGCCGGTCCCGCGTCCAGGTGTTCAAGGGTGTCGTGATCCGGCGCCAGGGTGGTGGCCTGCAGGAGACCTTCACGGTCCGCAAGGTCAGCTTCGGTGTCGGCGTCGAGCGGACCTTCCCGCTGCACACCCCGATCGTCGAGAAGATCGAGGTCGTGACCCGCGGCGACGTCCGCCGGGCCAAGCTCTACTACCTGCGCGAGTTGCGCGGCAAGGCAGCCAAGATCAAGGAGAAGCGGGACGTCCCGGCCTCCTGAGCTTCAATAGCGACGACGGTCACCTATGGCGCCGAGCACTGCGACTCGCGCTCGCGCTCGCCCGGCGCCCAAGAGCGCACGTCGCAGCAAGGGACGTCACCGCAGGCTGAAGCAGCGCAATCCGCTGCTCAGCCTGCTCGTCGAGATGACCACCGTGACGGTGCTCGCGCTCGTCATCACGGTGGCCCTGCGGCTGTTCGTCGCGGAAGCGTTCTACGTCCCGTCGGAGTCGATGTACGACACGCTGACCAAGGACGACCGGATCCTGGCCGAGAAGATCAGCTATCTGCACCGGGACGTCGACCGCGGCGACATCGTCGTCTTCAAGGACCCCGGCAACTGGCTGGACGAGGAGCAGGCCGAGCCCGGCCCGTTCCGCAAGGTCGGTGAGTTCGTCGGCATCCTGCCGCGCAGCGGCGAGGGTCACCTGGTCAAGCGCGTCATCGGCATCGGTGGTGACAAAGTGGTCTGCTGCGACAAGGCCGGCCGGATCACCGTGAACGGCATCCCGCTGGACGAGCGCGAGTACCTGCTGAAGGACGCCAAGCCGTCCGAGGTGCCCTTCACCGTGGTGGTGCCGCCAGGCCACCTCTGGGTGATGGGGGACAATCGCGCCGAATCCGCCGACTCCCGTGCCCATATGGGCGGCCCCGGTGGTGGATTCGTGCCGGTCGACAACGTGGTTGGCCGGGCCTGTTGCGTAATCTGGCCGTCTGACCGGATGACGATGCTGCGTCCTCCGGAAACCTTCAAGAAGCCGGGGCTGAAGAAGTGACCGATACACCGACCAAGACGGACGCCAAACCCGCCCACCGCTCAGGCTTCGGGGCGGTCGCCCGCGAGTTCGTGCTGATCGTGGTCGGGGCCCTGATCGTCTCGTCGATCCTGCGGGCGTTCGTCGGGCAGATGTTCATCATCCCGAGCGAGTCGATGGAGAACACCCTGCTGGTCGGCGACCGGGTCGTGGTCGAGAAGCTCACTGACGTGAAGCGTGGCGACGTGGTCGTCTTCGAGGACCCGGGCGGCTGGCTCGGCCCGGAGGAGAGCGGTCAGAAGCGTGGCTCGATCGGCCGGTTCTTCGAGGTCGTCGGTCTGCTGCCGGACTCCAGCCACGGTCACCTGATCAAGCGCCTGATCGGCATGCCAGGCGACAAGGTCTCCTGCTGCGACTCCAAGGGGCGGCTCCTGGTCAACGGCCAGCCGCTCGACGAGACCAGCTACCTGTACCCGGGCGACGCGCCGTCGCAGATGGAGTTCCAGGTCACCGTCCCGGCCGGCCGCGTGTTCGTGATGGGTGACCATCGCTCTGCCTCCGGCGACTCCCGCGTCCACCTGCAGGACACCGACCCCAACGGCGGCAGTCCGGGCGACGCCGCCTTCGTCCCGATGGACAAGATCACCGGTCGCGCCATCCTCGTCGTCTGGCCCGCCGGCCGCTGGGGCAAACTCGGTGTCCCCGACACCTTCGAAGCCGTCCCGGCTCCCGGCCCAGCGCCCGACAAACCCTCCATCTCGCTCACCCCACCGCCCAAGTGAGAGAAGGCCCGGTGCCCTCGATCCCTCGCCCCCAGGCCCCGGCAGCACTCGACGTACCCACCACACCCGGCGCCGGCCTGTGCCGGACCACCTGCGGAGTTGGTCGGTGCGGCTGCCTAGGGTGGGGTGTGTGATGCGGAGAGCTGTATGAGTGTGATGCCGCGGGGCAGCACGGTACGGCGGGATGCCGGGCTGTACGGGTACGAGCGGGCACTGCGCCGCGTCGGCCTGGATCCGATCGCCGGCGTGGACGAGGCCGGCCGCGGACCCTGCGCCGGCCCGCTGGTCGCCGCCGCGGTGATTCTGCCGCAGGGCAAGCGGGGTCAGATCCCCGGGCTAGCCGACTCCAAGCTCCTCACCGCCAAGGCCCGCGACCGCTGCTACGAGGAGATCCGCAAACGCGCGCTCGCCTGGTCGGTCGTCTCGATCGAGGCCACCGAGTGCGACCGCCTCGGCATGCACGTCGCCAACGTCCAGGCCCTCCGCCGGGCACTTTTCCGCCTCGACGTGCGCCCGTCGTACGTGCTGACCGACGGCTTCGGCGTCGACGGCCTCGACGTACCGGGCCTCGCGATCTGGAAGGGTGACCGCGTCGCGGCCTGCATTGCTGCCGCATCAGTGATCGCGAAGGTGACCCGCGACAGGGTGATGGAGCGCTGGGATCAGGTGTATCCGCAGTATGGTTTCGGGATTCACAAGGGCTACTGCACGCCTGAGCACCAGGCGGCACTGGACGAATACGGCCCGTGCCCACAACATCGACGGCGGTTCGAGAATGTCCGCCGCAGTCTGCGGCCCGATATGGGACAGAATGTGACCAGTCCCACCGGAGTGGAGAGCCGATGAGCGAGCGAACAAACAACACAGCCGCCTTAGCGCTCATGCCGGAACCGAGCGCTAGCGAGGTGGAGGCGTGAGCGCTGACGACCTCGAGAAGTACGAGACCGATATGGAGCTACAGCTCTATCGGGAGTACAAGGACGTCGTCGGGATCTTCAAGTACGTCGTGGAGACCGAGCGGCGCTTCTACCTGTGCAACGCGGTCGACCTGAAGGTCCGCACCGAGGGCGGCGACGTGTACTTCGAGGTGACGATGGCCGACGCGTGGGTCTGGGACGTGTACCGGTCCGCCCGCTTCGTCAAGAACGCCAAGGTCGTCACCTTCCGCGACGTCAACATCGAAGAACTGGCCAAGTCCGACCTGGAAGTCCCCAAGGACTCCGACTTCGGCCGCTGATCGCCGCCACCCACCTTCCCCCCGCACCAGGGCATGAAGCTCGGTGCGGGTCCGACCTGGGCATCTGCAGAGTCTTTCCTGGAGTACGTCGGGGAGCGTCCCGACGACCAGGCCTTGGTCGCGGGCGCGTCATGTGGTGGGGCTCGGATCTGGTGGCGGGGTGGTCGGGGTCAGCCGCCAGCCTGCGTCGTCGCGTTCGATGAGGAGTAGGTCCGCGAGGGTTTCGAGGCAGCCCTGGGTCGTGGGGAGGTCCAGGCCCGCCGTGGTGGCGATGCGGTCGGCAGGGACGGGATTGACGAGCGGGACGGCATCGAGAGTGCGGCGGAGGTCGTGGTCCAGGTCGTCCGTCGGATTCTTCGGGGCTTGCGGGTACGCCGTGAGGCGCGTGCCCAGCGGCGAAATCGCCTCGATGATGTCCGCGACGTTGGTGACGAGCACTGCGTCTCGTTCGCGGACCAGGAGATGGCTGCCTTGGGACATCCGGGAAGTGATCGGGCCTGGCACGGCGAGCACCGCGCGACCGCATTGCTCAGCCCACCCGGCGCTGTTGAGAGCACCGCTGCGTACGGCGGCCTCGATCACGACCGTGCCGAGCGTGCCGGCGGCGATGAGCCGATTGCGAGACAGGAACCGCAGCTTGGTCGGTGAGCATCCCGGTGGAAGCTCGCTCACCACCAGACCGTCCTCGACGATCCGGCTGAACAGCGCCGAGTTGCTCTTCGGATAGCTGACATCGACCCCGCACGCCAGCACCGCAACCGTCAGCCCTGAAGCCGCCAGCGCGCCCCGGTGCGCCGCCGCGTCGATCCCGTAGGCGCCGCCGGACACCACGGTGACCCCGTTCTCCGCTAGCCCCGACGACAGCTCCGCCGCGACATGCTCGCCGTACGACGAACACGCGCGGGCACCGACCATCGCGACAGCCGAGGCCAGTGCGACGCGGAGGTTCGCCGGGCCCCGGACCCAGAGCCCGAAGGGCACTCCGGCTCGACGGGTCAGCTGGCCGGCCTCCGCGAGGATCTCCACCTGCTCCGGCCACTCGTCGTCACCAGGAATCACAAACCGCGCCCCAGCTGCGGCCGCGCGCTGCAAGTCTCGCTCCGGCTCGGCCTCAGCCAGCCGCGTAGACCACCGCTCCATCCCCGGAGCGTCCCGCTGCAGCAGCTCCCAGATATCCAGCACGTGCATCCCGTCGAACGCCTTGAGCGCCGCCAGATCGCCGGGCTCCACCACCCGGGACAACCCGACCCGAGCGAGCCGCTCCTCGTCATCACCGCCACCGATCTCTGCCCGAGCCGGTCGGTCGGGTGGGGGAGGAGTTTTGCGGGAGAGACTTGTCCCGGCCGGGAGGTTGGTGGTTGTCGGGGCGCAGGTGGGGGTCATGTCGGGATTCCTTTGAGGGGGCGGGCGTCGGACAGGTCGGTCAAGGGTTCGCCGGTGCGGAGTTGGAAGGCCTGGTGAGTCAGCTCGACGGTGGGTTGGGCGACGCCTTCCAGGTCGGCCAAGGTCCAGGCCAGCCGGACGACGCGGTCGAACCCTCGGGCGGTGATGCGGCCGACGGAGTACAGGTCCTCGAGGAGTTCGTGGCTGGCGATGTCGAGGGGGAAGTTGCGACGCAGAACCGGGCCTGGGACCTCGCTGTTGAGGATCCAGCCGGTCTCGCGGTAGCGATGCCCCTGGCGCTCACGGGCCGCCTTGACCCGGGTGGCGACGACCGCGGTCGACTCCGGCTTCTCGTCGGCGATGGTGCGTGCGGCCGGCAGGATCTGGCGCTGGATGTCGAGCCGGTCCTTGATCGGGCCACTGATCCGTTGCCGGTACCGCGCCAGCACTTGAGGGGTGCAGTTGCAGAGCCCTTGATTCGTCCCGGACAGCCCGCAGGGACACGGGTTGGCCGCGAGCACGAGCATGAAGCGTGCCGGGAACTTGGCCACCGCGGCCGACCGATGCACCTCGATGTACCCCGACTCGAGCGGCTGCCGCAGCGTGTCGAGGGTGAGCGGATGCATCTCCGGGGCCTCGTCGATGAAGAGGATCCCGCGGTGCGCGCAGCTGATGGCACCCGGCCGCGGCATCCCCGAGCCGCCACCGACGAGGCTCGACAGCGATGCCGTGTGATGTGGCGCGATGAACGGCGGACGGACGACGAGCTCGGCGTCGCTGGTCAGCAGCCCGGCCAGCGAATGCACTGCCGACACTTCCAACGAGTCGTCCGTGCTCAGATCGGGCATCAGCCCCGCGAGCCGCTCCGCCAGCATCGTCTTGCCGGACCCCGGCGGCCCGTGCAGGAGCAGGTGATGCCCACCGGCCGCCGCGGCTTCGATCGCACGCCGCCCTTCACGCTGGCCGATGACGTCGTCGAGATCGAGCTCAGGAACCCGGGTCAGTGACTCGGACAGCAACCGCGGCTCGGCGCGTGGTGGTGCCTCGTCCGGGATCTCGGTCCCGCGCAACAGCGCGAGCACCTGCCGCAGCGACCGCACGCCGTACACCTCGATGCCGGGGACCAGCCGGGCTTCGCCCGAGTTCAACTCGGGGACGACGATGCGCTCGAAGTTGGCGCGGGCGGCGGCCAGTGTCATCGCGAGGGCGCCACGAACCTCACGGATCCGGCCGTCGAGTCCGAGCTCGCCGATGATCGCCGTCTGCCGGAGCACATCGGGCTCCACCGCACCGGCCGCCGTGAGCAGAGCCAAGGCAATCGCGACATCGTAGTGAGAACCGGCCTTGGGCAGGGTCGCCGGCGAGAGGCCGATGGTGACCTTGCGATCGGGGAATCGCTCGCCGCTGTTCACCAGCGCGGCGCGGACCCGGTCGCGGGCTTCGGACAGCGACGCGTCCGGCAGACCGATCAGGGTCGTCTTCGGCAGGCCTTGCGCGATGTCGGCTTCGATCTCGACCAGATGCCCTTCCAGGCCGACCAGAGCCACCGACCACGTCTGTGCGAGCGGCATCAGGCCGCACCCCGCACGTGGTCGACGCTCGGTGGCGTGTTCTGATCGAAGAGGACTGCGATGACGTCGATCCGGATCGACGCGGGTCTGAGCTCGTGGGTCTGCAACCAGCGGCCGGCCAGCTTCCGCAGGGTGGTCAGCTTCCGATAGGTGATCGACTCCAGCGGACTGCCGTAGTTCAGCCCGCGGCGCGTCTTCACCTCACAGATGACGAGTGTGTCGCCTTCGCGCGCGACGATGTCGATCTCGCCGAGCTCGCAGCGCCAGTTGCGCTCGAGCACGGCGAAACCGTGCGCTGTGAGATACCTCGCGGCGAGATCCTCGCCGTACTGCCCGACTACGTTCTTGGTCCGCATCGATGACCACCTCCGGCTAAGAACATGCCGGAATCAGGCCACGATGTCGGACCTTATTTTTCGCCTGTGGACAACGATGCTGTGGACAACGATGCTGCGGACCCCGTCGCCGGGGACCTCATTACTGGGGATCTCGTTGCCGGGGGCAATCGACGCGAGCGCGTCAGTTCCGCATGTGCTTGCCACGCGACGGCTTCGGCTGCTGCTGATCCGGCGGCGTCCGCACGGCCCGCAGCTCGTTCGGATCGCTCCGGATGGCCTGCAGGCCACCCGTCCCCGGGTCCGTGTCGCCGATGTCGTAGTCCCAGCTGTCCTCGTTCGCCAGGCGGCTGTGCCAGCGCCCGTACAGGCCGTAGATCGCCAGACCGATCGCCATCCAGATGCCGAACTTCGTCCAGGTGCTCGTCTTCAGGTTGAGCATCAGCCACAGCGTCGCCGCCAGCGACAGCAGCGGGATCAGCGGCACCATCGGCACCCGGAAGCCACGCTCGAGGTTCGGCTCGGAGCGGCGCAGGGTGAGTACGCCGATCGCACAGAACGCGAAGCAGAACAGGGCACCGATGACCAGCAGCTCCTCCAGGTCCAGCACCTTCGGGTAGAGCGTCAGCAACAGCGCAGCGACGCCGGCTGCGGCCGCGGCGCGCGCGGGGGAGGAGTACACCCGGCTGACTCGGCCGAGGCTCTTCGGCAGGAGACCGTCACGGCCCATGTTGAACAGCACGCGGCTCTGCGCGATCAGGACCACCATGATGACCGTCATCAGCGCCAGCAGTGCGCCCAGATTGACCACCTTCGCAGCCCAGCCGACACCGACCGCGGCCATGGCTTCGGAGACCGGTGCGCTGCCGCCCAGCTTGCCGTACGGGCGCATTCCGACCAGGACGACGGCCATCGCGATGTAGAGGATCGTGACGGCGCCGACGCCGAGCAGCATGCCCTGCGGAACCGTCTTGCGCGGGCTGCGCGCGTCCTCGGACGCGGTCGCGATCAGGTCGAAGCCGATGTAGGCGAACACGATCGAGCTGGCGGCGGTGAAGATGCCCATCATGCCGAACGAGCCGAACGACGAGTCCAGGATCCAGCCGAGCAGGGTCGGACTGGCGGCCGCGGGCGCGGCCCGGGCCATCGGCACGAACGGGTGGTAGTTCGCCGTGCTGATGTGGGTGGCGCCGACGATCACGACCAGGAGGATCACGGCGACCTTCGCGATCACCACGACCGTCAGCACGCGGGCCGACAGCTTGGTGCCGGTCACGATCAACGCGGTCAGGACGAGCAACAACACCGGCGCGACGAGGTTGACCTCGGCATCCGGGCCGGAGAACTTGGCGACGCCGGCGGGCAGCGTCACACCGAATCCGTCCAAGGTGGCCAGGAAGTACGCCGACCAGACGCGGGCGACGATGGCGGCCGCGGTGACGAGCTCGAGCACGAGCGCCCAGCCGACCAGCCAGGCCCACATCTCGCCGAAGGTCACATAGCTGAAGGTGTATGCGCTACCCGAAACAGGAATGGTGGACGACAGTTCGGCGTAGCAGGCCGCGGCCAGCAGACAGACGATCGCCGCGATCACGAACGAGACGATGACGGCCGGGCCGGCGACGGTGGCCGCCTGGTTACCGCTGATGCTGAAGATGCCGGACCCGATCATCACGCCCAGGCCAAGTACAACCAGGTCGCGACGACCGAACAAGCGCGGCAGACGGTGCCGCGCGTCCTCGACTCGAGTGAACGCCGACTCGACCGGCAGGCGCCGGCCTACGGTCTGTCCGTTCGCTGAGGGGGCCATGGTCAGGGGTGCCTCCGTTGCTACTAGGGCAATCGGGCCGAACAGTAGTCGACCGTCGGGCTATCGACCAGACCTCCTCTCCTCGTCCCCCGCGCGGTGGCTTGCGATGCCGGGCCGGCTCCCGCATCGTCGAGGGATGACGCCGGACGATGTCAGTGGAACCCCTTCCTGGCCGGAAGGTTTCGCTGCGTTACTGGCTGACTACGAACGGCATCTGGCGGCGGAAAGAGACCTCAGCACTCACTCGGTCAGAGCGTACCTTGGAGATGTCGCGGATTTACTCGAACATTTGATTCGGCTTGGTCACGATGATCTCGAGGGCCTGGATATCCGCGGACTGCGCTCCTGGCTGGCCAAGCAGCAGAGCCTCGGGAAGTCGCGCAGCACGATGTCGCGGCGGGCCACGGCCGCCCGTGTCTTCACCGCGTGGGCGCAGCGGACCGGCCGGATCAGCACGGATCCGGGTGCGCTGCTGGCAAGTCCGCGCCCGCACAAGAGCCTGCCCGGTGTCCTCGGCCAGGCCGACACCCGAGCCGTGCTGGATGCCGCCGCGGTAGCCGCCGACGACGGCGGCCCGGTCGGGCTGCGCGACCTCGCGATCATGGAGCTCTTGTACGCGACCGGCGTCCGCGTCGGCGAGCTCTGCGCCCTCGACATCGACGACATCGACCCGTCGCGTCGCGTCGTCCGCGTCTTCGGCAAGGGACGCAAGGAGCGCTCGGTCCCGTACGGCGTGCCGGCCGCCGAGGCCGTTGCTCGTTGGCTGGATGAGGCGCGCCCGCAGTTGGTCCGGCAAGGGAGCGGTCCGGCGGTGTTCCTGGGCGCTCGCGGCGGCCGGATCGATCAGCGAGCGGTACGACGTCTTGTCCACGAGCGGATCGGAGTCGTCGACGCGCCGGACCTGTCGCCGCACGGCCTGCGGCATACGGCCGCTACCCATCTGCTGGAAGGTGGTGCCGACCTTCGCAGCGTCCAGGAGTTGCTCGGGCACGCATCGCTCGCGTCCACACAGATCTACACCCACATCTCGTCCGACCGGCTCCGCAAGGCCTACGAACAGGCGCATCCTCGGGCCTGATCCTCGGCCGGACCAGGGTGTGGATGCGGCGCGGTGACGGGGCGATGGGGCAGACTGCGGGACATGCGGGTTTCGGCGAAGTCTGACTATGCGTTGCGGGCGCTGATCGAGATCACTCAGCGATGGGTGGCGAATGACCCCTCGGTGGTGTCGGCCGAGGAACTCAGTCGCGCGCAGGGGATCCCGCACGGCTTCCTGCAGGGCATCCTCGCCGACCTCCGGCGTGCCGGCGTGCTGGTGAGTCAGCGTGGGCAGTCCGGCGGGTGGCGGTTGGCCGTCGATCCGAACAAGATCTCGGTCGCCGACGTGATGCGCGCGGTGGACGGGCCGATCGTGAGCATCTCCGGCGTGCGGCCTGAGAGCGTCGCCTACAACGAGCGGGCCGTCGTCCTGCAGCGCGTCTGGATCGCCGCGCGCGCCAGCCTGCGCGACGTGCTCGAGCACACGACGCTCACCGACCTCGCCAAGAACAAGCTCCCGGCCGGCGTCGAACGCCGCTCCCGCGATGAGGACGCCTGGCAGGCCCGCGTTCCCGGCAGCTGAGTCTCGCGCCCGGGCTCCGCCGTTGCGACAGTCATGACTTATATAAGGAACAACTGTAGGGGGACCTTGATGGCTGGGCAGAAGATCACCACGTTCCTGATGTTCGAGGGCGCGGCCGAGGAGGCGATGAACTTTTATCTGTCTGTCTTCCACGACGCGGAGGTCGTCTCGATCAACCGGTACGGCGCGGAGGGTCCCGGTCCCGAAGGGTCGGTGATGACCGCGGTGTTCGCGCTGGCGGGGCAGCAGTTCATGTGCAGCGACAGCTTTGTGAAGCATCAGTTCACCTTCACTCCGTCGGTGTCTCTGTTCGTCGACTGTGCGGACGAGGCCGAGCTCGACCGGCTGTACGCCACGCTGTCCGAGAAGGGCGGAGTGCTGATGCCTCTCGGGGAGTACGGGTTCAGCCGGAAGTTCGGGTGGGTCAACGACCGCTACGGGGTGTCGTGGCAGCTCAACCTGGCTGCTTAGTGGCGTCTGATCAGGAGTCCGGCGGCCAAGGTCAGTGCTGCGGTGGCGCCGACGATGGCCACGGCTGTTCGATCCCCGGCTGGGGATGAGTCCGATGGCGCGCTGACATGCGCGGCGCGCGGGCTCGGTTGGGACGGGCTTGGTTGGGGCGGGGGTGCTGCGGCCCGGGGCGGTGGGTCGGTGCTGAGCGGAAGCAACCGGACCGGGCGATTCGGCACCAGGGTGAGTGGGTTGAGGTACTGCTTCCCCTGAATGAGGCCCCAGTGCAGACAGGTCGCCGGTGCGCAGTGAGATCCGGCGGCGGATAGCTGGCCGATGACGGTGCCCGGAGTGACTGCGGTGCCGACGGTGACGGCCGGGACGACGGGTTCATAGGTGGTACGGCGGGGGCCGGTAGCAACCGTGATCACGCCGCGCCCCGCGAGCGGACCGGCGTACGTGATCGTGCCGGCGGTCGCCGCGCGGACGGGTTGGCCGGGGGAGCCGGCCAGATCGACGCCGCGGTGGCCGGGGAGCCAGGGTTTCGCCGGTAGCTCGAAGCCGTGCACGACTTGCGGTCTTGGGTCCAGAGGCCAGACGGTCGCGGGGGGTGCGGCCGCCTCGGCGAGGGCTGAGGTTGTGAGGGTGAAGAGGATGGCGGTCAGGGTCAGGAGGATGAGCTTCATACCCTGGAACATGCCGTCGGGACGGGTGGTCGCGGACGGTGATTTCGGGGCCTGTGGATAAGCGGTGGCCGGTTCGCGTTGGGCGGGGGTGGTCCCGTACACTTCCGGTGGCGTCCCATGTAAGTGGGACGACTACGCATGCCCGCATCACAGCGCGTTTCCTTCGGTCCCGGGATACCCCGGGTGGGTTCGTGCGACGGGCATCAGGAGCGGCGGACCACCCGGTCCATCCGCTGGACAACCGAGATGCACCCGGTCGAGTGACCGGGGGCGACAGGAGGCATACCCTCATGGCCGTCGTGACCATGAAGCAGCTGCTCGAGAGCGGCGTGCACTTCGGGCACCAGACCCGGCGCTGGAACCCGAAGATGAAGCGCTACATCCTCACCGAGCGCAACGGCATCTACATCATCGACCTGCAGCAGTCGCTGTCGTACATCGACCGCGCCTACGAGTTCGTTCGTAGCACGGTCGCCTCCGGCGGCGCGATCCTGTTCGTCGGCACCAAGAAGCAGGCCCAGGAAGCGATCGCCGAGCAGGCGACCCGAGTCGGCATGCCGTACGTGAACCAGCGCTGGCTGGGCGGCATGCTCACCAACTTCCAGACCGTCAACAAGCGGCTCCAGCGCCTCAAGGAGCTCGAGCTGCTGGACTTCGACGACGTCGCCGCCTCCGGTGTGACGAAGAAGGAGCTGCTGCAGAAGCGTCGCGAGCACGACAAGCTGCTCAAGACCCTCGGCGGTATCCGTGACATGGCCCGCGTTCCGGCCGCCGTCTGGATCGTGGACACCAAGAAGGAGCACCTCGCGGTCGACGAGGCGCGCAAGCTGAAGCTGCCGATCATCGGCATCCTGGACACCAACTGCGACCCGGACGAGGTCGACTTTCCGATCCCGGGCAACGACGACGCGATCCGTTCGGTCGGCCTGCTGACCCGCGTGGTCGCCGACGCCGTCGCCGACGGTCTGATGTCGCGTGGTGGCCAGGGCGCTGCCGCGGCCGGTGAGGAGCTGGGCGCCGAGGAGCCGATGGCCGCCTGGGAGCGGGAGTTGCTGGAGAGCCAGAATGGCACCACCGAGGCCAAGGCTGCCGACAAGGCCGCCGACGCCCCGGCCGCTGAGGCTCCCGCCGCCGACGCTCCCGCCGCTGAGGCTCCGGCTGCTGAGGCTCCGGTTGCTGAGGCTCGGGCCACCGACGCGCTGACCGAGCCGGTGGCGACCGCCGCCGAGGTGACCGAGGCCAAGCCGGAGGCCGCCGAGGCCAAGCCGGAGGCGACCGAGGCCAAGGCCGAGGAGACCCCGAAAGCCGAGGAGACCCCGAAAGCCGAGGAGACCCCGAAGGCTGACGAGGCCTGACAGCTACGGATGCCGCCCGGTCCAGGCCGGGCGGCACCCCGCTGCGCCGCCCGGTCCCAGCCGGACCTGCCGGGCATCGAACAGTCCGCCCATCCAGCCGCATCGACAAGACGAGAGAACGAGGAATGGCGAACTACACCGCCGCTGACGTGAAGAAGCTCCGCGACGCCACCGGCGCGGGCATGATGGACGCGAAGAAGGCGCTCGAGACCACGGACGGCGACTTCGAGAAGGCGATCGAGGAGCTGCGCATCCACGGCGCCGCCAAGGCGGCCAAGCGTGGCGCCGAGCGATCGGCCACCAACGGCCTGGTGGCCGCGGCGGAGAACGCGCTGGTCCAGCTCAACTGCGAGACCGACTTCGTCGCCAAGAACGAGCAGTTCCAGCAGCTCGCTGCCGACATCGTCGCGCACGCCGCCGCCAGCAAGGTCGGCGACGTCGAGGGCCTGCTGAGCGAGAAGCTGTCCGACGGCAAGTCCGTCGCCGCGAACATCGAGGCCCTGGCCGCGGTCATCGGCGAGAAGCTCGAGCTCGGCAAGGTCGCCGTGTTCGACGGCCAGGTGGCGGCGTACATGCACAAGCGTGCCGCGGACCTGCCGGCCCAGGTCGGCGTGCTGGTCGAGTTCGAGGGCGACAACGTCGAGGCCGCCCGTGGCGCCGCCATGCAGGCCGCCGCGATGCGCCCGCTCTACACCACTCGCGACGAGGTCCCGGCCGAGACGGTCGAGAACGAGAAGCGGATCGCCGAGGCGACCGCCCTCGACGATCTTCGGCAGAGCCTGCTCCGGCTTGCCTTCCTCGCGGGCGGTCGCCTCGGCGATCCGCTTCTCGTTCTCGACCGTCTCGGCCGGGACATCGACGAGGAGGCCGGAATCGTGACGGAAACGCTGGGTACCGAGACGAGTCCGGCCTCTTCGCCGCTGGCTCCGGCCTATCATCGGGTGCTGCTGAAGCTGTCGGGTGAGGTGTTCGGCGGTGGCAAGCTCGGCGTCGACCCCGACGTGGTGAACTCGATCGCCAAGCAGATCGCCGATGTGGCCCGGGCCGGTGTCCAGGTCGCCGTGGTGGTCGGCGGCGGCAACTTCTTCCGCGGTGCCGAGTTGCAGCAGCGCGGGATGGAGCGCAACCGGGCCGACTACATGGGCATGCTGGGCACGGTGATGAACTGCCTGGCGCTGCAGGACTTCCTGGAGAAGCTCGGGATCGAGACCCGGGTGCAGACCGCGATCACGATGGGCCAGGTCGCCGAGCCGTACATCCCGCGCAAGGCCGAGCGGCACCTGGAGAAGGGCCGCGTGGTGATCTTCGGCGCCGGGTCCGGCATGCCGTACTTCTCCACCGACACGGTCGCCGCCCAGCGCGCGCTGGAGATCGGTGCCGAGGCGCTGCTGATGGGCAAGCAGGGCGTGGACGGGGTCTACGACTCCGACCCGAAGAGGAACCCGGACGCGGTGAAGTTCGACCAGCTCTCGTACGACGACTTCCTCGCCCGCGGTCTGCGGGTCGCCGACGCGACCGCGATCAGCCTGGCCCGCGACAACGCGCTGCCGATCGTGATCTTCGGGCTGGAGGAGGGCAACATCGCCCGGGTCGTGCACGGCGAGAAGATCGGCACCGTCGTTTCCCCGGGCCAGTAGCCCCCGGTACGGCGTACGCACCAGTACTACTAGGATCGTTCGACACGGGTGGATGTCCGTTATCAGGTAAACCCTGCGTTCGTAGGGTTCCTGTGTTCGTTGGTTGGAGTGGCCGCGCCGAGGCGGCCCTGAGGAAGCGAGGAATGTCGTGATCGACGAAGCTCTCCGCGAAGCCGAGCAGAAGATGGCGAAGGCCGTGGAGGTCGCCAAGGACGACTTCGCCGCGATCCGCACCGGCCGGGCGCACCCGCAGATGTTCGCGGGCATCCTGGCCGACTACTACGGCAGCCCGACGCCGCTGCAGCAGTTGGCCGGTTTCCAGGTACCGGAGCCCCGGACCGTGCTGATCTCGCCGTACGACAAGGGCGCGATGGCGGCGATCGAGAAGGCGATCCGTGACTCGGACCTGGGGGTGAACCCGGGCAACGACGGCGCGGTGATCCGGGTGCAGATGCCGCAGTTGACCGAGGAGCGGCGCAAGGAGTACATCAAGGTCGCCAAGACCAAGGGCGAGGAAGCCAAGGTCTCGGTGCGCAACATCCGCCGGCACGCCATGGACCAGGTGCACAAGACGGTCAAGGATGGCGATGCGGGCGAGGACGAAGGCAAGAGTGCTGAGAAGCGGCTCGACGGGTTGACGAAGAAGTATGTCGACTCGATCGACGAGCTGCTCAAGCACAAGGAAGCCGAACTGCTCGAGGTGTGATGGGCGTCGAGAGTACGCCCGCGCCGAATCCCAACCCGAGCCGCGCCGGGCGGAATCTGCCCGCGGCGATCGCGGTGGGTGTCGGCCTCGGCGCGCTGATCCTCGGGTCGCTGTACTGGCAGAAGGTCCTGTTCGTCGTCCTGGTACTGGCCACCGTGATGGTCGCCGTCGACGAGATGATCAAGGCCCTGCGCACCGGCGGCGCGATCATCCCGCGGATCCCGGTGTTCGCCGGTACGACGGCGATGCTGGTGGCGGCGTACTTCGGGGGACCGATGGCGCTGCTGGTCGCGCTCGCCCTCACCGTCCTCGGGACGATCTTCTGGCGGATGCCGGGCGGATCGGTCGGTTTTGTGCGGGACACGAGCGCCGGTGTGTTCCTGATCGGCTACGTGCCGCTGCTCGCCGGGTTCGCGATCCTGCTGGCCCAGCCGGAGGCGGACGGGGCCGGACGGGTGGTGACGTTCTTCGCGGTCACCGTGGCGAGCGACGTCGGCGGTTACGTGGCGGGCGTCGTGTTCGGCAAGCACCCGATGGCGCCGACGATCAGCCCGAAGAAGTCCTGGGAGGGCTTCGCCGGCTCGGTGCTCGCGTGTATCGGCGCCGGCATCGGCGCGGTCGTCTGGCTGCTCGACGGGAACTGGTGGGCCGGTGCGATCGTCGGTGCGATCGCGGTGCTGACCGCCACGGTCGGCGACCTCGGCGAGTCGATGATCAAGCGCGACCTCGGTATCAAGGACATGTCGAACCTGCTGCCCGGGCACGGCGGTGTGATGGACCGGCTGGACTCGCTGCTGGCCACGGCGCCGGCGGTCTGGCTGGTGCTGCATCTCCTGGTGAAGGGGTGAGGAGGTGACGGTAGCGCCCGACCGGCGTTCGCTGGTGGGCCAGGTCGTCCGGCTGGACCGGCTGCAGGACAGCGACTTCGACGAGTTGTACGCCGCTATCGGCAACGAGCAGGTGTATGCCGGTGGTTTCGGTGGCGGCGTGCTGCCGGCGAGCGCGGATGAGATGCGGGCGCGCTGGGTGCCTGCCGCGGCCAAGCGGTTCGCCTACGCGGTCCGCCTGGTTGCCGACAGCCCCTTCGGCGTAGCGGGCGCCCTCGTAGGCACGTCGAGTCTCGCGGACGTCGACGTACCCAATGAGCGGATCCACCTAGGCTTCACCGGCTACGCGCCGGCAGTCTGGGGTACGGCGGTGAACCCGGCGACGAAGCTCTTGCTGCTTCAGCACGCGTTCGAGGACTGCGGGTTCGGCCGGGTGAAGATCCAGACCGGCTCCAAGAACACCCGCTCACAGGCCGCGATTCTCAAGCTGGGCGCGACGCGCGAGGGTCTTCTGCGGCGGCACCTGCGGATGGGCGACGGCTCGTTCCGCGACACCGTGGTCTTCTCGATCCTGGCGGACGAATGGGCGGACGTCCGCAAGCGCCTAGAGGCGCGCATCAACCGGTAGCGCCAGCTCCGCGAGAGCGGCGTACGACGCCAACAGGTCGTCCCGGTCGTAGGTGTTCGTGGTGATCAACACTTCGTCCGCGGCGGTACGGCGTACCAGACCGCTGAGTGCCGCGTCGACTTCGTCAGGTGTGCCGTAGATCTGGCCACGGAGCGACTGCTCGAAGAACTCGCGCTCCTTGGACGTCATGTCGCGCTCCATCACTGGCTCCAAAGGCGGAAAGACCCACGGGTGCGCGAGTACGCACTGGCCCACGCCTCAGCAGCAGTAGTTGCCGCGCCTCCTCAGTGGTCTCCGCAACCGCTGCAGTCACCGCGAGTACGACGTACGGCCGTGGAGCCCACGCGGACGGCTGGAACGCGGTGCGGTAGCGATCGAGCAGTTGCAGCAGCTCTGACTCGCCACGCACGCCGGCAATGACCAGCGGGAGGCCCAGCGAGGCAGCTAGGAGCGCACCTTCACCGACGGCGAGGATGAAGGGTGGGATGTGCAGGCCTTCGCCGGGGCGGGCGTGGACCTGGTTCTGCTGCGTGCCGGCGAGGTAGCCAAGCAGCTCGCGGACCTGTGCGGCGAAGTCCTCAGCGGCATCCTTCTCGACGCCCAGGGCCTGACGGATGCCGCTCGTGAAGCCCACCGAGCGGCCAAGGCCCATGTCGATGCTGCCCGGGTACAGCGACTCCAGCACTCCGAACTGTTCGGCCACCACGAGAGGCCGATGGTTCGGCAGCATCACACCACCTGTGCCGACGCGGATCCGCCGCGTGCGTGCAGCAACCGCGGCAGCCAGCACTGTGGGAGCGGAGCCGACCACTCCGGGCACGCTGTGGTGTTCTGACACCCAGAAACGCTTGTAGCCAAGCTCTTCGACCCGCTGAGCCAGCTCGACGGTCGCCCACAGCGTCTCGGCTTCCGTCTCACCTACTCGCGTTCGCGAGCGGTCCAGCACGGACAGAGGAACGCCGGAGAGAGCAGTCATGGTCCAGAGTCGAACGGCTGCGGCAGGGGCCTCACTCCCCGAGAAGATCCCGCAGGTCCGCGCGGAAGCGGTCCCCATCGCGTAGGGGAGCGAGGAACTCACGTTCCACCTCGAGCCGGATCCGCTCGGCCGTCTCGAAGGTGCTCTCGCCCTGAGCGGTGAGCACGACGACGTTTCGGCGCCGGTCCTCAGCGCTCCGCCGGCGCTCGACCAGCCCGCGCTCCTCCAGGCCGTCGAGCAGATCGCCGATCGAGGTCCGGTCGACCCGGAGTCGCCCGGCGACCTCGAGCTGTGACAGCGGTTCCCCGGACGTGACCGCCGACAGCACGGCCAGGTCGCGGCCGTTCAGCCCGTGCGGTGCCAGCGCCCTGGTCTGCGCCTCGGTCAGCCGCGCCAGGACGTGTTTGAGCAGATACCCCAGCCGGTCCGACACCATACCGACGAATCTACCGGGAACCTGATCGTCAGGGAGACTGATCATCAGTTATCCTGACGATTCTGGAACTGACCTTCGGTCTGAAGACCACCCCCATGCATGTCCCGTACGCCGACATCCAGCGCGTCTGGCTGGAGGCCGACGAGGTCCCGCAGATCCGCGATGCGTGGCTATGGGATCACTTCCTGCCGCTGGTCGGCCCCAAGGATGGCGACGTACTGGAAGGCTGGACGCTGCTCACCGCGCTGCCCGGCGATCTGGCGTCGAGTGCGAGACGTGTGCCATCGACTGTGACCACCGTGCCGCGGGCAATCGCTCGCCGGAGGCGTATTCCCCACAGTCAACGACACAATCTCTCAAGCTCGCCGCAACTGGAGCCACCGTGCCATCGGACGGACCTGCCGAGGGGTAGGAGATGGGCAGGCCGGCGTCGTCGCGGCCAGTACGGCGTGGTTCGGGAGTTGGGTGACCGTCCGGTTCGGCGGTGGCAGTCGGCTCGTGTCGACCACGCCCCCGAAGGTGCTACCGACCCGCCGCCCCCCTTTGAGGGGTCAACCCCGTGGCGTGTGGGTTGCGGAACCAAAATTTGCCTCCGCAACCCACCGCTTGCGGGGTTGACCCCTCAAAGGGCGCGGGTAAGGGCGCGGGCGGGGGTGCGGGTGCGGGTGCGGGGACTGTGATACTTGCCGACGTGATCAGGGGACCGCGGTTGGAGATCGAGAACTGCACGCAGTGCCGGTGGTTGATGCGGGCGGCGTGGACCGCGCAGGAGCTGCTGACTACTTTCCCGAAGGAGCTCGGCGAGGTCGCGCTGGTCCCGGGGATCGGTGGGGTCTTCGACATTCGGCTCGACGGGGAGACGCTGTGGTCGCGGAAGGCGGAGGGCGGGTTCGCCGAGATCCCCATGCTGAAGCAGATGGTGCGTGATCGGATCGCGCCGGACCGCAAGCTCGGTCACTCGGATCGCAAGGAGCCGCCTGCGGACAGCTGACCAGGTCTGTGATCCTGGGCACCGTGGGGATGTGAATTTGTGAATGTGGTCGGCCGCAAGGGACAATCAAAGACGTTATGACTACTTCCCTTCCTCTTGTCTTCGATGAGCCACGCCGTGCCAAGAAGCCGCCGCGGCATCTGGCCGACCTCACCGGGGAGGAGCGGCGTACGGCGGTGGCCGCGCTGGGAGAGCCCGCGTTCCGGGCCAAGCAGCTGTCGAACCACTACTTCTCCCGGCTGGTGTCCGACCCGGCCGAGATGACCGACCTGCCGGCCGCGACCCGCGACAAGCTGGTGGCCGACCTGATGCCGCCGCTGCTGACCCGGGTGCGCGACCTGGAGTGCGACAGCGGGGAGACCCGCAAAACGCTGTGGAAGCTGCTCGACGGTTCGCTCGTCGAGTCGGTCCTGATGCGGTATCCGGGCCGCACCACCATGTGCGTGTCCTCGCAGGCGGGCTGCGGGATGGCGTGCCCGTTCTGTGCGACCGGTCAGGCCGGGCTGACGCGCAACATGACCACGGCCGAGATCGTCGAGCAGGTCGTCGACGGCGCCCGGGCGCTGTCCCGCGGTGAGATCGCCGGCGGTCCGGGCCGGGTCAGCAACATCGTGTTCATGGGCATGGGTGAGCCGATGGCCAACTACAAGGCCGTGATCGGCGCGGTCCGGCGGTTCACCGACCCATCGCCGGAGGGCCTCGGGATCTCGGCCCGTGGCGTGACGGTGTCGACGGTCGGGCTGGTGCCGCGGATCAACCAGCTCGCGACCGAGGGGATCCCGGTCACGCTCGCCCTGTCGCTGCACGCGCCGGACGACGAGCTGCGCGACGAGCTCGTGCCGATCAACAACCGCTGGAAGGTCGACGAGGTGCTCGACGCGGCCTGGGAGTACGCGCGGCAGACCAAGCGGCGGGTGTCCATCGAGTACGCGATGATTCGCACCATCAATGACCATGCCTGGCGGGCCGACCTGCTGGCCGAGAAGCTGAACGCCCGCGGCGACTGGGGCTGGGTGCACGTGAACCTGATCCCGCTCAACCCGACGCCCGGCTCGAAGTGGACCGCCTCCGACCCGGCCGACGAGCGCGAGTTCGTCCGCCGCCTCGAGGCCGGCGGCATCCCCACCACCGTCCGCGACACCCGCGGCCAGGAGATCGACGGCGCCTGCGGCCAGCTGGCCGCCGCGAACAAATGACCGAACCGGCAGGCCCCGCGGAGTTCAGCCGCGTCCGCTGGCGCGAGGGTTACGACATGGCCGAGGTCGACCGCTTCGTCGAGCGCGTGCTCGCGACCCTCGACGGACGCCCGATCGGAGTCCCGGTGACGGTCGAGGAGATCCGCACCGTCATTTTCCGCGGCGTCCGGCTCCGCGAGGGCTACGACATGGCCGAGGTCGACCAGTTCCTCGACCTCGCTGTCGGCTGGCTCAGCAAGCGCTGAGGATCTTCGCCAAAGCCGTCGGCTGGGAGAAACATCGGCCAGTGACCGGTGGGGAGCTCGACGAGATCCCAGGCCGGGGACCTCAGCTGCTCGGCGACGTCGAAGGACGGTGTGGCGCCGTCCATGAGGCACTTGATGTACGTGGTCGGGAGCTCGCCGATCGGGCGTACGAGCGTGGCCGGCTCGGAGATCGCGCGGCCCGGATGTGGCGTACTGCGGGAGACGATCAAGGCGATGCGTTGTCGGCGAGGTCCTGGTCCGCGTAGTCTTCGGCGGTGAGTGGTGGCCAGTAGCCGCCAGACACGGCCATCTGCTCCTTGACCCAGACACGATCCTCGTCGGATCAGCCATCAATGAACGACTTCCCGTCGGGGCCACCGCATCCCACGCCCACCCACCGAGCCG
>Ga0193707_1000075_pt1 | contig 24526 bp, 28 predicted proteins | sample U3c2metaG_FD_143043 | JGI IMG/M metagenome (GOLD analysis project Ga0193707, IMG submission 143043) | Soil microbial communities from a riparian zone of the East river system, Colorado, United States - U3c2 | ecosystem: Environmental > Terrestrial > Soil > Riparian zone | place: USA: East River... | reverse complement strand
AAGATCCCATTCAATTCCGCGGTGCTCCAAATTGTAGAGCACCTGGTCGGTTACGATCCCATCGCCGCCGGGCAATGCCAACGCTTCCTCCATGTCGTCGACATCGAAATTGCTCACGCCGTAGTCTAGGATTTTTCCCGCGCGTCTCAGCGTTTGAAACGCCTCGATGGTTTCAATCAACGGAACCGTGCCGCGCCAATGCAGTAGATAACAATCGAGATAATCTGTCCGCAGGCGGCGCAGACTTCTCTCGCAAGCCCGGATCGCGCCCTGTCGCGTGGCGTTGTGCGGATAGACTTTGCTCACCAGAAAAACTTCGGCGCGACGTCCCGCGATCGCTTCGCCGATCAATTCTTCGGCCGCGCCTTCACCGTACATCTCGGCCGTGTCAATGAGCGACATGCCGAGATCCAAACCGAGTCGCAGCGCAGCGATTTCTGTTTTCCGCCTCGCCGAATTTTCGGCGATCCGCCATGTCCCTTGTCCGAGAATTGGAATTTCTCTTCCGGAAGGAAGAGGCAACGTTCTGATGGCAGTCATCGCCGAATGCGTAACACGATTCGGCCGAGAACGTGGCCGCGCTTTATTCGCTCATGCGCCTTCGCCGCTTGTGCGAGAGAATAAACGGCCGCGATCGGAACCTGCACACGCGCTTCTTCTACCGCGCGGTTGAGTCGCGCAAAATGTTTCGGGCTCGCAATTGCGTCGTAGGACTTGATGCGAATCTTTGAACGCTTGCGCGGCGCTGGCTCAACGCCGTTGGGAAATGCGACGCGACCACCGGATCGCATCTGATCGAGCAACTGTTCGAGCGCTTTGCCACCGGCGAGGGCCAGCGCGGCGTCGAGTCCGTCGGGTGCGAGCGCGCGCATTTGATCGGGTGCGTCCTTTCTGTTCAAATCGACAACGCCGTCGACACGAAGTTTCTTCAACAACGTTATCGCATCACGACCACGCGCCGTCCCTATTACACGCGCAGCACTTCGTTTTGCGAATTGCACCGCGAGAGTTCCGACGGCGCCGGTTGCTCCAAAAACCAAAATCGTCGTGCCGCGCCGAACGCGCAGGTGATCATCGATTCCTTGCAATGCAGTCAGCCCGGTGACGGCTGATGCGCCGGCGTGCAGCAAATCAAGTCGCGGCGGAACGGGCGCGACATGCTGTGCATTGACCGCCACATATTCGGCGTAGAAGCCTCCTTTTGGATTGATGAATTCGTAGGCCCACACGCGTTCGCCAAGCTTGAAGCGGCGCGTTCCGCTTCCTTTCGCTGCGATAACTCCAGCGCCGTCGGTTCCAAGAATGAGCGGAAATTTCGGTCGTCCTTCCGGCCACCAACCATCGCGAATGTCCGCATCCCAAACTCCGACGCCCGCCGCATGTAAAGCGATCAGCACTTCGCCTGCGTCGGGCTGCGGCACTGGCAGCGTGTGTAGTTTGAGAACGGACGGCCGACCGAACCGGTCAATCGCAGCCGCCTTCATTTGTTTTTGATCGCGGTCGCGGGCTCGCACGATGGTCCTATCATTTCGAGCGATATGCCAGTCCGGCTCGGACCGAGAAATCTATCATTACTTGCGGCCATTTGCCTTCCGTGGTTTTCCGTTCGTGCTCCTACATCTCGCGATAAAGTTTCTTGTTTAGAAACTCTTCCATCCCGAGCGGTCCGCACTCGCGACCATAACCGGATTTTTTGATGCCGCCGAACGGCATGTCTTCATAGATCCATACCGGATGATTGATGTAGACCATGCCCGCGTCGATCTGGTCTGCGACACGGCGGCCGCGCGCCTGATCAATCGTGTAAACGGAAGCGCCAAGACCATATTTGGTGTCGTTCGCAACGTTGATCGCAGTTTGCTCATCGGGAACGATCATGACGGCCGCCACCGGACCAAACAGCTCTTCGTCATAAGCCGGCGTACCTTTCTGGACGTTTACCAGAATCGTCGGCTCGAAGAAAGCGCTTGCCGGCTCGGCTCGCTTTCCACCGAGGATCACCTTCGCGCCGCCCGCGATGGAGCGATTCACCTGGTCCTCGAGGATTTCTGCTGCGCGCGCAGTCGAGAGCGGTGCAACGCCGGTCGCTTCATCGAGCGGGTCGCCCATTTTGAGTTCGACGAGCTTCGCGCGGAAGCGATCCACGAACTTGCCGCCGACTTTTTCCTGCACAATGAAACGCTTCGCGGCCACGCATGATTGCCCCATGTTCGTCATCTTACCCATGACTGCGCAGTCGATCGCGAGTTTCATCTCCGCGTCATCGAGCACGATGAACGGATCGCTTCCACCAAGCTCGAGGATCGTCTTCTTCACATTGCGACCAGCGCGTTCGGCGACTTTCGCGCCACTGTCATCGCTGCCGGTAAACGACACGCCTTGCACGCGATCGTCGTCGATGACCTGATTCGCGAGCCGCGAAGAAATCGCCAGGTTGGTGTAAGCGCCGGGAGGAAAACCTGCATCGCGAAAGATTGCTTCCAGCGCTTCGGCGCATTGCTGCACATTTGAGGCGTGCTTCATCACCACGGTGTTGCCGGCCACGAGATTAGGTGCCGCCATCCGAACGACCTGGTACCCAGGATAATTCCATGGTTCGATGCCGAAGATCACACCGAGCGGCTCATTCAAAACCGTTCCGTCGGCGAGCGCCGAAGGAAGCCACTGCCGCTGCAAGAGTTCGTGAGCGCGGATGGCGTAGTACTCGAATATGCTCGCGCAAAGCTTCACTTCCTTGCGCGCTTCCGCGATTCGCTTGCCCATCTCGAGCGTCATCAATCGCGCAAGTTCTTCCTCGCGATCGACGCATAAGTCGGCTGCCTTTAGCAGTAACGCAGCGCGTTCCGAAATTGAAGTCCGCCGCCATGTGGTGAAGCGTTCATGCGCGAGCGCAATCGCACGATCGACCCCCTCCGACGTCATCTCAGTGAAGGTCTTCAGCGTTTGCCCGTTGTAAGGATTGACGGAACGCAGGAGAGCACGCTTTTCCGTTTCTTCAGATTTGTCTGCGCGTGTTTCCACGCGCCCCTCTGTATTCGCATAAGGCGAGATAGCCACAGTCATAGCTTGAATAATTACGTGCCTCGACCACGCGCTACGCCGGTAACTTAAGTTTACCTTTGACCGCGGCTACGTCTGTGCACCGTGCGCGCTGCGTAAATAAAGTAACAATGGCGGCGCTGAATCTTCACCCGACCGCATTCCCAAAAATTGAGGCCGCTTGTCCGGAACTCGACGAGGAACAGATCGCGACGCTCGCGCAGTTCGCCACCTCCAGACAATTCAAAGCTGGCGAGTCGCTGCTCGCGGCCGGGGAACAGAAACTGAAATTGTTCGTCGTCAAAAGCGGCGAAGTAGAAATCCGCGACGGTTCTTCGGGCGAAATGGTGACTGTCCTCGGTCCCAGACAGTTCACGGGCGAGCTCGATCTGCTCGCGGGCAGACCGTCTGCTGTCAACGTCGTCGCAAAAACGGATGCGATACCTATGAAGTTTCGGCAGATGGTTTGAAGAAAATCCTTAAGGAAATGCCGCGCTTAAGCGATCTACTCCTGCGCGCGTTTCTCATGCGCAGAGAGTTGATCGAGGAGCTCGGCCTCGCGTCGGTCAGAGTTATCGGATCGCGTCATTCCAAAGACACGCATCGCATCCGGGAATTTCTCGCGAAGAACAAGATCCCGTTTAGCTGGATTGATTTGGAAAACGATCCGCAAGTCGAAGCCTTGCTGAAAACTTTCAAGAGCGCGCCTAACGAGACGCCGCTCGTGATTTGCGGGGAGAATTGGGTCCTGCGCAATCCCAGCAATGGCGAGCTGGCAGATTGTCTTGGCATCAGAAAACCGATCGAGCAGACGATCTACGATCTGATCATCGTCGGCGCCGGACCAGCCGGACTCGCGGCGGCAGTGTATGCGCTTCGGAAGGATTGAAGACGCTCGTGCTCGACCGTATGGGGCCCGGTGGACAAGCGGGAAGCAGCTCGAAGATCGAGAACTACATGGGATTTCCCACTGGCCTTTCCGGAAGCGACCTGGCCGAGCGGGCCGTAGTTCAGGCAGAGAAATTCGGAGCGACGCTATCCATTCCCGATGAAGTGATCGGACTCGGAAGCGACGGCGGTTATCATGAAGTGCAGTTGGATAGAAACGAAAAACTCGCGGCCAAGTGCGTCCTCATTTCATCCGGCGCTACCTACCGAAAACTCAACGTCAAGAATAACGACCGCTTCGAAGGCACCGGTGTTTACTACGCCGCGACTCGCGTCGAAGCGCCATTTTGCAAACACGCCCAAGTAGTCGGGGTAGGCGGTGGAAATTCCGCAGGTCAGGCGGCGATACTCTTGTCTGAGTCAGCCAGCAAAGTTTTCGTTGTCATCCGCGGGGACGATTTGGGCAAGAACATGTCGCACTATCTTGTCTGCCGCATTGAACAGACGCCCAATATCGAAGTGCGGAAACGCACCGAGGTAACCGGAATGGACGGCGACAAATGGCTCGAGACCGTTTGCCTAACGAATCGCGAAACCGGTCAGACGGAAAAGATCTCGTGCCCGGCCGTGTTTGTTTTCATTGGCGCAGTTCCACACACGAAATGGCTGCCGTCCGCGGTCAATCTGGATAGCAAGGGCTTCGTGCAGACCGGACAGGAGGTCGCTGAGTCCGGCGCCTGGCCATTGCAAAGGCAACCATTTCTTTTGGAGACAACAGTGCCAGGCGTTTTTGCGGCCGGCGATGTGCGGCAGGGTTCGATCAAGCGCGTCGCGGCCGCCGTCGGCGAGGGGTCGATGGCGGTGCAGTTGGTCCATCAATTTCTCGCCGCGAGTCAGAAAGAGGTCGACGGCATGAGCGCGTCAATCATTCCATGCAGATGACGGCAACGCATCATATGGGTTCGCGTCATCGCGCGATCGGGCAGAGCGCATTGCATTCTTTGAAGCCGAGTCCGCTCCCGCGATTTGTGCCACCGATGCTCTGCACTCTGATCTCCGATCCTTTCGACGATGCGAACTGGATCTTCGAGCCGAAGTTTGATGGCCAACGCATCCTGGGCCGTTTCGATGGACAAAACGTGCAACTTCTTAGCCGCTATGGGCACGATGATACGCTTTGGTTTCCCGAGATCCCCGCCGCGCTTAAAGAAAGTCTCTCGAAGCCCGCGTTGGTGGATGGCGAGATCGTTAGCCTTGATAAGAGCGGAAAGTCCAACTTCCGGATGCTTCAGCAGCGATTCCATTTGCGCAACCCGGAGGAGATCGCTCGTCGCGCAAAACAGTTCCCGGCCTACTTTCACGTCTTCGATCTGCTCTATACTGGTCGCTTCGACATTAGATCGCTGCCTTTGACCGAGCGCAAAAAACTGCTTCGTGAAGCGGTGAAATGGTCTGAGCGAATTCGCTGGACCGAGTTTAAGCCGCGCGATGGTGTCCGGTTTTTTCGCGAAGCCTGCCGCCGAAGCGAGGAAGGAATCATCGGCAAGCGTCTCGAAAGTTCATACGTTTCCAGGCGCAACCGCGATTGGGTCAAGATCAAGTGTGTCAATCAGCAGGAGTTCGTGATCGGCGGCTTCACCGATCCAAGGGGTTCGCGCGTGGGAATAGGCGCGCTGCTGGTGGGGTATTACCAGCCAGAGGGAAAGACATTGGTTTATGCCGGCAAAGTGGGCACGGGTTTCAATCGCGAAATACTACTCGATTTGCGCCGTCGGCTTAAACGGCTTGAACAGTCCGAGTCGCCCTTTCAGAAGGGCGATCCACCCTGCGGCCCGGAAGTTCACTGGGTCAAGCCCGAGCTGGTCGCTGAGATCGGGTTCACCGAATGGACGCAGAACAACATGCTTCGCCACCCTCGATTCGAGGGCCTCCGCACGGACAAGAAAGCACGCGAGGTTCGTCGCGAGATCGCGCAATGATATGCAACGCCAGTTCTCCCGCTCTGCATCGAATCACGCGCGCAGCAATCGCGCGTCATCGCGTGCTGCCCCGGCTTTATCACCGGCGGTCTTTCGGCGTCTTCCCTTCGAGCTCACAAATCTCGACAAAGTAATGTTTCCCGAGAAGGGGTACACGAAAGGCGATGTCCTGCATTACTATGCGGCCGTCGCTGGTTTGTTGATTCCTCATTTGCGCAACCGGCCGATAACCTTGGAGCGCTTGCCCGATGGTGTTCGTCGAGGCGCGCCACATTTCTGGCAGAAGCGAACGCCGTCTTATTACCCGGACTGGATCCCGCGTTTTGAAACGACGACCAAGGACGGAGAGCGCGTCAATTACCCGCTCGTTAACGACGAACAAGCGCTCTTGTACATGGTCAATCAGGGAACCCTTACCTTTCATTCCTGGCACTCGCGCATCGAAAACGTCGACCATCCCGATTTCGTCCTGTTCGATCTCGACCTCGGCGCCTCCACCGCTTTCGCTGATCTGATCAAGATCGCCAAAGAACTTCACAGGGAGCTCGATGCTGAAGGCATGGATAATTTCGTCAAAACGTCCGGGAAAACCGGACTGCACGTGCTGGCCCAGTGGATTGAGCCTGGCGGCTATGACGACGCGCGCGCGTGGGCGTTTTCAATCGCTCAGCGTGTTACCGAAACGTTGCCGAAGATCGCGACGATCGAGCGCAGAAAATCCGCGCGCCATGGCAAGGTCTACGTCGATGTTATGCAAAACGTGAAAGGTCATCATGTCGTCCCGCCTTACGTCTTACGCGCCGCTCCCTCAGCCACCGTCTCCACCCCGCTCAAATGGAGTGAGCTTACCAATCGACTAACACCAGAGCGTTTCGATCTGAAGAGTGCGCCAAAGCGATTCGAACGTCAGAAGGAGGATCCGATGAAAGCGTTAATGGCCCCGGGGCGCTGATGCTTGCGCGATTGGAGTGAGTTTGCTCTTTCCATCACTGGCTTTGCTGATTCGCAGTGTTGTTCGGCAGGCAGGGATTAGCCTGCTCGAGTCGTCGCCACACCCGATCCTCCAGTTCGTCTGAAGATAATGTCCCCGATTCCTCCCAGGTCAGGTGTCCAAACTGTCCTTTGAAGAATTCAATCACCGGAACCGTCTCGCCCTCGTAAATTTTGAATCGCTCGCGCACGACTTCCATCCGGTCATCCTCTCGTTGAATGAGTCCCCATCCGCAGCGATCACAAACTCCGGTCTGCTTTGGAGGTTTCGTGCGAATATTGTAAACGGCTCCACAATTCGGACAGATGCGACGGCCGTTGAGGCGAGTGATTGCAGTCTGCAGATCTGCTGTCAGAACAAAAACGGCACAAAGACCCAGATGCTGGTCTTCGAGCAACTGAAAGAGCATTTCAATTTGTGCGACAGCGCGTGGGAATCCGTCAAACAGGACAAATCGACCTCGAACTTTTGCCAGTGCGCCGCAAATAAGCCTTTCGAGCAATTCCGGCGGGACGAGCTTACCGGCAGCCTTAAAGGGTTTGATTTGTTGGCCCAGCGGAGTACCACGCTGAACTTCCTTTTCAAGCAAATTGCCAACTTCTATGACGAAGACGCAAGGACGTGCGCCTAACGATTCCGCCAGAGTTGTTTTGCCGCTTCCAGGCGGCCCAAGCAGCACGGCTGCGCACTTATTCTGACTCATTATGAATTTTCCTCGATAAGTTCAATATGAGGTTTTGGCTGCGCGCGTTTATCACAGAGTGAGCTAAACATAACCCCCGGAGGAAGCTCCGCGATTCCGCTTTCAACCGAGCACAATTCATTGAATCGCACTGCAAAATTTAGAGGACAACATGTCAGGTACAAATGGATAGGAGAAGGGGTGGCAAGTACCTTAGCTGGAAAACTGAATAAGAGTTTATCCCGTTTAGGTCGGGGTTTTAAAGAAATTTGGGAGTGCATAAAAGAGAAGACGGAGGAGATGACCAACATGAATTTGAATCAAAACAATCCTTTAACGGTGTTTCGTTGCGGTGACGTAAGCCGGGGCTAAGCAAGGCGCGTATGGAGTGGATGCCAACGGCGCTGTTCAGCAACCCCGCCACCGCGGAACAGATCAGGAATCGGCTCGTCCAAGCGGGTTTCAACGCTAGAATCTCGAAGCGTTCATGGCTTCAGATATTATGGTTCGTCCGTAAAGGAGAGGCAGGGATCCGTGTGGAGATTCCGGGAGACCAGTTCGAGAAGGCGGAGAATCTTTTACTCGAGTGGGACGCTGCAGAAGGGGCGTTACGCGAGGCGATCCGCTGTCCGGAATGCAAATCCTTGCGGGTGCAATACCCGCAATTCGCCCGTCATTCGTTGCTGACTAATTTCATGCTGGGACTCGCCTCAGCCCTTGGCCTCGTCGAGAAGGAATACTACTGTGAGGATTGTCATTTTACCTGGCCTAAGGAAGGGACCCGGCCCCGCCGTGACCAGCCGCATTTGGCGCCATACTATTTCATCAGTGGTGTCGAACAGACTACTTTGCCACCCCTACCGCAGCCGAAGGCATCGGAAAGCGCGAGGAAAGTTTGAGCTCCAAATTCAAGAACACAATTGCATCTCACCACGTGGTCTGAAATCAATGACTACAAAATGCTCGACGCCTCGAGTGGAATCGCAATGTCCGGATGCCACGGTATCACCCCGGGCGTTAATCTGTGGCGGGCCGTGTTCCAGGCAGTTCTGTGCGATACACACCGCCGCTGCCTGGCTCCTCTGAATAGCTTCGCTGTCGAATTGGGCGCCTGGAGGTCTTACTGGGCTAACGCTTACGCGGGTGGAGATTTTCTGTTTCGGCTTTTGGTTTTCTTCGGATAAAAACAGAGATCGTTTATCGAACAGTGAGGGCAATCCGGGACCCGGGCCACGCAGATCCGGCGGCCATGGGACTGCAACAAATGACAAAATTTTACCTGTTCTTTCCGCGGCACAATCTCAACCAAATCGGCTTCGATCTCTTCCGGGTCGGTGTGGTCGGTAAGCCCGAGCCGCTGTGAAACCCTGGCCACGTGAGTATCGACGGTAATCGTCGGCTGGCCGAAGGCATTTCCCAAAAGAGCATTCGCCGTCTTCCGTCCGACACCCGGAAGCGTAAGCAGATCCTCGAGACGGTTAGGCACTTCGCCGCCAAATTTCTCCACCAGCACGCGGCAAGCCCGTTGAACGGCTCGAGCCTTGGTCCGGTAAAAATTAATCGAACGCAGAAGTCTGTAGAGCACTTCCGGTTTCTCATTGGCCCAATCCGCCGCGGTGCGATACCGTCGAAACAGCTCAGGCGTGGCAGCATTGACCACCTCGTCGCGAGTTCGAGCCGACAGAATCAGCGCGACGAGCAACTCAAGTGGGTTTGAAAATTTTAGGACCAGCCGAGCGTCCGGATGTGTCTTCTTTAGCCTGGCGATAATCTTGCGAACCCTCTTCCGTCTTTGTTCTAAGGATTCCCGGGGCATAGATGTCGCCTTCTTCGAGTGAGTGGAGTCTATCAGCGTTTTGGTAAAAAGGGGTGTTTCAACCCGAGCCCGGTTCCGCCGAGCGGAGATGACGCTCGAACCAATCGCGTGCCAGGCGCGCCACCTCATCGAGCGTTCCAGGCTCTTCGAAAAGGTGTGTCGCTCCGGGTACGATCACGAGTTGCTTCTCGCAGCGGAGCTGCGCGAGTGCCGCCCGATTAAGCTCGATCACCTCGAAGTCGTTACCGCCGACGATGAGTAGCGTGGGCGCCTGAACACGCGCCAAGGCTGACCCAGCCAAATCGGGCCGCCCGCCTCTCGAAACGACCGCGCCTACCAAACGAGGACGCTCGGCCGCCGCGACCAACGCAGCCGCCGCACCGGTGCTGGCGCCGAAGTAGCCGATCCGAATGTGTCGCGTGTCTGGGTATTGCGCGAGCCAGTCCGTGACGGCAGCAAGCCGCTCGGCGAGCAACCCAATGTCGAAGCGCAAATGTGCCGTCCGCATATCGATTGCCTCCTCCTCCGAGGTAAGCAGGTCGATCAAAAGGGTCGCCAGATTCGCGTCGTTCAGCATCTGTGCAACGTGACGATTGCGCGGGCTGTGGCGACTGCTTCCGCTACCGTGAGCGAACAGCACCACGCCTCGAGCGCCTTCGGGCAGCGTCAGATTGCCATCGAGTGTAATCGATCCCAACGGGACGCGAACCATGCGCTCATCGATTTTTGATGTCACATTTTCCATCAGCGATACCTCTTCTTAGTAACTCATACCGCAAAAGGGAATGTCTCCGGCACTTCACCCGCATTCCATTCGGCGGTGCGCTCGAGCGGTTCCACCGCCCGCGTTTCATCGAAGTGAAGCACCGCATCAAATTGATCACGCAGTCGCGCCCAGAAATAGTGACTCATCCGCTCGGTGTCGGGCCGGTAGATGACGCCGATTGCGCGCTCGAGCTTTGAGTCGCGCAATCCTTCCATCCCTTTCTCGCCCTCACGCCAGGTGAGCAGGAATTGCGAGACGTCCGTGTCATGAAATATCTCTTCGTAGCTGTCGGTTAGCGCCGGACGCACCCTCTTGCGCTCGGCCGGTGCTCCCCAATCCGAGGCGGCCGTGACGGTACCGTGATGTGTCGTGAATCCGATCAGCACAGCGTCCCGGCCGTGCTGTTCTCGCACGAGTTGGCCGACGTTTAGTTCGCCGCGTTCGCCCATTTGCGTCGCCCGCGCGTCGCCTAGATGCGAATTGTGCGCCCAAACAACCACCTTGGCACGCCCGCCCCGCCGGTCGAAGTGTGCGACCAGCGCCTCCAGCGTTTCGACCATGTGACGATCGCGCAGATTCCAGGAAGAGACCTCCTCAAGAAACATCGAACGGTAATATTCCTCGGCGTTTTTCACCAATCGTGCGTTCTGCTCCGCGTAAAAGAGTTCATCCTCTGCCAGGCCACCATCGCGCCGCGCGTACTCCGTCGCTCGCCGTTGCAGTTCGACGAGCTGCGCGACGACATCGTCCTCGCACGATTTGGCGAGGCCGAGGCCTGCAGCGAAGCCGTAGTTCTGGGTGTCGTCACCGAACTGGTCGAAGCAGGCGTATCGAGTACGGGCGACCTTCGCCGCCACAGGGTCGACCTTCTCAAGATATCGAAGGACGGCGTCCATTGAGGCGCGGAGGCTGTAAAGATCCAGGCCGTAAAACCCGGTTTTTGTGCCGCGCGGCGGAAGCGCCTCGTTGTGTTCGTGCACCCATTCGAGGAACTCGACCACGTCAGTGTTGCGCCACATCCACGTGGGAAAACGCTTGAAATCGGAGAGCGCTTCGACGGCAAACGCGTCATCGCTCGCTCCGCGCACGTAACGATTGACGCGATAGGCATCGGGCCAATCGGCCTCGACCGCGACGGCGGTGAAGCCTTTCTCCTTAATTAGTCGCTGCGTGATCTGGGCACGCTCATGATAGAACTCATGCGTGCCGTGCGACGCCTCTCCGATCAGCACGAAACGCGCATTGCCAATCAAGTCCATAACCGGGTCGTAGTCTTGAGCAGCACCTATCAAGCGATGTGCATTCTCGCGCACGGTTTCAGTCAGCGTTCCTTCTTCAGTTGTGGTTTGCATGATTTCTCCTCCCGGCGCGCGTGCACTTGTTAGACCTTATTCGCCATGACCTCCTCGCTTGCTCGGCTGAGCAGGTCGCGAACTTCTTCATCGCTCGTCTGCGAAAAATTCTCATACCAAAGCCCGACGGCATAGAATGGCTCCGGAGTAACCGCACAGACAATGTCGTCAACGTGCTGCCTCATCTGATCGCAGGTTTCGGGCGATGCAATCGGGACCGCCACGACGATACGACCGGCCTGCTGCTGTCGCAGCGCTTTGATCGCCGCGAGCATAGTGGCCCCGGTTGCGAGCCCGTCGTCCACGAGTATCACGGTCTTACCGCGCACATCGGGAGGCGGCCGATCGCCCCGGTAAAGGCGCTCACGCCGCGCCAGCTCCTGCTGCTCTTTTGCGATGACCTCATCGATCAGATAGTTTGGAATGCCGAGAGCGAGTACAACCTCGTCGTTAAGAATGCGCACGCCGCCCGGCGCGATTGCGCCCATTGCCAACTCATCGTGCCCGGGAACACCTAGTTTGCGCACGGGAAAAACGTCCAATGGGACGTTGAGTGCGCGCGCCACTTCGTAGGCTACGGGGACACCTCCGCGAGGAAGTGCGAGCACGATCACGTCGGGTCGATTGGCATAAACGTGAAGCTTCTCAGCGAGCAGCCGGCCTGCTTCTTTCCGATCACGAAAAGGCTTATTCATCCAATGGACCTCATGGCCAAAGATCGCGTATCTCGACCGGCAATATGTGCTTAACGTCCTCGATCTCCCCGCCAGTGATACGCTTCGCAAGTAATGAAAACACCGCGTGCGCGGCCACCTCTGGATTGACCTTGCCATCGCCTTTGATGTGCTCCTGGATGCGCGCCAGAAATTGCTCCCTATGCCGCTGCTTTACTGGCTTCCCGGTCGGATCCCAGCCTTCGTAATAGATTCCACGAATCAGCATGGGCAATTCCGCTCAGAATTCGGCCGCTTCCTCGACAGTGAGACGGTCGCGCAACTCATGTAAGACGGCTCTCAACATCTGGTAAGCTTTGTGTCGATCACCACCCGTTACCTCCATCAGATCCTTGAGCTAGGTATTGGTCTTTTGCAGTGTTGTATCGAAAACTTCGAGACCTGTTGCGCTCATCACTTTTTTCCTCCTGCTAGTTGCTTGGAATTATCATTTGCATCGCCGTGGCTGTGTCGATCACGCCAGGATAGTTTGTGGAACCGTATGCTTAGAGTTCGGGAGCGGGCTGGGTAACTGGTTGGTAACTTAAGTGCCCTTTTTGGTCGCGGTTGTGCGTTTGTCATTGGGATAACTAGGTATTCTTCGTTTTGGCGCCGCGTCGCGGTACGGATTTCGCGAATTGACGCGCGCAATCAAGCGGCCCGAAAAAAGAGGTTACTGGCCGCACGTTCTGTTTTCGACAGGGACGGAGCGGCTGATCGATAGTTGTTGGTTGTTGGCGAAGAGAACGCTCCTTATTCGACTATGAAATCCGCAATTGTCACCCGCCCGTGATTAACAACGCGAAGCCTCGTTAGGCGATCAACTTTCAGATTTAGCGTTTAGGGCTCCAGCTTTTTCTTTCTGCGACGGCCATAACAAAGACGACAGGCGTTGTACGTAGTGGGGATCTTCTCCGCTTCGTGCATTCATCCTCCGCGCCTATCCTGGCTTGCCCCAACTGCGATGCGCTTTTCGAAGCGCCTCCGGCGGAGCAGGACGAAGAGGTCCTTTGCTCGCGCTGCGACTCGCTCTTGTTCGTTAGGCGACCAAATTCGGTGACCAGGGCCGCGGCCCTGATGCTCTCCGCCGCGATCTTCCTTCTGCTGGCGAATTCTTTTACGTTTATAAGTCTGCGCGCAAACTTACAGGAAAGCGAAATGCTACTGTGGGAAAGCGTGCCAGGTTTGGCCAACGAAGGCTATCCGTACCTGGCGTTCGCGGTGGCAATTTTTATCATCGGCGCCCCTACCATCATCATCGGCGGCTTCCTTCATCTGCTTCTGCCCCTGATGGCGAACCGGCGGTGGCCCGGATCGGGCCCTTTGTTCCGCTGGATCCATCACGCGCGCCGCTGGAGCATGGTAGAAGTATTTTTGCTGGCTACGCTCGTTAGCCTGGTGAGGCTGCAACGAATGGCCAACATCACCCTTGGCGCATCGTTCTGGAGTTTTGCTGGGTTAGTTCTCTGCCTGGCAGCAGCTGTAACAACAATTGATTATCGCGAGTTATGGGAACGACTCGAGCGGGCGAAACAATGAGCGAATTCTCTTATGGATCGGCCGCAGCACGTGGTCTCGCGCGCTGTAAGTCGTGCGATTTCGTGACGCCATCGACCGAACGCCGGTGCCCGCGCTGCCAGGGGCCACTTCACCTGCGTAATCCGGAAAGTTTACAGCGGACCTGGGCGCTCATCGTGACAGCAGTGCTCTTTTATTTTCCAGCGAACATGCTCCCGATTCTGCGCGTCGAATCGCGCACTAACACCGACGAGAGCAGCATCATTCGCGGCGTGATCGAATTTTGGCAGGGTAAGGATTACTTCGTAGCGGCGATCATTTTCACGGCGAGCATCACAATCCCAATTTTAAAACTGCTCGCGCTTGCCTGGCTCTGCATCGCGGCGCGTTCAGGAGAACGTCCGCACTTAATGACACGCCTGTATCGCGTGACGGAAGTGATCGGGCGCTGGTCGATGTTGGACATTTTCGTCGTCGCAATCGTCGTCACGCTCGTCCAATTCAGCCCGAATATGTCGATCCATGCCGGACCCGCCACCATTCCGTTCGCGCTCGTCGTCATTTTGACGATGATGGCCGCATTCAGTTTCGATCCGCGCTTGATTTGGGATGCGGCGGCGCGGTTGAAGGACCGCGCATAATGCGAGTATGACAGACGATCCCTCCAGCGGAAGCCGCCTCGCACCCGTGATAAAACGAAAGCGCCGTATCTCGACGATCTGGATTGTTCCCGTCGTAACAGCGCTGCTCGGGCTTTGGTTGCTCGCAGAACATTTCGCCGACCGCGGACGTGAAATCACGGTGCGATTCGAAACTGCCGCGGGCGCGAACGCAGGCAAAACGCCGGTCCTTTGTCGCAACGTCATTGTCGGCAAGGTGTCGAAAGTGCAGCTCACCGAGGATTTGAAAGGAACGCTCGTGACGATCCGCATGACGCCGGAGGCCACGAGATTACTACGCCAGGATACGCGGATTTGGATTGTGCGTCTGCGGTTCGACGGCGGCGGTGTTTCCGGTTTGGATACGCTCACCTCCGGCAGCTACGTCGCGCTCGAGCCAGGTTCATCCGAAGTGCCGAGCCGCCGTTTTGTCGGTCTCGAGCAACCGCCCGTCACGCCCAAAGATCTTCCCGGTTTGCGAGTGAAGTTGATCGCGAATGAAGCGGGGGGCCTCGCACCGGGTTCGTCCATTACTTACAAAGGCCTTGTTGCCGGCAGAATCGAAACGCGCGCATTCAAGTCCGAGACCGGCAAAGTAGAATTCGGTGCCTTTATCGAGATCGAATACGCCAAGCTCATCGGCCCGCAGACGAATTTTTGGAACGTGAGCGGTCTCGATCTGCAAATGGGCCTAACCAGAGTGAGTCTGCACACCGGCGTCGTGGAAAAACTTCTAGGGGGCGCGATCACTTTCAGCGAACCGAAACCCGGAACAAACTCGAAGCCGGTGTCGGATAACGCTGTCTTCACTTTGTATGACAACTCGGAAGAAGCGCAGAAACCGAAGCTGCAAATGCCGCTTCCATACCTGCTTCTTTTTTCGGAGAGCGTCCGCGGTTTGCAGCCAAACGCTCCGGTCGAGTTCCGTGGAATCCCGATTGGGCACGTGGACGGCATTTCCTTTGCGTATATGCCGAACGATCCCGAACATCGCGTCCCGGTGTTGATCCAGATCGATCCCTCGTTAATAGCCCCTCTCCTGCCTAACGACTCGGTCGCGGGCGAAAATTTCATTGAGAAAAATGTAGCGCAAGGGTTGCGGGCAACCCTCAAGTCCGGCAGCCTGGTTGGTGGCGGGCGTTTTGTCGAACTCGACATCCGAAAAGGTGCGAATCTAGAATTCGTCGTCGCTACCGCGGGCTACAAAATTCTGCCGACGGCGCCGTCGCAGCTCGAGGAGTTGCAGGAGAAAGCCGCCGCCCTGGCCGACAAGGCAGCCGATACACTTGTTACCATCAAAGGTGCCGCCCAAGATTTCGATAAGACGGTCAGTGGCTTTAACAATAAATCCGTCTTCTACCAGGATTTATCCAACACCTTGCGCCAGCTCGATCAGACGATGCGTTCGCTGCATTCGCTTAGTGAAACGCTCGACCGCAAACCGAATTCAATCATCTTCGGCAAACCAGGACCGGTACCACCGCCTAAGGGTCGACATCCGTAGAATCCATGCCGGATCAAATGAATTCCGCAAAGTTTCTCCAGCGCGCGTTTCTTTCGATTGCGCTCCTGCTGTCCGCCTCGTGCAGCAGCACCCGGCAGGAATATTATGCGCTACGCGCGGCAGAATCGGCGAGCGTGTATCGAGCGGGCGGCATCAGTGTCGGCATTGGCCGGATCTCGCTACCCAGCTACATTGACCGCGCGGAATTAGTTTTCCAAAGTGGAAAGAACCAATTCGAAGTGCCGACTAATGCGCGCTGGGTCGGTGCGCTTCCGGATAACATTGCGCACGTTCTCGCCGACGATCTCCGCCGGATTTTACACGTAGTGGACGCGCCGATTTACCCGTGGCCTCCGGAAGCCAGTCCTCGGTATGTCGTCATTGCCGACATTCAACAATTCCATGGCATTAGTGGCAGTGACGCAATTCTCGAAGTTTCCTGGCGCATCGAAGCGAGCGGAAAGATCATCGTTAGGCGCTACAGCACCTTGCGCGAACCAATCGTAGGCGATGGTTATGCCGCTGTCGTCGAAGCAGAGAGTGAACTCCTTGCGCGATTCGCGGAGACGATCGCCCGATTGTTTCCCGAACATTGACGCAAACCGTTCAGCTCGCCTCCTCAGTAGCGGATCGGACTTTTAGGTGTGGTGCCGACTACGCGCGCCGAGATTAAAGTGGCCACGACTAGGGCGAACAGCGCGCCCGCGCGCGCCCGCATTGCCAACGAAATGATGTCCGCCGTAATAAATATTCCGGTTCACGTTGGTCCGTCTGTCCACGTCTTTCACGACGTATTTGTTAATGACGTAGGGTCCACCTCCCCACCATGGATAACCGTCGTAAAAATACGCGCCATAAAACGGATGATAATCCGGCACGTAATAGGCGTCGCTGTAGCCGACCCCGACCGCCGCGTAATCGGCGCAGCCGCTAAAAGCAAGCGCCGCCGCCGCGAGCAATGTTATTGCGATGAGTAGTCGTTCGCCGGGTGATTCTTTCAAGCTCATTTTGCGTTCCTTACTCAATTTTGTATGCCGAGTTTTTATCGAACTCCGCTTTTTGTTCCGGTGTCAGTCGGGCATACAAAACACGGGTCGTGTAGGCGCCGATCAGCTTGCCGTCTTTTAGAAACATCCAATCATCCACGTCCTGCGGTGCGACGGCGACGCGCTGCCCTTCGTGCACGTTGTTTACATCGACTGGCTGGTTATCGACTTTGCCGTGAAAATTTTTGCCGTCGAAGGTGACTCCGCGAATCCAGACGTGCTCCACTTTGTCGCCATCGATGAACGCTTTTTTTATTTCGAATTCTGTATCGCCCGGTTTGTTCGCTTTCAACGCCGCCATAAAAAATCCGAGCGTGCGTTGTGCGTTTTCCACAGCGCGATCCATCTGTTTATCGTCGTCCGAGACTTTTGCATAACCGGGACCACCGGGCGCGGGAGTCACGCGCCCAGCGGTGTTGCCGGTGTCTTCCTCGGCTGCCGGAACAGCTCTAATCCCGAATAATACGATGCCTACAATGGTGATAAGAAAAAGCTTCATAAGTTGTGTGTAAGCTTTGTTGAATCGAACGCGGAGATCCGCCTTCCACTTAAGTTTCGAACGTCCGTGTCCGGCAGGGCTGGTAACTTAAGTTCTCTTTTCACCACCAAGAGAGGGCTTTCACCCGTCCTCTAAAGCCTGACTTAACTTTCTGATCAGCAGCGCGACGACGCTTCGGATTACCCAAGGCTATTGCTTTGCTTGTTCGATAAATTGGCGGATCCGCTCCGCCGGCAGCGCCCCGGCCTGGCGCGCAACTTCCAAACCGTTTTCGAACAATGTCATCGTCGGGATGGCAGAAACACGAAAGCGGCGTCCGAGAGACGGTACTTCTTCTGTGTTCACTTTTGCGACGAGTAAACGGCCTGCAGTTTCTCTCGCCACCTTCCGCACCTCCGGCGCCACCATTTTGCACGGACCGCACCACGGTGCCCAAAAATCTACCAGCACCGGCACACTGGAGTGGTTCACCAGAGCGTCAAAAGCGAGATCATGGTGAACATCGACCGGTTCAGCAACAGGCTGGAGTTCGCATTGACATTGGCCACACCGGAAAACCTCCCCCAGTCCTTCGTATTTCATGCGGTTGCGGCGGCCGCATTTCGCACAGTTCAACAAAATGCCGCGCTCATCGAGTTCGCTCATCCTAATAAGATTACGCATGCGGATCTCGATCAGGCTGCGCCGATCAGCGTTAAAAAGACGCTGGTCGCAAAAAAGACAACTTAAGTTACCGGAGTGAAAACGCGCGATGCGGCGAACTCTTTACATGAATCTAATTCTCAAAACACTCGTAGTTTCGCTGCTGCTCGTCCTTGCTGGCGGCGCCGGGTCGGTCGCGTTGGCAGCTAAGAATCCGGCCACTCACTATCCCGCGCTCGTGGGCGCATCGGAAATCAAGGGAACACACGTCAAGAACCCGCAAGGCCAGGACCTTGGAGCGATCGACGAAGTGCTGATCGATCCCGATACCGGACAAGTCCGATTTGTTATTCTGGAGGTTGGCGGCTTCCTCGGCGTCGGATCCACCAGAGTGGCGGTGCCATTGGGCGCATTTCAGATCACCCAGGAAGGAAACAAGTCAAAGTGGGTGCTCGACGCTGACAAAGAAAAATTGAAGAACGCGCCGAAAGTCGAAGGCAAGAATTATCAGCGGCTTTACACGACTACGGTGGCCGAGCCGATCTTTGTTTACTGGAAAGTCACCTGGATCGAGCCGGAGTCCACTTCCGCAGCAACACCAGCTTCCACTCCCTAACGAACAACCTACTGATCAAAACAAATACATGAATACGACACAACAAGAAACAGAGGCAGCAACGTTGCTCGCGGCCTCCGAAATCAAAGGAGCAAAAGTAACAAACTTCCAAAATCAGGATATTGGCGACATTGACGAATTGCTGATCGAACCTGCAACCGGCCAGGTCCGGTTCGCCGTTCTCAGTGTCGGTGGTTTTCTTGGCCTCGGCAGCACGAAGGTGGCGGTGCCATGGCTGGCATTCCAATTCGGGAACGACGGCAGCAAAACGAAGTATCTGCTGGACGCCACTAGAGAACGTTTGGAGAAAGCGCCGCGGGTCGAAGGGAAAAATTACGAGCGCCTTTATCCCGCCGATGTAGCCGAACCGATCTTTGGCTATTGGGATGTAGAGTGGGTGGTAACGCCATAAGCCCCTGCCGGACGTAAGATAGTGCGGAGAAGCTGCGATTTGGACGGTGCCAAACGTCAGGTCGCAGCTTCACTCTATTCGAGCAGGCGCGCTAGCTGATTGAAAAGTAGACGCGACCTCCGGTCGCGTAATCAATTCCAAGCGACGAGACGTCGCTTCTACTTTGGTGCCTCTAGTGTCCTAATTTGAATGGGACGCCGCAACCCATGCGTCGACAGCCTTCGGTCGAGTACGTGCCGCTTCCGTATCGCTCAAGTCGTCGTGGCACTTCGGACCAATGACTTGCTCGAATATTTCCCGCCATTACGCGGTTGGCGCATTCGGGCTTCCGTCACCTTGCCGCTGAGCGCCTCGCTCGCATATTGCAATTCCAGCATCAGTGTGCAAGCTGACTGACGCCCAGTGAACAATGTGAAGCTGACAAAAATCCGGAAAGAACAACCAACAGAATAAAAAGCCGCAAATTGAATCCGAACCGCGGGAAGACAAACAGCAGCGCCAAGACCAGGATCAGCGATAGGGAACTAACCCTTGGAGCTTGAGCTATGGTCCTGGCGCAAGTGGCCGTACGTCTTCATGCACAGAGCTACTCGGGGCCGGCCTTAACTGGCCGACTTCCCTTGTCCTTGAAGATGTAATAAAGAAAGGCAAGCGATGGGAATAGAACGATCGCGCCGATGATCAGCGCGATGAGAAGCAGACGAAGCGTTGCGGCCGGCGCAGAACTGTTTTGAATCGTGACGTCTGGCGTGATCAGGTTCGGATATTGAGCCCAGCCCCATCCAATTAGGATAAGTGTTACTTCGGCGATGGCGGCGGCTCGAGCGATCGCGAAACGGCGCATCGTGAGACTGACTAAGGCGACGACCGTAAACGCTGCGATCCCTATTCCGACCGCCATGGCCGGCCAACTCGCCATGCGCTGAACAAACTGCGGCGCTCCATTTTGGGCAGCGAGAAGGAGCAGCAACACAATCGCAGGAAGAATACTGCCGGACCAAATTGCGCGACGTCGAAAATCGTTGCGGACTTCCGGCTCACCCGCAGGATCGGCAGTAAGATAGGTGGCCGCAAGAAATGCGCACACCGTCAGCACAAGCAAACCGGACACGCATGCAAACGGGGTGAGCCAGCCAGCAAAAAAGCCGGTCGTGACTTTCCCATCTACGACGCGGATTTCTTCGCTTGAAAGTGCACCCAGCGTTACCCCCTGAACCAGCGGCGTGAAAAAACTGGCAGCGCCAAACAGTGCGCTCCAGCGCCGCTGCACCTCACTCGCTTTCGAATCGTACTTCCGAAAAATAAATCCCGCGCCGCGCAAGATGATTCCGATGAGCATGAGCGTGATCGGGATGTGCAACGCAGTCATCATCGCGCCAAAGGCGATCGGGAACGCAGTGAACAGAATGACGACGACGAGAATCAACCAAACATGGTCCGCCTCCCAGATCGGACCGATCGCCTTGGTGATGGCGGCTCGTTGTTGGGTGGCGCGCGGTCCGATAGCCAGCAAATCCCAGACACCGCCGCCGAAATCCGCGCCGCCAGCGGTGACGTAAAAAATCAACGCTGCGAGAAGGAAAATTGAGACGACGAACGCAAGCATGGCGTCAAGTGACGGAGCGCTGCAGTTCCGCTGGGGCTGTTTTCAAAAATTCGCGACATAAGAGGTAGACCACCATGAAAGCGAGGAAGAGGTAGACGATGGTGAAGATCGTAAACGGCACGACCAGCCAGCGCATCGGTGTGACCGCTTCCTCGGTCCGCATGACGCCATAAACGATCCAAGGTTGACGACCCAGCTCGGTGACAAACCACCCAAGCTCGATTGCGAGAAAACTCAGAGGACCGGCCGCAACGATTCCGCGCAGGAACCAGGTGCGATCGGGAAGACTGCGATGTTTCCACCAAAACCATCCGGCGTAAATCGACAAGGCGAGCAAGATCAGCCCGCAAAACACCATCAGTTGAAAAGACCAATGGACCAGCCGGACATTCGGCCAATCACTTCGGGGAAATTCCTCCAAGCCGACGACCTTCGCGTTGAAATCGTGCGTACTGAGAAAACTTAGGCCGTGCGGAATCGGGATCGCATATCTAACCGTGCGCGCGTCGTCATTGGGAATTCCACCGAGGAGAATGGGTGCTCCGGTTTGCGTCCGATAATCCGCCTCCAAAGCGGCGAGTTTGGCCGGTTGAATGCGCGCGACGGTCCGTGCGCTGAGATCACCGCTCCAAATTTGTATAGGTGTGCAAACGCAGGCGAGGATCAGCGCGAGGCCAAGGGCAGTTCGATGAAATTGGTTTCGCCGATCGTGAAGCAGGAGGAAAGCGTGCACCGCAGCAACTGCGAATCCGGTCGCAATCAAAGCGGCCAGGGTCATGTGCAGGACCTCATGCATGCTCGCGGGATTTAACATCGCCGCGATGGGGTCGACGTCAGTCATTTTGCCGCCGACAATTTTGAACCCGGTCGGTGCGTTCATCCACGCATTGGCCGTCACGACGAAAATGCCCGAGGAAATTCCGCCGACGGCGACGAGGACACCCGAAAGCCAGTGCCACAACGGCGGAAGTTTGTTCCAACCGAAAAGAAAAACGCCCAGAAAAATCGCTTCGGTGAAAAAGGCAAAACCTTCCAGCGAAAACGGCATCCCGATAATGCCGCCGGCTTTGGCCATAAAACTCGGCCAAAGCAAACCGAGTTCGAAGGAAAGAACCGTGCCCGAAACCGCCCCGACTGCGAAGAGAATCGCACTGCCTCTCGACCAGCGCTTGGCCAACTCCAGGTAAACCGGGCGCCGGGTTCGAAGATACATTCCTTCCGCAAGCACCATCAATACCGGAAGCCCGATGCCGATGGCCGCGAAAATGATGTGGAACGCCAGCGACAACGCCATCTGCGACCGGGCAAAGAGAAGATCGCTCATTGGTGAAGTGCCGTCGCCATGCTGACGGCGGCGTTTAGCAAATCCGAGGAAGTTGTTCGCCCGACAGCATATCGACCACTCGTTTTCCGCCGACCCGCGTTTTCATCATAACGAAGCCGGGATGTTCATCGGTGACTTCACCAATAATCGCGGCTTCGCTGCCCAGTGGATGAGATTGCATGGCGGCAAGGACCCGATCCGCGTCGGACGCAGCGGTGATGGCGAGGAGTTTTCCTTCGTTGGCGACATAGAGCGGATCCAGGCCGAGAATCTCACAGGCGCCTTTCACTTCTTCGCTGATGGGAATGGCATCTTCGTTCAGCAGCATTCCCACTTTGGCGGCTTGCGCGATTTCAGTCAGCGCGCTCGTAATTCCCCCGCGGGTGGGGTCGCGCAGAACATGAACATCCTTGTTTGCAGCGAGGATTGTTTCGACCAGACCGTTGAGTGGCGCAGTGTCGCTCGCGATCTCACTCTCGAACTCGAGCCCCTCGCGCGTGGACATGATGGCAATCCCGTGTACCGCCATGGCACCGCTGAGGATGATTTTGTCTTTGGGCCGCGCACGGCTCGGAGCGATGTTGATGCCTTCCGGAATCGCGCCGATGCCTGAGGTGTTAATGAAGATTTTGTCGGCTTTCCCGCGATCCACCACTTTGGTGTCGCCGGTGACCAAGATCACCCCGGCAGCAGAAGCGGCTCCGCGCATCGATTGCACAACGCGCCAGAAATCCTCCATCGCTGTGCCTTCTTCGAGGATGAAGCCGACCGAAAGGTAGAGCGGGCGCGCACCGCACATTGCGAGGTCGTTGACTGTTCCATGGACTGCGAGCTTTCCGATGTCGCCACCAGGAAAAAAAATCGGATTGACCACATAGGAGTCAGTGCTGAAAGCGACGCGCTGACCGCCGATCGAGAAAATTGCTCCATCATGCAAGGGCTCGAGCAATTCGTTCCAGAATTGCGGGAGCACCATTTTCTCCATTAGCTGATGGCTCAATTTTCCACCGCCGCCATGAGCAAGAACGATCTCGTTGTAATTTGTAATTGGGATCGGACAGACGGCGCCAACGAAGCTGGTGTCCGCTGTTTCCTCGCCGGCGGCGGCGTCAGATAACATCTTCCGCTCCCGCTGCGATGTGGATCAAATCCCACAGAACATGCACGAACGTCGCGTGCACTTCCTGGATGCGGTGAATGCTGAATGACGGAACGATGAATGAATAGTCGGCCAAATCAGGAAAGCGGCCGCCGTCTTTGCCCGACCAGGCGATGGTGAGCAAGCCTCGACGGTGCGCTTCTTCGAGCGCGTAAATCAGGTTCGGCGATTTGCCGCTCGTGCTGACTGCGAGCACCATGTCCCCCGGTTGACCGAGCAGGCGCAGTTGATCAACAAATACGCGTGAAAAATCAGCGTCGTTGCCAATTGCGGTCATTGTCGCGATGTCAGTCATGAGCGAAACCGCGGGAAACGCGGCGCGTTTCTCGATAATCGGGTGTGTAAACTCGACGGCAAAGTGCAAAGCATCGCACAGGCTGCCGCCGTTTCCCATGGTCAACAGTTTATTGCCCTGGGCAAAACGCTTCGCCATCTCCTTGCTCAATTCCTCAATTTCAGCGGCGTACTTGTCGAAAAACTTCTCTTTCATTTCGACGCTCTCGCCGCATTTGCGGAGGATTTTGTCCCGGAAACTTTCCGCCGTTTTGTCGATGATGGAGGAACGGGCTTCGACGAGGCCTTGATTCATGGCGACGCTACTTCCGCGGTGCGGGTCGAGTTCATACGATCGCCGTTGCCGGAGCTCGTCCCGCCATCTTTCGACACCTCCAAGTGACGACCGTAGGCGTAGTAGGCGGCGCACGCTCCTTCGGCGGAGACCATGGTCGCGCCGAGCGGAGTTTCCGGCGTGCATTGTTTCCCGAAGCAGACGCAGTCGTGCGGTTTTTTGACTCCGCGGAGGACAAGGCCACTGATGCAATTCGTCGGCTCCTGCGTGTCGATTTCCTTCACATCGAATATTCGCTCGGCGTCGTGATCGCGGAATTCGTAGCGGAGCTTGTAGCCGCTTTTCGGAATCGATCCGACGCCACGCCATTTACGATCGCAAACTTCAAAGACATTGTTCACCAGATCTTGCGCGACGCGGTTCCCGTCACGACTGACCACCCGCGGATACTGATTTTCCACCGTGTGCGTTCCAGCTTCGAGCTGGCGTAACGTCATTAGCGCCCCCTGCAGAATATCGATCGGTTCGAATCCGGTAATGACGATCGGAACCCGGAAACGTTCCGCCAGCGGCTCGTATTCGCGAAAACCCATGACCGTACAGACGTGACCAGGACCGAGAAACCCTTGGACCCGATTTTGCGGCGATTGCAGAATGGCAGCGATGGAAGGCGGCACCAGCACGTGCGAGACGAGCACAGAAAAGTTCTTCACCCCCTGTTTCTTCGCCTGAAAGACCGACATCGCG
>Ga0193707_1000074_pt1 | contig 24684 bp, 20 predicted proteins | sample U3c2metaG_FD_143043 | JGI IMG/M metagenome (GOLD analysis project Ga0193707, IMG submission 143043) | Soil microbial communities from a riparian zone of the East river system, Colorado, United States - U3c2 | ecosystem: Environmental > Terrestrial > Soil > Riparian zone | place: USA: East River... | reverse complement strand
GCGTGAAGACTGCTAACGGGGAAATTGAAATGCGCGCCGATCTCGTCGTCGGCGCGGACGGCCGGAGCTCGATCGTGCGCGAAAAGGCCGGTTTGCCGGTGAAGGAATTCGGCGCGCCGATGGACGTTCTTTGGTTTCGGCTCAAACGAACTGGGGAAGATCCCGTGGCGACGATGGGCAGGTTCGATAGCGGCAGGATTTTTATCGCGCTCAATCGCGGCGACTATTGGCAGTGCGGCTACGTCATCGCCAAGGGACAGTTTGACGAGATGCGCCGGCAGCCATTCGAAACTTTTCGCGCGGCGATCGTGAAGCTCGCGCCCTACGTGGGAGACAGCGTGCAGGAGCTGCGCGGCTGGGACGATGTGAAGCTTTTGACCGTTCGTGTCGACCGTTTGCTCGATTGGTTTCGGCCCGGTCTCTTGTGCATCGGCGACTCGGCCCACGCTATGTCTCCAGTCGGCGGCGTCGGCATCAATCTCGCGATTCAGGATGCTGTGGCGGCGGCCAACGTGCTCTTCAAACCGCTGCGCCAAGGGCAGCTTACGCTCGATCACCTGCGCCGGGTCCAGCAGCGCCGCGAGTTGCCCACCCGCGTGACGCAATGGTTACAGGTCACCGTGCAGCGCCGGATCATCGCGCGGGTGTTGGTCGAGACCGGGCCGCTCAAGCCGCCGCTCGCGGTGCGCCTACTTGCAAAAATTCCATTCCTCCGGCGCATCCCGGCCCGCATCGTCGGCCTCGGCGTCCGCCCGGAACATGTCAGTCCGGAGCTTCTGCGCGCCTGATCGTGAGCGCTCGGCCTGGCTGAAAGAAACCCAAGCCACTCCAAGCCAACACTGCTTTAGCCAATCCATTGCAGGTGCCGTTACGATATTGCTCCTGATTATACTTTCCATTGCGCAGGCGGCGTTATGTGGAGCGCCGAAGCTCCGGCGCAGGCGAAAACGGTAGCGGAAGCGGCGAGCGCACGTGCAGATCGCGCTGCGGGAATGGAATTTCCACGCCGTTCTCACGGAACTTTCGCACGATCGCGCAGTTGATGTCCGAGTGCACTTCGGGATGGCGGCGCGGGTGAGCAAGCCAAACCCTAAGACGCATGTTCCACGCCGAGTCGCCGAACCCCAGATGCAGGACATCGGGAGCCGGTTTCCTTAGCACTTCCGGGTGCTCCGCCGCGACTTCCTTCAAGCAACGAATGACGATCTCCAGGTCGGAGTCGTAGGACACGCCCACGTCGATGTCCAGCCTCACTGTTTCGTCGCCGTAGGACCAGTTCTCCAGCTTCGAGGAAACAAACTCTGAATTCGGCACGATCACGGCAATGTTTTTCAACGTGCGAATCGTCGTCGAGCGCATATTTATTTCCATGACGTCTCCCTCCTGGTCTCCGACCATGACTCTGTCGCCGATCTTGATCGGCCGTTCGAGAAGCAGGATGAGGCCGGCAACGAAATTGGACGTGATATTTTGTAATCCAAAACCGATGCCGACGGACAAAAAGCCGACAATGATCGCCAAACCCGTGAGATCGATGCCGATGAATTGAAACGCCACCACGGCGCCGACGATCATAATCAGATAATGGGTGATGCGGGTGAGAGTGTATTGCATGCCCTCGTCGATGCTCAGTCGAGAAAAAACTTGCCCTTTCAGCACTCGCTGCAGCAGACGCGAGGTCAAAGCGAATACAGCGATGAAAACGACAAACATGAAAATCGAGGAAGGCGTGATCGCGGTTTTGTTGATCTCAAAGAGCTTGAAGTTCATGAAGGTCTGAACCAAGTCGATTACGTCTGATAGCTTCATAGTTTGATCCCCTTTCCTGATCGCTCAACGACCTGGTTCGATTGTACTCATAGGCGCGGGGGATCCGAAAGAACCCCGGTAATCCGGGTTTGAATCGATTTCCGCGGGCGGTTGCCCACCCGCCAATGGGGAGCTTGGGGTCTACCATCGGACACCTTCTACGGTCCGATGGTCTGCCTTGCTGCTGTCCAATTTTTGATAGAAACAAATCGCGGCCAATACTCGTCGTCTTCAAACCATCGTGATCGTGAGGCGTGTTCGTCGATACGCCTTCGGAGGGAGAATTTGTACCATTTCCGCTCGTGCGCGTGATCTAAATCGCCACGTGACTCCGCGGCAATTAGTATCGACGAGATAATCGATCCCCGGGGTAATCCGAAGATTGGATGAAAGCGGCTTTATCGACGGAATCTGTCGGTGTTATCGTGGAAAGTCATTGCAGTCGATCCGCTCGAGGGATTCTGAGTCGGAACGCGCTGCGGAGGCACGGTACAACGCGGCTTACTCCGATGATTATGACTTCTCGCCTATGCGCTTGCGAAAACCGATTTTCATGTTTTCGTCCGTGATCTCTTCGCTAAGAATCTTGACGAGCTCCGGGACTCGCGCCTTGGGAAATTTCTCTATGGACTCGCCGAGAGCCGTCACGTGATCATGAATCATCATGGACGCCAGGGGCCCGTTGATCTCGGCAAGTTCCTCGGTCACTCGATTAAAAAAGCCCGGTGACACCGTCTCTCGAGCGGCATCCGCTGGCTTGGACAGAACTTCAGCGCTTTTAACTGGAGAGGCAACCGGTTTCTCTTTTTCTCGCGTCGCCGAGGCCGTGCTGATCGCCGTAACGGGAGCTTGCTCTTTCTTCAATTCTTGGCTTGGGACAACCGCGACGACCTCCTGCGCTTCGACAGCACTCAAAGCCTCTGCCTGCTTGAAAAAGGAGGACATCCCCTTTATCCCATTCGTTAAAGTTTCCACCTGGGAATGGAGATCTTTTATCTGCCTATCCTGGTCTGTGAGAAGCTTCTCTTTATTGTTCACCAGACTTTCCAAGGCTTGGACTTTTGCAGCAAGCCTCTGTTCCAAGCTCTTGAGGGTCGATTCCTTGGCGCGAACGATCGCTTCTTTATCTCTAACCTGGGCTTCCAAGGTCGCGATCTTTGCATTGGAACTCTCGGCGAGCTGCTGGGCACGCTTCGCTTCGCTACCCGTTTCTGCTTTGGCCTGCTGAATGGCCATCTCCAATTGGGTTATTTGTTTCCCTAGACCATCCATTTTGGACTTGATGTCGAGGACCTCCTTACCGCGGCTTTCCAGAGTTTCCTCTTTCTTCTTCACGTCATTTTGCAAATCGTGGATCTTGGCAGTGAGAGTTTGTTCCATCTTTTGAGTAGCAAGCTCTTTGCCACGGGCGGCGGTAAGCTGGGCTTCCTGCGCAGCGATCTCGGTCCTGAGGCTCTCGATGACCTGCTCGGCATGCTGGCTCTCGCCCGCGACCACGGCTTCACCTTCTTTAACAGCGGCGCGCAATCTGCCGAGTCTGTCCACGACAATCTTCTCGAGCTGCTCCATTTCCTTGTCCAGACTCGAAGCATCACTACCTTTTACCCGTGCAAGCGCCATCGAATTGGCCTTGCTCCACGGTAGAGTCCCTTTCAGAGAATCATATACGTTGGCCATATGCCCTCCGGTCATCCTTTCTGTCAAATATGTATTTTCCGCGACTACCTTGCGACTTTCAAGATAAATTTTAGTCGTCTTCGCAGTTAGCCGCCAGTTGGAAGCATGGCAGGAAAGGGGGAGAGCAGTCCCGCTAGCCGGACTAGGCTTGTCTGTGATGTCAGCCAGACCAAAACATGCACAGGTCCGACCCGCTTGTTTTCGGCGTCCTTCTTGGAAAGACGCACCCAGAAGTAGTCTGAAGTGAATGAAAATCCTCTTTTATCCACAACTGGGGCGGCAAACCTTCGATCGACGCAAACCCCGCACTTAACCCGGTCGGCGGCGATTAAGCCGTCCAGTTAGCAGCGATCTTGCCGGCTGAGGAACCGCTTTGAGCGTGAAAAAGTAATTAGAGCCAGTGCAATTAAGAGGGTGACGAAAGTTACAAGCAGGATCACGTTGACGCGAGTGTCTCGCTCTTCCCGCCTCGGCAGATCCGCCAAATTGGTCTGGAACTTTCCCTTATCGAAATCGTAAACGTAAACGTTTTGCCATTCAAAGCAGGAGAGGGGCTTGGCAAAGTTTATCTTGTCTCGCCGTGTTGCCGTGGGAACCTCGCTTGCCTTGTAGATACAGGTGTTGAATTCCAGCGCGACGTCTTTTACGCCGGTTCCGGTCACGAACGCCCCGGCGGGATAATCGGTCATGTAAACCACCGGTTTTTTCGGTTTTTCTTCCCCGAAGTATTTCTGGGTGCGCTGATCGTAGGAGTCCAGTTTGTTCCACCTTAGCAAATAAAATCTACCGTATTCGGGATCGCTGTTGTATGCGGGATCGGTGTCCTGCGAATCGATCACCCAGTTTGGAAAACAAAGAGGAATACTTTCCCCGAAGCTCGATACGGCGTAACTCAAATCTTTCGTTATCTTGCCTTCGCCATTTTTTGAGCTGTGAGAGACGCAGCCCTTGACGAATTGAACGATGGCGTATTTCTCCAGCGCACCCACTGAATCGGTCTCGTATTCCATGATCGCGCCGTTGCCGTAGGTGGGATAATTGGGGTCGTCACTGAACCAAACTTCGTAAACCGACGTCGTGAGCGTGAACCTTTTGAGATCACAGGTGTGGGTCGACCGGCAGTCCGGATTCAAAAAGACCTGTTTTTTCTCCGAGTGCGTATGAACGTGCCCTTTCCCGGTAAAGTCTCCATAAGAAGTTCCCGCAAGAAAAGAGCTGAGCCAGATCAGTGAAAAGCAGAAGAATTTCTTCATTGAGCCAAGAACGCGAGCCTATCGAATCCAAATCTTAGGTGTCAACAACGTCGACGTTGGCGGTGATGTCGGTTCGGGTGCCAAGGGAGTGGTTATCGGAGTCTTGCAAGGAACCAAAGCCAGCGGCAAAGAGGCTTTGCAGGCGATCAGCGAGACCACGAGCAACGTTGTCAAAGAAACCTCGGATGTTACAGGCGACATCGCAAAAGCTGCGAAGGGCGCCGTGCAAGGGGCGATCGCAGGAGCGAAAGAGATCAGTTTGGATACCACGGAAGCGGCCTCAGCGGCGGCCACCGGCGCGCTGAAAGCGGCTGAACAGATCAGCTCAAAAGCAGCGCAACAAGTGCGCAAGGCGGTAACCGGAACAATCGCCGGTGTGAAAGTCGTGCTGAAGGAACCGTTCAAATCAAATAAATCCTGAACCGATTAAGTTGGCTCGAAAAACCCATGCGTGTAGTCGGGTTCATTTGACAGTTGCAATCCGGCGCGCGGCGAAGATGAAAATTCTTGTCCGCGCGCCTAGCTGTCCATAGCAGCAGCTATCTCCGCGAAGTCCAAACCGGCGAAGTAGCGTGATGCAACGCTTTGCGTTGTTTCGACGGGAGTGGAACAATTTGCTCACGCATGCGCACTTGGCTTCAGCACTTCCGGCAGATGAGATCACCCTTGGGGAATGGCAAGAGCACGCAGTCTACTCGCGGATCGCTGTGCGCGCGTTCCAGCAACTCCTTCTGGTAGCGTGGCGATGTTACGTTGTCGACGACCAGCCAGCCCCCCGGCACCAGGCGTGGCACGATCAGTTCATAAATCTTGGCGTTATTTTCCGGCGGCTCGATATCGGAAAAACAAAACGCCAGCGGCTCAGACCGGCCGGCATAGTCGAACGCGTCGCCGTGAAAGACCTGGACAGAACCGTCGGCACCGGCCTGGGCGATGTTTGTGCGCGCTAGTGCGACCTTCTTTTCATCAAGATCTACGGTTGTAAGCGTGACCCTTTTTGCGCGCGCGGCCAAGGAAAGCCACAAACTTGAGTAGCCGCCGCTGCTGCCAAGCTCGAGAAACGCGCCCGTCGGCGCCGACAGTGCCAGCAGCGTGAGGATGCGCGCGACATCGCTGTCGACGCTGCGGAGCGATCGTTGATCGCGTTCCAATTGCTCTTCGAGAGCGCGCATCACCTGTTGCATCTGCGGTGAAATGTCATGAAACACTGGCGGCTCCCGCAATGTTTTCAAATGGCACGCTGCGCCGGTTGATCTGTTCCTCGACATCCTCCGGAAATAAATTTTCCTTTATCATCGCGAAGTCGCCGTAGGCGCCATGCACCGGACCGAGCAGATTACGCTCGGCCAGAAGCCCCGGCTTGCGCGTCCCAAACTTCGGCAGCTTGTCGCGATATTTTTGGTAGAGCTCGTACCACGTGCGGGTCATCAAAATGTAATAATCCAAAGGCACCGGCGGCTGCTCGGCCTCTTTGCACAGCGCGGTCGACGGTTCGCGCCGCCACTGCTGCGGCCGCGGAAAAATGCCGCGCGCCATCAAGTATTCGAATCCGGAAGTCATGGACTTAACCGCTTCCTCAACAGTCTTGAACCCATGCGGCCGCGCCATTTCGACGCCGGAGACAAAGCTCGGTTGCACCATGCCATTGCCGAACACTTCGACCGCGTCTTCCATCCAGCGCACCCAGTTGTCCCAGCCGACGCGCTCGGCCTTGCCGGGATTGATCCACGGAAAGAGCGTCTTGTCCCACACCTCCATGTTGAAGTGGATGTGATCGGCGCCGGCGTCTTTATAGCGCTGCACCTCTTCGCGCGGCCGCGCGTTGACCTCGAAAGTGATGCGCGGTTGGGTGGCGATGTTCTTGATGGCGCGAATGTACTCTTCGTAGAAATCCACCTCGCTCTTGCTATGCAGCGTTTTCGTGATGGTACCGCCGCTGAGCACGAAATTTTGCCCGGCGCCGATCTTTTGCGCGTCCCCGGCGACGTGCTCGCATACCTTGACCACATCGGCCACCGATTTTACCGGCGCGTTCAAGGTGAAGTCGCGCGACAGCTTCATCTGGCGCGCGTTTTCGTTGATGTCGCAGAACTTGCACTCCTCCTTCGCCCCCCAGTATTGGCAGTTGCGAAAGATCGTAATGAAGGAGCCGAAGGCGACAATCTCATGATAAGGCGTGCCGTCGGGCAAGTTCTTAAAATAGTAGTCCGGCGTTTTAGGAATCCGTACATGCGCCACCACTTGCCCATCCACGGTCAAGACGAGCCGGCCATCAACGACATCGATCAGGTAGGGCGAATAGGGCGAAAGCGAAGTCTGAATCGCCACCGGACGCATGTCGTACGGCCCGTTTAATAGAACGAAGTGCTCCGGCACGCGCCGATGCTCGTTTCTTTTGAACTCCGACATCGGCACGAGATCGTAGGAGAATAGTCTATACGATTTGACTAGCGCGCCTGCCGAGGCGTCGAGCGCGGCATCGCTGAACCAATGACCAAGGCTCAGCATGTGTTGCTTGAGAATCGTCTCCTTGGGAACGTCCGGATACTTCTTGAAATAGGATTCCAAAACGTCGAAGCTGGATTCGGTCGCCGTCGAGATATTACCCATCGCGGATCCTTTCGATCGCACATTCGTCGCAGCACGCTTGCCGTCGTTGCTACTTCAAGATGGCTTGGGCAAACTTGGCCGCGGGTTCGCGGATCTTGTCGAGTTTTTCTTCCGACTGATTTTCGATCTGCAAATAATCATTGACCGACATCACGTCTTTCGCCGCAATCGTGCCGGATTCTTTCAGAAAGCGGGTATCGACGTCGAGGCGCCGGGTCGCTTGACCGAGTGCTCTGGAAACGATCTCCTGTCCCTCGCGGCCCAACAGCCAATTGACGAAAACCTTGGTGCTGTTCGGGTGCGCCGGTCCTTTGATGATCGCCAGGTTGCCGCTGCCACCGGTACCGTAATTTCCCTCTTTGAGTCTAGGAAGACTCTTGATCGGTAATCCTGCTTTCAGAAAGGGCAGATAAGAATAATAGGAGTTGCCGATCATGACCGCAACCCGCCCTCTGGCCAAACTTTCGGCAAGCACGCGTTGATCACGGCCGAGAAACAAATCCTGCGCCACGAGTTTTTTGAGATACTGTTCACCTTTCACCTGCCACAGGAACGACCAGGTGGAGTCTCCGGCGCCAGGCGTGCGCGGATCGAGATAGCCGATTTTACCTTTCCATTTTGGGTTGAGAAAATCATCGAGCGAACGGATCTCGGCGGGCTTGACCAGTTCGGTGTTGTACCAAATAACTTCCGAAAGATAGGCCTGAAACGTGTAAACGAAGCGTTTTGCGTTATCGACCCATAGATGTCCGCCCCACCACTGTTTCGGATCCTTGACTTCGGGGAGCACCAGCCACGGCTCAATGGGATCGAGAATGCCCTCGTCCAGCATGCCCGAGACGATCGAAGAAGAACCGCCGATGTGCAAATCGAAACTGCGCACGCCGGCTTTGAACTCGTCCGCCATGCGGCGCACCGCGGAGCTGCCGCGCGCCGTGAAAGTTTCCACTTCGATGCCATAGCGTTTTTTGAATTGCTCCTCGACCTGTTTTTTCATTTCGGCGCTGGCCGGAAGCGATACCGTCACCTTGCCTTCCTTCTTCGCGGCATCGACCAACTTATCCCAATCCGCCGTTCCGGCGGCTTTGTCTTGTTGACCGTTTGCCGCGGGCGCGGACAGCAGGATCCAAAACAGGAACACGGACAAAAAATTTCTCGCGTTCATCATCCGGACGTGCAACCTGTCGCCATTGTACAAGGAGAAATGGCGCACTGAGCAAAGACCTCTTTTAGAAACTCTTCCTGAAAGATCAACAATCCATTAAAGAGAAACATTTCAGATGTCAAGTTAGTCTGCCCGCTCCCGCATTTGCAGTCGACAAGGGGATTTAAGTTCGACTTCAGCTGCTGCCATCGTGCGGACGCTTAAACGAACCTCTGAGACGCCGCATTAGTGCTACTGTCGATCGATCAAGAAAAAGATAGGCGCCGCTCACGATTTCAATTCTTTTTCGAGAAACGCGAAGATTTTCTTCCAGCCGTCCACCGCCTGCTCCTGGCGGTAGTTGCGCGCGTTATAGTAAAAAAAGCCGTGGCCCGCGCCGTCGTAGCGATGAAACTCGTAGCGCTTGCCATGCTTCTTGAGCTCCGCTTCGTGTAGGTTCACCTGTTCCGGCGAGGGCGATTTGTCGTCGTTGCCGAACAAACCGAGCATCGGGCAGGAAAGATCCTTGGTGTAGTCGATGGGCGCCACCGGCCGTTTCGGGTTGAGATCTTCCGGTTTCACGACTACGTTGCCGCCCCAGCATTCCACCAGCGCGTCGAATCCTTTCAAGCGGCAGGCGGCAAGAAAACCGTTGCGCGCACCCGAGCAGGTGCCGAAGACGCCGACCTTGCTGCTCACATAGGGAAGGGAGCGCAAGAACTTCAACGAACCTTCGAGATCACCGAGCACTTGCTCATCCGGCACGCCGCCCGCGGCGCGCGCCTTGGCGCCGACGTCTTCGGGGCTCGCATGACCTTCGCGAAAATACAAGTTCGGCGAAATCGTCGCGTAACCGTGGTGCGCAAAACGCCGCGCGCACTCGCGATACCATTCGTCCCATCCCGGCGCGTGGTGGATAATCACCATTCCCGGTACTGGTCCGGCGCCGAGAGGGCGAGCGTAGTAGGCGTTGATGATGTCTCGGTTATGTCCTTGCACGCTGACCGTTTCCGCCAACATGCCTTCGTACTGATCGGTTTGGTACATGAAAACCTCCCTGAGAAAAATAACCGCAAATAAATCCACCACGCGATGGCGCGTGACGGCTGAATAAGGTCTTATGTTATTTTTTGAGCGCGCGATAGGCAGCTTCGATATTGGTATCGAGCCGCGGTTTTCCACCGGTCCAGCTATTATACTCCGGCAATCCTGGATCTTTTTTGATTTCGTCGAGGGATTTGCCTTGCGCCATCTGCTTGCCGACTCGATCCACAAGCACGTCATAGAAAGTGTCGGTTTCATCGAGGAGTTGCACGGTGGTCGGCTGTCCGTGCGCTGGCACGACCACGTCGGGATTTAGCGCCTTGAGCTTCTTGATGTCGGACTTGATGTTTTCAATAGTCACGAACGGCCGCAGAAAGCCGAATCGTTTCACCGCCGCGGTGGCGGCGGAAAAAAGCACACGCTCTTTCGGCAGCCAGATCGCCGTGTCGGCGTCGCTGTGAATATTTTTGAGTTGGATGAGCTCCAGAGTCCGATCGCCCAGGTTCAAAATCATTCGGTCGTTGAATTCCACGTGCGGCATGACCAGGCGGAAGCCACGAAACGCGTCGCGCATTTCGTTCGACTCGGCCATCAAGTTTTCGTTGCGCTTGGGATCGTAATAGTTTTCATGCCGGCCGTCGCTCCGGCGGAAGCGATCACGATAGCCGGCGGCGAGAAAATAAAATTGCCGGCGGTGTGATCGTTGTGAGTCTCGGTATTGATCAGATATCGGATCGGCTGGGACGTCAGTTGCTTCACCGCTTTCAAGATCGCCAGGGAATCCGGCGGATTGGGACCGCTGTCGATCAGCACGACGCCTTCCTGGGTGATGATGATGCCGCAGTTGGAGGTCGGGTCTCTGCCGGCGATGTCGTCTCTCCCGTAGATATAGATGCCATCTTTGATTTTCAGGAAATGCGGTCCGAGGTCTTGCGCGAAAAGCGGCGGCGCGAAAAATAGCCACCAAAGGCCGATGGCTGTGGTAGTTTTCTTTTTCATCGCAAGTTCCTGTCTGCCAATCAATAAGTGTCCCGTTATATTTCCGGGTTTAGATTCGATGTCATGCCGAGCAGAGCGAAGCCTCTCGGCTTTTCAGCGTGATACAAGTCGAGATTCTTCGGCGGCACCTCAGAAATGACATCACGTCGTGGTCTCCTAGTACTGAAAGACTGTCTACGCAGATCCAAAAATTTTTTCAAAAGGATTTGATAATTTATAAATTATTTAATATGTACCGCAGTGCGGCGTCGGGAAGCAATACAAAAACACATTTTGGTCAGCGCTCAAAAAGGGAACACGCTTGGAATACTTTAGTCTTGCCGAGATCGCCTACAAGAAAATCAAAGAGGCGATTCTCAAGCATGAAATCGTTCCCGGCCAGCGGCTTTCGCACGAAGATCTGGTGCTGCAACTGAAAATCAGCCAGACGCCGATCCGCGAAGCGCTGTCGCGCTTGGCCCAAGAGGGTTACGTGACGCGGCTCACCAACCGCGGCTATCGGGTCAGCGAAATGACGGCCGAGGAAGTCGAAGAGCTGTTCGGCTTGCGCCGCGCGCTGGAGGCCTACTGCATCGACGAGGCGATTCGGCGCATCACACCTGACGGCATCGCCGCGTTGGAGCAAAGTGTAAAATCGTCCCGTAAGTCGATTGCAGCGAACGAACCGCTCGTCGACCGCTATATCATCAATAAGGATTTTCACCTGACGGTCGCGCAGATCGCCGGGAACCATGCGGTCTGCCGTGTGTTGGACGATACCTGTGAGAAGCTCGTGCTCAAGCGGCGCATCGAGGGCGTTTCGCAAGGCGGATTTGCGGTATTGCGGCACCACCGAGAAATTTTTCAGGCGATCAAGCGCAAGGATGCGAAAAAGGCGCATGAGCTGATGCGCGTTCACTTGGACGAGATCAAAGACACCTTGCTCAAGCAGATCGCGGCGCGCGCGCGGTAGATCGCGACCAGTCATTGATAACGGAGTCATGCATGGAGTGTCAGGCAAAAGACCTGCGAACGTTTCTAAAGCTTCTCGACGATCGTTTTCCCGGCGAGGTGCTGCGCGTCGATACTCGGGGCAAAGCGTTCGACCTTGCCCAGTGCGACGCCGCGGCGTTTCTCGCCAAGCTGAAAGCCGGCGGCAAGCGGCCGGCGACGTTGTTTCGCGGTTTCAAGACGCTCAGCGGCAAAACCTGGCGGGGCGAATTGCTTTTCTCCGAGCTGTCCACGCTGCGCAAGCAAGCCGCGGCGTTGGATCTCGACGGAGAAGTGAAGTTTCAAGAACTGGCCCAGGAGTTTTCCCGGCGCAATCGGCTGACTACGAAGCCGGTGAAGATTTCTTCCGCCGAAGCGCCGGTCAAGCAGAACGTGATGACCGGCACAGGGTTGTCGCTTTTCGATCTGCCCGTTTACCGCAAGGATGAATTCGACGCCAAGCCCGGCTGGCTCTGCGCCATCGGTGTCGGTAGGGAGCCGGATACCGGGCGGTGCAATCTGTCATGGCACCGGCTTCACGTCCACGCGCCGGAGTTTGCGTCGGCGCGCATCAACCCGCGTCATTTAATGGAATACATGAACCGCTACCGTGCCAAGGGCTTCGACAAAATGCCAGTGGCCTTCGCGCTCGGCCATCATCCGGCGTTCGAGGTGGCGGCGGGATCGAATTGCGCCTGGGGCGTCGACGAGTATGAATTCGCCGGCGGTCTGATGGACAGCCCCGTGCGTGTCACGCCATCGGCCACGCTTGGAGAAGAGTTTTTAATTCCTGCCGATGCCGAGATCGTCGTCGAAGGGATGGTCGATCTTAACAAGAAAGAAATCTGCGGGCCGTGGGCGGACGTCATGAGATATTATTCGCCGCAAACCCTCGAACCGCTGTTCACACCGACTGCGTTTCTGATGCGGAACGATCCGATCTGCATCGGCAATTGGACCGGCCACGATACTTATGGCGTGTTGGGCGCGGCATCTTACGTTTACAGTGTTCTGAAAGAACGTTACCCGCGTGTCCTCGCGGTCAATCAAGTCTGTCCTTATACCTACGTGATTCAGTTCAAGCCGAGAGTGCCGGGAGAGAGCATGCGTCTGGCTTTGATGGCGCTCGGCAGTTTCGCAGACCGGATCAAGAACGTAATTCTGGTCGACGACGATATCGATCCGTTCGATTTGGGCATGGTGATGTTCGCCATCAGCACGCGGACCGATGCGGATTCCGCGCAGATCCAGATCATCCGCGACCTTCAAGCCAATCGACAAGATCCGTCGACGGAAAAGTACTTGCGCGTCGGCGGGTTGATCATCGACGCCACCAAGCCGGTGGGCAAGCCGTTTCCGGATATCGGCAAGCCACCCGACGACGCGCTGGCGCGGATTCGGTTAGAAGATTTTGTCAGCGCGGCTGAGTTGGGAAAGATCGCGGGGTGACGTGTGGTGGTGTCGAAAGCGTAAGTGAGCGGCGGAGCGCGTTCCTTTCCCCTTGACGGGGAAAGGTTAGGATAGGGGTGCGAAGCGCGCCATTGAAATTGAAAGGCACCCCCACCTTTGTCCTCCCCCGTCGAGGGGGAGGATTTAAACGAGAACCGGCAAAAATTGGCTACAACAAGAGTGGAAGTCGATCTATTTGCGACGGCACGGAAGGAGAAGCCTATGCCACCGGAATTTTATATTACCTGTCCGAAATGCGGCCATCGGTACAACGTGCACAAGATGATTTACGACGAGGGCGAAGATTTTTCCATGTTTTGTCCGGTTTGCACCGCGCGATACCCGCGGAAGGAAGGCAAGATCGACGCCGCCAATTTCGACATCAAAAAATAGGAAACAGAATTGAAACCCGCAGAATTCCAATATCACCGGCCGCGCGAAATCAACGAGGCGTTGAGTTTATTAAAGGAAGTGGGCGAGGACGGCAAGATTCTCGCCGGCGGTCAAAGCTTGATGCCGATGATGAATTTCCGATTGGCCGAGCCGGCGCATCTGATCGATATTAACTTTATCGGCGGCCTGGATTACATCCGGAGCGAGAAGGGCGCGATCAAGATCGGCTGCTTGGCGCGCCAGTCACGCGCCCTCAGCGATCCGCTGGTTCGGCAACGCTGTCCGCTGCTTGCCGCTGCTTTGACGCACGTCGGCTACGAGCAGACGCGCAACCGCGGTACGCTTTGCGGGAGTTTGGCTCACGCCGATCCGGCGGCGGAGCTGCCGGCGGTACTGCTGGCGTTGGACGGATCACTCACGGTCGGCAATTCGACGCGCAAGCGTGAAATAGCTACGCGAGATTTTTTCCAATCTTACTTAACTACCGCGCTTACCAACGATGAGATGGTGCTCGAAGCGTCGGTTCCCGAGCAGCCGGCGCGGTCCGGTTCTTCGTTCGTCGAATTCGCGCGCCGCTTCGGTGATTTCGCGATCGTCGGTGTTGCGGTGTCGTTGGTATTTTCCAATGATGAAATTACCGACGCGCGAATTGCCTTGACCGGCGTCGGCGACAAGCCCTGGCGCGAGCGCGGGATTGAAGAGATTCTGATCGGTAAAAAAGCGACGCCGGAGCTATTCAACAAGGCGGCCGGCGAAATCGCCGCCAACATCGACCCAAGCTCGGACATCCACGGTAGCGCGGCTTACCGAAAGTCGCTGGCGAGTGTCCTGGCACGCCGAGCATTGAATGAAGCATTGCAAAAAGCGCGAATTGGCGGCTGATGACATGGTTGCGGCGCAGACAAACAGCGGGAGTCGTGAAAACTTTCCCCTTTGGAAAAGGGGGAACAAGGGGGATTTCGGCTGTGATAGAGCTGTGGGTCACTCGGAAAATCTCCCCTAGCCTCTCTTTTTCAAAGGGGGGTAAATCCTGACCACGTCGAAATTGAGAATGGACTTGCAGAAAATAAGATTGATCGTCAACGGTAAGCCGATTGAAAGAGAAGTCGAGAGCCGGCTCAATCTCGCCGATTTTCTGCGCCACGATTTGACCCTGACCGGCACGCACGTTGGCTGCGAGCATGGGGTGTGCGGCAGTTGCACGGTGCAGCAGAATGGCGCGCCGGTGCGCGCCTGCTTGATGCTGGCGGTGCAGGCCGACGAGTCCGAAATTACGACGGTCGAAGGCCTTGCCAACAATGGTTCTCTTAACCCGCTGCAGCAGGCGTTCAAGAAACATCACGCGTTGCAATGCGGTTTCTGCACGCCAGGATTTTTGATGACGGCGGATGCGCTGTTGCGCAAGAGCGGACCGCTCAACGACGCCGAGGTGCGCCAAGCTGTTTCCGGCAATCTGTGCCGCTGCACGGGTTATCAAAATATCGTCGACGCCATCGTCGAAGCTTCGGGTGGGCAACCGGCGGCGCGAGCACACCATGAACACGCGATTTCCTCCAAGTTCATCGGCGCACGGGTGGAACGCGCCGAAGACCACGAGCTTTTGTCCGGCAAAGGTGTATTTGTCGACGACATCGATTTTCCCGGCATGTTGCACGCACACGTTGTCCGCAGCGTCCATGCGCGCGCGAGGATTTTGCGCATCGACACCGTCGCGGCCAAGCGCGCTCCCGGCGTCGTCGAGGTTATCACCTTCGAAGATCTCGGCGCGGTGCGCAAACTGCCGCTGACGATTCCCCATCCGAATTTGAAACCGCTTACCGAGTTTCCCATGGCCAAGGATCAGGTGCGCTACGTCGGCGAGCCGGTTGCGGTGATCGTCGCCAGCTCCCGTCACTTGGCGGAAGACGCCGCGCCGCTGGTCGAAGTCGAATACGAAGTCACGACAGCCTGTGTCGATATCGAAAAAGCGCTGGCGCCGGACGCGCCGCGCGTGCACGAGAGCGAAACCGATAACGTCGCCGGCTATATGAAGCAATCGACCGGCGATGTCGAGAAAGGATTCGCCGAAGCAGATCATGTCATCAAAGAAACTCTGCGGGTGCATCGCGGTGGTTGCCACGCCATCGAAACGCGCGGCATCGTCGCGCAGTACGACTCGAAGGCGGGATTTCTAACCATCTGGGCCTCGTGCCAGGGGCCGCACCGGATTCGCCGCACGCTATTACAATTGATGGACATGCCGGAGCATAGGGTCAGAGTGATCGCGCCGCGGGTCGGCGGCGGCTTCGGGCCCAAGGGCGGTTTCTATCCGGAAAACTTTCTGGTGCCTTGGCTGGCCGTGCGATTCGGCACGGCGGTGAAGTGGATCGAGGATCGGCGCGAGCATTTCATATCCAGCCGCCAGGAGCGCGATCAGACCCATTGGGTCGAAGCGGCGTTCAGCAACGACGGAAAAATCGTCGGCCTGAAGAATTTTTTCCTCTATGACACCGGCGCCTATAGTACGAGCTTGGTTGTCCCTTGGATTACCTTGGCGACGATTCCGGGGCCGTACAAGGTTCCCAACCTGCAGTTGGAATTCAAAGCCGTTTACACCAATAAGGTGACGGCCATGGTGGTGCGCGGCGCGGGCCGGCCGGAGGCGGTCTACGTGATGGAAAAGGTCATGGATCGGATCGCGCGGGAGTTGGACATGGATCCGGCCGAAGTGCGCCGGCGCAATCTTATTCAGAAAGATCAGTACCCGTACAGTGTCGGCATTCTCTACCGGGACAACAATCCGCTCGAGTACGACAGCGGCAATTATCCTGCATGCTTGGAAGAAGCGCTCAGGATGATCGGCTACGAAGATTTCCGCAAATCGCAATTAGTGGAGCGCAAGCGTGGCGTGCGGCTCGGCGTCGGCATCGCGGCGTATGTCGAAGGCACGGGCTTCGGCCCCTACGAGGGCGGCAGCGTCAAGGTCGGCACCGACGGCAAGATTTACGTTTTCACCGGCGCGGCATCGCAGGGACAAGGACAAGAGACGGCCCTCGGTCAGATCTGCGCCGACTATCTCGGCGTCGATTTCCAAAACGTCGACGTCGTTACCGGCGACAGCGCGGCGATTCCTTACGGCGTCGGAACTTTCGCCAGCCGGGTGATGGTGACCGCGGGCAACGCCATCGCGCAGGCTTCGGAGCAGTTAAGGCAGAAAGCGCTGGAGCTTGCGGCCAACAAACTCGAATGCCGCAAGGAAGATCTGGATTTGGTCAACGGCGAAATTTTCGTCAAGGGAACGCCGGAAAAGAAAATCACTTTGCGAATGCTGGCGCACGAGGCGGCGAACCGGGTGTCGGGCTTCATGGTCGACCGCAGCATCGAACCGGGACTGGAAGCGACGGTTTATTATTCGCCGCGGCGTTCGACCCATTCCAACGGCGTGCACGTCGCCGTTGTCAAAGTCGATGAGGAAACCGGCCACGTGGAAGTTCAGCGCTACGCGGTGGCGCATGATTGCGGCACGATGATCAACCCGATGCTGGTGGACGGCCAGATTCACGGCGGCGTCGCCCACGGCATTGGCAACGCGCTTTATGAAGAAGTGATTCACGACGAGAACGGGCAGATCTTGAACGGCAGCTACATGGACTATTATTTACCCGGCGCCATGGAAGTGCCGCGCATGGACGTCGCGCATATCGAAACGCCGACGCCGCTCAATCCCCTCGGCTGCAAAGGCGCCGGCGAAGGCGGCACGATCCCGGCGCCGACCGCTGTCGCGCTGGCGATCGAAGATGCGTTATCGGACTTGAGAGTGAAAGTAGACCGGATACCGGTGCGTCCGGAGGTGTTGTTGAATTCGATAGAAAACGCGAAACGAGAAATGTGAGGCGTGAGGGGTGCTCCCCTCTTAGCGGTTTTTTAGGGCATAAAGGAGGTGTAGCGATGGTCATGATGGAACGGTTCGGTAGTCCGAGTACGAGGTTAATGTCGGTGATGAAAAGTTTTCAGGTCCCGGTGCGCTCGGTGCAGCCTGGCGATAAATTGCTCGTCATCACCGACGACGCGATGGATCCGCTGATCTGGCAGTGCATGATGGCGGCGATCAACGAAAAAGGCGGCGAGGCCGTGCTATGCATGTGGCCGCGATTGCCGCGCCACTTTGCCGACGTGCCGCAGATGGCCATCGAAGCGGCGCGCGGCGCCGACGTGATCGTCGCGCTCACCACCACCGCGATGAGCAACTCGACGCCGGGATCGCGCGCCATGCGCCAAGCTTGCGGCGGGCCGATGTGGCTGATGGAGGAATTGACGGTTGAGATTCTCGTCGACGGCGGCGGCCGAACTTCCATGGCAGACGTCGAAGAGATTTGCGCCCTCGGCCGCAAAGTCGGCGAGCTGCAGGACAACGGCAAAAAAATTCGGGTGCAAGCCGATAACGGCACCGATCTCACCGCCGAGATCGGCGGCTTGGAGCCCGGATTTTTTGCCAACTGGTGGGGACGAATTCCTTTCGGGCGCAATCCGAAAAACGGCAAGTTGGCCGGCGGCACATGGCCGTGGGGCGAGGCTCACGTGGAGCCGGTGCCGGGGACGGCCAACGGCAAAGTCGTCTGGGAAGTAACGGCGCAGTATCCGCCCGGCCGCTGGAAGCACCCGGTGACGTTAGTCATCGAGAACGGCCGCTGCATCGACGTTCAGGGCAAGACCGAGGCCGATCAAGTGCGCTGGTTCGTGAAAACCTACGGCGACGAGAACTCGTGGCTCGTCGGCGGTGAGATCTCAATCGGCCTCAACAAACTTTGCCAGAAAGATAACGACTCGGTGCGCGAGTGGAAAAAACATTACGGCGCGATGCATTTCGGTATCGGCCACGGCGCCGATCGCGGCAAGGTGAACAGCATTCTGCGACTGGAAGGGATCACCGATTACATTACGATGACCATCGACAATACGGTGGTATGCGAGAAGGGGCAGTTTAAGATCTGAGATTGTACACTGCGAACAACGCAAATTATTCGTGAGAACATTCTGTCGTAAAATTTGGTGTGTGTTTACAGTGGCGTATGTTTGGGCTCTTTCCCCTTTGGCAAAGGATTAGGGGGATTTGTTCGCAGATGCAAAACCCGTGGCAACTGGAAAATCTCCCCTGGCCCCTCTTTTTCAAAGAGGGGATGCTCTGAAGACAGCCATAAAAAGGACTGAACAATGGCAAGCACAATAGCAGAGCGCCGGCCGCGACGGTTTAATGATTTACGCGAATATTTATCCGTCGTGAAAGAGATGGGTCATCTCAAGATGATCGAAGGCGCGGATGGGGAGCTGGAGATCGGCGCGCTGACCGGGATGATCGGCGCGCGGCGCGATTGTCCGGTCTTGCTCTTCGACGCCATCAAGGGTTATCCGCGCGGCATGCGCTTGATGACCAACATGCTCAACAACGCCGAGCGGCAGAAGATCATTCATGGTTGCCCAGCGGAGATCAGCGAAGCCGAAGCGGCGCGTTGGTGGAACACCGAGGTGAAAAAATTTCAGCCGGTGCCGCCGGTGTTCGTCAACCATGCGCCGGTGAAACAAAACGTTAAAGAGGACAAAGACGTCAATCTCAAGGTTTTCCCCTGGGCCCGCTGGCATGAGAAAGATGGCGGCGGCTATATGTGTGCGACTTCAACGGTGACGCGCGATCCCGGAAGCGGTTACATCAACGTCGGCTCCTATCGCTTTAAATTGATCGATGAGACGACTTGCGTCGGCCACATGGCTTCAGGACATCACGGCGATATCATCAGCAAACAATATTGGAAACAGGGAAAGGCATGTCCAGTGGCGATTTCACTTGGACAGGAGCCGTCGATCCTCATCGCCGCCGGCGACAATGCTGCTTGGGGGCATTGTGAATACGATTACGCCGGTTGGCTGCGCGGCGCGCCGGTCGAAGTAACCAAGGGTGTTTATACCGACCTGCCGATTCCCGCCACCGCGGAGGCCGTGCTCGAAGGCGAGATTCCTCCTCCGAAATCGGGTACGGCGATCGAAGGACCGTTCGGGGAAATGGGTGGATACTATGGCGATGCCAGCCCGTCGTCGCTGATTAAAATCCACTCGGTGCTTTACCGCGACGATCCGATCATCATGGGTTCGCCGCCTTTTCCGAATACGGCGCGCAATTTATTCGGCGCGCGCGGTTTGCGCGTGCGCTCCGAGCTCGAAGCGTTGGGTATTCCTGGAATTAGAGGCGTCCGATACGGCGGCGGTATCGTTGTACTCTCGATCGAACAATCTTTTCCTGGTCATGCGATGCGGGCGGCTCTTGGCGCGTTGGGTGGTACGGGAGGCTACCACACGCGCTTCGTAATCCTCGTCGACGAAGACGTCGATCCACACAATCTCGCCGAGGTGTTCGAAGCCATGGGCAGCCGCTGCGATCCGGGTACGTCCCTCGACATCAATCGGCGTATCTGGAGCTCGCGCTTCTACCCACGGCTGGAACCAGAGAAGGTTGAAAAAGGTGATTACACGGGATCGGTGGCGATCATCGATGCGACCAGGCCGTATCATTGGAAAGAACATTTTCCCGAGAAGGTCGGGATCTCATCGGAATTGCGCAGAGCTATGGAAGAAAAGTGGCGAGATTTATTGGGTGAAAAATAAGCGAACAGATGTTTTAACGTGAAACGATGCGAGAGTTGCTGTTGTCGTTAGTGCATTTCCGGCGCCATTCCTTCCCCCTAGACGGGGAAAGGTCAGGATGGGGGTGCAAGCGCGCAAGTGAATCACCCCCACCTTTATCCTCCCCCGTCGAGGGGGAGGAAATCGACTGGGAGAAAGGCCAGCTCTCTGTCAAACTCTTCCAAGCACTAATCCTGTTGTTATTGCTTAGTCTCGCGGATAACGCGTTCGCTCAACTCAAGAAAATCAGATTGTGTGCGCCTGGTGTCGGCTCGGGCATCATGCACAGCTATATCGCCAAGGAACGCGGCTACTTCGCTCAAGAAGGTTTCGACCTCGACGTGCTCGTCGCGCGCGGCCAGATATGCACGATGGCGCTGCTCAACGGCCAGATGGAACTTTCGAGCAATCCGAACATCTTCGACGCTATGGTCGCAGGCAGGTTCAAAGGAAAAGTCATATACGTTTCGGCCAAAACTCTTGGACATCGCTTCATTGTCGCTCCCGAGATCAAGACCTTCGACGCCGTGAAACAAAAAAATATCGCCGTCAGCACTTTCGGCGGGCTGACGGACATGCTCACCCGCGAGATCCTTGAACAGAACGGAATCAATCCGGCGAAAGACGTTGTGCTGCTTCAGATCGGCACCCCGGACGTGCGCTACGCGGCGCTGAAAGCCGGGACGGTGAGAGCCGCTCTGCTCGCGTCGACCCAGGGTTTACAGGCGGTGAAAGAGGGATTTCGCGAGTTGCCGTACCATCAACCGCCGTGGCTCTCCTCGCCGATCGTCGCCAGCGACGAGCTACTGGCGCGCGACCGGATGATGCTACGTGGGTTGGTGCGGGCAATCGAAAAAGGGCATATCTATTACGGAAAAAATCCAGAGGTGGCGATCGAGCTGATTCGCAAGATCCAGCGCATCGACAACCGCGCCGTCGCCAAACAGATCTATGACGACGACATGACGCGGCACAACCCGGGCGGCGGCTTGGAAGAGGCGAGCATGCGGCGCGTGGTGGAGCGAGCGAGGGAAATGTTGAAAGTGCAGAAGCACGTCGAGCCCGGCGAAGTATTCGATTTGAGTCTCGCCAGAGAAGTCGACGCGGAATTGAAGAAGATTAAATGGGAACCATAGTTGCGAAGTGAGGGGTGAAAGGTAAGGAGTTAGGAGTCCAGTCCCCTCACCCTTTACTCCTGACTTCTAACTAACAACGACAACAGGACAGGATCTAAATGACAACGCGAAATCACCGGTCGATGGAGGATACGGTGTCATGGTCATGATGGAACGGTTTGGCAGTCCGGCGACGCGGTTGATGTCGGTGATGAAAAGTCTTCAAGTTCCAGTGCGCTCGATTCAGCCGGGCGACCGAATTCTGGTGATCACCGACGACGCTATGGATCCTTTGGTCTGGCAGGGCGCGATGGCGGCGATCAATGAAAAAGGCGGCGAACCGGTGTTGTGCATGTGGCCGCGGCTGGATCACCACTTTGCCGATCCGCCGCAGATGGCGATCGAAGCGGCGCGCGGCGCCGACGCGATTTTCGCGCTGACCACGACGGCGCTGAGCGACGCGTCCGCGGGATCGCGGGCGATGCGCAAAGCGTGTGGCGGGCCGATGTGTTTGATGGAAGAGATGACCGTTGAAATTCTCACCGAAGGGGGCGGCCGGGCCAATCTCGATCAAGTCGAAGAAATTTCCGCCTTGGGGCGGCGCGTCGGTGAAGTTTACGATCGCGGCAAGAAGATTCACATCCAATCGGAAGGCGGCACGGATCTAACCGCGCAGATTGGCGAAATGCCGCCGTCTTATCATGCCGACCGCTGGGGACGCATTCCCTTCGGCCGCAGCGCCAAAACCGGCAAGCTGCTCGGCGGGACCTGGCCGTGGGGCGAGGCCCATATAGAACCGATTCCCGGTACGGCTAATGGAACCGTCGTCTGGGAAGTGACGGCGCAGTTTCCGCCGGGGCGGTGGCGCAATCCAGTCGCGCTGACGATCAAAGATGGTCGCGTGGTCGATATCCAGGGCAAAACCGAAGCCGATCAAGTGCGCTGGTTTCTCGAAACCTATGGTGATGAAAGTTCGTGGCTCTGCGGCGGCGAGATGGCGCTTGGACTTAGCAGGCTGTGCCAGCCGGACGCGGACTCGGTGCGCAGTTGGAAGAAACATTATGGCGCGATGCATTTCGGCATCGGCCACGGCGCCGATCGCGGCAAGATCGTCAGCGTGCTCCGGCTGGAGGGAATCATCGAAAAAATCACGATGATCATCGATGATACCGTGATTTGCGATAACGGGAAGATCTTGGTCTGAGTAGGGGCTCTCATGAAACGACGCGGTTTCGCATTCTTGTTCATTCTTATTGCTGCTGTTTTTGGTTTGCGTAGTTTGGTCGACGCGCAAACCCGGCAGTTCAAAATTTGCGTACCGGACTATTCCGTCGGAGTCATGCCGTTTTTCGTCGCCAAGCAGAATGGTTACTTCGCCCAAGAACAGATTGATATCGAAGTGATTGCCGGGAGGGGCAATCTCTGCACCATGGGACTGATTGCGGGTTCTTTTCAATTAACTTACTCGCCCAGCACTTTTGACTCGATAGTCGCCGGCGACATCAAGGGCAAGACAATTTACGTCGCGGAAAAGTTTTTGCTTCATCGCTTGATCGTGGCGCCGCAAATCAAAAGATTCGAAGACCTCAAGGGGAAAAAGATCGCCATCAGCGCCTTTGGCACTCTTACCGATTTGCTCACCCGGGAAATTTTGCTCGACCACGGTCTCAAGCCGATGCAGGATGTCATCTTGCTGCAAACCGGCGGCGTACCGGTGCGATTCGCCGCGTTGAAGTCGGGTAACGTGCAAGGCGCCTTATTGGCGTCGCAACACGCGTTGGCGGCGATGCAAGACGGCTTTCGAAATTTGGAGTACACTCCGCCGCCTTACGTCTCTCATCCGTTAATCGTGAAAAACGAAATGCTCACGAATGATAAAGCCGTGACCCGTTCGTTTATCCGTGCGTTTTTGAAAGGCCATCTGTTTTTTGGTCAAAAGCCTGAAGAAACCCTCAATGTGATCCAAAAAGTTTTGCGCATCGACGATCGCAAGACGACGCGGGAAACCTATGAAGACGAGATGCGCCGATACAATCCCGGCGGCGGGTTCGAGCAAGGCAACATGCGAAAAGTTATCGACCGCGCGCGCGAAGCGAGAAAAATGGAACGCAAGGTGGAGATTCCGGAGGTTTTTGATTTGAGCCTCGCAGCGGACGTGGAAGGGGAACTGAAGAAAGCGGGCTGGAAGCCCTAAATGATTCTGACAGTTCAAATCGTTCAAGTCGTCCAAAAGGTTCAAGCCGTGGATTAGGATCCTTATGCAAGTTTTTTGCTTTCATTTGATGCCGTGGGCATATCTACCGGAGGATTTTTCTCAGTCGCACAAAACCGCCTGGGTGACTTGTCCCAACTCGCTTTACGATCCCGAGCTTGGCCATCCGCTATACAATCGATATTTGGATGAATTGGAGTTGGCCGATCAGCTCGGCTTCGACGGCGTGTGTGTCAACGAACATCATCAGACCGCCTATGGCGGCATGCCGTCGCCCAACATCATGGCGGCCTGCTTGGCGCGGCGCACCAAGCAGGCGAAGCTGGTGGTCCTAGGCAACGTCTTGCCGCTCTACGATCATCCGCAGCGCGTCGCCGAAGAGATCGCCATGCTCGACGTGATTACCAAAGGCCGAGTCGTTTCAGGCATGGTCGTCGGCACCGGCATGGAATACTTCTCGTACAAGATCAACCCCACGTATGCGCGCGAGCGCTTTCACGAGGCGCACGATCTGATCATCAAAGCGTGGACGACGGAGGGGCCGTTCAGTTGGGACGGCACGCATTATCGCTTCCGCTATATCAACGTCTGGCCGCGGCCGTATCAGAAGCCTCATCCGCCGATCTGGATTCCCGGCTCCGGCAGCTCTGAAACCATGGAATGGGTGGCGAAACAGAAATACACCTACATGGTTCTGCCGACCCTGGCGCCGTTCGAGCTACGTCGCCAAGCGGCCGAGTATTTTTCTCAATGCTGCAGCAAAGCGGGATACACGGTTCGTCATACGCAAATCGGCTGGGGCATCGGTATTTACGTCAGCGATACGGACGAGCAAGCGCGGCGCGAATACGAGCCGCACTATTGGTACTATGCGCGCAATCTTCTAAAGCAGCCGGTGCAGTTAAGCATGCCGCCCGGACATACGTCGATCGCCAGCGTAATGGGCATGATGAAGCGGCGGCTCGAGTCGCGGCCATCGAATTTGTCCACGTGGAAGGAAGTGGACGACGCGGGGTACGTGATCGTCGGCAGCCCGGAGACGGTGCGCCAGCGGCTCGAAGATTATGCGAAGAAGGTGGGATTCGGCCTGCTGATCGCAAATTTCTCCGTCGGCAACGCGCCGCGCGAGTATACGGAGAAGAGCATGAAACTGTTTGCCGAAAAGGTCATGCCGGAGCTACGGGATATTAATATCGATGCGCCGGCGGCGAATGGGTGAGCCGCAGATGAGTTGAGACTAGCGTACGTCATGCTCGCGAACGCGGGCATCCAGGTTGGATTTTTTGAATTCCAAGAAAGAACCTGGATTCCCTAAATTCACAGACCAAGTGCAACACTCTTTGTATAAGGTGTTGCAAT
>Ga0193707_1000072_pt1 | contig 25033 bp, 25 predicted proteins | sample U3c2metaG_FD_143043 | JGI IMG/M metagenome (GOLD analysis project Ga0193707, IMG submission 143043) | Soil microbial communities from a riparian zone of the East river system, Colorado, United States - U3c2 | ecosystem: Environmental > Terrestrial > Soil > Riparian zone | place: USA: East River... | reverse complement strand
AACGCGCCGGACTCTGACTCTCGGGGGGCTTCCATGAGGGCGACGAAGGATGAAAGGCTCGATAGGCTGCTTCGTCAGCGCTCCATCCAACCGGCAAGCATCGGTCTCGCGATGCGTATCATTCGAAGATCGAGAGATTTGCGCCAAGTAACATCATTGCCGCCCCTCGATGCGCTGAACCGCGCCGCGAGGGGCGAGGGGCGGCAGTCCTACCCCGATTCAAAAAAAATCCACCAGCGTTGATTGTCTAAAAATGTTTTGGCTTTATCTAATCGCTCTATGGGAATGGCTTGTCCCAATCGGCGATGTTGTTCTCAAGCAACGGTTTAGCCGGCTGAACGCTTTAGCGGACGCGCCGACGACCGTGGCGCCCGGGCGTTCCTCTGAAGGTTTCGTGGTTCGCGCAGTACGCCTCACGATCGGAATTTTCTCGCGTTATGGTTGATGCCGCGTCGCTCGCGGTAAATTTGTTCCCGGTGCTTGGCGCGGTTTCGACGCTCGCTGAAGGTGATGAGCGCCCAACGGTTTGCGCGGATAGTTAATCTTGGTTAGTTGCGGCCGATCGATTCGCCTAGGGCCAACTCGACGGTGTCAAGCAGGCGATTGGCGGTGAAAGGTTTCGACAGGAGGAAGATTCCTTTGTGCGTTGCATAATCTCGCAAGGTCTCGTCCGCGAAGGCAGACGCGAGGATAATTTTAGTTCCGGGATGATCCTCTCTGATGGCTTCTGCAATTTCGGTTCCCAGGATGAGCGGCATCCGGACGTCGATAATTGACACATCATATTCGCCGTGAGTCAGCATCTCGTAACCTGCCAGGCCGTCCGTTGTCCAGATCGCTTGGACCCCAGATCCCTCGAGGATTTCCACTAGAAGCCGGCAAAAGATTTCATCGTCATCGATGATGAGGACTCGCATGGATTATTTCTCTGCCCTGTGTAAAAGCAAAGGGCATGCCCAACAGATGCTAGCGTGCGTGCTGCAGGCCTGCGAAAATATTTGAAAAAAAATCGGCGTATTGATCTAGTTGAGGCCGCGTTGCGGCCAAATCGGCAGCGATGCCTCAGTCGTCCTTCAGCGAAGGTCCAATCTCATATCGCGCCAGCATGCGGTAAAGCGAACGTCGGTCGACGTTTAAGATTCTTGCAGTCGCCGAAACATTGCCGTCGGTGAGCTGCAATACATGTCGCACGTAACGTTTTTTTACTTCTTCGAGACTCGGTGTGTCGGGAAAATTGAACTGTGTGGTTGCCGCGGTATGGGCGGGAAAGTTGTGGACGTTCTGTTCGCGGATTTCACGCGGAAGATCTTCGGGCGTCAGGACGGGTTGGTATGAGAGCGCCACCGCTTGCTCGACCGCGTGCTCGAGCTCGCGAATGTTCCCAGGCCAGCGGTAGGAACATAGGAGCTCCATAGCCCTGTCGGAAATCGCCGATACGGGCTTGCCGCAATCCTGGCTGTAGTATTTCAAAAAATGCTGCGTCAGTAGCGGGATGTCATCGGCGCGCTGCCGCAGGGGTGGAAGATTGATGGTGACGACGTCGAGGCGATAGAAGAGGTCTTGGCGGAACTCACCGTTAGTGACGGCTTCCGCCAAATCTTGATTGGTGGCGGCGAGCACGCGCACGTCGACCGCCATCCATTCTTTGCCGCCGACACGGCGGATCTCATGCTCCTGCAGGACTCGTAACAAGCGCGCCTGCATGCTCGGGCTGATCCCGCCGATCTCGTCAAGGAAACAGGTTCCGCCTTGGGCCTCTTCGAAGACTCCCTTCTTATCCGCGACCGCTCCCGTGAACGAACCGCGCATGTGGCCGAAGAGTTCGCTTTCGAGAAGCGTTTCCGTCAAGGCGCCACAATCCACGGCGACGAACGGACCGTTGGCGCGGGGGCTGTGTTCGTGTATGGCGCGGGCAATGAGTTCTTTGCCTGTCCCGCTTTCGCCTAGGATCAGTACCGTGCTTTTTGTCGGCGCCACCCGCGCGACGGTCTTGTAAACCTCGAGCATGGGCGGGCTCTTGCCGATGATCTTACCGAGCTGCGATGGATATTCGCCATCGGGCGCAGCGGTTTTCTCGACGCGGCGCTGCAACGATCGCTGCGCTAAAGCGCGCGAGACGATGTTCTTGAGCTCCGCCAGATTCATCGGCTTAGATATAAAATCGAAGGCGCCCTCATGGATCGCCTCAACGGCGGTTTCGATGGATCCGAAAGCGGTCATGACGATGATCGGCAACGCAGGATATTTTTCATGCACGATCCGCGTCACGTCCAATCCGCTCATTCCCGGCATGCGTACATCGATGACCAGCAAGTCGTACGGTTCGCCGTCCAGGCTCGACAGAGCGGTGTCCCCCGACGTCACTTGGTCGACGCGAAAGCCGTCCGATTCAAGGGTTTCGGCAAACAGCTGGCAACTGACTTCGTCATCATCCGCGATCAAGATGTGGGTGCTCATGGCTTTCCTCATTCATCGGCCAAACCGCGGGTCGCGCGTCGACCGGCAGGTAAATGCTCACAGTGGTACCCTGTCCGACTTCACTTACGATATTGATCGTACCGCCGTGGGCTCGAATAATTTCTTGACAGATAACCAACCCTAACCCGGTGCCTCGTCCCGGCGGCTTGGTCGTTACAAAAAGGTCGAAGATTTTAGGCAGGACGTCCGGCGGTATCCCGGTGCCGGTGTCAGCGACTTCGATGGCTACGCCGGGCGCTTTCGTCGAAGTCACCGGGCATTCCACCGTCGTAATCTTTACCGTCCCCTTCTTTTCACAAGCATCGACGGCGTTGTCCAATAGGTTTATCAGCACGCGCTGGATCGAATTGCCGTTGCCGGAAACGACGAGTCTCGTCCCGGCCAGCGCCGAAGTTACTTCGACACCGCGCTGCTCGAAATTGGGTTGCAACAAGACCAGCGTGTCGCGGACCAGCTCGTTGATATTCACTTCGCTCTTGGCCGGAGTGCCGCGGGTTTGAGACAGGTAACGCTGAATGATCTCGCCCATGCGATTGATTTGGGTCTCGATTATCGCCAGGCGCCGGCGCGCGCGCTGGGTCATCGACTCTTGAGCAAGCAGCTGAGTATAGCCAAGCACGGAATTCAAAGGAGTACCCAGGTCGTGGGCAATCGTGCCGGCCATGCGGCCGAGCGTGGCCAATCGCTCGACTCGTCCGAGTTCAAGCTGAAGGCGCAAAAGCTCGGTCTCGACTTTTTTGCGCTCGACGATCTCGGCGCGCAGCGCGTCGTTGGCACGGGCGAGCTCCGCCGTCCTTGCCTGGACTCGTTCTTCCAGCTCTGCATGTGCCTTAAGCAGCTCCTCTTCGGCGCGTTTCCGGGCTGACGTCAAATAGCTCGTGACGGACGCAACGCTAAGGAACACCGCCAGGCGCAAAAGAGCGCGCCAGTTCAGTTCGATCATGTAAATGGGAGCGATAAAGAAATAGTCGAGCGACAGGGCGGAAAGAATCGTCGCTGCGAAGCCCGCGCCGAAGCCGCCGTACCAGGCGCTGAACATCACCGCGACGAAAAACAGGGTAAAATGGCTGGGGTCGGCGCGCCAGGGGAGAAGCGATGCAGTTGCCAGGGCTAGGGCCGCTGCCGTAACCGCGATCCCATAGCGCGCAACGACGGGACGATCTTTAATCAACATCCGGCCGCACCAATCCGAGAAGGATTTTTCCGTCGTCGATGAAAGCAGCGGTTGAGCCATGATGTTTACCGGCGTGCTCGTTTAAGCGAAGTCGGGAGAGAAAGTCGGTGCTGTTAAGTAGTTGCGTCTTACCCGTGGGTAAAATCCCCGGGTGACGACCTAAATCTATAATCTTCAGTTCAATTTTCATTCCAACGACGAAAACACCAGTCTATCAAGTATTCTCGTATATTCACGTCGTAGTGCAAGGTCTCAGAGTTGCACCGCCGCCACACCCACGGCGCTAAAATGCCTCACTAGTGCAGGCCTATGGGATGATCCCGCCCAACAGCTGATATTTGGATTGCATCAGAGCAGGAGACGATACCACAGATATTCCCTAGTGATTCGCCGTTCTTGCATGGCGTGGTGACTCCGCATGGACGTTTTAGCTTCCTACATGGGTTTGGGTTCGCGTTTGGTACGGAGATTGCCCGGCAAGAGAGTGGCAAACCTATCCTTGTCATGGTCGGGATGGCTTCGGGTGAGAACGGGGGATCAAATGAAGGCGCAAGTTCAAAATACCACTGTGGGCGAGCTCATCGCGATTCTGTTTGATGAAACCGAGAATCTGAATTGGCTGAAACCGAGCGAGAAGAAGCAGCTCGTGGCTTACATTTTGAATGATCTGGTACGAAGATCGCTACGCAACAAAATCCATCGAGCTGTGACAAAACTACGATAACGGCGGACGGCTGGTTAGACAGCCTCCAAGACGCGGACGCCGTTAGCCGTAACTCGCACCACGGGACGAGCAAGCAATAGCGTCACACGTTGCACACCATAGCGCCCCTCTCTTGCCTTTGAAAAATTTTCCGTCGTTTGGTATCGCGCTAAAATCCTTAGAGTTCAGACACTCGCTGCATCGACCGGCAGGCGTTGGACAAATTTTTGCGCGGCCTCAAATTTGCTCAAATTCGAATACATGTTTAACAAACCCCATAGCGAAACGGACATGAGTCGTCGGTGTGCGATCGTCTTGGCCGGCGGCGATGGGCTGCGCTTGCGCTCGTTCGTCAAAAGGCTTCGCGGCGACGCATTACCCAAACAGTACGTAAAATTTTTTGGCGAATGCTCGCTGCTCGACAAGACTTTTCAACGCGCGCATAGACTGATCCCCGATGAGCGTGTCTTTACGGTCGTCAGCCAAGCTCATTTGGCGTTTCCAGAGGTCAGGCAGCAACTCGGCGGTCGAGGTGGGGCGGGCGTTGTTGTTCAGCCGAACAATCGGGACACGGCCATCGGGTTGCTGCTGCCGCTGGCGCATCTGTCGGCGCGCTATCCTGATTCCACCGTCGCGCTGTTCCCGTCGGACCATTTTGTCGGACGAGAGAAGTTATTCATGGCCCACGTCGACGCGGCGTTCGGCGTCATCGAACGGGACGTCGCCAAGATCATCTTAGTTGGCATCCCGCCGACTTCAGCAGAATCTGATTACGGCTACATCGTTCCCGCGGAAGTTCGGTCCAACGCGTTCCCTTGCGGCACGCGAGTGGTGCGCGAGTTTATCGAAAAACCGGCGCCCATTGTGGCACGCAAAGTCGTCGCGGGAGGCGGCCTGTGGAACACGCTTGTCATGGTCTTCAACGTCAAGACTCTGCTGCGCTATATGCGCGGCGTACAGCCGAAGTTGTACGAAGGCTTCCGGCGCCTGCGCGACGCCGTGGGCACGAATAAATTCAAGCCCGTGATCGAAAAGATCTACCAGCAGGCGCAGCCCGTGAACTTGTCGAAAGATTTTTTAGAAGTATTGCCGAAACGTTATCCGTCACAGCTGCTGGTTTTGCCCGCTCGCGGCGTTTACTGGAGCGACTGGGGCTCGGAAGAGCGCATCGTCAAAGCGGTACGAAAAGATCCGCGTCTGGACCGGCTGGGAGAAATTATCGCAATCCACAATCGCGCGGCTCTGGAGTCTAAAGTGAGGAGCATGGCCTGATGTTTCAGGCAAATGATTTTGACGACGAACATTGGACTGCGAAGGAGAAAGATTTCTATCCGCAGGAAATCAGGAAACGCAGCGCAATACGATGCCCTCGCTTGACGGTGCAATAGGCGGTTCGCCCGTGAGCTCAACGCCCTCAGTCCCCTTTTCGGCGGCAAGTTTCACTGCTCCCGCAGGAATAGACAACGACGTCGCCGAAGCAAAGGCTCGGCCGCGATTCGTGTTCAACCAGATTCGCACGAGCCGCCGAAGAAGAATCATCGTCGGCCATGATCTCAAGTGCGGCGGCGATCATGCGGTCAAATCAGCTTTGGTGTTGGCGCAACAGTGTAAGACGTCGATCCGCTTGGTCCACGTCGTCAACCCGCGCGATTATTTCCACGCGCCCACTCTGCCAACGAGCCGGCAGCGTGTCATGGAAGAGCTGATCGCGAAAGCCGGTGGGGACTTGGAGCAGATCGTTGGTAGGCATAGGGCCGCCCCTGTGCCCATTGATTATGAAGTACGCGTCGGCAAACCTTCCATCGAACTCATTCTTGCAGGCAGAGCCTGGCAGTGTGATCTGATGATTATCGGCGCGCCCGCCCGGCAATCGATTCATTTGTTAAAAAGCACTGCGGAAAGACTCATTCGCATGGCGTTCGTTCCGGTGCTCGTGGCCCGCCAGGCGTTGAGCCGCCGACCCGAAAGATTCTTGATACCGACGGATTTTTCGCCCGCCGCGCGCAAGGCCGCAGCGGAGGGTGTGGCTCTCGCAAAACGTTTTGGCGCAAGGGTGATCTTCCTGCACGTGTTCGATCCGACACCTTGGTATAGCTGCCCGTACGCCGATGAGATGGTGGGACCAATGATGATTCCCGAGCTCCAACCACCTGATCTCAAGCAGGAGTGGTCGACATTTATTCGCGGTTTGTCTCTGGGCTCGCTAGCGTGGCAAACCTGCATCGAAGAAGGACTGCCTGGAACAGCGATCGTGTGCTATGCGGAGGCGATGGGTGCGGACCTGATCGTTATGGGGTCGCAGGGGAAATCTGCGTTAGAACAGATACTCATGGGCAACGTGGCAGAAGCTGTGGTGCGCGCCGCTTCTTGTCCAGTGTTAACTCTAAAGTCCGATGCGTGTCAGTTTCAGCTCGCGTAAATCTCCGGGACGCCCGGCGTATTCGACCCGGTGAACTTATGTGCGTAGCGGAACTGCTTAGCGCCAAATTTTGGTTTGCCGCAGCAACTTCCGGTCAGGAGCGAGGGAATCTTGCCCGAAAACGGTCCTGGGTTCGCGGCGAGCCCGTGAATGGGTTGACGCGATCAACGTCGATTTTGAGAAATTTTACGACGGTCAACAATACGGATAGCAGATGGATGGGCGCGAGGTTTCCCGCGCGTCGCTCCGTTATGTCGGGTTTCAGAAAGGAGATGCAATCATGAGCACAAATAAATTGCGCATGACTATATTAGTCGGGACGGCCTTGCTGTTCAGCCTGATATCGACGGCAAATGCACAGGAGAGAGCACACGCCGATCTTAAGAACGCCGACGGGAAAACCGTCGGCACGGCGACGTTGCGCCAAACCAAAGAAGGCGTTTCGATCTCGATACAGATAAAGGACCTTGCCCCGGGCCTGCACGCGGTGCACATCCACTCGACTGGGAAGTGCGAGGGCCCCGCCTTCGCGAGCGCCGGCGGCCATTTCAACCCGCTGAACATGAAACACGGCCTCAAAAGTTCAGACGGGCCGCATGCCGGCGATCTACCCGACCTTTACGTCAACAAAGACCGCGTGGGACGTTATCAGGTTGTGACCCAGAGCGTGACTCTCGACGCGGGAAAAATGTCTATCGATGATTCGGACGGAAAATCCATCGTCATTCACGCCACGGCCGACGATAACCTCACCGATCCCGCCGGCAATTCCGGTGACCGCATCGCCTGCGGCGTGATCGCGAAGCAGGCTGGCAAAAAATAACCAGAGAATTTAGTACGGCACGAACGGAGCAACGCCGCGGGTTGGTGTAAGTTTCTGCTCGGAACTGAACTTTATCGGGAAGGACCCACTCCAGGAAGAAGCATGGTGCGCCCGACAGGACTCGAATCTGTACTTAGGGCTCTGGTGTGATTCCAGGGAGGCGGAGGGAGAATGCCTGATCTTGTGAACTCTTGAATTTTTCTATTATTCACGGTTTCGATCTTTTCGAGCCCTTTTTCTACTATATGACTTTCGTGATTTGGTAGCCGGTGAAGTCAGGAGAAGGTGAATGTCACGTTCCGCAACAACTCCGTGCGCCAAACGGAATGGGCCTGCCAGCCGCCCATGAGTTTACGCTGGACTGTCCGCTCCGAGTAACTGGGCGAGCATTGCGGGCGCTAAACGGCCTCTGCGAGCCTGAATAGCAAGGCTTCCGTTTCCTCGAATCCAAGACATGCATCGGTGATGCTCTGACCGTACGTTACGGGTGCATTCTGACGTCCGGCGACTAGGTGGCTCTCGAGCATCAGCGCGCGAATGGGCAAAACTCTCAGGTTCCCCATGATCGCGTTCGCCACGTCGATCTGGCGGGACGCATCTTTTTCGCAGTTACCGTGACTGCAGTCCACCATGAGGACTTCGGGAAGCTCGGCCGCGCGCAGCAGTCGAACCGCGCTTTCGATGGAGACGGCGTCGAAGTTGGGCCCGGTTTCACTACCACCACGGAGCACGAGATGAGCGTAGGGATTGCCGGTGGTTTCCAGGATAGCAGGGGCGCCTTCCTTGGTGAGAGAGGGGAACAGATGTCGGCTGCGCGCGGCCAGTATCCCGTCCACAGCTACCTGGACGTTACCGTCTGTGCGGTTCTTGATGCCGACCGGCATGGACAAACCCGACGCCAGCTCTCGGTGTATTTGGCTCTCCGCGGTGCGAGCTCCGATCGCACCCCAGCTGATGAGGTCGGCGTAGAACTGGCCAAAGGTCGTATCGAGAAACTCAGTCCCGGCGGGGACCCCCAGCTCCAGAATATCGGCGAGCAACTGCCGAGCCAGGCGTAAGCCCTTGTTGATGTGGTAGGACTCATCTAGGTCCGGATCGTTGATGAGTCCCTTCCAGCCCACGACTGTTCGCGGCTTTTCGAAGTAGACGCGCATCAGAACGAGAAGCGCATGGGATAGCGCGTCGGCAATCGGCTTGAGTTTGCTTGCGTACTCGAGCGCGGCCTTGGTGTCGTGGACGGAGCAAGGCCCGACCACCACGAGGAGCCGCGCATCCTTGCCGTCGAGAATCGCTTCGATCGCTCGACGCGCTTCATATACTCTCGTTGATGCAGTTTCGGTGAGAGGTATCTCCTCAGCGAGTATGGCCGGAGCGAGCAGTGGCCGGGTCTTGACGATACGTAGATCGTCAGTCTTCATATCCCTCGCAGCGGGAAAGAGGTGAAGATATTACGTAACAGCCGCGCGTCACCGCCCGCGAAAATCCAAGCGGCTGGCGCGGAAGAAAAATTGGACAACGATCCCGCATTTGCATCAAGAGTATCCGAGTACGGGAAAATATGGAAATGCTTACAGCGGTGGCGCGCCCGACAGGAATCGAACCTGTACTTAGGGTTCCGGAGACCCTCGTGATATCCTTTTCACTACGGGCGCGTGGAAAATTTTTCTATCATCGGGTGGTCGATCAGTCAACGCGTGCTTTATCTACTGCGTTGGCAACCCGCACCATTTCGTCATGAATCACACTATTCGTCGCCAGTGTCTCTTGGCCCCAGATGGTAAACGGCTTGCCGGAAAAATCGCTGAGCTTGCCGCCGGCTTCCGTAACGATAAGTGCCCCGGCGGCGGTGTCCCAAGGCTTGAGCTGCGATTCCCAGAAACCGTCGAGCCGGCCGCAGGCGACGTAGCGTAGATCGAGCGCTGCCGATCCGCCGCGGCGGATTCCCTGGCAGCGTGTCATGAACGCTTTGAAGTATCTAAGATAAAAGTCGGCATTTTCGCGATGATCGTATGGAAATCCGGTGGCGAGCAAAGATTTGTCCAGTTCGTTTGCGCTTGACGTCCGAATCGGGCGACCATCGAGCGTTGCGCCTTGTCGGATTATCGCTTTGAAGCATTCGCGTCGGATCGGATCGTAAATCAGTCCCAGGATAACTCGGCCGCTGTGTTCGACGGCGATGGAGACGCAAAACTGCGGGTAGCTGTGGGCAAAGTTTGTCGTGCCATCGAGCGGGTCGATGATCCAGCGATAGTCGTTTTGCGCGCCTTGAACGTCGGTTTCTTCTTCCGCCAAGATTGAATGACCGGGAAAATGACGCCGGATCACGTCGACGATCTTCCTTTCGCTTTCCCGATCCACCGAAGTCACCAAATCGATGGCGCCTTTGTATTCAATGGTTTTTGGCTCCTGCCAGTTTTCGCGCATGATTTCGCCCGCGCTATTCGCCGCTTCCCAAGCGACGGTCATGAGCGTTGCAATATCGGGATGCGACATCAGACGAGTGGCTCCTTCGCAAATGCGGCACGCCTATGTTACCTAATGGCGCGTGAGGATTCGAGCGCCGGCGAAAATCAATTTATCTTTGCGCGTAATCGGCAAGCGCCTGGACGGTTATCATCTGCTCGACTCGGTGATGGTTCCGGTTTCTCTCTATGATGTGATCGAGATCTGCAAATTGAAAAGAACGTCGAATCCCGCCGGCGCGCGGATCACGATCAGTTGCGATCATCCGTTGGTGCCGAGCGGCGAGAAGAATATCGTCTACGGCGCTGCACGGATATTGATGCAACAGGCCGGCGCGGATCAACCAGTTCACATTCAGATCCACAAGCGCATCCCGGTTGGGGCTGGCCTAGGCGGTGGGAGTACGGACGCGGCGGCGACTTTGATCGGCCTGAACCGCCTGTTTAAACTTCAATTGACGGAGACTCGGTTGGAAAAACTGGCGCTGTCGCTCGGCGCCGATGTGCCGTTCTTTATTCGCGGTCGGCCGGCGCGAGCGCGCGGCATCGGCGAGCGATTGCGACCGCTATGTGGGCTGGCGAATTTGTGGCTGGTCATAATCTATCCCGGCTTTCCCGTCTCGACTGCTTGGGCCTACCAAAATCTACGCATAAAGTTGACAAAACCTATTGTAAATACTAGCATTGCGACTTCGTTAAAGAGTTTTGAAAAACTCGCTGGCCTGCTCGTGAATGACCTAGAAAGCGTGACCCTCGACAGGTATCCTAAAATTCGCTTGCTCAAGGAGAAACTATTGCGCGCAGGAGCCTTAGGGGGTTTAATGTCGGGTAGCGGCTCATCTGTATTCGGTCTATTTGAGTCGAAGGGAATGGCGCAAAGAGCCTATAACAAGTTGCGGCATGAGGAGGGGGTTCAAGCATTTTTAGTCCGTATGCTCAGTTAGACGTCGAAATAGCCTAAAGTAACCGCCAGCGAAGCAACTGGCTCGTCTCAAGTTGGGGGTCCCTATGCAGGTTACCGAGGTTAGGGTCTTTCCTGTCGATGAAGATAAACTCAGGGCTTACGTTACGATTACCCTCGATCATTGCTTTGTGATCCGGGACCTAAAAATTATTCATGGGGCAACCGGGTATTTTGTCTCGATGCCCAGCAAAAAGCGCAAGGACGGAACCTATAAGGACATCGCTCATCCGATCAACAACGAGACGCGGCGGATGATCGAAGAAAAAATCATCGCGGAATATCAAAAGGTTCTCGCCGAGGGAGGAAGTCCCAAAGCGCTTGATCATGACTGAGTCGATATTTCGCGCGACCGAGTGAACTTCTTTCGCGAAGGTTCGAGGATGGGCGGTCGCCAAGCGGTAAGGCCCCGGCCTTTGGAGCCGGTATCGAAGGTTCGAATCCTTCCCGCCCAGCCAGTTTCCATCGAAGAAAACTGGTTCAGATTTTAAATTTTAGAATTTTTGAGTGGGCGCCGTTCGCGAGGAACGGCGCTCGTTATTTTGCGGAATTGAGTGACGCGTGTTCCAACTCGGGGAGTGATGGTTCCACAGGTTAAAATCATTTGGGGTAGAACCTAGGGCGACTCAACGTCGAAGAATATGTCGCAGCACGACGCGGAATTAAAAATATTCGCCGGCAATTCGAATCCGCCCTTGGCGGCGGAGATCAGCCAGTATCTCAAGGTGCCTCTGGGAAAAGCCACAGTGGATACCTTCAGCGACGGCGAGAGCAAGATTGAAATCAAGGAAAACGTTCGCGGCGCAGATGTCTTCGTCCTGCAATCCACTTCGGCGCCGGGCAATAACAATTTAATGGAACTCCTGCTCATGTTGGACGCATTCAAACGCGCCTCGGCGATGCGCATCACCGCCGTGATGCCGTACTATGGATACGCGCGCCAGGACCGCAAAGTAGTGCCGCGAGTGCCGATCAGCGCAAAGCTGGTGGCCGACTTGATCACCAAAGCGGGGGCGTCGCGCATGCTCACGCTCGATTTGCATTCCGGGCAGATTCAAGGATTTTTCGATATTCCCGTGGACAACGTCTATGCCACGCCGGTGCTGCTCGACTATCTAAGAAAGCAATTGAACCATAACGAGGTCACCATCGTTTCTCCCGACGCCGGCGGCGTGGAGCGGGCGCGCGCCATCGCGACCCGGCTGGACGCGTCGCTGGCGATCATCGACAAACGTCGCGTCGGGCCCAATGTCGTCGCCGAGATGAACATTATCGGCGAGGTCGTCGATCGGGTCGCCATTCTCGTGGACGATATGGTCGACACCGCGGGCACGCTGACGATGGCGGCGGAGGCTCTCAAGAGGGAAGGCGCGAAGCGGATTCTTGGTTGTTGCACGCATCCGGTTTTGTCGGGCCCGGCGATCAAACGCATCGAAGAGTGCCCGCTCGAAGAATTAATCGTCACCAATACTATTCCGCTGGGCCCTCAGGCTCAGGGCTGCGGCAAGATCAAGACTTTGTCGGTGGCGCACTTGCTCGGCGAAGCGATTCGCCGCACCCATGAAGAAGAATCCATCAGCTCATTGTTTGTCTAGTACAGGAGGTAGATTTCCGTGGAAACTCTAGAAATTCATGCCGATGCTCGGGAGAAAAACAAGAAGCGCGATGCCAAGCGGTTGCTGCGCGGCGGGAAAATCCCGGGCATCCTTTACGGGCCCAAAATGCAGTCCGTGGCCCTGGAATTCGACAAGCGAGAGTTTTCCACCCGGATAGCGGGTTTGGAAGGTTCGCATCTGGTTCGCCTGAAGTCGGCGACGGCGTCGCTGGCTGACAAAGTGGCCCTGGTGAAGGAGATGCAATACCATCCGATCAGCGGCGACGTCATCCACGCGGATTTATACGAGGTCGATTTAACGGCTAAGATCACAGTTCATGTGCCGTTACACTTCGTCGGCAAAGCCGCTGGTGTCGTTCGCGGCGGTATTCTCCAGCCGATCGTGCGTGAGGTCGAAGTCGAGTGTTTGCCGCTCGATATTCCTGAATTTTTCAACGTCGACGTGAGCGCGTTGGACATCGGTGACTCGGTGCACATCGAAGACGTCACCATGCCCGAGGGCGTTGCCGTTATTGCGGAGTCTAATTTCGCATTGGTCGCGGTTGTGCCGCCGACCGTTGAAGAGGCTCCAGTTGCGGCGGCTGCTGCGCCTGTTGAGGGAGCGGAAGCTGTACCTGCGGCGCCTGAGGCACCGGCGAAGGAAGGCGAATCCTGATCGACTGCCATATCCGGGCTCGCGGAGATTGATCGATGAAGTTGATCGTCGGTCTTGGCAATCCCGGGAAGCAATACGAGCGCACGCGGCATAACGTGGGATTTTTAGTTGTCGATCGGCTCGCCGCGAAAAATGAAATTGAGTTGTTGACTAAGTGTTGCGAATCATGGGTCGCTGCATGGGCTTACGCCGGAGAAGAGATAATTTTAGCTAAACCGCAAACCTTCATGAACCGAAGCGGATCGGCGGTTGAGTGCCTTCTCAGAGATTATCAAGGTTCGCTGGACGACTTGGTAGTGATCTATGACGATTTGGATTTGCCCTTCGGGCGTCTGCGGATTCGCCCGGGTGGCAGCGCCGGCGGTCACCGCGGCATGCTCTCGATCACGGAACGATTGGCGGGCGCTTCGTTCAATCGAATGCGCGTAGGAATCGGCCGTCCGTCCGAGGGAATAGAGCCCGCGGATTATGTTTTGTCACCGTTCAGCGCGCTGGAAATGGACGAGTTAAGCGCCATCATCGATCGCGCCGCGGACGCGGTGACGTCGCTGGTGCGGGACGGCGCTGAAAAGGCGATGGCATGCTATAACCCGGCGCGCTGAGGCGCCATAGTGCGTTGTAAAGGCAAGGGGCCTATGTTAAAAAGCACAGTTTATTGTGGAGGATCATACTGCCGTGACTTTATATGAGACGTTATTCGTGGTTCACCCGGAGAGGGGATCGCGGAATAAAGAGTTTATCGAACGGTTCAAAAAGGTGATCGAGGGACAAGAGGGCACCGTGTCCCTGGTCGATGAATGGGGCATGCGCGATCTTGCCTATCGGATCGAGAAACAAAGCAAGGGCTTCTACACCTTGCTCCGGTATAACGCGACGGGGCGCGCCGTCGAAGAATTGGAACGCAACCTCAAATTGACGGATGGCATACTGCGATATTTGACCGTGCGGACCGAGGAAAACGCGATCACCAATCCCTTTGCGGCGCGGCCGCATACGGATCAACCTCGGAGCGCTACCGAAGAGAACGTCGCAAAGACCGAACCATCGGTGTAAGGCTTACGATCCCAAGGTGCCAGTCGATAGGTGTGTACGTAAGGTCGTCGTGTTGGAAATTCTTATCGGAGAACCTGATCTTCACGACACCGAACAGGGATGGCGGGTTTAAATTTTCATGATCGCGGCTGCCTGATCGATTAAACTGAGAAAGACGCCCGATTTATCGATGTCGTCGCTTTCCGCAAGGGTCGAAGGCGCGGAAAGCTTCCTACAGGAAAGCGCTCGAGTATTCGCGGCCCGAAGATTGAGCCATCGTTGCGGTCTTTGAGGCACCACAATGTGAGTTATGCCGAGAAGAGATCCGAAGAGTGATCCGGCGCAACGATAATTGGAGAAAGAGGTAGATTAATCTATGGCACAAATGGAACGAGGTCCAAGGCCGTATCGGGAAAGGTCGGACGACGATAAGGGTGGACCGCAGCAGCGCCGCCGGCCGATGTTTCGTCGCAGGGTTTGCCGTTTCTGCGCGGATAAATCGCTGGCAATCGATTATAAAGATTTGAGGACGATCACTCAGTTTGTTACAGAACGGGGGAAAATGACGCCCAGTCGAATCACCGGAAACTGCGCGCGCCACCAGCGGCTGCTGACCACCGCTATAAAAAGAGCTCGCAGCGTGGCGTTGCTCCCCTTTACCACTGCCAAAAACTAAGCATTTCCACCGGTCCATTCCCATGCTTCGGTTAGAAGTCATCAGCAGATTTGTCCTAGCTCTGGCTTCGAGCATGTTTCTTTTTATTGGCGGCGTAAGTTTTCCGCCGTTGGGTGTGATTCTATTGCCCTTCGTGGCGCAGCCTGTTCTCGTGTTCGGGCTGAAGTACGGCATCGGCGCGGGGTTGGGCGTTGTATGTGTCGCGATCCTGTTCTTGATTCTTTTTGCCAGCGAAGATCTCGCGTTGATCTATGGGGTGTTCGCCGTGCTGGCAGGCTTGTTGTTGGGGTTGCTCGGGCGTATTCGAGCGATCGAAAACTTAGTCGTGGGCGTGGCGACCGTGCTTTTAACCATGACGGCGGGTCTTTGGCTTTATTTTTACGGCTCATGGTCGGCGATGTCCCAAGATATTCACGAGGGGTTGACGCAACAACTCGCGTCAGCGGTACAAGTTCAGGAAAAGATGGGTCTGTCGCCGGAAAGCCTGGAAGTGCTGAAGGAGCAGACTCCGCGCATCGTCGAAACGCTCCTGCAGCTCTTGCCGGCATTGCTTTTTTTGAGTTTCGCGCTTATCGCCCTGGTGAATATTCTTTATTTGGGCCGACGCTTTCCTGAACGGCGCGTCCAGTGGTTTTCACTTCCTTACCTGCGCGAATGGAAGGGACCGGAGCCTTTGGTTTGGGCGCTGATCGCCTGCGGATTTGCGCTCTTTGTTCCCGGGATCGCTGCGCTACGCGTGATTGCGCTGAATCTTCTGCTTGTCATCGCCGCCTGCTATTTCGCCCAGGGGCTCGCCGTGATCGCCTATTTTTTTCATAAGAACAACGTGCCGCGGTTTTTGCGCGGCCTAACTTACGTGCTGATTGTTTTTCAACAAATCTTTACGCTGCTGGTGGTGGGTTTAGGTCTGTTCGATCTATGGGGCGATTTTCGCCATTTGAAAAAAAATAACCTGACCCCGAGCCAAGTGTCCTAGTGGAGGTACCATGGAAGTCATCTTGAAAGAAGACATTGCGAACCTGGGCAAGATCGGCGAACTCGTGCGGGTACGCGACGGATATGCCCGGAATTATCTCTTGCCGCGCGGGCTCGTGCTGATCGCCAACAAGAAGAATCTCAAGACCTTCGATCACCAAAAGAAGCTCGTGACTGACCAGAAGGAAAAAATCCTGCGCCACGCTCAAGGCGCGGCCGACCAGCTAGCCTCGGTTTCGCTCGTCATTCCGGTGAAGGTGGGCGAAGAGGGCAGGCTCTTCGGATCGGTCACTAGCATATCGATAGAAAAAGCTTTGAAAGCCAAAGGACTCAACGTCGACCGTCGGAAGATTCATCTCGACGAACCGATCAAAACCGCCGGCGACTACGAGGTGCCGATCCGCTTATCCTCTGATCTCACGGTTCCGCTGAAGGTCTCCGTGGTGTCCGAAGGCTAAAGCCGAAGGTCGATTTTCGTTCACGCTTATTAGTTGGACTCAAAGAGGGATGAGAACGCGGTTCTCTCCCTCTTTTTTATTATTGAATACGCAAAAGCGCGCCAGATCGCGGTGCTTCCAGCGTGCCGCCGATCGGCCGACAGGTTTGTCGGGCAACAGCGATGCCGCTACAATCCCTCGCGTCACCCCGTTCACTCGTCTCTCGCGGGCGGTGGCTTATATTCTCGGCTGCGCTGCTTTGGAGCTTGGCTGGGGTCTTTATCAAGTTTCTCGACGTTCCGCCGCTCACCATCGTATTTTACCGAAGTCTTTGTGCTTGTTTGGTGTTCACACCGTGCGTGCGGCGAAGCGATTGGCGAATCAGCCCGTCGATTCTCGTCTCGATGGTCAGCTATACCGCCGCGATCAGCTCGTTCGTCGCCGCGAACAAGCTCACCACCGCCGCCAACGCCATCGTGCTGCAGTACACAGCGCCGATTTTCGTCTTTCTTTTTTCTCGCTTCGTGATGAATGAGAAGATATCTAAACTGAACGGCTGCGCCCTGCTGCTGGGGATGTTCGGTGTGGGGATAATTTCCTTGGGCAGCGCCGGGCGGCCTGAGATGGCCGGCGTTCTGCTTGCACTCCTGAGCGGCCTGTTGTTCGCGGTTTACATCATTAATCTACAAAAAACGCGCGATGTGAATCCGGTTTATCTTACCTGGATCAATAACCTCGCCTGTGCTTTGTTGCTCCTGGCTTTCGTTAAGGCGGAGCTCGCGCTCACCTCCACGCAGCTGTGGATCGTTGCCGTGATGGGAGCCATACAGCTCGGACTGCCTTATTTCCTGTTCTCGAAAGGATTAGAGTCGGTGCCGTTGCAGGAGGCCTCATTGATCGCGTTGATCGAACCTGTGCTCAATCCAATTTGGGTGACCCTCGTGGTCGGCGAGATTCCTTCGACCGCGACCATCGCCGGCGGCGGTTTGATTCTCGTTGGTCTTGGCGTTCGTTATATCGCGCCGCTTTTCAGTAAATCGTCTACAGCCGTACAGTTTATCGAGTAATCGTAGCGCCGGCGCGCGGCGCGCGCGACTTTAGCGGCGGCAGTTCCAGGGAAAAGCTCGACGGTTAACATTGAAATCGTTTTTTGATAGTTTCTGACGCAAACCAACTCGGAACCAAGGAGGCTCAAATGTCGATGAATTGGGGAATGGCGAATCGCTTAGCGAGAATTATCAAGTCCGATGGACGGGCGGTCATGCTAGCTGTCGACCATGGTTACTTTCTCGGCCCAACCAGCGGACTCGAAGAGCCGCGCAAAACCATCGAACCCCTGATGCCGTATGCGGACTCCATCATGCTGACGCGCGGAGTTCTCCGCACTTCGGTGGACGCGAAGGCCGACAAGCCCGTCGTGCTGCGGGTTTCCGGCGGCACAAGTATTCTCAAAGAACTGTCCAATGAAGATATCACAGTGTCGATTGACGACTGCATTCGTCTCAACGTCTCGGCGATGGCGCTGTCGATCTTTGTCGGCTCGGAGTTCGAAAAGGAGACTCTGGTTAGCTTGGCCAAGCTCGTCGACGAGGGCGAGAAATACGGCATTCCGGTCTTGGCGGTTACGGCCGTAGGCAAAGACATGGCGCGCGATGTGCGATATCTTGGATTATCCTGTCGCATCGCTGCCGAGCTCGGCGCCCATATCGTCAAAACTTACTACTGCGATGATTTCGACGAACTCATCCAAAGCTGTCCGATTCCGGTCATCGTCGCCGGCGGCAAGAAAACTCCCGAGATGGAAGCTCTCGAATTGGCCCACAATGCGGTCAGCCACGGGGCCGTCGGTGTCGATATGGGCCGGAACATTTTTCAGTCCGATTCCCCCGTGGGTATGATCAAAGCCGTTCGGGCCATCGTTCATGAGAATGTTTCGGTGAAGGAAGCCCACAAGATTTACGAAAGTGAGAAAAATTCTAAGGCGCGGAAGGCAAGCTAATCTTCGCTACACTGACAAATCATAGGGAACGGCAACCCGTCCCTATGATGCTAAAACCGCTGGTCGGTTTTTCCCCCATGAAAGACAAATCCAAGATGCAGGTCGCTATGTACTACAACAACCGTGACGTGCGACTTGAGCAGGTGCCGGTGCCGAAGATTGGTCCAGGTGAACTGCTCATTAAGACACGTGCGAGCGGCATTTGCGGCAGCGATTTGATGGAGTGGTATCGGATCAAAAAGGCGCCGCTCGTTCTGGGCCATGAGATTACCGGTGAAGTGAGTGAGGTGGGGGAAGGGGTCAACGATTTTAAAGTCGGCGACCGGGTTTTTTCTTCGCATCATGTACCCTGCGGTCGATGCCGCTACTGTTTGAGCGGACACCAGTCGGTGTGCGACCTGTTGCGAACCACCCATTTCGATCCGGGCGGATTTGCCGAATACATTCGCGTGCCGAAAATAAATGTAGAATTGGGCACGCTGCAGATTCCCGATACGATGACGTTCGACGAAGGGTCGTTCATCGAGCCGCTTGCCTGCGTGGTCCGAGCTCAGCGTTTCGCGCGCATGACCGCTGGGCAAACCGTGCTGGTGATCGGCAGCGGCATATCCGGCCTGTTGCATATTCAACTAGCGCGCGGGCGCGGCGCGGCGCGGATCATCGCCACGGATATTAGTGAGTATCGGCTTAAGGCTGCGGCGCAATTCGGTGCGGACGCGACGATCCACGGTTCTGCAGACGTACCTACGCGGCTGAAGGAATTGAATGACGGTCGACTCGCGGATTTAGTGATTGTTTGCACTGGCGCTATGCCGGGGATTCAGCAGGCCATCAAATCCATCGATCGCGGTGGGACGCTGCTGTTTTTTGCTCCAACGGCCGCCGGAGTCGATGTGCCGATCCCGCTATTCGATTTCTGGTGCAATGAAATTAATGTGGTGACTTCTTACGCGGGCAGTGGCGGAGATTTGAAAGAGTCGCTTGAGTTGATCCGCGACCGCAAAGTGCGGGTTGCCGACATGGTCACGCATCGGTTATCGCTGGCCGAAGCAGGGTTGGGGTTTCAGCTCACGGCCAGCGGGCAAGATTCTATTAAAGTGATTATCGATCCACTGATCTGATTAGTGAGTCTCGGGTCTAGCGTCTGAAGTTTGGAACCCGAGACCCTGGACGCTGGACTCTAGACTACTTGGTGATTCCCAATTCTTTCCTGGCTTTGTCCAAAAAACTGTAGTCGACGACGTCCATCGCGTTGACCGGCTTGGTCACCTTGGCACTTTCGCGCGCCAGATCGACGAGAACCTGGACGGACTCGGGTTTTACGTAGGCGTCTTTGGTCAGGACGCGATTGACTTGGCGAGCCATCTCTGTGGCCATCTTGCGGTCGCTTACTTTCCATTGCTTCATCAGGATATTCGTCACTGCTTCCTGGTTATTTTTGTCCCAGATAAATTGCAAACCACGTAGCGTGGCCCGCACCATGCGGTAGACTTCGTCGGGGTTTTCGCGGATGCGCTTATCCGATGTGCCGAAACCGTTCTGGGGAAATTCGATAATGTCGCCGAGAAACAGCAATTCGTTATAGCCTTTTTCGTGGGCGATGATGTTCTCGGGCACCGAGAGCAAAGACGCGTCGACGACGCCGGATTCCAGCACCGCGTAGCGGCTGGCGGCGTTGCCGGACATTTGCAGAACCGAAACATCTTTGCCGGGCTCGAGGCCGATTTGTTTGAGCGCTTGATTGGCCAGCAAAGTCGCCGAGCCGCCGGGCGAGCTGCCAGCGATCTTCTTTCCCTTCAACTGCTTCACGTCTTTGATATTTTTCTGGCCCATCAAAAACAGCAGCGGCTTGGCGACCGTGAAGAGCAAAACTTTCATCGGTCGCCCTTGCACCGCCGCGCCGATGGTGCCGGTCACGGCGCCGTTGTAGTCGACGTCGCCGTTCAAGACGGCGGTGCTGGCTAAATTGGCCGGCATGAAGATGATTTCCAAGTCGATGCCCTCGTCCTTGAAGAAACCGCGATGCAGCGCGGTGTAAAGGGCGAGAAAAGAGACGTTGGTCGACGAGCTGGCCATGCGGACTTTTTTTAATGCTTGGGCATCGGTCGACGAAGTGAAGGCAAAAAAAGCGACGAAAAACACGAGGAATCCGGCGGTCATGATTTGACGTGACTTCATGTTATCTCTCTTGGTTTTACACTCCGTTAATGAGGCGTTCACTGCGAGATCCTTCGCTTGCGCTCAGGATGACACTTGTCACCTCTGTCATTCTGAACGCAGTGAAGAATCTCGTCCTTAGAACATTAATCGAGTTGGCTCCACTCCTTGAATTCTTCGAGCCCGAGCCGCGTCAACGTGTCCATGTAGGGTCGGCCCGTTTTTTCATGGCGGCCGGAGATTCGATAGTATTCGTAGATCAAGCCGGGCAGCCACTTGGCGATCGTAAAGCCTTTGTATTTGCCGTCGGGGATCGGCTCCAGGAAGCGCGGGCCGACATCCTGCCAATCGTGCTCGGCGATCCAGCCGCGCTGGGTGCCGAAGACGCTTTGCAAAATAATTGCGCGGTGGCCGACATCGATCGTTTCGTCCAAGGAAACATCCCATCCGGTGGTTGCGTTGAGCGAATCCACCATGCTTTGCACGCCGTCGGGCGGCTTTTCGTTCAACGCGAACCAGCAGCCGCCCATGAGACCGCAGGCTTGGCGAATTTGTTCGGTAATCAGGTGTGAGCTCGTCCAACCGTCCGGTTGATTGGGATCGAGCGGCCCCCACTTTTCACGATAGCGTAAATCGGCCGGCGGTTCGGCGCCGCCGGCGCCTTGCGGTTTCATGCCGCCGCTCGCAACCAGCTCGCGCAGCATCTGGCTCAATAGCGGGCGCCATTCGTGCTGCGCCGGCGTGCCGCCTTTTGTGTGGACCACCCAATTCTTCGCTTCGCCGCCCAATTCTTCGGCGAGCTCTTTGGGGCCGTCGGCGAGGATATTGCCGAGCCATGTTTCGCGCCGGGCGCAGCGTTCCAGCAAAGTTTCGACAGCTTCGAGATTGCCCCATTCCAACTTCAGTCCGTCGGTGTGATCGGGGCCGAGCACGCCTTTTTCCCAAGCCTCGAATGCGAGCCCCGCGCCGCAGGCGAAGTGGCTGCACTCGATGCCGAGATCGTTGATGCGCTCGGAGAGATAAAGGACATCGTTGCCTTTGAATCCGAGATTATAAAACGTATCCATCCACTCGCTGCCTGCGTTGAAGTGGCCGACCTTGCCTTTGAAGCGTCCTTCCCCGATCTCCACATCCCACGGACACATGCGCGGACACTGGAAACAGGGACGAAGCGTCACGCGGTTCTGATCCAAACCTTTGGCTTCGTCGGTGATGATCGTGCTGCGCCAGTTCAGCTTCGTGATCGCGCCCCAATCTTCACCGTGGCCGACGCTGGTCAGGCGTTTCTTGACCGTGGTCTTGCGCGATGAAATCGCCTTTGCCCAGCGCGCGCCGGCATCGATCAATCTGTTTTTGTCGTGTACGCGCGGCCGTTTGGTGCCCCAGGCGACGAAGGCTTTTAACTTCTTCGAGCCCATCACCGCGCCCAAGCCGTGCGCCGCCGTGTGATTGTAATCGTTGACCAGCATCGCTGCACGAATGAGATGCTCGCCGGCGGGGCCGATGCAGCCGATGCGCGCGTCCTGGTGGCCCGACTCTTTGCGCAGCATCTCTTCGGTGTCTCTGATGCCTTTGCCCCAGACGCGACTAGCGTCGCGCAGCTCGACTTTATCTTCGCCGACGTAAAGATACTTCGGTGACTGCGCGGCGCCGGTGACGATTATCCCATCATAGCCCGCTGCCTTGAGCGAGGTGCCGAAGTAACCGCTAGTAGCGCCACGGCCAAGCGTATGGCGTGTGGCGGGACTCAGATAAACGAAACACATTTTCGTTCCGCCGGGAGTGAAACCGGTGCCGGTAATCGGTCCGGTCATACCGACGATCACGTTTGCTGGATCATAAGGATCGATATCGAGCGGTAATTCATTCAGCAGCACATACTCAGCGAATAGCTGACCGCCCCAATACTTGCGCAAGAGCGATTCTTCGGGAACATTCAAATCCGTGAGTTTTCCCGTGGTCATGTCGATGCGGAGAATCTTCCCCATGTAGCCGCCGGGGAGGCGGGTTTGGCGGTTTTTCGGGAAGAAGTTCGCGTAATCGGAATTAGCAGTAGCCATCATAATTTCTTCTCATTTAAAAATCGGTTCCAATCGTTCCAGATGTTCCAGTCGTTCCAAACGTTGAATCCATGGAACGATTGGAACCATTGAAACGTTTGGAACGCGAACGCTAAGGCGTTCGCTCAATCCGCCGCCGCCCACAATACTCGATCGGCGGGCAATTCGATATCCAGTCTTTGCCAGCTATCGCCCATGTCTCTGCTGATCATCAGATCACCGGCGCCGCCGGCGCCTGAGGCGTGGCCGCGGGCGACGTTGCCGAAGCCGGCGAAAACCGCGCGCTGATCGGTCGGATGATGCACCAGTGCCCAGATCATCGAGTCGAGATCGTCGGCGAGTCCGTCGGTGATGCGCGTCCAGGACGCCGCGCTATCTGTGCTTTTGAACATCGCCGCGCGCGCGCCGCGGTTTTCTCTACGCCAGAAACCAGGCGAGGCGTCAGCCGTGGCGATGAGCATTGTTGACTGCCCGCCGTCACGCTCCGGCGGCAAGAAAAGAAAATCATGAAAGTAGTCGCGCGTCAGGCCGTTTTCCGCGCGCACCCAGCCCTCTTTCGGGTTGTCGCTGCTGAAAAAGCCGCGCGCACTAGCGACGTAGTAACGATCCTTGCGCTTGGGCAGATTCGAAATGACATGAATGTCGAGATAATCGATGCCCTTGCTGACATCTTCCCAAGTCTCACCGCGATCGAAGGTGCGCACAATGCCGCCATGTTCGAGACACAGATAGATCGTTTTCGGATCGTCCTGGTGGACGTGAATGTTACGCACGTGGCCGTGGTGTGGCGCTTGGGGATACCACCAGTTTTTTCGCACCGACTGGGGCAAGGCTTTCAACGATGTGATCTCTTGCCAGCGATCACCGCCATCTTCGCTGCGAAATAACCCGACGGGTTCGATGCCGTTATACACGACTTTGTCATCGGTGGGATCGACGCTGACCGAGCGAATATCGCCGTCGAATACTTTCGCCCAGCTCTTGCCGCCATCAATCGTGCGGTAGAGGCCGTCGTGGGTGACGCCGACAAAAACTCTTTCCGGCGACTGCTTACAGCCGTGGATCGAGTCGATGATGCCGTCTTCGAAATGGCGCGCCACTTGCTGCCAGCCTCTGTTCGTCGAGCGCCACGTGATCAGCCCATGTTGTGTGCCTGCGTAAAGTCTGACTCCTTCGCTCATGGCTTTCTCTCCTTATGTTCCAATCGTTCCAGATGTTTCAGTCGTTCCAATCGCTTAGATCAAGCAGAAAATTCTAGCGCTCTTTAACAACTGGAACCATTGGAACATTTGGAACGACTGAAACGGTATTCGCCCGATCTACGGAAACAATTCGCTTCTTCCGGTTGCCGGTTGATGATCCCAGCGCGCTTCCAAGCCGGCGAAATAATTCCAGGCCCTTTGGGCGCGCCGCTCGAGCGCGATCTCGGCGCCAAAGGCGCGGCATTCTTCCTCGCTGATGGTGCCGACTTCGCCGAGGGTCGCGGCTTGCCAGGATTTTTTGGCATCGTCTTCCAGAACCAGCGCCGTGTAAAGCACTTCCTGGAGATTTTTCCCGGCCACCACGATGCCGTGGCCGCGCAGCAGCACGGCGCGTTTATCGGCGATGACTTTAAGCAGCGCCTCACCGCGCGCCGGGTTGGTGATCAACTGCGCTTCCGGGTAGAGCGGCACGCCGTCGCTAAAGATCGCTCCTTGCAGAGTGACGGGCTGAAATTTGCGCTTGGCGATGGTGAAGAGCGTCGCGTAGGGCGTGTGCAGGTGCGCTACGGCAAGCGCATCCGGGCGCGCCGAGTGGATCGCTGTATGAATCGGCCACTCGACGGGCGGGCCTTGTTCGCCTTCGAGCGGCTTCCCGCTCAGATCGCAGGGAACCATTTCCTCGGCGCGCAAGCTGCCTTTGTCGGAGCCCATGCCCGGGGTGATGAAGACTCGCTTTAACTCCGGTTGATACACGCTTACGTGTCCAAATACGCCGATCATTCCCTGCATCGCAAAGATCCGCGTGCAAGTCGCCAATTGGCCGCGCAATTCATATTCAGTTGCCATGATTTATCTCCTTAGGCTTGCTTCGAGTTCCTTTTTAACCTCTTCCACCAGTCTGAGCTGCAGCAGTCTTTCCGGCGGAATGTCGTCTTTGATCTGCAGCGGAATTTTGATGTCGTATTCCAGAAAATTCTTGATGCCTTCAGCAGACGGCAAGCCCGGCACGCCTTGCGGCAAAGCGCGCACGTAATTTTTTGTTCCTTCGACAACCATAGCACGCGTGGCTTTACCGAGCTGAAGTTTCTTGATGCCGAGATCGACGGCTTCTTCGGGCCGATCGCGCACGAACATGAGGCCGCGGATGGCACCTTTGAGCCAGCGCTTAATCTGCGCAGGATTGTCGCGGATTTTTCTCTCGGTGG
>Ga0193707_1000071_pt1 | contig 25394 bp, 25 predicted proteins | sample U3c2metaG_FD_143043 | JGI IMG/M metagenome (GOLD analysis project Ga0193707, IMG submission 143043) | Soil microbial communities from a riparian zone of the East river system, Colorado, United States - U3c2 | ecosystem: Environmental > Terrestrial > Soil > Riparian zone | place: USA: East River... | reverse complement strand
GGTCTGGTCGACCGCGTGGCGGCTTATTTCAGGGCGCGCGTTCCAACGCTCGCCCAGCGAGTGACGGTTTCGTCCTCCCACAACGGCGATCTCGTGGTTCAGGGAGATCCGGTGCTGCTGGAATGGGCGCTCGAGTCATTGACCAAGAATGCGATCGATGCGCTGGCCGGGAGAGATGGCAAGGTGGAGATATCGGCCGAGTCCCTGCCTGAGGGTCGCGTGCGGGTGCGCGTGTCGGACGACGGGCCCGGCGTTCCACGCGAGATCCGCAACCAGATCTTCGATCCGGGCTTCTCGACCAAGGAAAAAGGGTGGGGGATCGGCCTCTCTCTGGCGCGCCGCATCGTGCGCGACAGTCACGGGGGAGAGCTGCTGCTCGTTCCATCTGAGCATGGCGCGACCTTCGACATGGTTCTCGGCTGATCGCGTTATCTTCAGATGATGTCTGAATCATCAGGCGCCGCAATAGTCGAGCGAACCGAGCCCCTCGCCGGCCTGAATCCGGCGCAGCGCGAAGCTGTGCTCCATTTCGAGGGGCCGATGCTCGTGCTGGCCGGAGCAGGCTCGGGAAAGACGCGCGTGCTCACCACCCGCATCGCGCGGCTGATCGAGCACCACGGGGTCGATCCGTCGCGCATCCTCTCTGTCACCTTCACGAACAAGGCTGCCGGTGAGATGCGCGATCGAATCGCGCGCCTTCTGGGTGAAGAGCCCAGGGGAATGTGGAGCGGAACCTTTCATGCAATTGGAGCGCGCATCCTCCGGAGCTCGGCTCACCACGTGGGTCGGACATCGAGCTTCACGATCTACGACGAGGACGATTCGCTGGGCGTTGTCAAGAGAATCATGGAGCGAGAGGGAGTGCCGCAGAAGCAGTACAGCCCGAAAGTGATCGCGTCGCTCATCTCCGACGCGAAGAACGCGCTCGTTCCTGCCGCTGAATACGAGTCGCTGGCGATGGATCCGGTTTCGCGGACCGCCGCCAAGATTTATAAGCAGCTTGAACCGACGCTGCGCGCGGCGAACGCGGTGACCTTCGACGACCTCCTCGTTCTGCCGGTCGAGATATTCCGCAAGGACGAGACGACGCTCGCCCGCTATCGCGATCGGTTCCAGTTCATCCTGGTTGACGAATATCAGGACACCAACCGCGCCCAGTTCCAGTTCATCAAGCTCCTCGGGAGCGCGCACGGAAACGTCGTCGTCGTGGGCGACGACGATCAGTCGATCTATGGCTGGCGCGGCGCCGACATCCGCAACATTCTCGACTTCGAGAAGGAATTCACGGCGGCGAAACTCGTGCGTCTCGAGGACAACTACCGCTCGACGCCGGATATCCTCCACGTCGCCAACGCCGCGATCACTCAGAACATCGGCAGAAAGGGGAAGACGCTTCGCGCCACGCGCGAGGCCGGTGAGCCGGTGACGCTCCTCGCAGCCCTCGACGAGCGGGACGAGGCGGACTTCATCCTCGAGGAGATCAAGGCGCGCCGGCATCGTGACGATCGCGGCTTCAACGAGTTCGCGGTGCTGTACCGGACGAACGCGCAAAGCCGCGCGCTCGAGGACGCGCTGAGGCGCGAGGCAATTCCGTATCGCCTGGTCGGTTCCGTTCGCTTCTACGATCGCCGCGAGATTCGCGATCTGATGGCGTACCTCAAGCTCATCGCGAATCCATCCGACGAAGAAGCGTTCCGCCGCGCCATCGCCGTGCCCAAGCGCGGCATCGGGGACAGCTCCGTCGATACTCTGGCCGCGCGCGCGCGCGACGCGCGCGTTTCGCTCTCGGAGGTCGCGGCGCGCGAGGACCTCCAGGAATCGTTGCGCCCGGCGGCGCGGAAGGCGCTGGCGGATTTCACCCGCCTGATATCCGGACTGCGCGAGCGGGCGAAGGACACCAGTGTCGATGTCCTGATTCAGGAGCTCATCGGCGAAATCCGCTACGTGGAGTATCTCCAGGCCGAGGGTCCTGAGTCCGCGCGCGACCGGATCGAGAACCTGAGCGCGCTCGTCAATGGAGCCACGGAAACGGTCATCGATGACGGCGGCGAAGTCGGCCTGACGCCGCTCGACCATTTCCTTCAGCGCGCGATGCTGGTCGCCGGGGCCGACGCTCTCGATCCGTCGGCCGACGCCGTCACGCTCATGACTCTGCACAACGCCAAGGGACTCGAATACCCGGTCGTGTTCCTTACCGGGCTGGAAGACGGTCTGTTCCCCTTGTCGCAGTCCTTCGACGATCCTCCCAAACTCGAAGAGGAGCGACGCCTATTCTACGTCGGGATCACGCGCGCGGAAGAAAAGCTCTACCTGTCGCATACAGAGATGCGGCGGCGGAACGGGGAGCTCCTGCCGTCAATCCAATCGAGATTTCTGCGCGAGATCGCCGACGCCAATCTCGATCAAAGGAAGACACTCCGGGTGACTTCGATGGGGCGGGGAACAGTCGGTCGCGACATCGGCTTCAAGGGTTCGTATCAGTCAGGCGCGTATCAATCGCGCCGCACCCACGACGTTCCTTCCTGGCGCAAAGTCGATCCCATCAGCGAAGCGGAGCGCTCGCAGGACGAGCCTCGCTACGTGAAGGGAGAGCGTGTAAAACACAAGCTGTTCGGCGACGGATCGATCGCCGAGTTGTCCGGTGTCGGTCGCGAAGTGAAAGCCATCATCGATTTTGACGACGAAACAGTCGGTCGGAAGACCATCAAGCTTGCTTACACAACCCTCGAGCGCGGGCAGGAATAGTGGCCGTCACACGTGAGGATGTGCTGCACATCGCCGATCTGGCTCGCCTTGGCGTCGACGGCGCGCGTGCCGACGCACTGACCAAGGAGCTGAGCGCGATCCTCGCTCACATGGAAGTTCTGTCCGCGGTGGACACCGCGTCCGTTCCGTCGACCGCCGGTGTCGGCGCCGAAGGGACGCCGCTCCGGCCGGACGTTGGCGTGCCGCCATTGATGGAGCGGACGCTCGAGTCGTTCGCGCCAGCCATGCGCGACGGCTTCTTCATCGTTCCGCGTCTCGCCACGCACGAGGATCCCGCCGAGAGCGGCGCTTGAGCGCGGAGAGCTTCGGGAAGCTCGGCGCGGCAACCATCGCGTCAAGCGTCCGCGCCGGAGACGCATCGCCGTCCGACATGGTTCGGGCCTCGTTCGAGCGCGCGCGAGAGATCGGCGCCGGGCCCGACGGGCTCAACATCTATCTTCACTCGAACGAGCAGGCGAGCCTGGATGACGCCGATGCCATTCACAAGCGCATCGAGAGCGCGACCGACGCCGGCGTTCTGGCTGGCGTTCCCATCGCAATCAAGGACAACATCGCATCGCTTGGCCTGCCCACCACCTGTGGATCGAGAATTCTCGCGGGGTACGTGAGCCCATTCGAGGCGACCGCCATCACGAGGCTCCGCGCGAGCGGGGCCCTGATCGTCGCCAAGACCAACATGGACGAATTCGCCATGGGGTCGTCGACCGAGAACAGCGCTTATGGTCCTACACGCAATCCGCTCGATGTGCGCTGCGTTCCGGGCGGATCGTCGGGTGGTTCGGCGGCCGCGGTGGCCGCGGGCATCACTCCAATAGCACTGGGATCCGAGACGGGTGGGTCCGTGCGCCAACCGGCTGCTTTCTGCGGAGTCGTTGGCGTGAAGCCGACCTACGGCCGCGTGAGTCGGTACGGGCTTGTGGCTTTCGCATCGTCGCTCGACCAGATCGGCGTCCTGGGCCGGACAGTCGATGACGCCGCGCTCGCCCTTGAGACCATCGCCGGCTTCGACAACATGGATTCGACCAGCTCCGACGCGGACGTTCCCATTTATCGGCTGTCCGCCCTCGGCGGACCTGCGCCCGACAAGCGGGGCCCCGAAGCGGCGGCGCTGGAAGCGATTCGCATCGGACGGACTCCGGTTCCGATCCCTCCGCCTCCGAGCGCGAAAACACTCGAGGGAGTAGTCATCGGTAAGCCGAAGGAATATTTCCCCGATTCGCTGGATCCGAGCATCAGAGACGTGTGCGAGCGCTCACTCGATCGCTTCCGCTCGATGGGCGCGACCGTTCGGGACATCTCGCTGCCGCGCTCACCGCTCGCGATTCCCGTGTACTACATCCTGGCGCCGGCGGAAGCATCGTCCAACCTCGCGCGATTCGACGGCGTGCGATACGGATTGCGTGTCGATCCAGGCAAGGGACTGAAGGCGATGTATGAAGCCACGCGGTCGCAGGGATTCGGGCCCGAAACCACGCGTCGAGTGCTTCTCGGGACATACGTTCTTTCTGCCGGCTACTACGACGCGTACTACAAGAAGGCCCAGGCAGTGCGGACCCTCATCGGGGATGATTTCCGCTCGGTGTTCGGCAGTGGCGTGAACGCGATCTTCACTCCGACCACGCCGACCACGGCGTTTCACGTCGGCGCGATCAGCGATCCCTACGAGATGTATCTCAACGACATCTTCACGGTGACAGCGAATCTCGCGGGAGTGCCGGCGATTTCGGTTCCGATCGGCAGGGTGCGGCGCTTGCCGGTGGGCGGACAGATCATCACCGCGCATTTCGACGAGTACACGATGTTTCGGCTGGCTTACGCACTCGAGGCGGCGCTCGGCTCCGAAGCGCACCAATGAGCCGGGAACGTTACGAGATGGTCGTCGGGCTCGAGGTGCACGTCCAGCTCAAGACGCGGACGAAGGCGTTCTGCGGCTGCTCCACGGATTTCGGGGCGCCGCCCAACGTCAACACGTGTCCCGTTTGCCTGGCCCTGCCGGGTGCGCTGCCGGTTCTGAACGAGCGGGCAGTCGAGCTGGCGACGAGGGCGGCGCTCGGTCTCGGATGCAAAGTCAATCCGGTCTCGATATTCGCCCGCAAGAATTATTTCTATCCGGATCTTCCGAAAGGGTATCAGATATCTCAGTTCGATCAGCCTCTCGCGACTGGAGGTTCGGTCACCATCGGCAAGAACGAAGCGGGCGCGGACGTCCAGATCGGGATCACCCGCCTCCACATGGAGGAGGACGCGGGCAAGTCCATCCACGATCGCTATCCCGGCGCGACCGCGATCGATCTCAATCGGGCCGGCGTTCCGCTCATCGAGATCGTGAGCGAGCCCGACCTCCGGACGTCGGCCGACGCCGGCTCTTATCTTCGTACGCTGAAACAGATTCTCCAGTATCTGGATGTCAGCGACGTGAGCATGGAGGAAGGAAGTCTTCGCGTCGACGCGAACATCAGCGTGCGTCCACCGGGCCAGACCAAGCTCGGGACGAAGACCGAGGTCAAGAACATGAACTCGTTCTCGGCGGTCGAACGGGCCCTGGAGGCCGAGTTCGAGAGACAATGCGCGCTGCTGGACTCTGGTGGCAGAGTCGAGCAACAGACGCTGCTCTGGGACGGCGCCCGCGAAACGGTTCGACCGAGCAGGACGAAGGAAGGGAGCCACGACTACCGGTATTTCCCGGAGCCCGATCTCCTTCCTCTGAAGGTGGACGAGAAGTGGATAGGCGATGCACGCAGCCACCTTCCGGAGCTGCCCGAGGCGAGAAAGAAGCGTCTCGTGCAGGAGTTTGGCATCTCCGCCGTCGAGGTCGAGCAGCTAACCGCAACTCCGGCGCTGGCCGAATACTTCGAAGCCGTCGCTCGCGTTTCTGGCGACGGCAAAGCCGCGTACAACTGGGTCATGGGCGAAGTATTGGCCGCGCTTCGCGCCTCCAGTGGAGACATCGCGCATTTCCGGGTCCGACCGGCGGATCTCGCGCAGCTTCTCAATCTCGTCCGCGACGCCACCATAAGTCACACGGCGGCGAAGCGCGTCTTCGCGCTGATGGTGGAAACCGGCAAGCAGCCGGCGCAGGTTGCGGCCGACGAAGGTCTACTCCAGGTCGGCGATGAAGATGCGATCGCTACTTGGGTGGACGAAGTTCTGCGGGAACACCCGGAAGAGGCCACGCGCTACCTCGCCGGCGAGAAGAAGCTCCAGGGAGTATTGGTCGGCTTCGTTATGAAGAAATCGAAGGGCCGCGCTGACCCGAAGCGCGTGAATCAGTTGTTGTCGGCGCGCGGCGGGTAAAGAGGCTCGGGGAGGCCCACCGCATACCGCAGTGTCGAGCGCGGCAACCCGAAGTGATGCTGTGCCTGCTCGAGCACGTGCTCCTCGCCCCCTCGGCGGAGCGCCGCGCGTCGAATTTTCTTGGCTTCGCGCAGCGGGATCGTCCCGGCCGGGTCCAGGAGGAAGGGCTCTGCCCGGTCGAGACGCGTCAGGAGATCAACGATGAAGTCGAATGCTCTCACCATGTAGGTGCCGACTTCGTCGTCGCTCAGATCCCAGCGGCTCTTTTCCTCCACCAGATGGAAGATCCGCTGCCAGGACTCAGTGTCCGCGACGTAGACCATTCCGCGAAAAATTCTCCTGTTGGTGGGAGTGCTGAAGATCGTCGGGCTAAGAATTCGATCGAGATGCTCGTCGGAGTGCGAGTGGTCGCGGAGGATCAACTGCCTTGCCGTGCGGCTGAAGCGCTCGCCGATGTGCGTGTCGAATCGGCTCTCCCAGTAACTGTGGCCAAGCGCCGCCGTGGATGATGTGATCGTGAGCTGGTGCGGCACGAAGTAATTGTGCGCGACCGAATCGGCAGCGAGGTGCGCCAGGTAGCCGAGCCCGAAGGCGCGAAGCGCATCTGACTCGGCGTTGTCGTGGATCTCGAATCCGACGTTCCACGAATGGCAATGGCGGCCCGCGGCGGCGTATTTCTTCGCCATGCTAGTGTCAGCCGCGATCGAGCCGTAGAGAAAATCGTAGGGGAACGCCGACAGCAGCTCGGCGATGCTGGAGGGAAGAAGCGCCAGCGAGCGCATGACCGCTTCTCCCAGGAAAATGTGCGTTCCGGGAGTCCAGGCATGCGCGACGGCTGGTGACAGCACCAGCGCCAGCAGCACGGCCAGGCCAATTCGCCAGGCCTGTGCTGCGCGCGGTGATGCGCGCACCATCCCGAGCGACCTAGATACCGATGCGCTTACGCTGCCGCCGGACTGATTTTCTGAGATCGTCCAGCTCGTCCTTCACGACGTTGTTGATCGCGTCGCGCGCGGTGTCGACGTAGTCACGCACTTGCTCGACCATGTCGTCGACGGGAATCCGGTCGACGAGCTCCTCCCCACGGTCCACGGCTGTACGGAATCCGCGCTTTGCCCGCGGCCCTGCCCAGCGAGCGCCTTCCATTGCGCGATCGCCAGCCCATCTCGCGCCGTCGAGTCCGCGGCTTCCGGCCCACTTGGCGCCTTCCATTCCGGCCAATCCTGCGAGGGCGGCGCCACGCCCCGCGTAGCGAACCAATGGACCCACGGGCCGGCGCCCCGAGGGGCCACGTCTCAAAAGCAGCGTTATTCCGGCGCCAACCGCCGCGCCGATGATCGCCGCTGTCAGTAAGTCGTATTGCTGCTCACGCTCATCGTCCAGCGCCACTTCTGGGCCGGACGCGCGGGCGCGGTTTCTCGCCACCATCGGCTCTGTCTTCGTCGTAGTCCCCATCGTTCCAGTCCTCCTCGTCAAATGCCTGATTGATTCCCGTTTGCACGCCGCGAATTGTCGAAGCAGTTCTTACGAAGGCCGACTCGGCCTCTTCCTGGACGACCTCCAGCAGCGCATTCAGCTGATTGATCCTGTCTTCCGCCGCACTCGCGGCCTGCTGCAATCGCTGATTTACAGCGGCCACCGTCTGGCTCACCTGCTGGACGTCTACGCGGAGCGAGGTCGAGATGTAGTCGACGTTGTCCGCGATCGCGCTCGCATGCCGCATCAACGGATTGATGTCCCCGTAAACCTTGTCCAGCATATCGCTGACTTTCTTGTAGCTCTTCCTGAAATTCCAGGCGGCCGGCACCAGCGCCACCGTAAGGATGATCACGGTGATGGTCATGACGCCGCTCGCCACGCCTGTGATTTTGCTCCACAATCCCGGCTCGGCCACGACCTGCTTCGTGAAGATCGTGTCCGGAAGAGCACGGGCCGCCTGCAACAGCAGCTCAGCGCCGCTACCGATCCATCCCGTCATGCGCGTGAAGTGTGCAAGGGAGAGGCCATTTGTCGAGGGGGTTTAGGTCGCGGTACAAAGAGTGCTCAGTACGATATATTTTCGCAACAGATCTTCACCACCCACCATAATCAACATGCCAGCAGTGCAATTCGTCGTGGAGGGCGGCAGACCCCTCAGCGGCTCTATTCGCCCTTCCGGAAACAAGAACGCCGCGCTGCCGATCGTGGCTGCGGCGCTTATATCTCCCAACAAGGTACATCTCGAAAACGTTCCGCGGATCCGTGACATCGAGACCCTCGTCGAGCTCATTCGCTCCGTCGGTGCCTCGATGGAGTGGGTCGGCCGGAACTCCCTCGACGTTCTCGCCACGGACCTGCGTCCCGCCGATCTCAATCCGACGCTATGCGCCAAGATCCGGGCGTCGATCCTTCTCGCGGCGCCCCTTCTCGCGCGTTGCGGGCAGGTGACGCTGCCGCCCCCCGGCGGCGACGTGATTGGGCGCAGGAGGCTCGACACGCACTTCCTCGCCCTCGAGCAGCTCGGCGCCAAGTTCACCCACGGCAAGATGATCGAGATGCGCGTCAACGGCTTCAAGGGCGCCGACGTGTTCCTCGACGAGCCGAGCGTCACCGCGACCGAGAATGCGCTGGTGGCGGCGTCGGCGGCGACCGGGACGACCGTCCTTCGCAACGCGGCGAGCGAGCCCCACGTCCAGGATCTGGCCCATTTTCTCATTGCGCTGGGAGCGGAGATCGACGGCGTCGGCACCAACACGATGACCATCCATGGCGGCCGGCAACTCGGAACCAAGCCGGTTACACACACCATCGGTCCCGATCACATCGAGGTCGGGTCCTTCATTGGACTCGCCGCGGTCACCAAGTCTGAGCTGCGAATCGAGGACGCGGGCATCGAGCACCTTCGCTCGACCCGGATGGGATTCTCCCGCTTAGGGATCGAGTGCGAGGTGGACGGCCAGGACCTGATCGTCGCCGCCAAGCAGTCCCGGAAGATCCAGTCCGACATGGGCGGCCATGTGCCGAAGCTGGAGGACCAGCCGTGGCCGGCGTTCCCCGCGGATTGCATGTCAATCGCCATCGTGACCGCGACGCAGTGCGAAGGACTCGTTCTCATGCACGAGAAGATGTTCGAGTCGCGAATGTTCTTCGTCGACAAGCTCTCCACCATGGGCGCGCGAATCGTGCTGTGCGATCCACACCGCGCTCTGATTCACGGCCCGTCCCGGCTGCGCGGCGCGTTCCTCGAGTCGCCCGACATTCGCGCCGGAATGGCCCTTCTGCTCGCCGCGCTGTGCGCCGAAGGAACGAGCTTCATCAACAACGTCGGCCAGATCGAGCGCGGCTACGAGCGCATCGATGAGCGTCTGAACGCGCTCGGTGCCGCGATCACCCGCGTCGACGATCGCCGACAGTAGCGTGGACAAGGTTCCGAAGGAGGCAATCCCCGATTTTGAAAGTTGGGGGATCCGCGCCTTCACTACGACCCGCGACGCCGGAACGTTCGGTCTGGCGGGCACCGATCCCGTCAACGAAGTCATGGGCCGGTGGACCGCGGTGCAGCGCGAGCTGGCGGATACCGCGCGCCGGCTCGCATCGATTCGGCAGGTTCACGGCACTCGCGTACTTGTGCACACTGGCGGCTGGGAGGGCTGGCTTCGGGGCGAAGAAGCTGACGGGCACATCGCCTCGGAGAAGGGAATCGCGCTCGCCGTCGGCGTGGCGGATTGCGTCCCCGTATTCATCGCTCATCCCTCGGGTATCGTGGCGCTGCTGCATTCCGGGTGGAGGGGAACCGCCGCCCACATCACCACCGAAGCGATCGCCGCGCTCGCCAGATACGGGCTGCCACCGGACGAGCTCGCGATCCACCTGGGGCCGGCGATCTGTGGCCGCTGCTACGAAGTGAGCGCCGAAGTACGCGAGCAGCTGACGGGACAGCCCGCCACTCGGCCGGGACACGTCGATCTGAGGTCGTTGATCGCCGAGCACGCCACCGAGACGGGCGTGCAGAAGATCACGGTCAGCGCATCGTGCACGCGCTGCGATAACGATCGCTTTTTTTCTCACCGGGCGGGCGACAAGGGACGCCAGATAGGAGTGATAGCGGCTCAGGCGTGACGACAGCCCTGTACTCTCCGAGCGGGGTCACTACACGCGCGGCCGGTCACCTTGACTCGCCTCAGCCACCTTTCTACATTGTATAGGGCGTTCAACTCGGCGGCCAACACTGATGTGGGGATCCCCCCACATTTTTTTGTCCCTTGAATGGACCTCGAAGGTAGATGAACGGAACGCTGGAATCTCTTGTGGCATCGGAAATTAAGCCACTTGGACTAGAGCTTTTCGAATTCAGGATGGGGGGCAGCCAGGGTCGTCCCGTTCTCGACGTTCGCGTCGAGCGCGAGGATGGAGAAAAGGTGACGGTGGACGATTGCGCGGCTGCATCACGCCTCATCGAAGCGAGGCTGGACGCAGAGGATTTCGGCGGCAAGAGATACGTGCTGGAGGTCTCGTCGCCGGGGCTTGAACGACCGCTCCGGAACGCGAAGGATTGGAAGAGGTTTGTCGGCAAGGCTGCCGTAGTCACGACGAACGTCGTGGGCGATCCGGCGGGCCGGCGGACGGACGAAGTCGAGATCGCCGGTGTCGAAGGGGATGCCGGGCAGGAAGTTGTGATAGTGCATAACGAGCGCGGCGATGAGCGGCGCTTTCCGCTCGCCGCGGTCGAGAAGGCGCGGCTGGCGTTCCACTGGAAACGGTAGGGGTTAAGGACATGGTGGCTTCAGTAGAAATTCTGACGGCGATCCGCGAGTTGACCAACTCGAAGCAGATCGATCGCGCCGAATTGCACGGGCTTCTCGAGGACGGCATCAATGCCGCCCTCGCCAAGAAGCACGGGCCTACGGTGCAGGCTGAAGTCGACATCGACGAGAGCAAGGGCGCGATTCGCATCGTGCTCCTGAAGACCGTTGTCGAAGAGGTTACCGACCCCGCCAGCCAGATATCCCTTGAAGATGCCCGCTTCGAGGACGCCGAGTTTCAGGTCGGCGACCAGATGGAGATTCCAGTCGATTTCGCCGAGTTCGGACGCACGGCGGTTCAAGCTGCCAAGCAGCGCATCATCCAGCGCGTCAGGGAAGGCGAGAGATCGAAGATCCGCGACGAGTTCTCCAGCAGGGTCGGAGATCTCCTCTCGGGAGAAGTCCAGCAGATCGAGCGCGGCAAGCTCGTCATCATGCTGAACAAGTTCCGCGAGGCGGAAGCGATCATTCCTTACCGCGAGCAGAACCACCGCGAGCATTTTCACCAGGGTGATCCTATCCGCGCAGTATTGAAGCGCGTCGAGGAGACTCCGAAGGGGCCGCGTCTCGTTCTCAGCAGAGCGGATGCGCTCTTCGTGAAAGCGTTGTTCAAGCTCGAGGTCCCGGAGATCCAGCAGAATCTGGTCGAGATCCGGGCCAGCGCGCGCGAGGTCGGAAGCCGGACCAAGATCGCGGTATTCTCGCGTGACGACTCGGTCGATCCGGTGGGCGCGTGCGTCGGCCTCAAGGGCTCGCGCGTTCAGGCGGTCGTCAACGAGCTCGGCGGCGAGCGAATTGATATCGTCCCCTGGTCGGCCGATCCGGAGCGCTTCGCCAAGCTGGCGCTCGCGCCGGCCCGTGTCGCGCGCGTGTTCAGCGATCCGGCGACGAAGACGATTCAGGCTATCGTGGACGAGGATCAGCTGTCCCTCGCGATCGGACGGAACGGGCAGAACGTGCGCCTCGCGTCGGAGCTCACCGAGTGGAAGATCGAGCTCTACTCGAGCCGTGAATGGATGGAGCGTGGCACCGATCAACCGATCTTTGCTCCGCTTCCGACCGACGAGCCAGTGTCGGGCGTGAATCCGCGCCTCGTCGACATCGAGGGAATGCAGCCGGCAACGGTGGCCGTTCTCGAAGAGGCCGGCTACAAGACGCTGGATGACATTATTGATCTCGAGCGCGAGGATTTTCTGCGTCTGCCCGGCATCGCGCCGGAAGAGGCGGATCGTCTGATGGCGATCATCAATGAGCTGACGACCGACGAAGCTCCGGAGACCGCTGAAGGGGCGGTTGTCACGACTGAGGCGGACGTCGAAGCGGGCAGCGAGATGGCTTCCGAGGGTGGTGCCGCCGCGGCGGTCGAGCTGCCCCCGGAGACGGGAGAGAAGAAGTCGGAAGTGAAGAAGAAGGAAGCGAAGGCGACGGAAGGGAAGAAATCGGAGTAGCGGAAATGGACGCCGTTCAGCAGCGCAAACTCCTGGGCCTCATCGGTCTGGGTGTTCGCGGACGAGGGGCGATCGTTGGTGTGCAGCAAGTTCGGGAGGCGGCGAAGCGCGGCAAGTTGTTTCTGGCTATTGCCGCGCCCGACGCATCGAGTAACAGTTTGGACAAAGTGCTTCCGCTGCTTAGCGCTCGCGGAATCACGGTCGTTGCTGGTCCACCAGCCGCCGAGTTGGGCGCGGCAGTGGGGCGCGATGCGGCCGCGGTGGTTGGGATTGTCGATAGAGGTCTGGCAAAGGGGATTCGGGCACTAAGTCCGACTCCGATGCCTGATGGTCGTAAGGACGGGGAGGAGTAGGGTTGAGCAAGCTTAGAGTACACGATTTGGCCGGCGAGTTCGGGGTTCCCACAGACGAAGTAATCAATCTTCTTCGTCAGATGGACGTTCCTGTGCGCAGCCATCTTAGTCCGCTGAGCGACGACCAGGTCGCTCGCATCCGTGCCCGCTGGGAGCGCGAGAAGCGCGCGCGCGTGGCGGCGCCGCCGGCGGCTACCCGTCGTCGTCGCGGAACTGCGACGGCCGCGCCAGCGCCTGAAGTGAAGCCCGAGCCCGCGGCAGCCGCGGAAGGCGCCACGAGGCGCCGTAGACGTGCGGCCGCCGAGCCCGTAGCCGAACTACCGATTGAAACGCCGGCTCCCGTGGAAGTGAAATCGCCGGCAATTTCTGCCCCAGCTCCGGTTGCGCCGCCGGCGCCAATCGCCGCTTCGATGCCGGCCGATGTCCCGACCGTCGAGCGTCCCAGGACTCCATCCGCTCCCGCGCGCCCCGTCGCACCGCCACCCCAGACAGCGCACGCGGGGACCGAGCACCCCAGTGACCGTAACACCGGCCGCGAGCGTCAGCGTCCGCAGCCGGTAGTCCCGGGCGCTCCGCGTCCGCGCCCCGTCGCAACGGGAGCGCCGTACACGCCACCGCGCCCGGTCGCATCAGCGGCTCCGGGCGCAGGTACTGCACCGACGCGCCGCGACGATCGCGGGGCGGGTGGTGGTGGTCGTGGCGAAGAGCGTGGTGGACGCCGTGGCAAGAAGGGAAAGCGCGGAGTCGACCAGGAAGCGGTATCGGCGAACATCGGCAAGACGATGGCGTCGATGCGCGGCCCGATTCGTCGCGGCGGCGCTCGCCGCGCGGAAGACGGCACCTATCGTGAGGAGCTCGCCGCGCAGGCAGCTGCCGAGGTAGAGCGTGAGAAGAAGACCGTCCGCGTCAACGAGTTCATCACGGTCAACGAGCTCGCGCAAATCCTCAAGATCCCCGCTGTCCAGATCGTCGGGTTCGCATTCAAGAACCTCGGCCTGATGGTCACGATCAACCAGCGGCTCGATTTCGACCAGATCGAACTGATCGCCGGCGAATTCGGATTCCAGGCCGTGAAGGAAGAAGAGTACGCGGCGGATCTCAAGACCACGCCAACCGTCGAGGATACGGCGGAGCAGCTGGAGTCTCGCCCCCCGGTCGTCACGATCATGGGCCACGTCGACCACGGCAAGACATCGCTGCTCGACTACATCCGGAAGTCGAACGTCGTCGCCGGTGAATCGGGCGGAATTACGCAGCATATCGGCGCGTACCACGTCGACCTGCCGGGCGGAAAGTCGATCACGTTTCTTGATACTCCTGGCCACGAAGCGTTCACGGCCATGCGCGCCCGCGGCGCGCAGGTCACGGACATCGTCGTACTCGTCGTCGCTTCGGACGATCAGGTAATGCCGCAGACGATCGAGGCCATCTCGCACGCCAAGAATGCCGGCGTGCCGATGATCGTCGCGATCAATAAAATCGACGTTCCGGGCGCAAACCCGGCGAAGGTTAAGCAGGATCTCCTCCAGCACGGTGTCGTGCTCGAGGAGTTCGGCGGCACGGTTCTCTCGACCGAGGTCTCCGCGAAAAAGGGGACGAACATCGACAAATTGCTCGAGCAGATTCTGCTGCAGGCCGAGATCCTCGACCTCAAGGCGAATCCGAACCGGAGCGCCACGGGTGCCGTGATCGAAGCGCAGCTCGATCCGGGCAAGGGCGCCATCGCGACGATTCTCGTCAACAACGGCACGCTGCACGTCGGCGACGACTTCATCTGCGGCATGTACTCGGGCCGCGTGCGGGCGCTGCTGGATGAGCGTGGCCGCAACATCAAGGACGCTAGTCCGGCGATTCCGGCTCAGGTCCTTGGCATTGGCGGCGTTCCGATGGCAGGCGATCAGTTCGTGGTCGTTGAAGACGCGATGGAGTCGCGCGAAATCGCGCAGCGCCGCCAGCGTCTCGACCGCGAAGCGAAGAGCCGGCGCACTGCGAAGGGCGTGATCTCGCTCGAGGATTTCATGTCGCAGACGGCGCCCGGCCAGAAGCGGACACTCCGCATCGTGATCAAGGCCGACCAGGGCGGCCCCGCGGAAGCGCTCGCGGACTCGCTTGGCCAGCTGTCGCATGAAGAGGTCTCCGTCGATGTCATCCACCGCGGCGTTGGCGCAATCACGGAGAGCGACATCCTGCTCGCCCGTGCGTCCGGCGCGATCATCGTCGGCTTCCACGTGCGGCCCGACAACAACGCACGCGCTGCCGCGGAGCGTGAAGGCGTGGAGATCAAGCTGTACAAGATCATCTACGAAGCAGTCGAAGACGTTCGCGCCGCGCTCGAGGGCATGCTTCGCCCCGAGGAAAAGGAGGTCGTGCTCGGCGAGGCTCAGGTTCGCGAGCTGTTCAAGGTTCCGAAGATGGGCGTGATTGCCGGCTGCTCGGTGCGCAGCGGAGTCATCAATCGCCAGGGTCGCGTGCGCGTGATCCGCGACGGCGTGGAGATCTACGACGGAGCCATCGCCTCGCTGCGCCGCTTCAAGGACGACGTCAAGGAAGTGCGCGAAGGATTCGAGTGCGGAATCGGCGTCGAGAACTTCAACGACATCAAGGTGGGCGACGTGCTCGAGTGCTACAAGAAGGAGCAGGTGGCGCGGACGCTGACCTCGGCGGCGGGCGCTTCTGCGTAACACGCGTCGAGCGGACCGCGTCGCCGAAGCGGTCCGCGTCGAGGTGGCGACATTCCTCACCGAATCGGTAAAGGATCCGCGCATCGTCGGTTTCGTCACGGTCACCGGGGCTGAGGTCAGTCCCGATCTCCGCCACGCCCGCGTCTACGTGAGCGTGCTCGGTAGCGACACCGAGAAGAAGGCCACCTTCGACGGACTGGAGAGCGTCGCGGTGCACCTCCGTTCACGGGTGGCGCGCGAGCTCCAGCTGCGGGTCGCGCCCGATATTCAGTTCAAGGAAGACGACACCATCGCCCGGGCCGCCCGCATCGAATCGCTTCTCGCTGACGTGAAGAGGCAGGATGCTGCGGCGGGCCGTGATCGCGAAACAGACTGAGTCCCCTGCGCCTCCTCAGGGATTGCTGTTAGTCGACAAGCCCGCGGGAATGACCTCGCACGACGTCGTTCAGCACGTGAGACGCATTTACGGTGAGCGCAGCATCGGTCACCTCGGCACACTCGATCCTTTCGCCACCGGCCTGCTCGTTCTCCTCCTCGGCCGGGCAACGCGCCTTGCGACATTCATCGACGCCGAGCCCAAGGTTTACGAAGCGACGATCAAGTTCGGAGAAGAGACCGACACGGATGACGCGACAGGAACAGTGATCCGCGCGGCACCTGTTCCGCGAGAGCCCGACGTCAGATCGGCTGTGAAGTCGCTCACGGGCACCATCTCCCAGGTACCTCCCGCCTACTCGGCGAAGAGCGTCGATGGAACCAGAGCGTACGATGCAGCCCGCCGGGGAGAGCCCCTCGATCTCGCGGCGGTGAATGTCACCGTCCACAGTTGGGAGCTGGGCAAGCTCAGCGGCGATTCGCTCTCAGCTGTCATCACCTGTAGCAGCGGTACCTACATTCGCGCGCTTGCGCGCGACCTCGGACGCCTCACGTCATCCGCGGCGCATCTCCAGCAGCTCCGCCGCACGCGTGCCGGCGATTTTGATGTGCGCCAAGCGGCGACGCTGGAGAGCCTTGCCGACAGTCCTTCCCGCGTGAGAGGGCTGCGCGTCGTGCCGGATGCCTAGACAAATCGACGCGCTGGACGAGTCGGGTCTGCCGCCCTACGTCTCGGCAACGGTGATCACTGTCGGGACATTCGACGGCGTTCACCGCGGCCATCGCGATGTCGTCGAGCGGCTCGTTGCTCGCTCGCGTCATCTCAAGATCCCCAGCGTCCTCGTCACGTTCGAGCCGCACCCCCTCGAGATCGTGAATCCAGCGGCCGCTCCGCTGGTGCTCACCACGCACGACGAGAAGCAGGAAGTTCTGGCCGAGACGGGAATCGATTATCTGGCGGTGGTGCCCTTTACCGCGGAGCTTGCCGCGTATTCCGCCGAGCAGTTCGTCGAGCTCGTCCTCAGGCGTTGCTTCCGGATGCGCGAGCTGCTCATCGGCTACGATCATGGCTTCGGCAGGCAGCGGGCCGGAAATGTCGCCGTTCTGCGGACGCTCGGGGAACGAGACGGCTTTCGCGTTGATGTGGTGGATCCCGTCTCGACGCCCGACGGACACGCGGTGTCATCGACCTCCATTCGCCGCGCGGTTGCGGGCGGCGATCTGGCCCGCGCGGCGGGAGCTCTGGGGCGCCTCTACTCCGTGAGCGGCCGTGTCATCGAGGGTTCGCAGCGCGGCCGCAGGATCGGATTTCCCACCTTGAACCTGGGACCACCTCCACCGAGGAAGCTTCTTCCACCCGAAGGTGTATATGCGGTGCGGGTTCAAACGGCGGCCGGCCCGGTCGGCGGGATGATGAATCTCGGACCACGGCCGACATTCGGAGATTCGGCGACATCGCTGGAGGCGCATTTGTTCGATACCAGCGGCGATTTCTACGGCGCGCACGTTCGCATCGATTTCGTGGCGAGGCTTCGTGAGACGCGAAAGTTTGCGTCGGCGGAGCTGCTGTCCAAGCAACTTCGTCATGACGAGAGTGAGGCCAGAAACGCGTTGACTCTCCTTAATACTCCCGGTAACCTTAAAGGCTAGTCCTGAAGTGCACCTTCTTCCCGATACAGCAGCATGAATCTGAAGTATCGCATCGCCATCATTCTGGGTCTCATCCTGGCGTCCTTCTGGACGCTGTTTCCGCGGACAGTTGTTGAGCGCGTCAAGCGCAATGGCGAATTCGTTTACGACACCGTTCGCCGCGTTCCCTTGAAGAGGGGTCTGGATCTTCAGGGAGGGATGTACCTCGCCCTCGAGGTCGATGAATCCAAAGGCCTGGTTCCCGACAAGAGCAAGGCAATCGACAATGCGCTCAAGGTCGTGCGCAACCGTATCGACGAATTCGGCGTCTCCGAGCCGGTCGTACAGAAGGCCGGCAGTGACCGCATCATCGTGGAGCTTCCCGGCATTGACGATCCGATTCGCGCCCAGGATGTCGTCCAGAAATCGGCCTTTCTGGAATTCCAGATAACGGACAAAACCCAGGCCCTCGAGAAAGCGCTGCCGAGGCTCGATGCACTGCTGAAGGACACGAAGGTGGCAGCCGCTGTCGCCACTCCCGGCACCAAGAAGGACACGACCAGCGCCGGCCTGCAGAACCTGTTCACGGCCGATACGTCGAAGAAAGCAGACAGCTCGAAGAAAGACAGCACGGCGATAGCGGGCACCGCCGGGGGCCCCGGTGCCTTCTCGAAGCTGATTCAGCAATCAGACATGCCCGGGGAATATTACGTCGCGCAGAGCGATGTCGGTCTGGTAACGCAATACCTCGCCATGCCCCAGGTCGCGGCAGCGCTACCGCCTGCCAAGGTGCTTCGCTGGAGCAGCGACACCGTGTCGCTCGGCAATCGCATCTACAGGCCCCTCTACGTCCTCGACGCCAAGCCGATCATCACGGGCGAGTTCTTAACTGACGCCAAGCCGAACACATCGCCCACGGAAGGAAACCTCGTTCAGTTCACGATGAACAACGAGGGCGCGCGCCGCTTCCGCACCGAGACATCACGCCACATCAAGGATTTCATGGCAATTGTGCTCGACCAGCGCGTGATGGGGCGCCCCCCGGTCATTCAGAGTGCGATCGGAGCGAACGGCCAGATCACCATGGGCGGCAAGGATCTTCAAGCGGCGCAGGATCTCGCGCTCGTCTTGAGAGCGGGCTCGCTGCCCGTCCCGCTCAAGGTCGCGGATTGGCGGGTGATCGGCGCGAGTCTCGGCCAGGACTCCATCCACAAGAGCATCACCGCAGGCGTCATCGCGGTCGCGCTTGTCGTCGTCATCATGCTCGGCTACTATCGCTTCTCGGGCGCGCTCGCCGTCGCCGCGCTCGCTCTCTACATCCTGTACACGATGGCGGCACTCGCTGGATTCCAGGCGGTGCTGACGCTGCCGGGACTCGCGGGATTCGTCCTGTCGATCGGAATAGCGGTGGACGCGAACGTCCTGATCTTCGAGCGAATACGCGAAGAGCTTGCGCACGGCAAGACGGTTCGCACCGCGATCGATGAAGGATTCCGTCACGCGATGAGCGCAATCGTCGACTCGAACGTGTCCACCGCTCTTACCGCGGCAGTTCTGTATCAGTACGGTACGGGGCCCGTACGCGGATTTGCGGTAACGCTTCTCGCCGGTATCGCCGCCTCGATGATCACGTCGATCTTCGTGGTACGCACTTTTTACATGATCTGGCTGAATCGCTCGCGCGATGCCCAGACAAGCCTGAGCATCTGATGCTTCGAATTCTTCACGACACCAACTACGACTTCATCCGCTGGTGGAAGGTGATGGCGGCGATCACTATCGCCTTCATCGTGCTGGGACTCGGGTCCCTCGCCATCAAGCCCCTCAACCTCAGCATCGAGTTCACGGGCGGCACGCTGATACAGCTGGAGTTCACGCGGCCGCCGGACGTTTCAGCGATTCGCTCGACGCTGGACCAGGCGGCAATCAAAGGAGCCGAGATCCAGCAGTTCGGGTCGAATCGCGAGTTCACGGTTCGGGCCCAGGACCCGGCAGCGGTCGCGTCGCAATCAAAGGGCGCGGAGGCCGTCGCGGTTACCATCGAGAGAGTGCTGAAGCAGAAGTTCGGCGAGAACAGTCTAAGGGTCGTTCGGACGGAAGGCGTCGGTCCTCGCGTGGGAAGCGAGCTGAAGCGCGGAGCGATCACCGCGATCCTGTTGTCGTTCCTCATTACGCTCGTGTACCTGTCGATCCGGTTCGAGTGGCGCTTCGCCACCGCTGCCGTCATCGCCACGAGTCACGATGTCTTCACCACGATCGCGTTTCGAAAGCTGATGCATCTGGAGATTTCGCTGACCGTCGTAGCGGGACTGCTTACCGTGCTCGGCTATTCACTGAACGACACCATTATCATCTTCGACCGCGTCCGTGAGAACCTGCGGAAGGGAAGGAAGGAAACGCTCTACGAAACGTTGAATCGCTCGATCAACGAAACGCTGCCGAGATCGGTTCTGACCCACGCCACCGTCTTCGCGGCGACGCTTTCGCTGCTCATTTTTGCGGGAGAAGTGATTCGTCCCTTCGCCTGGGTGATGGCGTTCGGTGTCGTCACCGGAACCTTCAGCTCGATTTACGTGGCAGCGCCGGTGCTCCTCTGGATCGAACGCAAATGGCCCCGCAAGACAGGAGCACGTCAATCTTCGTCGACAGCCACGCCCATCTCGCGGACGCAGCGTTCGCCGGCGACCGCGACGCGGTAATCTCGCGCGCCCGCGTTGCGGGCGCGCTGGCGATCATCTGCATCGGTGAGTCGCTGGCAACCGCGGCGGTGGCCGCCCAATGCGCGACTGAGAATCCCGGGTTCGTCTTTGCAACTGCGGGAATACATCCCCACGACGCAGCAACGTTCGACGCGTCGCGCGACATTCCGAAGCTGCGCGAGCTGCTTGGACAGTCCGCCGTCGCGGTTGGCGAATGCGGACTCGACTACCACTACGACAACTCTCCGCGCGAAGCCCAGCGCGCCGCATTCTCGGCGCAGATCGCGCTCGCTGGTGAGCTGGACAAGCCGGTCGTGGTCCACACCAGAGATGCCGAAGACGATACTCGCTCGATCATCCGCGACGCCCGAGCCGCTGTGGTCCTGGGAGTGCTCCACTGCTACACGGGCTCCCACTCTCTGGCCGAGTTCGCGCTCGAGGCGGGATGGTACGTCTCGTTCAGCGGGATCGTGACGTTCAACAAATGGACGGACGACGACCTGGTACGGCTCATACCGCGGGATCGCCTGCTGGTGGAGTCCGACTCGCCGTATCTCGCCCCGGTTCCCTTCAGAGGGAAGCGGAACGAGCCGGCGTGGGTTGCCCACACCCTCGCGAGGGTTGCCAAGGCCAGGGGTGACGATCCTCTCGAGCTTGGACGGGCTACTGCCGCGAACGCCGAACGACTATTCGGTCTGGCCTTCCAACATGCCTAGTGTGTAACATTCGCGCTCACGCTGACTCCGCCCCCTTTCAAGGCAGCCGACAGAGAATTGAATGCCACTAAAAAAGATCAGCACCGACAAAGCGCCTTCCGCGATTGGACCCTATTCGCAGGGAATTATCGCCAACGGCTTTCTCTTTACTGCTGGGCAGATTCCGCTCGATCCCGCCGCCGGCAAGATCGTCGACGGAGGAATCGTCGAGCAGACAGAACAGGTGATGCGAAATCTTCAGGAGGTTCTGAAAGCGGCCGGCGCTTCATGGAGCGACGTCGTGAAGACGACTGTCTACCTGCAGGATCTCGCGCATTTTCCAACCGTGAACGAGGTCTATGGCAAATCGCTCGGCGATGCGCGTCCGGCTCGCTCAACGGTTCAGGTCTCCGCGCTTCCTCGCGGCGCCATGGTCGAGATCGACGTGGTCGCCACAGTGGCATCCAAGTAAGAGGCTGACTTCCAATGAGCGCCTCGACGACGACCGATCTCATCAGGCTCACCGCGCTCGCCCGGTGTGCCGGTTGCGCGTCCAAAATGGGCCCGGGAGATCTGTCCCGCGCCCTGGCTCCGCTTCCAGTGATATCAGATGCACGGCTGCTCGTCGGCAGAGAGACGTTCGACGACGCCGGCATCTTTCGGGTGTCGGATGATTTCGCCCTCGTACAGACTGTGGATTTCTTCCCGCCGATCGTGGACGATCCATTCGACTTCGGACAGATCGCCGCCGCGAACGCGCTGTCGGACGTATATGCGATGGGCGGTCAGCCGCTCACCGCGCTCAACATCGTCGCGTTTCCGACGAGCGACTTACCGCTCGAGGTGCTGACCGGAATTCTGGCCGGGGGCCAGGAGAAGGTCCACGAGGCAGGAGCAGTGATCGTTGGCGGTCACACCGTCGTTGATCCGGAGCTCAAATACGGTCTCGCCGTGACGGGGCGCGCGCACCCGGGCTTTCTCCTCACCAACGCCGGCGCGCGGCCGGGCGATCAGCTCGTTCTCACCAAGCCGATTGGAAATGGCATTCTCGCGACGGCCGGAAAGCGTGGGCAGCTCGCGCCGGAATCCGAGCGCGCGATGCTCGAAGCAATGAAAGCGCTCAACGGGCCAGCGAGTCGCGCGGCGCTCGCTGTCGGATCGCGTTGCGCCACCGACATCACGGGCTTTGGGCTCCTTGGCCACATGTCGCACGTCGCCCGCGCGAGCAATGTCACGCTCATCGTCGACCTCGACGCGATTCCCATTTTCCCCGGAGTCCGCGAAGGGGTGCGCGCCCGTTTCCTCACCGATGGTGCCAAGAGGAATGCGGAATATCTGCGCGACCTCGTCAGCTGGAAGAAGGGAACCGAGGAGGATCGCGCAATTCTCCACGACCCGCAGACCTCGGGCGGGCTCCTCGTTTGCGTTAGTCAGTCGCGAACGGCTGACTATCTTTCACGCGTAACGGGATCGGTAGTCGTGGGAGAGGTCATCGAACGGGGAGAAGTTGCGATCGAAGTTCATTGAGACGCGTGGGGGTGGATGGGGCCTGGTGGCTTCCGTGATCTTCAAAATCACTGTGACCCTACTTCGTAGGGTCGGGTGGGTTCGATTCCCACACTCTCCCGCCACCATTCTCGCCCCGGCGCTCTTCTGTCTTTGTCTGTTCGTCCCCCGCGCGTTGGTCGCGCAACAGCGCGACAGCGCCCGCGCGGGGATCGCCGCCCCCGTGAAGAAGACGCCGCCACCGGCTGCGACCGACACGCCGAAGCCGCCAATGACGCCGCGTCGCGCCTTTCTCAGCTCGCTCCTCGTTCCCGGATACGCGCAGACGGTCTTCGGTCGCGACCGCGCGGCGATGCTGTTTGCGGTGATCGAGGTGGGGTCCCTCGGAATGGCCCGCAAGGCCGCGCAGGATCTCGCCGAGGCGAAGGCCTTCGCGAATGACAGCATCGTTGCTACGTACAAGGTTGATCCAAACACCGGCGTCGCGATCGTCGATCCGAAAACAGGACTCCCGGTTCCGGATACGTATATCGCCAGCCGCTTCACTCCCGATCGAGTCAAGGCGCGCCGGACGCACTATGAGGACTGGATCGCGGCAATCCTGTTCAACCACCTCTTCTCCGGGGCCGACGCGTACGTCGCCGCGAATCTCTGGGATTTCAAAACGAATATCAGCGTCGTAGCCACGCCGACTTCCGCGGGGGTTTATGCGTCGCTGAGATTGAGGTGAGCAACACCGCGCCGATTGGCGTTTTCGATTCCGGAATGGGCGGTCTTACCGTGATGCGCGAGATGATCAGCCAGATGCCGAATGAGAGCATCATCTACTTCGGCGACACCGCTCGCGTGCCGTACGGCCCCAAGAGTCCGGACACGGTTTTGAGATACAGCCGGGAAATCACGGCGTATCTCAAGGGGGAAGGCGTGAAGGCTCTCGTCGTCGCGTGCAATACCGCGACCGCGCACGCGCTTCCCGCTCTGCGCGAGGAATTTGATTTTCCCATCATAGGCGTGATCGAGCCGGGCGCACGCGCCGCCGTCGCTGTGACAAAGACCAAACGGGTCGGAGTGATCGGAACCGCGGGAACGATCAAGTCACGCGCATACGAGAAGGAGATCCGGAACCTCCTCCCCGACGCTGAGGTCACGGCCCAGGCCTGCGCTCTCTTCGTGCCGCTGGTCGAGGAAGGCTGGCTCGACAGCGAGGTCACACGCGCCGTCGCCCGCAACTATCTCGCGCCGCTCGTCTCGGCCGATGTCGATACGCTGGTTCTAGGGTGCACCCACTATCCGCTGATGAAAACCGTGATCGGGAATGTCGTGGGGCGCGATGTGAGATTGATCGACAGCGCGCACGAGACAGCGCGGCAGGCGGGCGAAGTTCTGCGGGCGGACGGCCTGGAGAACACGACGCCGAACGGCGCGCGTTATCGCTTCATCGCCTCCGATGCCCCGGACACCTTTCTGGCGCTCGGCCAGATCTTTCTCGGATCAGCGATTGATCGAGTTGAGACGCTTACCCTGGGCTGATCCGTTCCACTCGCGTAGCTCGATGGCTTCGTCTGTGATCTTGAGGAACGTGGGCGCATCGAGCCAGGAGCCCGCGTTCCCGAAAACTCCAGCGCTGCCCATTCGCTCGAGCGCAGCGACGTGGGAGTGTCCGTACACGAGCAGATCGAGATCCTTCGCGGTTTCCAGTTGCGTCTTTGCGTAGGCGCGGAGGCCGCGTCCCTCGTCCCTCGCGCGATAGGTTCTGCTCGCGTTGGAGCTGCCTTGAGCGAGCCTGCTCGCCCAGTCCGGATGCAGCATTCGAAACGCCCTGATGGCGAGCGGATGGCGCATCACGGGACGAATCATCCGGTAACCGCGATCTTCGCGGTCGCGCAAACCGTCGCCGTGCTCGATCCGCACTCTCCAGCCGGCGACAGTTCCCTCCCACGGGCCGACGATGTAGCTGACACCGACATCTTCTCGCAGCACCTCGCCGCCCCAGCAGTCGTGGTTGCCAGCGACCCAGAGGATGTCCACGCCCGCATCTTTGAGCTCGGCGAGCGCGGCCAGCGCCCGAAAGCTGCGGCGTGGAATCACTGTCTTCCACTCGAACCAGAAGTCGAAGAGATCGCCGTTGATGATCAGCGACTTCGCGTCTCCGGCCAATCCGCGCAGGAACGACACGAACGATCGCTCGATTTGGGGGCTGGCGACGCCCAGGTGCGCGTCCGACACGATGTAGCAGGGGGCGTTGAGCACGGCTCAAGTTAGCGCGGGGAGGCAGGCTTTACAAAGCATCCCCGCCGGGGCATTTTCGCTTTTCCCTTCACATGACATCCCATTCCAATCGTGGGACGGCTCACACCGTCGAGTTCCGGGTTCGTTACGCCGAGACCGACCAGATGCAGGTGGTGTATCATTCCAACTATCTGATCTGGTGCGAGATCGGGCGCACTGAATTCATTCGCGCGCTGGGAACACCGTACGCCGAGCTGGAGAGGCAAAACGTTACGCTGGCCGTGGTCGAGGCCAGTCTTCGTTTTCAATCCGCCGCGCGCTACGACAACCTGATTCGGGTGACCACCACCATCAGCGATGTGAGGTCGCGCACGATCACGTTCGATTACGTGATCAGCAACGCGGAAACGGGCGAGCGCCTCGTGACGGCGTCGACCAAGCTGGCTTCGCTCACGCGGGACTCTCGACTCACTACACTGCCTGAACCACTTCGCAAGGTACTAAAGGATGCGGCTTCGTAAGCACTTCGTTGTCTCTCTGCTGATCGGAATTCCCGCCGGCGCTCACGCCCAGGCGTTGCCGACGGGTGTCGGCGCTCAGGAGGTGAATCTCTACGCCAGGATTCTCGCGATGACCGACACGCGCCAGCTCGACACGGCGCTCGTGGATCGCTCCCTCGCGAGCAAATGGCGTCCCATGCGCGCGACGGCAGCGCTCGCCATCGGACAGGTCGGCGCGGAACGCGGAGTGGCGGGCGCGTCACGCCTTCGCGCATTGCTCAAGGACGGAGACCTGACGGTCGCCGCCAACGCGGCTTACGCGCTCGGCCTGTTGCGCGATACCATGTCCGTCGCTGATCTCGGGGCGGCGCTCGCGTTGAATCATGGTGTTGCGCGCGAAGCGGCGTGGGCATTGGGCGAGATCGGTGCACCCTCGCG
>Ga0193707_1000070_pt1 | contig 25399 bp, 24 predicted proteins | sample U3c2metaG_FD_143043 | JGI IMG/M metagenome (GOLD analysis project Ga0193707, IMG submission 143043) | Soil microbial communities from a riparian zone of the East river system, Colorado, United States - U3c2 | ecosystem: Environmental > Terrestrial > Soil > Riparian zone | place: USA: East River... | reverse complement strand
GGGTACGGCGAGGTCTTCGGCTTTCTCGGACCGAACGGCGCCGGCAAGACGACGATGGTGCGGACGCTGGGCACCCTGATCGCACCGACCTCGGGTACGGCGACCGTCGCCGGGATCCCGCTGACGCCGCAGAACGGCGTCGAGATCCGGCGGAAGATCGCGATCATGCCCGAGGCACCCGGGCTGTATCTGCGTCTGAGCGTGCTGGAGAACCTCCAGTGCTTCGCCGATCTCTACGAGGTCCCACACCCCGGCGACCGCGTCGACCGCGCCTTGACGGCCGTCGATCTGACCGACCGCGCCCAGGACGCCTGCGGCACCCTGTCCAAAGGCTTGCGCCAGCGCGTCTCGCTGGCGCGAGCCCTGCTGAGTGACCCGGAGGTGCTGTTCCTCGACGAACCCACCTCCGGGCTCGACCCGGTCGCTGCCCACGACGTCCACGCACTCGTGGACGACCTGCGGCGGCGCGGCGTGACCATCTTCCTCACCACGCACCGCCTGGAAGAGGCCGGGCGTCTGTGCGACCGCGTTGCCATCCTGAACACCACGCTGCGCACCATCGGCCGTCCTGACGAGCTGCGCGACAGGCTCTTCGCCAAGACGCTCACCATCAAGACCGCGACCCCGCTCGCCGACCCGCAGCGAGTCTTCGGAGGCCTGCCAGGTGTTGAGAGTTGGCAGCCGGAAGGACCTGCCGCCTATGTCCTCGCCGTCTCCGAGCCCGCAGCCGCCGCCCCATCCGTGACGCGGGCGCTCGTTGCCGACGGCGCCGACGTACTGTCGATCGGCGAGTCGCACCATTCACTCGAGGACGTCTACCTCGAGCTCGTCGATCAGCACGAGCCGCTGCGGAACAGTTCATGAGCATCAGCGCGAGGCGCGTGCGCGCCGTCTTCGGGAAGGACCTGCGCGAATTCCGTCGTAACCGATCCATCCTGGTAGGGATGGCGATCGTCCCTTTGATCTTCAGCATTCAGCCGTTCGTCAGTGTCTTCACACTGCAGTCCGACGCGTCTGGGTCCCTCTCGCAGGAGCATGTGCTGCTCTACATGCTCGGCATCCCGGCCCTCGTCCCGTCTCTTGTCGCGGCGTACTCGGTGGTGGGCGAGCGCCAGCAAGGCACCCTCGAGCCTGTGCTGACGACTCCCATCCGCGCCGAGGAATTGCTGCTGGGCAAAGCATTGGCCACGTTCCTGCCAGCTGTCGCCGTCGCCTACGCGGTCTACGGCCTGTTCTTGATCGCTGTCGAACTCTTCGCCGTCGACAGCGTCGCCTCAGCCCTCATCCGGCCCTCGGATCTGCTCGCCCAGCTCCTGTTCACGCCGCTCCTGGCCGGCTGGTCCATCTGGCTCGCGATCGTCATCTCGACCCGCTCGAGCGACATCCGTGTCGCCCAACAGCTCGCTCTGATCGCCAGCCTCCCATCGGTCGCCGTGGTCGTCCTCATCGCCGTGAACGTCATCGAGCCCTCCCCCGCCATCGCCGTCACCGCCGCGGTGGCTCTCCTCCTCCTCAACTTCCTCGGCTGGAAGACCGCCTCAACGGCCTTCGACCGCGAAACGCTGATCACCAACACGCGAACCTGACCTGGGCCGGTAAGCGCTCGCTAGGGTGGCCAGGTGATCTATGAGCTGAACCATGTCGGTGGCCGGGTGCAGGACTTGGATCCGGACGCCACCTACGGGCTGAACCACGTCGGCTTCATGACCGACGATCTCGATGCGGACTACGCGCGCCGATCGGCTTGGGGTACGCCGAGATCTCGTCTCCCAGGGTCGCGGGTAGCCGGCAGGGGCGACTCGCCTTCCTTGCCGACCCGAACGGCGTACGGATCGAACCCTTGCAGCGCTCCGAGAAGTTCCGGATCGCACCGATCACATCAGGTCCCGTACGCCGCTTGTCCTACGTCGCACTCGCCGCACCCGACCTCGACGCGGCGGTCGAGTTCTACGGAACGCACCTGGGCATGCAGCCCGACCCGTCGGACGACTCCCCTGACACAGCGTCGTTCCGCCTCGGCAACGACTCCGTCAAACTCCGCAAATCATTGCCCCCAGCAACCACACCCATCAACCACCCCGGTTTGGCGGCCACCGACCCACGCCCCGACACCCAAGACCCGGACGGCAACCGCCTCACCTACCGCCACGACCTTTGAGCGCTGCGGTCGCCGACGCGCTTGTCGTTGCCTATGGCCTGCAACCGGCGGAGGTCACGCGAATTCCCGGCGGCACGGCGACAGCCAACTTTCGTGTCACCGAGCAGTTGGGTGAGCAGTGGTTCGCGAAGGTCTACCGCAATGACAGCGTCCTCGAACGGGAGCGGGAGGCTGTCGAGCTCGCCGAGTTCGCGCGGGCGGCCGGCCATCCAGCGGGAGTCGAGGTCGCCGAGCTGAACGCCCGCGACCATGCCGCTCGCCGGCTGGCCGGCGATCTGCGGACGAACAATCGTCCCGGCTTCGTGCTGCTGTCGCCCGAGCAGCTCACCCCATTCCGACGTACTCGACCTGCTCGCGGCAGTCCGGGTGGGGAACATCTGTCGTCAGATCATTGGCCGTCGCGAGGCGTTGCGCCGCACAACCATGATGATGGCGGCGGCGGTGAAAACCAGGACTGCCAGAAGTACGATCACGATGAATGCGGCGAGGGAACCAACACCCGAGGAGGAATCCGATCGCCCCGCCGCGATGACCGAAGGTGTGGCTGACGGTGTCGTCGATACGGTGGCAGATGGCTTCGGGGTCGGTGACTCGAACATCCTGGCCAGGTCCGGGTTCTCCCGGCGCCACGTGTCGAGACGCGCAAATGTCGGATTCGGCGCGGAAGCGGCGACCTTCACGCTCAGTGCACGGATCGGGACGATCACGCCGGCACCGGTCATGTTGTCCGGACCAGGCGGGCCGGCGTCGACCGTTGTGTTGATCATCCTTTGCACGACTTGGCGCGGGGTGAGCTGCGGAAACTTCGACCGGACCATTGCGACTGCGCCGGAGCTGAGCGCAGCTGCCTGACTGGTCCCACTGTAATTGGGGTTGAACGTCCCGCTCTTCGTCAAGATGCCGACTTCGACGCCAGGCGCCGCCGCCGACACGTACGATTGCCGCTGCGTTCTTGTCCATGCCGCCTTGTGATTATTGACCGCACCCACACCGAGCACCCCAGCACAGGAAGCCGGGAACAATACGCCGTTCGAGGTACTTCCCTCATTGCCCATCGACGCCACAACTACAGAACCCTTGTCGATGGCATGCAGCACCGCTGCCTGCACGTCCGAAGGACAGCCACCCGGGTACACCGCACCTTGCGAGATATTGATGACCTGGGCCCCATGATCGGCCGCATACACGATGCCACTGCTCATGTTGTTGGGCAGAGCATCCGCAATGATGGTCAGGATCTTTGCCTCGGGCGCAATGCCAACGATGCCGCTGGGACCCCCCTGCCCTGCGATGAGGGCGGCCATCCCGGTGCCATGCCCGGCCGGATCCTCCGGCGGCCCCATGTTGCCGAGTTTGACTTCCTTTCGGCCGTCGCCCTGGTATCCGTGGCGGGCGTCGGTGCCCGGGAGCACGACGTTCCGCAGTTCGGGAAGGCTCGCGTTGACGCCACTGTCGACAACTGCGACGGTGATGCCCCGGCCGCGGGACTGGTGCCACACCTGATTCTGAATATCCCAAGCCGTGAACCACCACTCCTCGCTCCGGGGGTCCCGCCCAGCCATCGCCTTGGCTGGAGCGCCGATGAGGATGCCCCCCACGAGTAGCGCGAGTACCGACGTCGAGGCCGACACCCTCCTGATGATCGCGGTTATGCAAGCCACCGAAAACCGCCCACAGATGCACTCCGCCGGCATGGCTACGTCGCCCGGGTTCCGCCGTGTCATGGGTGCCAGGTGGGTCATGACCGCCCCGCGCCGCGGGCCGACTCGAGCTGCGCCCTCATCGCCTCGGCCAGCGCCAGCGCCCCGGACGTCGGACGGATCATGACGAACAGTTCGTCGATCGACCCGGACTCGTCGACGTGCAGGAAGTCGCACCCCTCGATCTGCCTCTCCCCCACGCGCGTCTGGAAGACGAGGGCATGGTCGCGGCCATCCGGTGTGCCGATCTCACGGGTGTACCGGAAGTCGCGAAAAACGGCACCGGGGCGACGGCGACCAAGCCGCGATACGGCGCGAACACGACAGGGCTGCGGAATTCGACGCCGTCCGCGAGCAACGCCACAGCGGCGTCGACGTCGCGGCTCGCCATCGCACTACCGAACGGATGCATCTCACCCTCCAGGTTGGGACGAGCGTGGTCAGGCCTGGCCGAGGACGGGCCCGAAGGCCGCCGGAGCCAGGTACACAGCAGCGGAACGAGATGTGCGGTGGAGATTGAGGAGGTCCTCGGAGACATTCACCATCCGGCACGGTCCGCGGGCCACCTCATAGCCACTTGAGTGGACGGGTCGCAGACGGCATCTGTGACACTCTCGAGCCTTTGTGAGCGACATCACAGTCCGGCCGGTGTCGCGTCGTGGTGACCGCTCGCCGTCCCGATCCGTGGCCTCGCCGGCCATCCACGGACACGAGTAGTGCGCCGGATCCCAGAAGTGCTGGTGGGCGTCGATTCGCAGGGGTCACTCCGGTGTCGGTACGTCGGCATCGAGCAGACCCACGCGTCGAAGACAGGTCAGTGCGCCCGACGCGGACCTCAGACATTCGACGTCCGCCCGCCGACTCCCTTGAGCTGCCACTTCTCCCGGGCCTGTGTGAGGACAGCCGTGGACGCCCCCGGGCTCTGCGGTCGTTCGGCGAACCCTTCGGTCACGACGCTGCGATGCTCGAAGACGTCCTGGGTCCACGGAATGAACTCCAGTAGCGCCGGGCTCTCGGTCAGTACGACGCCGGCGAGATGCTGGTGCACCTGCATCATGTCCCCGGCATGCGGGACCAGCCGCAGGCCGTGACCCGCCGCCTGGTGTGCGACCTGCAGCCATTCCGTCACACCACCGAGCCGGGTCACGTCCGGCTGAACGACACGGATGCCGTCGGCAGCCATCAGTCCGGCGAACGCGTGGTAGCTGTAAAGGCTCTCCCCCGCCGCGACATCGACCGTTCCCCACCGCTTGCAGTCGCTGGTGCGCGCCGAGATCGTCGGCGTGCACCGGTTCCTCGATCCAGTCCAGCTCGGCCTCGGCCAGCACCGGCAGCATGCGCCGCGCAGTGGCGAGATCCCAGCGCTGATTCGCGTCGGCCATCACGGTGACGTCGGATCCGACCGCCCTCCGCACGGCCCGCACCCGGGCCGCGTCCTCGCGCCAATCGGCCGTGCCGACCTTGATCTTCACCCGTCGCCAGCCGCGGTCGATCAGCGAACCGAGATCACGAACCACCTCCGCGACACTGAGATTGAGCCAGCCACCATCGGTGTTGTACGTCTCGATCGGATCGGCCGAGCCACCGAGCAGGCGCCACAGCGGCGCTCCGGCACGCTGCGCGGCGAGATCCCACAACGCGATATCGACCATCGACAAGGCCATGTGGACAACCCCGGCCCGGCCGATCCAGTGCGTCGGCAACCAATAGAGCCGCTTCCAGGTGCCGAGGATGTCCTCCGACGAAGCTCCGACCATAGCGGGCGCGTAGTACTGGTCGATCACGTGACACAGCAACTCCGGTCCGCTGTGGACTCCGGAGATCCCGGTCCCGACCCTGCCGTCGGCCGTCCGGATCTCCACCACCGGGACGATCCAGGACTTCAGTGCCGCGGTCGAGTCCGCCAGCACCTGCACCAGCGGTACGGCGAGCGCGTACGTCTCGACCGAGACGACGACGTTGCCCTCGTCGCCCGGTGCGAGGTCGGTCTGCGCGGGCGACAGCAGGCCCAACGCGTTGTCCGGCATCTCGAGCTCCACTCGACGGCCCCTTGTCTGCGCAGTGATTCGGTACGGCCATTCAGTCACGCCGATCGGACCGGCGACAACGCCGAAGTACGAATGCAGAGGTTTCGTACGACGAATACCGATGGCCCGATCGCATCCCGGTCCGGCTGGTAGCGTCCGAATCACCCTGGTCGTTCCCATCTCGTTCGCGGAGGAGGCAGCCCGTGATGGACGTCGAGCTGGCGTGGCTCCGGACCTGGATCGATGTGGTCGACTCCGGCGGGTTCGCCCGCGCGGCCGCTCGGCTGCATCTGTCCCAGCCCCGGGTGTCGGCACGGGTCGCCAGCCTGGAGCGTGCGCTGGGCTGCGTCCTGATCGAACGCCGGATACGTCCGCTGACCCGCGATGGTGCGCACGGACGGGCTGGAAGTGCGGCAGGTGGACATCCGCAGCTCTACCGCGATGTCGGTCTGTGGTGGCACTCCGAGCGCCCGCTCAGCAGAGCCGCTCAGGCCTTCGTCGACCTCGTGCTCCGGGCGCAACGCCCGGCCGGGACGCTGCCGATCCCGTCCGCCTGACCTATTCGCAGGACGAATACCGCACATCCGGTATGCGTCGTTGCACCCGCGGCGCGCGCATGACTGAATGTCGGTGAGGTTAATCCTTCGAGTCGAACCGCATTCCCCTCCGGCGGCGACGGCCACGTCGATGCGGGATTGGGCCTGGTCGTGCGGGACGACGAGGTCGAGGTGGATGCGGTTGCGCCGGTCCTCCTCCGATGGATCCATGCACTGGAAGAAGATGACCGGGTTGAGTCGACGCGGATCGTAGATGTCGGACACGTTCGTCCGTGGGTCGGGCCGGTAGCCGAGCACGGTCGTCCGGAAGGCCTGCACCGCGGGAACATCGACCGCATCGATGCCGAACTGGACGAAGCGCAGGCGACTCACGTCCGCGGAGAGCGCCAGGTCGTGCGCCGCGGTTTGGATCCGACCGGCCAGGTTCGCGAATCCGGTCTCGTCGGCCTCCCATTGGTCCTTCCCGCTGTCGATCGTGACGCCGTCCGGCCGCAGGTCCACCAGCAGCGGAATACCCACGTCGTCAGCCAGAGCGGCAACGGATCTGGCGAGCCCGGCTGCCTGCACGGACGATGCGGTTGGATAGAATGTCATCGCTCCGAAGGCCACCCGCCAAGCGGCGGTCTCCAGGCCTCCTGCGAGCTCGCCGCCGGGGACCAGATCGACCTCGTTCCCTTCAGGGTCGGCGAGCGTGAGCTGATACGCGCCGTACACCTCACGGCCGATGGCGGACCTGACCGCATCGACCGCCTCCGACGGGCGAACGACATCGACGTGGATCCGATTGCGCAACCGCCGACGCGGGTCCTGGCGGTGGAACGAGATCGGCGGATCCCGGCGCAACGCGTCCTCCAGGCTGTCAGCACCGGCCGGCTCGTAGGCGAGCACGGTCCGCCAGAACGACACCACCGACGGCCTGTCGACGGCATCGATCCCGACCTGCACGATCTGCAGCGCTGCCGGATCCGCAACCAGACCCAGGTCGTGAGCCGCCGCCGAGATCGCCCGAGCAAGCGCCACCTCGGCCCGGGTGAACTCCAGGGACCCGGATCCGTCGGACCGCTCGCCTGACGGCACGGCTGTCGGCGCGCAGATCCGCACGCGCACGCCACCGGCGCGCAGATCCACGTCCGGCATGTGGTTGTCGCCCACCAGTTCGGCGATGCGGCCGACCAGCACCGCACCCGCTGTCTGCGACGGCGCGTCGAACCAGGTACTCGCGCCGCCGGCGACCCGCCAGTCCTCGAGGCCGCCGGTCTGCTCGAATTCGGTCGCTTTCATGCCGGCGAGACCGTCGTACTCATCACGCAGTGGTTCTTGCCCTTGGCCCGGGAGTAGGTGAACCCGGCCTGCTCGAAGAGGCTGCGGGTGCCGTTGTAGAGGAAGGAGGCGGTGATCTGTTTGCCGGCGGTGTCCTGCGGGTACGCCTCGACGACCCCGCCGCCCGCCTGCGCGATCAGGTCCAGGGCGCCGCGCAGAGCGACCGCGGACACGCCCTGGCGCCGATATCTCCGGTCGATGAAGAAGCAGGTCAGGCGGTAGTCGGCCGGCCGTTCCACGCCCTGCTCGTATTCCTTGCGGTGGTTGATGTTCGGCAGCTCCCCGGGCGCGCCGTACTCGCACCAGCCGACCGCGACCTCACCGTCGAAGACCAGCGCCGCGTGCGCCCGCCCCTCCGCGACCAGCCGCTCTTTGAGCGTGCGGTTGTCCTCGGCACCGAAAGTCTTCTCGCCATGCAACGTGTGGAACCACGTGCACCAGCACCCGCCCCACACCCCGTTGTGACGCTCCGCAAGATCCGCGAACGCATCCCAGCTCTCCGGGCTCACCGGTCGGACCACCAGTTCGTCAGCCACTACCTCGATCTTGGCCATAACGTCAGACTAGGACGAGTTCCGGACGATCCCCATCCGGATAGCAAGAGTCTCGTCGTACTTTCATCGCAAGGCGCAGAACCAGCTGAGCTGAACGCACTGGCAACGCCACGGACGCACGGCGCTACTCCGGCCTGTGCCTGGAGGAGTCCTCCTGTGCGGGCTCCGAAGATCACCCTGTAGAGGTGAGGACACTCCGGTCGCGACACGCAAGGGTTGGCCAGAGGCGCTTCGCGCTCGGAGAAAGGACGCTGCAATGAGTTTCTGGGACGTTGTGTGGTTCATCATCATCAGCTTCGCCTTCGTCGCATACCTGATGATGCTGTTCTCGATCGTGGCGGACCTGTTCCGCGACCGTGAGACCTCGGGGCTGGTCAAGGCCATCTGGCTTGTCGCCCTTCTGTTCCTCCCGCTGCTCACCGCGTTGGTCTATGTCATCGTCCGCGGCAGAGGTATGGCAGAGCGGACGGTCACCGGCGCCGCAGATGCTCAGCGGCAGCAGGAGGACTACATCAAGCAGGTCGCGGGCTCGGCCACGCCGAGCGACCAGATCGCCCAGGCCAGTGCGCTGCTCGACAAGGGCACCATCTCGCAGTCCGAGTTCGAGACCCTCAAGGCGAAGGCGCTCGCGGTCTGACGTGTCGACCACAGCGGAGGAGGCCCCGCGGTGAGCGAGCCCGACGAGGTACGGCGGCTGCGCGAGCGGGTGGCTCAGCTCGAGACCGAACTGGCCGCCGCTCAGTCTCCGGCGCCGCCGGAGACTCGCCGGCCGGCGGACCGCACAGGTATCTGGCGCACCGTGACGGCCGCTCTCCTCATCACGCTGGCCTGCCTGCTCGCACCCTTGTCGGCGACGGCCGTCTGGGCGAGCCGGCAGGTCTCGGACACCGACCGGTACCTCGAGACTGTCGCACCGCTCGCCGACGATCCGGCGGTTCAAAGGACCATCGCTGATGCCGTCACCCGCGAGATCTTCGCCGCCGTCGACCTCAGGGCGATCACCGCCGAGACGTTGGACGCGATCTCCCAGCAGGGCCTGCCCCCACGGATCGCGACCAACCTCCAAGCGCTGAGCGGACCGCTCGTCAGCGGCATCCAGGGCTTCGTCCGGGGCCAGGTCGACAACCTCGTCGCGAGCCCGCAGTTCGCCGCCGTCTGGCGGCAGGCCAACCAGACCGCACACGCGTCACTGGTCAACCTGCTCGAAGGCGAGCAAGGCGGTGCGCTCAGCGCACAGAACGACACCGTCACGCTCAACCTGGCGCCGATCATTGCGCAGGTGAAAGAGCGGATGGTGGCCAGTGGCTTCAGCCTGGCCGACAGGATCCCCGTAGTAAACAAGTCGATCGTGCTGGTGCAGTCCGACGGGGTGACCAAGGCCCAAGGCCTCTACCGGCTCCTCAACACGCTCGGTGTCTGGCTGCCGCTCATCTCCCTGTTCCTGCTCGCGACCGGCGTATACGTCGCCCGCGACCGCCGCCGGGCGCTCCTGATGGGTGCGTTGGGATTCGCCGGCGCAATGCTGGCCCTGGGCGTCGCGCTGACCCTCGCCCGCGTGTTCTACCTGAACGCACTGCCGGCCGAGGTGCTGTCCAGGGACGCGGGCGGAGTCATCTTCGACACCATCGTGCGCTACCTGCGCTACAGTCTGCGCGCTGTCGGCGTACTGGCGCTCATCGTCGCCCTCGCGGCCTACTTCACCGGGCCGTCCACGTCCGCGGTGCGAACGCGCGCAGGGCTCACGAAGGCCATCGGATCCCTGCGTGGCAACGTCGAATCCGCCGGATTGAACACTGGCCAGGTTGGTGTGTGGACCTTTGCTCACAAGCGTCTGCTGCTGATCGCCAGTGTGGTCGGCGGCGCGCTCGTGCTGACCTTCTGGTCACGACCGACCGTCTCGGTCGTCGTGATCACGGCAGCAGTCGTTCTGCTCGCTGTCGCCCTGATCGAGTTCATCGGGCGCCCTCCCGTTCCGGCCGGTGCACCTGGCCCCAGCGCTCCGGCCTGACCACGACTGACGCGCCACAGGCCACCGCCTGCTGATCCAGACGGTGGCCTGATGGGGTGGTCGCTCTTGGCTACAGCTCGCTCTCGGCCTCCAGGCGGCCGCTCTCGATGGCGTCCAGGAAGGCCTGGTAATCCCGTTCGTTCTGATCGGCGTACGCCTCGGCGTACTCCGCCATCGCTTCGGGGAACGCGTCGTCGCTGTTGAGGTAGGTGGCCAGGGCGATCCGGTCGCCGGTTCGGGCGTGGGCCTTGGCGAGGGTCCAGCCGCACAGCTGTCCGTACATCGTCATGCCTCGGGGATCCATCTTCTCCACCACCGCCGAGCCCTTCATGTCGCGCAGCTGCCGCACATAGAAGTCCCGGAGCCGGCCGTCGATGCCGCCGACCCGCTGCCAGCCGAGGAAGACGTCGCTCGCCGCCTGCATCAGCCGTTGACCGACGACCACCCGCTCCCCCTCGTTCCTGGGCGCGGAACGCTGCCGTAACGCCGCGGGCACCTTCGCCTTGAGCACCGACGGCCCGGCCTCCTTGACCTGCAGGAAGAGCGGATCTCCGTCGTCCCGGCCGCGCAGGAGCACGATCCAGCACCGCGTCCCGACGCTCCCCACTCCGACCACCTTGCGGGCCAGGTCGACGAACTCGAACTCGTCCAGCAACGTCCGGCGTTCGATCGGCAGGCTCCGGCGGTAGCGGTTCAGCAGCGCCTTGATCTGGGTCTCGAGCTCCTCGCGACCGGCGTCGGGCAGCAGATCGGCGATCGGCACGACCAGCGGCGCGTCGGCTCTGATCCGGACGCCGTCGTCGGTGATCTCGGTGAGCTTGCCGAAGGCCTTCAGATTTCCACTGCCGCGCGCCTTGAGCGTGGTCTGATCCAGGTTCTTGCGATGTCTCGAGCTCAGCTTGTTGCGCAGCGTCTCCTCGACTTCGTCGATGTCCGCACGGGCGTACCAGACGTCGAGGGTGCGCATGGTCGCGAAGTCGGCGGTGGCATCGCGATAGCGTCGTACGGTCTCGAGGACGCAACTCCGCCGATGCTTCCGCGAGAAGCCGTTCCCCCGGCCGGCGACCGCGATGCTCACGGCGAGACGTTTGACGTCCCACTCCCAGGGGCCGGCGATGGACTCGTCGAAGTCGTTGAGGTCGAAGAGCAGTCGCCGTTCGGGCGAGCCGAAGAGTCCGAAGTTCGAGAGATGGGCGTCACCGCACAGCTGCACGCCGAGGCCGGACACGGGCGCCGCGGCCAGGTCGGTGGCCATCCCGAGAGCATTGCCCCGGAAGAAGGCGAACGGCGACACCATCATCCTGCCGTGCCGGACCGGCACGAGCTCCGGAACACGGGACCGGGCCTGCTCCTCCAGCAGCGATACGGGATCCGGACGGTTCAAGGGCATGACCAGTTCCGCCTGCGCGCGCGGCGGCAGAGTCGCCCGTGCCGCGAGCCCTCGGCGCCCTCGTTCGGCCGGCGCGAGATGACGGACCGCCGGTGCCGCTTGACCGTTGGCGTCTGCTGATCTCGGTGCCGGCACAAGCATCCGCCTTTGCACCAGCGTGTTCCGTGCACTCATACCGCACTTCCCCCTCCGGTCGTGGTCGAGTCGCGTGATCCGACTCTGATCCGTGAGACCTCCACCCAACACCGGAGGCGCCCCCGCCAACATCACCCCCGCCGGATGAACCGGCCGCCGTGGGTCCGGGCTTCACTGAGGCTGTGAGAGATACCGAGGTCGGCTACGCCCAGCTCCCGCCACGGACCCGCCGCCGGCTTGCCCTGACGTCGCTCCTGCGTTCCTTGCTGGTGTCCCTGGTCATCGTCGCCGGCTACTTCCTCCTGCCCATGAGCCTCGACGGTTCTTTGGCCGTAACCCTGGGCGGCGGGCTTGCCGTCGTGGCGCTCCTGCTGGGATGGCAGATCCGCGACATCACGCTATCGCCCTATCCCCGTATCCGGGCGATCGGCGCACTGGCGACATCGCTGCCCTTGTTCCTCGCGGTTTTCGCTACGACGTACTTCCTGATGGGCCGTGCCCAGCCGGCGAACTTCTCCGAGCCGTTGACTCGGCTCGATGCGGCGTACTACACCGTGACCGTCTTCGCGACCGTCGGCTTCGGCGACATCGTGGCTGTGTCGGGAGCAGCTCGCGCGGTCGCCACGGTGCAGATGCTCGGGGATCTCGTCATCGTCGGTCTGGTCGCCCGTACGCTCCTTGGTGCCGTCCAGCACAATCTCAGTCATCGGGAGGGATGAGTGCTGCGGTGGAGTCATGGCGGGTCTAGGCCGTCTGGTCGACGTCACCTGGAGACGGCGGATCCTTCAGGCGCGCCATCCGGAAGGAGTTCACCAGCCCGGCAAGACCGGCGAGGATCGGAATGCCCAGCGCTACCTGAAGGGCGATCGGTCTCGCGGTCGTGTTGATTCGGATGATCTCGTCCCGAATCTCCTGCGGCTGCTTGGCGAGCACCTTCTCGAGCTCGGTGTTGCTCATCACCTCCGCATCGCGTTCCAGCGCTTGGGCGACCTGCTGCTGCTCGGCCGGCCGGAGGACGGTGCTCGACTCCGCCAGGTTGGCGAAGGTGAAGGACAGTGTTGCGAGCATGATGGCACCGGCGAACGCCAAACCGAAGGACAGTCCGAACGAACCCGCCGCCGAGTTGACGCCGGCCGCCTCGCTGACACGTTGCTGAGAGATCGGCGCCAGCGTGTAGTTGTTCAGTTGGGATACGAGCAGACCCAGACCAAGTCCCGCGAGCACCAGAGGCCCGACGAGGGCCCAGCCGGAGCCCGCCCGGGGCACGATCGGGATCAGCACCACCAGACCCGTGCTCAAGAGCGCGAATCCCCACCTGATGATGCTGCTCGGGCGTCGCCCTCCCGCCTTCTTCTCCGCGAGGATCGCCATACCGAACATGCTGAGCGAGAGCGGCGCGAGGGACAGGCCCGCCTGCATCGCGTTGTACTCGAGAACCATCTGGAGATAGATCGGCAGCGCGATCATGGCGCCACCCAGCGCGATCTGCTGGAGCGTCTGCTCGGAGACGCCCAGCCTGAAGGCAGCGGAGCTGAAGAGGACCGGGTCGAGGAGCGTCGGCTTGCCCCGCCGCTTGCGTCCCACCAGCCAGTAGCCGAACGCCGCGAGAGCGATCGCGCCCGTGGCCAGGATCAGGCCGACGAATTCGCCGCCCTCCTGCCACACCAGGATGCCCAACACGATGCCGCCCATGCCCAGCACCGACAGAATGGCACCGACCACGTCCACCCGCCGGGATCCCGTGTACGGCACGTCGTGAACGAGACCTTGACCTGCGATCACGATCGCGATCACCACGACCTCGAGCAGGAACGCTATCCGCCATGACAGGTACGTGGTGATGAAACCTCCGAGCAGCGGTCCGACCGCGGCAGCCAGCGCAGCGGCGGCCCCTACCAGAGCGTAGGCCTTCGTCTGCGCCGCTCCTTCGAAGTTGTTCGTGGATCAGTGACTGCATGGCGGGCAGCAGCAGCGACGCGCCCATACCGCCCACCAAGGCCCAGAAGACGATGATCGCCGTCAGGCTCTGGGCCAGAGCCATCGCCGAGGCCCCGACCGCGTAGCCGACCAGGCCCAGCAGGTAGGCGCGCTTGCGCCCGATGAGGTCACCGACCTTGCTTCCAATCAGGATGAACGCCGCGGAGACCAGCGCCTCCAGCGCGATCGCGGAGGGGCCGCCGCTCACCGTCGTATCGAGATCTCGCACCACCGAGGCGATCGAGACGTTCATCAGCGAGGTGTCCACGACGAGCACGAACATCGCCATCGCCAGGAGGACGGCCAGCCGCGGATTGGCCTTCGTCCCGGCCGGAACCGCACTCGCTTCCTCGGTCATGACACCTGTTCCTGTCTGTCGGGCCACGGGTCAGGGAACGGGTCACCGCGCGGGTGAACTCAGACGGACAGACTCGCGGGGACCGCGACTTCTGACGGCATGACCTGCCGGATACCCAGAACCAGCAAACCCGCGGCCTGGAGCGTCGCGGCAAGCTCGGCGATTCCCTGGTCGTCGCGGACCCGTAGCCGAAAGACTCCAGACGTCTTGTGATCAGCCAGCGGGCCGGCGCAGAAGGCGAGAACGGCCGGCCTCAGCTCCCCCTGCACGACGACCTGGTACGACAAGCAACGCCCCTCACGTACTGTCATCGTCTCCCCTGCCCGGATCGATGTCGATCCACTCTGTCGCTGCCGAGGAAGGGTTCGGCGGACTTCGACGACCTCGATGCCCAGTGCCCGAAGTCTGGCCAGCAGACCGTAGAGCGCCGACTGGTCGGGGATGCTGTAGACGACGGTATTCACCTGATCGACGGCCAGTGTCACCGCGCCCATATCTCGAAGATCTTGTTCGGGTACGGCGCCCGCCACGCGGATCTCGTACGTCGCGTCGACCATCGAACCCACTCCGTTCCCAACGTGTGCGTCCGACGGTCGCAAAGGTCGAGGTGCCGCGGCTTCATCCCTGTGGGGTGAACTGATCGCCGGCACCGACCTCTGTTCCACTGCGTGCTCAATTGGATACCGCCGCGTCTCGAAACGTCCGGCAATCGGACGGGAAACGCTGGTTTTAAAGGGATATCCGTGATTTCTTCGAAGGGTGCGCCTCGCAACGCACCCCCTCCCCAAGCGTTCAGTGGATGCCGTACGTCGCTAGGAGGGGAAATGCCGGGCGATCAGCACTCAGGGGCGGACAACGGACGGAGCACCTCGCCGGACGCACCATTCGAGGGTCGCCTGAGATCCATGGCCAGAACCTCGGCGCTCCCGCCGGGAACAGTGCCGCGGCCACGTCTTGTCGACCGCGTGAGCCTCGGGATTCAGCGGCCGCTGACGCTGATCAGTGCGCCGGCGGGCTTCGGCAAGACAATGCTGCTGGAGTCCTGGGCGGCGCATTACCAGGGTCCGGCCGTCGTCAGACGAATCGCGTTGGATGCCAGCAGCGAACGACCCGCGGAGGTGCTGGAATCCGTCCGCGACGGCGTACACCGCCGCGATCACGGCGCACTGGTGCTCGTGGTGGACTGCGGCGACCTCACGATGTCGCCGGAGGTCGGGCAGAGCCTCCATCGCCTCATCCGAAGCAACGCCGAACGCGTCCGGGTGGTCCTGGTGACGCGGTCCGACCCGCCGCTCCCGCTGCACATCTACCGGCTGGCGGGCACCGTTGCCGAGATTCGGGCCGATGAGCTCGCCTTCACGACGGACGAGGCCGCAGGGCTGATGCGCCGGCACAAGGTCGAGCTGACTGCCTCGGAAGTCGCCGAACTCCAGGCCCGGACAGCCGGCTGGCCGGCCGGCCTGATGTTCGCGGCCATGAACCTGGCCGGGAAGATCGACTCGGAGCGGGTCATCCGCGAGTTCCGTGGAGACGCCGGCAATGTAGCGGCGTACCTGATGACCGAGGTACTCGACACGCAGCCCCCGGAGTTGCGCGAGTTCCTGCTCCGGACCTGCATCGTCGAGGAGGTCCGGCCGGGGCTGGCCGAGGCGCTGACCGGGCAGGCTTGTGACCTTCGGTCGTTGCAGTTCCTCTCCCACGGCAACTCGTTCATCCGGCCTGTTCTGGGGACAGCGGACTCCTACACCTACCAGCCGCTGTTCCGCGAGTTCCTTCGCGCCCAACTGTTGTTCGAAAGGCCCACCGTCGCCCCCGCCCTGCACCGCGCCGCCGCGGCCTGGTTCGCCCGGAACGGTCAGCCGATGGAGGCGATCCACCATGCCATCACGGCAGGTGACTGGTGGCACGCCGCCCGGTACCTGGTGGAGGATCTCGACCTCGCCGGTCTGCTCGTCGGGCGCCGGCGTCGGCAGCTGACAACCGTGTTCGCCGACCTGCCCGACGATCTCGACGGTTCCGAGGCCGCGGTCGTCAGAGCCGCCCGGGCACTGGCCGCGTTCGACGTCGGCCGCTGTACGTCGGAACTGGGCAAGGCCAGGGCGTGGCTGGACCATCAGGTGTCCGCTCGAAGCCAGGCGGTCGAGCTGGCCATCAGCGTGCTGCAGGCGGTCTGCGCGAGCCTCTGGGAGGATACGGAGGCAGGGCTGGGCGTCGTCCTGACCGCGGAGGCCGAACTGCGCGCGTCATCGCGAGATTCAGCCGACGCGCATCCGGAACCGAGGCTGCTGATCGCCGGCTGCAAAGGCCGAGTGCTGCTCCAGCGGGGCGACTTCCCGGCGGCCCTGGCAGCCTTCAGCGAAGGTATCGCCATCGCCGAAGAAGCCGGTGTCCACGAGGCCCTCGCCGACTTCCTCGGAATGGCCGCGCTCGTGGAAGCGGCCTGGGGACATCTGCGCCGGGCCGGGGAGGTGGTCGCGCACGCGACCGCACTGACGGAGTCGGGATCGCAGCCGCAGGTGCCTCAGTCCGCGATCGTGGCCGACGCCTGGGTGCATACCGACCAGGGCGATCTGCCCAGCGCCGAAAACCTGGTGCAGCGTGCGGCAGGGGCCGCACCCACCCACGACGCGCTGGTGGTCGCCGCCGCGCTCGCTCTGGTTCGGGCCAGGCTGTTGCGAGCCGGCGGCGACATCGATCTCGCCGGTGCGGAACTCCGGGCTGCGCGCAACACCTACGGCGGGCAGGGCGGCTGGCTCGGGCAGGCCCTGATCGTCGACGAGGCGAAGATGCTCGTGGCACAGCACCAGCCACAGGAGGCCATCGCGGTGATCGAGCAGTCGCAGGGGCGCGACCACCTCGGATCGCTCCTGGTACTGCAGCGCGCAACTGCCGCTGCGGGTGAGCGCGTGCCCGCTCAGCCGCTCCCGGCCACGGATCGCGCCGTCCCGCTCGAAACTCAGGTGGACGGCTGGCTGATCCAGGCCGCGGCGTCGATCCGCGCCGGCGACACCGGCCGCAGCGGGCTCTGTCTGGAGCGCGCGCTCAGACTGGCTGCTCCCGAGCAGCTCCGCCGTCCGTTCTCGGAGGCGCCGCCGTCGCTCCGAAAGCTGCTCGAGCCGACCGGTGATCTGGTGAGACATCATCCGTGGCTCCGCGCGCCGAGTCGACGGGGTCGTGATCGCGCCGCCAGCCGCTGGGGTGTGCCGCGCACCGAGTTGGTCCTCACCGCGTCGCTGACCGGCAAGGAGCATGAGGTACTGGAGTACCTCGCCGAACTGCTGACCACCGAAGAGATCGCCAGCACCATGTATGTCTCCGTCAACACGGTTCGGAGCCATGTCCGAAGCATTCTCCGCAAGCTGAGCGCATCGCGCCGCAACGAAGCCGTACGCCGGGCCTGGGAGCTGGGACTGCTCCCGTCACGCCCAGAGGCCTAGGTCACGTCCTCATCGTGGTTGTCCGGGTCGCCAGTCGTAGATGACCGACGTACGCAGGACGAGATCCTGCAGAGAACTGTGCTGACGGCCACCGGCACACAGCAGCAGTCCGAGCGGGAACAAGGCACAGAAGACGGCCCGCAGCAGCGCGACGTGTGGCCGCAGCCGGCTCCCGTGGCGGCTGACCACCCGGAGTCCCATGACGTGACAGCCGTAGGTCCGTCCGGTGGCCGACCACGCGACGCAGAGGTAGGCGACGAGTACCAGCAGGCCGGTCGTCACGCCCGGAAGCGGCGATGCCTCACTGAATCGGAAGCCCCGCGGATCGAGCAGGAACAACAGTCCGTTGACAGCCACATAGCCGGCCAGTACCGCTACCACCACCACGACCGCGTCGATGACGCCGGCGATCGACCGAGTGACGAGACCGGCTCGTCGTCCCTGGTACGGCTGCGCCTCCCGCGGGACGATCGACACCTGCTCGCCCGTTCTCACGGTTGCGCGGGCGTCATCTCGGGTTCCGTCCGGCCGCGCCGCAGCCTCAGCCGGGCCACCACCCGGCCGACGGCCTCATCGCCGGAGATGCCCTGCATGCGTACGCCGCGGACGGTGTCGGAGGCAACGGATCCGGTGGACTGCCGGATCATCTCGGCGAGATCGACCTCCGCGATGACCCCTTCGGCCATCCCGGCCACGTCGATCCGCGTCAGCACCTCCGCGGCCACCGCGGGAACCAACCTGTCGAGCACGGCCGCCAGCTGACGCTCCGCCTCCTCGCGTCCGCGGCCACCGCGCCGCGCAAGACCTGCCAGCCAGGTGCCTGCCTGGTACCGCTCCGCCAGTATCGGCGGCCGCAAGATCACGACGGCGACCGGGCTGAGAACTCTCCCGACCCGGCGTCCGACCGTCTGCGCGGCGGCCGCTGCCAGCACGGATACCCCGACTGCCGCGTCGAGCACGAGGATCGCTTCCCGGCTCGGCGGCGCGTCAGGCGGGTTCTCGGACTGCTCTGATGTACCCACGAGACCATGCTCCGTCCGACCGCTGGGCGCCACCTCATCCACGGTGGGGGAAAACGGCTGGCCGGGCACCATCATTTTCCGTGCCACGACCGCACGCGGCGCGCCAACCAGCCCTGGCTGCGATCGAACTCCGCGCCGACCACGGTCGCAATGACCAGGATGAGCGCAATACACAGCAGCCAGCCGACCAGGGCCAGGGTGACACCGAAGAGGCCGTACCGCTCGCTGTTGGTCTCCAGCATCCGGGGCATGTAGACGGTCGAGGCGACGCTGTAAGCAGCGCCGCAGACGCTCGCCAGCACACCGGAGGGCACCAGCCGTCGCCAGTGGACCCGGCCGTCGAGCAGCAGCCACGGAACGCAGATCCACAGCACCACACCGGTCAGGATCGACACCGTGACGCTGAGCAGCCAGTCCATCGGCATCGCCCGCAGTGCTGAGCGGGCCAGCGACAGCAAGGCGATCTGCAACAGCAGCGCAGCCAGCCCGACGAACGTCATCAGCGAGCCACGAACGCCCACACCGGGCCCGAGCCGCCAGGCGTCCTGGTAGAGCCGCTGCAGCCGGCGGGCGAGTGACACTCCCGAGAAGACCAGGATCACAACACCCAGGAAACCGATGCTCGATCCACCCACGGGCCGCGCGAACACCTCCCTGACCGCGTCGGCCGCGTTGCCGCTCAGCTCGAACCTCCGGATGAACCCCTGCGCGACGACGTCGCGGCGGTCTGCCGGAGCGAGCGTCGAGACCAGGAGCAGCAGCGGGATGAGCGCCGTCAGCGCCTGCGAGGCGATGACCATCGCCCGGTCGACGCCGCGCAGTGCCAGGAAGGAGCCGACGCACCGGCCCGGGAACGTCTGCTCCAGCCGCCGCGTGATCGCCCTCAGTTCCTGACGAGTCAGCGCTCGGCTCCGGTCCGATCAGCGGCGGCCGCGCGGTAGTCGGCGATGGGCCGGTAACGGTCGTAGAGGGTGGTGAGGATGCTGAACAGGAAGATGAAGAACAGCCCGTCCACCAGGTGCAACTGGCCGGGTCCCCGCGACAGCAGTACGTCGGCCAGCACCACCAGTACGACGTTCGTCGCGAAGACGACCCCGAACGAGACCGCGGCGGAGTTCCAGGAGTAGCCGCGCCCCGCCGCCCACAGCCCGATCGCGGCGTTGATCACCACGAAGACCGCGATCCCGAGGAACACCTGCAGGCTGCTCGCCTCGACGCCGGGCAGCACCTCCCCGAAGATGATGCTGATCAAGCCGATCAGGAAGGTCTTCTCGAGCGTTGTCGTGTCGAAGACCTTCCGGTGCGCGGCCTGGTACGCCGCGCGCTCGTGGGCCTCGTCGATCCCCTCGGGCAGCGGATCGGCGCGGAACCGCCAGGACCAGTCGGCCGGGCTCAGCCGTGGACGGACGAAGAAGTACAGGACCGCGAGGAGCGCCAGCAGGGCGACGATGAGCGCCGGCAGGAACCAGGCGACGTCCCGGATCGTGTCGGTCAGGTCCAGCTGGGCGATGTGGATCCAGTACTCCTGCGGCAGCTTGACGAAGATCCAGATCGCGCCGGCGACGAGCACCCAGAACCTGAACCCGTAGCGCAGCGGGTTCCGTCGGGTGCGAACCGTTTCGTAGGCGATGAAGAAGTACTCGAAGGTGTTCGGGAACAACAGCAGCAGGAATCGCGCGCCGCTGAGCTCGAACGCCACCACACCGATCTGCCGGAAGAAGAACAGGAACCGGTTGACCCGGACCGCCTGCGGGTTGGTCCAGTTCCGCAGGCCGGCCAGGTAGGCGATGGAGAGGTAGAAGACGTCCATCGCCTTGTCGTAGCTCTGGTAGAACGGCGGGTCGTACCCGAACGTCTGGAAGATCGTCTGGTCGACACCGTCCAGCAGGAGGCAGGCGATGATCGCCGGCAACGGGAACAGCGGGATCAGCAGCGGCAGCGCGAAGCGCGCGAAAACCACAGACCAGAACACGACCTCGACACTCATGTCAGAACTCCCCACTCCGGCGCATCCGCCGGGGGCGGCCGTCGGGGTCGTAGATCAGCCTGTACAGAGGTTCGGCCCAGAGCGCCTGGAACCGGGTCAGATGTTGGGTCTCGTGCGGACGGATGTGCCCGGCCGGCCGCGCGCCCTTCCTGCCCCCGGCGTACCAGGCTTCCAGGTCCGCGGCGGTTCGCTGCCACAGGTCGAAGCCCGTCGGCGGGTCGAGCCGCGCCAGACTCGCCCGCGGCCGGCCCAGGTGTTCCGACCACACTTCCAGCCGCAGGTCCCGCGCAAGCCGACGGGTGCCCTCGGCAACCAGCTCCCGACCCTCGAGGGTCGCGTCCAGGACGGCGCAGGTGAGCTCGCTGTCACAGGTCCACGAGCGGCGGTTGAAGTTGTCCGAGCCGCAGGTGAACCACACGTCGTCGACGATGCAGATCTTCGCGTGCACATAGATCGGTGACCCCGCGGCGTTCTCCAGGTTGTAGATCCCGACCCGCTCGGGCGCGGTTCGCCGCAGCATCCGCACGGCGCGCAACTGACCGAAGCGTGCCGGCGGGCCACTCACCGCACCATCGGCATCCGGGTACCGCGGCACGACGATGATCACGCGGAGCCTTGGCGACCGCTCGAGGGCATCGTGAATCCCTTGCGCGATCAGCTCCGACCACAGGTACTGGTCCTCCAGGTAGATCAGGTTCCGGGCCTTGCCGAACGCCTTGCCGTACGCGCGGGCAATGCTCCGCTCCCCCTGGGGCGCGAACGGATAGCCGGGATGCTTGCGGGCATACGTTCGCAGTACCTGTACGGCGTGCGGCCCGGCCGGCGGCGGATCCGGGAAGTCCTCCGGCAGCGGCTGCGGATGGCGCGGCATCCGGGCCAGGCGCTGCACGATCATCCGGTACGGCGTCCGCCGGTCGAGCGGATGGCCGTCGTCCCAGCGCTCACAGAACGTGCGGAGCAGATCGCCGACGACCGGGCCACGCAACTCCAGCGCCGCATCGTGCCAGGGCGTCCGGTCGCCGTACCGGCGATCCATCGGCGCCTGCTGTGGATCCCCCAGGTGCTCCCCGTCGTCACGGCGCTGGTGGGACAGATCGATGCCGCCGACGAACGCGACATCCAGCTCCCGCCGGCCCCTGTGCCGGATGACGAACAGCTTCTGGTGGTGCGAGGCCAGGTGCCGGACCCGTTGGTCGAGCAGCACCTCGGCGCCGGCCTCGTTGAGCTTCGTCCCGAGTCGCTGGTTCTCCCGCGCGTTGAACCGCAGGTGGTCCGAATGCGACCGCCAGAGCAGGCCTCTGACCTCGATCCCCGATCGGGCCAGATCGGCAAGCACAGTCCCGATCGTCGGGCCGTCGGGCCGCAGCTTCTCGTCGGCGTCGCCACGCCAGTCGGTGAAATAGACGCGGTCGCCGGGCCGCAGCGCGCACAGCTCTTCGTACAGGCGACGGAAGTAGGTGGCCCCGTGAATCAGCGGCCGGACCAGGTTGCCCGCCACCCAGGATCCGTCCACGTCTCCCATCCGGTCGATGTCCGTGCCGGGATTGCCGCGCTCGTCCGGGCGGAGGAACCATCGCCCGGCAGTGTGGTCGATCATCGTGACACCCCTCGGTCAAGTGTTGCCTCCTGGCCGCTCAGGTTGCTCATCCTCTATGGGTGAGTCTTCGTCGGACCGGCAGTGACAGACGTGCGGGATGGAGCCTGCGCAGTACGAGCCAGACCTTTCGCCGGACCGCGGACCCGACCGCCGACTTGCGTGCCCAGCGCGGACGGATCGAGCGGGATGTGCCTGCGCTGACCGGCTCCGGGTCCGCCTGGCCGACATCAACCGTGCGGGCCGCGCGGCCCTGCTCAGGCTGGATCCGATCGCCGACCGGGAGGACTACGCGGCACTGGACGCGCTGCTGGACGCCAGTGAGCACAACGGCCGGCAGGTCACCGGCCTCGACGACTTCCTCACCACCGACCGGCCCGGCGCGCGGCAACTCGGCCTGCGCGCGGCGAACCTCGGCGTCCTCGACTGGTCGATCTGGGCCCGCGGACAGGCGGGGTCGCTGCTCGAGGAACTGGAGGACGGCGACCTGGGCTACCTGGTGGTCGACCTCGGATCGCTGGACTCGCCCGAGGAACAGAGCGTCGTCGCGCAGTCCGTGCTGTCCACGCTGTGGAACCGGCGAGCCCGCCGGGAGCCGGTCCTGGTCGTGATCGACGAGGCCCACAACGTCTGCCCGGCCGAGCCCAAGGACGCGGTCACGGCTCTTGCTGCCGAGTACGCCGTCCGCATCGCCGCCGAGGGACGCAAGTTCGGGCTGTACCTGCTGCTGTCCACCCAGCGACCGCAGAAGGTCCAGGAGAACGTTCTGTCGCAGTGCGACAACCTGATGCTGATGCGGATGAACTCCAGCGCGGACCTCGAGTTCCTGCGGGCGGTGTTCTCGTTCGTGCCCGCCGGTCTGTTCGACCGGGCGCCGACCTTCTCGCAGGGCCACGCTCTGGTCGCCGGCAAGGTCATGCCACACGCCGGCTACGTACGCTTCGGCACGCGGACCGCCGAGGAAGGCGGCGCGGACATCCCGACGTCGTGGGCGGCCGCCCATCACTAGGGCGACCGCCTCCAAGCACGCGAGCAACAGCGACCCGACCCTCACCTGCGGAGCGCGCGCGGACGCGTCAGCGCCCAGATGACCCACACGTCGAGGGCGATCAGCAGCAGCGCCCAGAACGGCGCATAGGGAATGAAGAAGAAGTTGTCGATCGCACTCAGCACCACCAGGAAGACGGCGATCACGCCCGCCCAGGTCTGCCGGGCGAACAGACCGATGCCGGTCGCGACGAGCGCCAGCCCAAGGATCAGGTGGATCCATCCCCAGGCGGTGATGTCCAGATCGAAGGCGTAGCCCCTGACGAGCACGAAGTAGTCGTCGTTCAGGATCGCGGCAAAGCCGGCAATCACCTGGAACGCACCGATCATCAAAATCATCGTGGCGGCGAAGGCGACTCCGCTCATCGCCCAGCCCGAGTCGGCCTGCGACTCGACAGTGCTGTTGTCGGTCATCTCTGTCCACCCCTCCTGCTCGGTCCTCGACGGACGTCGAGTGCGCTCGACACTAGGACTGCACCAGCCAGTGGCGCGTCACCCTTGGCGGACGACGTATCGGCCTCAATGGGTCAAGGCGACCTTCAACAGGACGATCAGCAGGCCCAGGACGAGATTGACCACCCCCGCAGCGACGAGGCGGCTCCTGGTGGCGCCGGCACTGGCGGCGACGTACAGCGCCCATCCCAGCTGAGATCCGACCGCCACCGCAAGCGCCAGCCAGGCAGCGCCGGCATCCGGCAGCCCGAGGAGCGCACCGATTCCGGCGGCCGCCGCGGGAGGTATGGTGGCCTGCACGATCGGCCACTCCCGCCTGGCACATGCGCGGAACTCCTTCAGGGACAGGAGCGCTCGGGATGATTTCTCTCCGACCAGGTCGGCATACACGTGGGCCAGCCAGAACACCACGCCGGTCGCGAGCAGCAGTACGATCAACTGGCCAGGCTGCGGAGGCTGTTGCCCGGGACCGGTACCGGTCACCACCGACGCCGCCAGCAGAGACCCATAGATCGCCCCCGCGTAGTCGGACGGCTGCCGCTCCTGCCCCGCTCTGGCCGAGTCGACAGTCGGCCTGTCACTCATCCTGCCTCCGTCTCAGGGCCGCTCTCTGACGCTGGCAGCCTCTCGCGGCGGGGTACCCCGCCGCCTCACCCTGACCGGATGACTTGGTCAAGGGCCGGCGAAGGATCATCCGGGGTGGGTGATGCTGTCCAGGACGATCTGAGCGATCTTCGAATCCTGGGTCGGGAGAGGGAGGTTGCGACGATGTCCGCAGGCTCCACGGAGTCCCCCGACGGCCGGGTGCCCGCAGCAGGCTCGACGGCTGCCCCCTGGGCCCTTCCGCGCGGAGTCGTGGTCCTGCTCGGGACCGCGGGCGCGGTTCTGACAGCCGCCGGCCTGCGCAGCTTCGCGGACATCGTCGGGCCCGTCTTCCTCGCGCTCGTCCTGACGATCGCGGTGAGTCCACTGCGCCGGCTGCTGGTCAAGCGAGGAGTCAAGGGGTGGCTGGCCGCACTGATCGCACTTGTGGTCGTGAACGCCTTCCTGCTCGGAGTGGCAGCTGCTCTGGCCTTCTCCGTCGCCAAGCTGGCGACTCTGCTGCCGACGTACCAGGACAACTTCGCCGACATGGTCGACGATGCCCGTGGCTGGCTGGCAGACCGTGGCGTGGGCGGCGAGCAAATCCAGGCCGCCCTGGAGAAGATCGATCTCGGGGAGTTCTTCGATGTCCTGCAAGGCTGGCTGACCGGACTCCTCGGGATCGCCTCGAACCTGGGGTTCATCGTCATCATCCTGTTCTTCATGGGGATCGACGCCGCTGCCTTCCCGGACCGCCTACGGGAGGCGGCGCGGATCAGGCCGGCCGTCACCGGTGCCCTGACCGGCTTCGCGCGCGGTACGACGCGCTACCTGATCGTTTCCACCGTTTTCGGGGTGATCGTCGCCGTGCTCGACGTCGGGGTCCTCTACCTGCTCGACATCCCACTGCCCTGGCTGTGGGGCCTGCTCGCCTTCATCACCAACTACATCCCGAACGTCGGGTTCTTCATCGGAGTCGTCCCGCCCGCGCTGCTGGGCCTGCTCGACCAGGGCTGGTCGACCTTCCTGTGGGTGATCGTGGCCTACTGCGTCATCAACTTCATCATCCAGTCGATCATCCAGCCGAAGATCG
>Ga0193707_1000069_pt1 | contig 25571 bp, 30 predicted proteins | sample U3c2metaG_FD_143043 | JGI IMG/M metagenome (GOLD analysis project Ga0193707, IMG submission 143043) | Soil microbial communities from a riparian zone of the East river system, Colorado, United States - U3c2 | ecosystem: Environmental > Terrestrial > Soil > Riparian zone | place: USA: East River... | reverse complement strand
CCGGTCGTGTTATAGCTTAGGGGGCGATCCCGTTCGGCCACGATTGTCCGGCTGCCTTTCAATAAGAGCGTTACCGGAAAACGCTGGCAAAATTTCGTTGCCGTTTTGGCGCGCGTCTCTTTTTCACCCGGCCAGAGTCGTTTCATCTCGCCAGGATGCGGAGTGAGCAGTCGTTTGCCTTTGCAGTGTTTGAGCGTTGAAGTTTTTTCCGCCAAAATATTCAAGGCGTCAGCGTCAATCACCATTGGTTGCTTCGCTTTTTCGATCAGTTCGAGAATTTCGGCAGCGCGGGATTTTCCAAGACCGGGTCCGACTGCCCAGACGTCGGCCTTTTGCTTGAGCAAATCGCGGTAAGAGTGGAGTGGCTTGACCATTGATTCCATTGGCGCGGCGCCGGCAACAATTTCGTAGATCTCTTCGGGAACAAAAACCTCCACCAGCCCTGCGCCTGCACGTAACGCGCCCTGTGATGTCATCAGAGCTGCGCCGATGAAACCTTTGGAGCCAGCAACAACACCAATACGTCCACATTGGTTCTTGTATGTGCTAAATTTCCGCCTGGGCAGTAAGTCACGAAGAGCTGGCAAGGCTGAGACAACTTCTCTCGCTTTTTTTTCTGGAGAGCGCAGTTCATCCAATTGAACCACTTCCAGCCTGCCCACGAAGTTCAGCGCGTCGTCGGCGAGCAATCCTGGCTTTGCGAATCCGATCGTGACCGTAAAATCCGCGATGACACAGTCGCGATCGGTTTTGCCCGAATCGCCGTCGAGACCGGTCGGAAGATCGACGGCGAACACGTAAGCGCCCTTACTTGCCCTCAATTGATTGATGGAGCGACAGGCTGCACGGATCGGATCGCGCAGCGGCGGCTTCGCGCCCAGTCCGAGCAAGCCGTCGAGAATTATTAGTGGCGCCGCAGTGGCGATGTACGCCTCCGCCGCTATTGCTTCCTGCGCTGCGGACAACTCCTCAGCGGCTTCTGCGAAAAGTTCGACAAGGATGACGCCGAGATCAGTCCCGCCGCTGCGGGCTGGTGTCGCGCCCAAAATCTCAGGCGGCCTGCGGCGCAAACTTTCAAGTTTTTTGCGCATCAGTCCGCTGCAATCGGCTTCCTGAAAAGCAAGTCGCACCTCAATTTTCCATCCGAGGCGTCGTAAACATTCGGCCGCAACCAGGGCGTCACCGGCATTGTTACCTTTCCCTGCGAACACAATGCACTTGCCAGGCTTACGGAAAAATCCGGTGACCGCTTGCGCGACGCCGGCGCCGGCTTTGTCCATCAGCGCTTCAACTTCTACTCCGCGCGCGAAAGCAGCTTCTTCTGCCGCTCGCATCTGCGCCGAGGTCAGGATTGGAAGGTTCAATTATCACTCCTGATCTTTTGAGGCCGCTTTTTCCTCGGACTTGGCCGGTTTTGACGAGCTCTTCTTCCGTCGCGCGCTCTTTTTGTGCGAACGCTTGGATCGCTGGCCCTTGGATTTCGCCACTTTGGTTTGATCGATGTACGGTTGCAACGGAATGCTTTCAGCCGTCGCCACTCGCGTCGTCGTCAACGCACTTGTGACAGAATCGCGGCCGCGGACGCCAGTTGCAATTTCTTCTGCGAGTTTTTGGCGATAAGAAGCCGTTTGCGCGTACGCGGCTTCGGTTGGGTTGGTTAGAAAGCCGCATTCCACGAGCACTGCTGGCCCCCTGGTTTTTCGCAGTACGTAGTAACCCCGGCGTCGCACATTGCGATTCGAGGAAGGCGCCCCGCCCGCTACAAAGTAATGGATAGCCGAAGCCAGCGGGAGGCTCTCACGGCTGTAAAAATATGTCTCGATTCCACCGGCGCCGGTGCGTTTGGCTGAGTTGAAATGGATGGAAACGAACATGGAGTTGGAATAAGAATTGGCGATCGCAACGCGAGTTGCGAGTGGAACGAATACGTCGCTGTCGCGAGTCATCACCACGCGATACCCGGCTGCCGCCAGCGCCTTCTTCAACCGTTGCGCGACGTCAAGGGTCACCTCCTTTTCGGCGACCCTCTGGCCTGGAATTCCGCCTCGGTCATAGCCGCCATGACCCGCATCGATCACTATGGTAGTAGATGAGCCGCTGTCTTTAGAAGCTCGCCTCGCGTGAGCCGTGGAGAGAGTCGCCAGAAATGCGATCAGCAAACTGGAGGCAAACAGATGGAATCGGTAAGGATTTGTCGGCATCACTAATCGTCCTTCGGCAGCTCAGGCGGGCGAGCTGATAGCTTCGGTGCTGTACCACGGGAGCCTTGCGCGGCCGGCGATTCAATCGTGCCGCCGCGCACTGCCACTTCGCCATTGCCGGAGCGAACGAGCTTTGGCCGTGTCTTGGTTTCCATGAAGGAGGAGTGTGCCAGCAATTCACCATTCAAGCCGATGCGCGAATACGCCCAGGCGCGCGGGGCGGAGCAATGCAGAACATGCAATTGGTTTGCCTTATCGATCTCCTCCTGTGGTTCTTCAAACGCGATGGCGCGGCCTAACGAATAAGTCGCATACACAATTCCACTGTCCCTGTCCTGTACGCGCACGTACAAAGAAGTATGGTCCGGAAAGCGGTTGGTGAGAAGCGAGTAAGTGCGCGCGTTGCCAGGCGCGGCAACACCATCAGGGATGCCGACTGTTTGCTGCCAGACTGGCCGGGCGTCGGTTACTTCAAAAACTCGCGTTGGAGAATAAAAAAACTTTCCCAGGTCGGCAAAATAAACATTCGTCCGCACATGATAAGTGCCGAAATCGTGCACAGGATAAAGTGGAGTCAGATTGATCTGATGCGTGACTCTCTGCCCAGCTTCGACCTTCAAGGGCGCCTGATCGCTTTCGGCACTGATCGGCGCGATGGGCTGACCTTCGTTTCCGGTTACCTCAAACCCGAGCCACGATTGCCCGGCGGCATTGTGAAGGTCGATGTCGCGGCCGGCCAAATTAGTGATGCTGAGTGTCGCTACGACGGGTTCGTAAGCTATGTACTGCAATCGCTTGAATTTCAGGTCGACCTGAATTTGCGCTTCGACTTTCGCAGCGAAAAGAAGAAGGCATGCGATCGGCAGAATACGCCCGATCAGATTGCTAAATGACGAAATTCGAATGACGCAGTTGGTTAAAACGTTAATGGAGTCAAAAAAGTTACAACGTTTACGCATCGCGACTCTTTTCAGCCAATCCTCTGTAACCTTTTTAACCTGGTAACGCTTGTAACTTCCGGGCTCGTGGCGTTCATGGTGCCGAGCTCTTCTCGGCTGCAGGGAAAAGCTGCAAAAGCCGCGACGGTTCGGCCCGAACGGCCTGCAATTTATCATCGTAATAAATTCGGATCCTGTATCCGAGATATTTTCGCTTTCCGCTATCTGTGGTGGAACTCTTGGTTTTACCTTTTTGCCCGGGTCGGACTGTCGCCGCCGCCTCAGAAAGCGATGACTCCGGCGACCCGACTCCTGTTTTCGGGCGGAGATAGCTGACCGATAGCACCTCGGGATTCGCCTCGGCCCAATCGTGCTTTGGCGTCAGCCATTCGTAATTCACGTCCGCGTCGGTGAGCTTCACATCCTTGTCGCCAACGGTGTCGTAAAACTCCACCAAGATCTTTACTTTGGTGTGATCGACCGTTGCGCCGGCCTGTTTTTTTATACCGATCCGCAGTGCGAGATTGGTCTCGGCGTCAGGATCGGGTGTCTCAGCAGCTTTGACTTCCGTGATGCCCATCACAGAGCCCTCCGGATTACCGCCGACATCCCGGTGCGATGCGGCATCGAGCGATCCGCTCGCCATGCCAGTGTCTGTTGTGGCCGGGGTCGATACTCCAAGTTTCAAGCGCTGATCGGCCAACTCGTATGCCTGCCCGGCCGATGGGCCTATGTCGTGTACTTTACGCCACACTTCGTTCGACTTGTCATAAAGCTGCATGGAATCATACGTCTTGGCTATTTCCTCGAGCACCGTGACGTTACTCGGTTCACTCTCCAACGCCTCCTCAAAGCGGGCGAGCGCGTTTGTTGTATCGCCTCGGTCACGGAGCTGGACACCTTCTCGCAACAGCTGATCAACAAGAGACGGAGGAGGCGTTTGAGCAACCGCTTCGGGTGAAGGAGCCGTCTTCGTCGCCGGCGGCGCCGGTGCTGAAACGGGAGGAGCCGCGGGCCGTGCGACGGTCGTCGCAACTGCCTGTGCTGGCGTCCCCCCAGGCCGGACCCGGCCTACATAATAGGAGGTGACGGCGAAGATTTCCGCCAACGCCAGGATTGCAACCAAGCCGAGACCGACGTTAAAACTTGGATCGACCTGCGTAGCCCGTGAAAGAAGAGTCCGCATGCAGCAATAAACCCCATTTCTGTAAGCGCGCCCTCGCCAAGCTGTCAACTCGGGCTTCGCCAAGTTAACTCGTTAAAGCGTTGAAACGTTAAATGGTGAATAGTAAAACGCGTCCGGTGTAACCTGCCTGAGGCGTGTAGCGTCTTAACGAGTCACCAGCACGTTAGCGGGAAATATCGTCCTGGCTCAGCATCTTGAATCCTTCACCCATCAGAACCGAGGACGCGCATTCGGTATCGTCCACGTGCAGGGCGATCGCGGCAAAGCCACGCGGACGGATTAGCAGGGGATAAGCAAAATGGACGTTGACCTCCGCCATCACCAATGCGGCAAGCAGTTTCACCAATTGTGTCGCGACTTCTCGAATTTCCACTACCACGACTTCACAAACGCCGAATGGCACGTTTTTCTCCCGGAACAATTTCTCCACACGCGCGGGATCACTCGCGATGATCCGAGCAATCGCCGAATCGGTCGATTCGGATACGCTCAGCGCCACGGCGTGAGTGCTCTCGGTGTTGAGCAGTTTCACGACATCCAGCATTGCCCCCACCTTGTTCGGGAGAAAAACAGAGAATTGCTTCACCAGCGGCCCCTCCATTTTCGAAGTTGTTTCCGGTAAATTCGCAGTCATTTCGATAGCTGCACGCTGCTGGAACATCCCAAGGCGCGCCAGGCAAACTATCTCATTTTCGGTCTTTCGTTGGCAAACGAATATATTCCAACATCGACGCTTAATGAGGCTGTTCATTTCGCGCGACGTCAATATACTGCCGTGATGATTGCGGGAGCGCATTTACTTCTCTACAGCAAAGACCCGGAAGCCGATCGTACGTTCTTTAAAACCGTGCTGGAATTCCCGTCGATCGATCTCGGCGAAGGCTGGCTGATATTTGGGTTGCCGCCTGCCGAGCTGGCGGTTCATCCTGGTGATGGCGAGTTTGTGCAGATGCATGCAGAACATCCCATGCTGGGAGCCCTTCTTTATCTGATGTGTGATGATTTGGGCGATGTGATCAGGTTGCTGAAAAGCAAAAGTGTGGACTGCGCGACCCCAGTAGAAGCTGAGTGGGGAATCAGCACCAGCGTTCGACTGCCGAGCGGAGGCGAGATCGGTCTTTACCAGCCGACTCATCCCACGATGATTGAAGCGGGTTCAACTTGAAAAAAGGCGGGGCTTTAGCCCCAAACCTCGCAACGCTTTAGATTCGCCATCGATGGATGAAGAAAACGAGTTAATCGCACTGCGACGCAAAAAGCTCGACGCGCTTCGTGCGAAAGGCGTCGAGCCATTCGGCGGCGGCTTTGAGGTAACCGGATCGATTGCCGAGGCGCGCGAAAAGTTCAAGGAAGGCGAGACTCTTTGCGTAGCGGGCCGCATCACCGCGCATCGCGACATGGGCAAAAGTCATTTTCTCGATCTGCGCGACGCGACAGGGCGCATTCAAATCTATATTCACGCGAAAGAAATCGGCGCGGAGCCGACCGAACTTTTTCGGTTACTCGATATTGGCGATTTCATCGGCGTGGAGGGAACCTGTTTTGTCACCAAAAGCGGGGAGCCGACATTGAAGGCGCACACGTTCCAATTGCTGGCGAAAGCGTTGCGGCCGCTCCCTGAGAAATGGCATGGCTTGCAGGACATCGAAACCAGGTACCGGCAGCGTTATCTCGATCTTATCACGAACGAGCGTTCCCGCGCGGTGTTCGAAAAGCGCGTTACTATTATGCGCGAAACCAGGCGCTTCTTGGAGGAGCGCGGTTTTGTTGAAGTCGAGACGCCGATCTTGCAAACAATCCCCGGGGGGGCGGCGGCCGAACCATTCGTAACGCATCACAAGGCGCTCGGTCTCGATCTCTATCTGCGCATTGCCCTGGAGCTTTATCTCAAACGTTTGCTCGTGGGCGGCCTCAACAAGGTATTCGAAATTAACCGTAACTTCCGCAACGAAGGCATCTCCAGAAAGCACAATCCCGAATTCACAATGCTCGAAGCCTACTGGGCGTATGCCGATTGGGAGAAAATGGCGAATCTGGTTGAGGAACTGATTTGTTTGCTCGCCGAGAAAATCTGCGGCTCACTGACTATCGAGCATCAAGATGCAGATGGAAAAATTGTCCGCATAATCAATTTGAAACGGCCCTGGCGCCACGCGCGTTATCACGATGTCGTGCGGGAAGTTGCCGGGAAAGATTGGTTTGAGTTATCCCCGGCGCTACGGCGCGACCGGGCCACCAATGAATTCAAGTTGGAAATCTTGCCGCAACTTGCCGATTTCGAAGTGACTCAGCATGTATTTGAAAAACTAATCGAAGAAAAGACGATCGACCCACTTTTTGTTACGCATTGCCCAAAAGAGCTGGTGCCACTGGCCAAACAAAACACAGCGGATAACTCGCTCGTCGATGTTTTCGAACTGATCATTAACGGGGCCGAGATTGCACCGGGCTACAGCGAGTTAAACGATCCGCTCGTACAGCGTCAACGGCTGCTTGAACAGGCGGGCGAAGAGAAACAAAAGATCGACGAAGATTTTCTCCTCGCACTGGAACACGGCATGCCGCCTGCGGGCGGAATCGGCATCGGAATGGATCGGCTCACCATGCTGCTCACCGGCGCGGAGTCGATTCGTGACGTAATCCTTTTCCCTCTACTGCGACCGAAGAAGTAACGAAGGCGATCCGTTAAGGCGCTACATCGAATCTCGATTCACAAATTACGAGTTCACGAGCGCAAATCGAGAATCGTTACACTGATCCCTCGAATCGCGAATCATGCATCATTCGCGTTCGAGATCAAAAGTGACTTTTGCGTTGACCCGATAGTTTGTGACTTTGCCGTTGTCTACTTCTGCGGTGAATTCTTTGATGTAAACCGAGCGAACGTTCCGCAGTGTCTTTGCGGCTTCCTCCACCGCGCCTTGCGCGGCATCCTCCCAGCTCTTCGGCGATTGTGACAACAGTTCGATAACTTTAACGACTTTGGCCATGGTGATTATCTCCTTCCCTTATTTATCGCAAGCGGCACGCAGCGCGCGCGTTTGGGGGCGCAATGTGGTGGCTGGCAGCTTCCAGTCCATTTAGCAACAGCGCACAAAATGGACTCGCGTTCTTGCTGCTGCCTTCATTGTCTGGCGAACAAACGCTTATTGGATCTTCTCCCAGAACCCGCGGCGATTCTCAATGTTTGGGAAAACAAGTTGGCCCTTGTAAAAGGTGAACGGGCTGGATCGATCGTTGCCACCGAACGATAAGATCAGAGTTTTGCCTTCAATGTTCCAATGGCCTGTCACCGGATCCCTCCGCTCGTAGGCCGTGGCGGTCCAGTTCTCAACAGTACCATCCACGTGAAGGACGAGATGCTCGTCTATCGGGCCGGTATAGCTGATCGTGGTTTTCCGCCAATGTCCAATCAAGGCGTTCGAATTTTCCGAAGACGTGGCACTTGATTCTTGAAATGTGGTGATACCTGAGTTGGCAGTTTCCGTAGAAAGCGCGGCTAGAACAAGAGCGCAAGATTGCGCAAGCCAGGTGATTTTGGGAAAAACGTGTTGTGTTCTCATGGGGACCTCCGGACCGAGTCTGACAAGGTGACCGACTAATGACAACTCTATTCTGCGTTTGTTGCAGGACCTTGAACTCAAACCGATGTTGATCGCGTAACATGACACTTTCGACAATCAAAGAGCGAGGACGGTTTCCTTCACCGGCGCCCGCGCCGCAGGCGCTCGCATGGGACGGTAAGAGACTGTGGATGGGTTCGCGCGATCTGCGTCGGATTTACGCGATCGATCCTAAAGAGTGGGAAGTGCTCGAAGAGAAAGAACCGCCTGGCATCCCATGGGCGGCTGTCGCGACGAATGGGACGCTTTGTTTCACGATCGGGGAAGGTACAAATGACGATCGCTACATTCACCGATTCGCTCCCGAGGTTGGCTTTTCGGAGCAGGACAAAATCGCTTGCCCGGAATTTACCGGATCATACCTCAGCTACGACGGCGAGAATATCTATCTAAGTCAATGGTACAAGCATCGCATCCTTAAACTAGACGCCAGCGGCAATATCATCCGCGCTATCCACATCGGTGCAGAGGTCTCAGGCCACGCCTTTATCGATGGAATAATCTACGTGTTGCGCGGGACCGAACAGAACGGTGAGAGCTGGACCATGGCACGGCTCGATCCGCGAGAGGAACAGCCGGAGATTAAAGACATCGCGGTCGTGCCATTCGCGTGCCGCTCGCTTACTTTCGATGGCGCGAACTTTTGGTCGAATCATCGCGCCGCGAATGAAATCGTATCATTCGCGCTGCCATTGTAGCCGCTGCTGTTGGCTGCGGTTTTTAATTCCTGCATCCCCGCCGCGGCTATTTTGCGCGCGAAATTAAGTAAATGACGTGAACGCGCTGAGTGACCTTAACTGGGGCGAAGCGATATTGTGGCGTGACTATCACTCGTTCGACTTGCGGCGTTTTGATAGCGCCGAACCTAGAAAATTCGCCGACAGAGATGCCTGTCTCGATTTCTGGAAATGACACGGGCGGAACCGCAAACACTGATTCGATCTTCATATTCAGTGAGTGTCTTCTCGGCTTGTTCGCGCGCATTGGCGAGCGCCTTTTCCCAAATGTCACTCTCAATTTCCTTCTGCTTAGCGAGACCACCTTCAATTCCGGAAAATTCTACGCCTCCTATATTGATCAAATCGTCAACAAGCTTGGGAAATGCTGTCAGGTCGCGCAGCTTGATTTGGAACGACCGGGTGACCTTGAAACCGATAAGCTTGCCACGTTTATCGGATTACTCGTCGCCTTTGTCGAACTCTGGTTCTGATCGAATGTCTTCGGCGATAACGTCGTCGTCCGCGATTTTGCGCTCCTTGGCGAGCGCAAAGATCTTGTTGGCCTTTGCTTGAACATCTTCATTCGCTTTTGGTTGCTGCGGCGCTCGGCCGACTCGGTCGAATCGTAGCATCATCATATCCGCAGGCTTCTGGATTTCAGCTTTGCCTTCGACGTAGACGTAAGGTTTGTCAGGCAAACCGCCTTGGGCGAAAACGGAAATCGGAGCGAATAACAGGGAAAGTAAAAGAAAACGCTTCACGAGCGAATGCTGAACTAATCGATTTTGATCAGCAATAAATAAGCAGAAATGTTTGTTGGCCATTACGGCGTTGCTTTTGCAGCCAGGAGTGAGAGAAACAAAATCTCGCTCTGGGTTTTGTTTGTTGCGGTTCAGTTTCTCGATTACATCTGGGCGACGCTCGTGCTGCTTGGGATTAAGAAGCTGCGGGTGATCAAAGGATTTACGGCTGGCAGCATGCTAGACTCGTATTTCCATCCGTATTCGCATAGTCTGATTACAGCGATTCTTTGGAGCAGCGTAGCCGCCATCGCTTACAAGCCACTTTGCAGTAAGGCTGGGGCTCGTCTACACCAAGTCCGCCGCTTTGATTGTTGGTGTCGCTGTTTTCTCTCGCTGGATTCTCGACCTAATCGCGCATCCGCGTGACCTCGCGATCTACGACAACACGTGGAAAGTGGGTTTTGGCTTGTGGAATTATCGGGATAAGGAGTTTGGTTTGGAAATCGGGCTGCTTGGTGCAGGGATCCTGCTTTACCTGACCCGAAATGCGATGCCGGCAATTCGTAAAGGAGCGGTGATCGATTTCGGAGTCGCCCTCATTGTCATCCAGATAGGTGATACGTACGTGCCTCGCAATCCATTGACGGACAAGGAAACCGTCATGGGCGTTTGGATTTTCAATACCCTTTTTGTGATTGTCGCGTTCTTGATAGAGAAAATCGGGAGTCGGCAACATAATAATCCGCCGTGATTGTGATTGTTTTCGGAGTCTCTGGAGCGGGGAAAACTACGATTGGCAAACTGCTCGCCGAACAACTTGGCTGGCAGTTTTATGGAGCAGATGATTTTCATCCACGTGCCAACATCGAGAAAATGCATAGCGGTCGTCCGCTAACCGACGAGGACAGATGGCCGTGGCTGGAACGTTTGCGCGAGCAGATTACGCGTTCTCTTGCTGCAACAGAGGACGCGGTGCTCGCCTGCTCTGCGTTGAAACGCGCGTATCGGGATCGTTTACGCGTCAGCGACGAAGTGAAGTTTGTGTTTCTGCGCGGAAATTACGCGCTTATTGAAAAACAACTTCGTCAGCGACGCGGTCACTTCATGAATCCTGCGTTGTTGAAGAGCCAATTCGCCGATTTGGAAGAGCCGGGATTGGACGAGGACGTGCTAACAATCGCATTGGGACGGACTCCGGAAGAGCTCGTTGACGAAATCAAAACGAGGCTTTGTCTCTCGCGCAGGGATTCGAGGTAGTTTCGTCCTGTTACTTGCAGGCCGGGGGCGGCCTGGCTCCATCGGCATCGCATCGATGCTGGAGATGGCCTGCCCTCAGGCCGTTCGCTCGGTTTATGATACTGTCCCTTGATAAAGATTGTCGCTCTCGACGTTGAAGAGCCGGTTCCAACGTGCGCGATAATTCTCAAAGGCGATCTGCGCTCCGAGTTGCATGAGTTGTTCTTCGGAAAATTGAGTGCGCAAATGCCCATACAACTCGTCGGAAACATTTGACGGCGTGTCCGTGAGAGCGTCAGCCAGTTCAATGACGAGCCGTTCCGCATCATTGAAAGGCGTCAGATCATCCCCAAGAACGGCGCGCAATTTCTCATCATTCAGCCCTGCTTTTCTGCCCACGGCAGAATTGATGTCTACTCAAAAAGGACAACCGATGCGCACTGCGGCGCGGGTTTTTCCAAGTTGAATGTAGCGCAACGAGACAAGTCGTTTCCGACCAAGACCGGCTTCCATCGCGATCGCGCCCCACACGAGACCGGGCAAGCGCATCTGGATCTTCGTCGGCGTAAAGTCTTTTCCGAACATTTTGCGCATCATTCCGTAGAACCAGCGTAGGTGCCACGGTGCTTCTTTCTTCTCCAACCCCGAAATTCGAGCCATGACTAATCCATATCGTTCTCCACAACATGTTCGGTCTTAACATCCGAGTTTAGTTGAGACGCCGGTGTCAGGTCTTCGAGTAATTCGCTAGGCATGCGTTGGTTTTCGGAGCGACGTGAGTTTGTTAACGAGTGTGTTAGTCGCCTTTTCCAAAAGCATTCCCCATGCGCTGAGAGCTGCCAACGTTGGAATGCAAATCAGCAGGAACATCCAGATTGGCAACTCGCGAATGCGAAGCCCAAGCCAGATGACGTAGGGTTGGTGGATGAGATACAAGCCGTACGAATAGAGTCCCACGAGTCCGAAAAGGTTAGCTGGGCCTTTGAATAACAAAATGATTCCAGCAATGCCCACGATTTCGAGCATGCAACATGTGCCCGTAGCGAAATCGACGAAGATGTACTCATAAAGACCGCCGTAGAGCTGCAGCGCTGCAGGGTAGAGGATTAGTCCAAGAACTAGTCCGCCGCCGCGAAGTAAAAACCGTTCCGCGCGTGCAGTTGATCGCATGTGCCACATCGCGAGCGACATTCCGAGCGCGAACTCGGGCAACCGACAGATCGCGAAACCACCCAACACCCACAAGCCACTTTGATGCCAGACTATAAGCAGCATATAGCGCGCAAAAAATCCAGCAACACATGCGACTAATAGAAACCACCACGGCCCCAAACGGCGCGCCGCCAGAAAGAGCAGAGGAAAAATCAAATAAAACTGGATCAGCATGGAGAAGTACCACCAAGCCGCGTTGAGGTACATGAAATTCATCTGAATATCGATAAAGCGCAGACCGAGCAGGCTCAGGATGATGCGATCGTCTACTGGTTCCAGCCGCGCGACGAATGGCGAGAGGAGATAAACTAAATGCGCGACCCAGTACATCGGGTAAAGCCGCAAGAACCGCGCGCGATACCACGTGCTCCATCCCTCAGCCGCGGGACCGGACTCGGAACGGCGCATGGTGGATTGCATCAGCGTCCACCCGCTCAGGATAATGAAGACACCGACAGCGTGGAACCCGAGTCCTGAAACTTTGAACCAAGCCAATCTTAGAATCGTCAGCGCGCCTGCTGAGAAATTACTCCAGTCGGTTGGTGGAAGAACGCCATGTTGGAAATAAGTCGTGAAAAAATGAAAGTAAGCGACGAACAAAATCGCCAGGCCCTTAGAGATATCAATCCAAAGGAGGCGTTTCACTGCATCGGCTTAACAGGGTGAGAGTAGATCGGTCAAGGCTGCGCTGATTTGGTCCGGCGCCTGACACAGACGCCCTACAAATTGAAAGCGCTGCGCAATTGACTGGCGTAACACGGCTGGCTAAATCGACATCGTGCTCACCGATTCCGAACTTGAACGCGATCGTTTGTGTGTCGTTATCGCAACGATAGTCATCAACGTTGCTGGAGTTTCGCTACTGGCGTTCGCGCCGTGGTCGGATTGGCGCACGGGCGCAGCGCTCAACATTATTGATAATTGTCTTCTTATCGGCTTTGCACTCGTTAGGCGGGACGCATTGCTCGGCCGGCTTCTCCTTTTCGGACTCGTGGTCGGTTTCACGGAGCTTTCGGCCGATGCGTGGCTGGTCGATTACACCGGCACGCTCGATTACTCGATTGGCGGCGGTCCAATGATCTGGCGATCACCGCTCTGGATGCCGCTGGCCTGGGAAGTTCTAGCAGTGCAATTCGGATATATCGGACTGCGATTGTGGGAACGGTCCGGCAAGGTCGGCTTGGTTATGATCGGACTGCTTGGCGCAATCAATATTCCGTTCTACGAGGAGATGGCGCGAAGAATTCATTGGTGGCAGTACAGTGGTTGCCGCATGATTTCGTTTACGCCGTGGTACATCATTCTCGGCGAGTTCGGGATTGCGCTCGGGTTCGCGTTGCTTGCGCGAACCGTGCGACGCGGCTCGTGGCGCCAGGCTGTCGTTGCTGGAATCGGCGGCGGATTTTCGATCTTTGTTTGCTACGCGCTTGCGTTTTGGATTACGGATCGACTGGTTAAGTAGGGACGAGGACAAATCCGCATAGGTCGGGAGCCATTCTGATGTTCAAGGACGAACTAATCAGAGCAGCTATCAAACCGTCGGGGAATGATCGTTGGAAGAAGCGATCTCCATCAGTTTTAATGACCCTAAATGAGAATCTACTGCGCATTTGTGATGTTTGTCTGTGCCAGCGTGGTTGGGGCGGAACCGGTTGTTTCGCCATCACCATCGCCAACGGTATCCGCAACGCCTGCTACGACGATCACGCAGTCGGTTGCTGAGCTCTCCGCACAACGAGCCGCCACTGAGCGGTCGAAGATTTACCGGACCGGCGCGGCTTACGGTCGCTGGCTTGACGAAATCGCAAAAGATTCCGGCAACGCTTTTCTTCAACGAGGCGTCTTCGATCGAGTTACCTGGATGCGTTTGCTCAGTTGTGCGGTCGCGCTCGCGCTGTTGTCACTGCTTTCCGGTTGGTTTGTTTGGATCGTCAGGCGGCGCGCCGGCGAGATTGAATCAACGCGATATCAGTCCTGGTTGGCATTGAGCGCAGCCGCGATTCGCAAACCCGTCGCGCTTTTCCTCTGGATGTGCGGGGGCGCATTCGCGCTGCTGCCGATAGTTGCGGGCATCGACTCCCGGCCCACGCGCATCTTTTGGGGGCGCGCGCTCACAGCGATTCTCTACGCCGGATGGATTATCGCACTGCTGTGGCTGGTCTTTCGCGCCATTCGCGCCGTCGAAAAACGGATGCGTCTGTGGGCGGAGCGAACGCGCAGCTTACCGGGCAAAATCGTTGTTCCAATCGTTGGACACACATTGCGGCTTTCGGTACCGCTGCTCGGCATCATTCTATTGTTACCGCTGCTTAAGCTTCCCGAAAACTGGACATGGGTGACACAGAAAGGTGTCGGTATTCTGTTCATCGTCACGCTTTCATTTCTGATCGTTCACGGCATCAACGCGATGCAGGCTGCGCTGGTGAGTAGGCAGCGATTGGACCTGCCGGATAATCTTTCAGCGCGCCGGATCTACACTCAGGTATCGGTGATTCGCAAAATTATCATTACTGCCGTCGTAATCATCGCGACCGGCTCCGTGCTGATGCTTTTCGATCCGGTGAGGCAGTTCGGCACGAGCATTCTGGCTTCGGCTGGAATTGCAGGCATCGTGATTGGGTTCGCCGCGCAACGGACTCTCGGCAACGTGCTCGCTGGCATCCAGATTGCGCTAACGCAGCCGCTACTCATCGATGATATCGTGGTCGTCGAGGGTGAGTTCGGCCAGATCGAGGAAATCACGCTCACCTACGTAACGGTAAGAACGTGGGACCTGCGCCGGATGATTTTACCGATCACCTACTTTGTCGAAAAACCGTTTCAGAACTGGAGCCGCGTTTCTACGGAACTGCTCGGAACGATTGTTCTTTACCTTGATTACCAGGCGCCCATTGGCGAATTGCGCAAGGAATTGAAGCGCCTTGTTGAGAACAATCCAAAGTGGGACAGGAAGGTGTGCGGATTACAGGTGACCGATACGAAACTAAGCACAATCGAAGTGCGCGCGCTCGTCAGTAGCACCGATCCTGGTAAAGTTTTCGACCTTCGTTGCGAGGTGCGCGAAGGGCTCATTGAATTTCTTTGTCGCAATCATCCGGAAAGTCTCCCGCGACAGCGCAGCGTCAACGAACCTCCGGATGAAGAGGTTCAACACCGGCGAAAACTAAAATCTGCCTCGCCGGCGCAGGGAAAGGAGCATGAGCGCGGTCCCAAAGCCCCCGGAATCCACGCCGATCAGAAAGGCGACGGCGCGGGCAATTAACCCACTAGCCGGCCGCCTTAGGCGGATCGCTCGCTGCTGCGTGATTGGGCAGGGCTTATTTTCAGCGCTAGAAGCGCTGCGATAACCGCAAATCCGCCGAGCAGGACGAATGCAGCAGTGTGGGTGCCAGTTCCCGCCTTCAGGACGCCGATAAGCGTTGGCCCCGCGAAGCTGCCGACGTTTGCAATCATCGTCACGAGGGCTATCCCAGCGGCCGCCGCTGGCCCGGTAAAGAACTGAGTCGGTGTCGACCAAAAAGGACCATAACTGGCGCAGTGTCCCAATGGAACAAGTGCCAGTGCAATAACGGCCAACACAGGCTGATGCAGCAGAGCGCATCCCATAAGGCCTACACCCATCACGAACAGTGGGACAGCTATATGTATAGCTCGCTCGCCCGTGCGATCGGAATGGTAGCTGTTTAAGAGCATACCCAGGATTGTTACCGCGCTAATCGCACTCAGAACCAACCCTACCTTGAAGTTACTAAGTCCGGTAAGCGACTTGATAATGAGCGGCGCCCAAAAGGAATAACCATAAAATCCAGCCGCGACCAAGAGGAAGATGATCCCTAGCTTCCAGACGGTAACATCAGTCAGTGCTACATAAATGTTCGGCTTTAGCACGCAAGCTGTTCGCTCGGCAGCAAGTCTTTCTACCAGCCAGTCGCGTTCTGCTGGAGTCAGCCAATGCGTCGTTTCGGGACGATCCTTCAGATAGAAAAGGACGCTGATGCCCAGGATCACCGCGGGCAATCCTTCAAGCAGGAACAACCATTGCCAGCCCGTCAACCCATGAAGACCATCTAATTCCAGCAAGGCTCCCGATAACGGACCTCCTATTAACCCGGTCACGGGGACCGCAGTCATGAAAGCCGCGATCGCTCGCGCACGATGTGCTGCAGGATACCACAGGCTTAAATAGTAAATTACTCCGGGAAAAAATCCGGCTTCAGCTACTCCAAGAAGGAATCGTAGCAGGTAGAAGGTCGCAGGAGTCCGCACAAACATCAGGCCGATTGAGATCAGGCCCCACGTTACCATGATTCGCGAGATCCAAAGCCGGGCTCCAACTCGTTCCAGGATGATATTACTTGGAATCTCAAAGAGACAATAACCAAGAAAGAAAATACCCGAGCCAAAACCAAACACCGTCGAGCTAAACCCGAGATCAGTGTTCATTTGCAATCCGGCAAAACCGACATTCACCCGATCCAGCCAGGCGATAACGTAAAGCACAAAAAGAAATGGGATCAACCGCCACGTCACTTTCCGCAGCGTGACCGCGGCCAATTCATTGGGGGGCGGCGCTGTTCTGAAAACAGTCGAGGCTGGATCAGAAGGTTCGATGGAGTTGTTCACATTTCGAACAGCTTAAGCCGACCTCGTCGCAACGAAACCGGACGAACTTTGCCTTGCCAAATGGCTGCGTTTTTGATTACAGATCGCCTCCACTAATCAGAGCTAAAATTATGTCCATAAGAGTTACTTCACTCCTCATTGCAATGATCGCCAGCGTGACGGCTATTAACGCAAGCGTACCGATCATAGTCGGGTACGGCAAAGGCCGACGGGCGGTCATGAACCTATTTACGAATGCAGAAGATCGGCTGAAACATGGCGATACCGCGGGTGCAAAGCGCGATTTGGACGCGGCGCTTCACGCTGATCCCACATTTTGGCCGGCGCTCTACATCCGCGCGCAGATTTTTGCAGGGCAAGGCAAATACGATCTTGCTATTCAGGATTGCAATGAAGCGCTCCGGCAATATCGGGGCTTTGTCGAAGCCGCCCTGCTGCGAGCCAGGATCAACGCGGGTCTTGGAAAATACGCGGAAGCATTGAAGGAGTTTAATTATATCGTTTCGATCCATCCTCGGAGCGTTACTCTTGCCAGGGCGCTGAGCGACCGTGCGTGGTTTCAGGCGACTTGCCCAAACGCGTCGTTTCGTAACGGCCGACAGGCGGTCAAAGATGCCAAGGCAGCTTGCAGTATCATGGCGTGGAAGGACGAGAACATGATCGATACGCTGGCCGCAGCTTATGCCGAGACAGGCGATTTTGATTCTGCTGCGCGGTATGCAGCGCAAGCATTGGCAATAAAGGGAATTGAGCCGGCCGATTCGAAACGCATTCAACGGCATCTGGCATTATTCCAGCAGCATCAGCCCATTCGATTATAAAGAGGGAATCCCGTTTCGAGGCTCCCCGTGGTTTGTTGGCGCGGTACTGTTTTGTCGAATCGCCGCCCCTTGGAAACTCGCAGCGAAAGCGACGACCCGGAGTGTGATATGAGCGGGGGTCGCTATTTGCCAATGAGAATCAAAATGCCGGCTGCTAGTGCCAAGATCCCCATTATGATCGTTGGGATGGTAATGTGGAACAGTAGAGTGATCCCGGCGAGAATCAGATATATAGCGAGCAGGAGCATTCCGAGGTTTTTGGTGATGTTCATGGCTTCCTTCTGAGACAAAGCACACGGTTTTGCACGCTTAAAATTACGCGCTGCAAAATCTTTACGGATTGCTGCTTACGACCTTCGCAGCCGGCTTGTTAATTCTAATCTCGGCGCTCACTTGCTGAAGTTGCGCTGCTTGCTCTTTCACTATTGCCGCGAGACTCCCAACCATCGCTTCCAATTTCTCTACTTTGTGGTGCTCCTTGAGAAATTCATTGAGCAGCATTGCGTTCACGGCATCGTAGCGCACGGTGTAAATTTCTCCGTTCTCGTCACGCACGACGAGATCGGGATTCACCTTCGCTACTTCCTCGGCAATTAAACCGAACTGCGGTGTATCTGTCTTGTCGCTCTTATAGTGGAATGTCATTGGCTGAAGCCCTAGGATCGATTCGCTGGCGTTGTTCATTGGTTTGATCTCCTTCTTGAACCGGCGCGAAGAGTTCATCGTCCCCAGTTGGCCTGCAGAGTCAATCAACACTGGTATGGCGTCGCCAATTTGCGTTGTCACCCCGTGAATGTTGCCGATAAAGCAGCTGTTGTTCACGTCCGCTCCATCAGTGCCAATACAGATTACGTTCGTGGCCGTGGTAACACCCGATCCGGCTGAAACGCCCAGTGCCGTGTTAGAGTCGCCAGTGATGTTGAACAAGAGCGCGCCACTACCGATGGCTGTGTTGCCGCCGCCAATAGTGTCGCTCTGGAGTGCATTAGTGCCAATAGCTGTGTTGCCGCCACCGGTGGTTGTGCTTTGGCTTGCCTGAAAACCCATGGCCGTATTGCCGAAACCGGTCGTATTGCTAATCAGCGCATTAACGCCGCTAGCCGTATCGTTGGCGCCGGTGGTGTTGTTTTGGAGTGCTTGAAAACCGGTGGCCGTATTGTTCTGTCCTGTGGTGTTGTTAAGGAGCGTATTAGCGCCGTCGGCTGTGTTGGAGCTTCCTGTGGTGTTATCACCGAGTGCGCCAAACCCAATGGCGGTATTGGAGCCGCCGGTAGTGTTGTCAAAAAGGGCGAACACTCCCGCGGCTGTGTTGTTCTCACCGGTAGTATTACTAAAAAGGGCCCCTGCTCCGGTGGCCGTATTGTTGTCGGCAGTATTCGTAAGGAGCGTTCCGGCGCCGATGGCCGTGTTGAAGGTGCCTTCGGCGTTGCTGCTGAGTGAAAAGAAGCCGACGGCTGTATTGTATGTGCCGGTTGTTAGACCGGATAGGGCGTTTTGCCCTTCTGCTGTGTTGCCTCCAGGATAACCTCCGTCCGGTGGCGGATTGAGCGCTTGCGCATTTGGCAAAACGCTGAGGCAGATGAAAGCAAGTGTGGCGATAGATAATTGAGTCCCGGTTTTCATAGATCTGTAGTCTCAGAAAGCTGCGGGCAGCGTGTCGAGATCAAAATCTTGCATCTGAAAAGTCTGCGATGGCAACACACTGTCGCCAATACACCGGACGCGTGCGCCACCTACTCTCGATCAAGCCGCGTGAAGTGAGCCCACTGTCGATGGGACAAGAATCGCGTCACTCATTCCATGCAGGAACTTTTTATCTGCTGGCGCGACCGTGGCGAGAGCGCCACGTAATTTTACGCGGTCGCCCTCGACGAAATAGTAAGGGCAGAGGCGTACACGGCCTTTCATTTTCTTTAACTCGCCAGAATCAGGATCCCAATACTGATGCTCGACTAGTCGCCCCTTGTGAAAGCGTTGCATAATCGTCGGCGACGATTCGAACGTCTCAAGAGCGTGGTTGATTCGCTTTTCCCACTCGGCATGCGGCAGATCGGCACCCAGCGCGATGCCACGGCTGCCCCAGCCAAGCGGTGAAAAGCCGCTTATTTTCAAAAGAAGATCGCGATCTTTCTGGCTGAACTTGGCGGCTTCGCGCCAGTCATGTATCTCCAAGCGCGGAATGACCGCATGTTGTGGCAAGGGCGCCGGATCGAGCAGCCACGAGTAGGGGATCACTTGCTGTAGCTTGACGAAATATTTCTCGCCTAATTCGCGTCGCCAGAATTCGCGCAGCGGCTGCATCCAAAAAAGCGCGAACCACATTTTCTCTTCAAGATACGGTTTGATCGGCGGCGTGATGCTGATGCGACCTTCAGCATTCGCCCGCAGGGTGTTCTCGATCCCGGGAATATTTGGCAGATCAAATAATTCGAAGAAACGGTACACGGCGCGTCCGTCCCTCGGCTTATAATTCTCAGCGGCTGCAACACGCCAGCTGTAGCCAGGATCGGTGATCCCGGTGGGACTGAGATCGCGAAAAGAACCGGAGTCAGCGACTCCGGCTACAGCATGTCTTTGATTCAATCGCGCGGTGATCCATTCCATCTCTGGTCGGTACGTTGCGGCCTCTTGCGAGATGACGATGTCGCCGCCATTTGGAAGTACAGTCCGAAATCCATCCAGCATTCCGTCGGCGCCGCCGATAATCTCGTTGTCGAATGTTGAATAGGTTTGGTTGAGCCAACCGGTCAGGCCGATTCCGCCGGGGACAGAATCGATTTCGGCAATCATGTAGCTGTGATCGGTCAGAATGAGATCGGGACGAATCACCCGGGGCAAATCGTCCCGAATTTCTTTCCGCCTCGAAAACTCGATCAGTTCCTTTGGTTTACCGGCATCGAGATAACGCGCCACCCAGGCGGGCTGTTTGTCTTTAATGCTCAGCTGATAGAGTTGATTACAGGCACGCTGGAAAACGAAGAGCCTATGTCCGAGTTGTTCCAGTTCGGCGACAAATTTTTTCTCGATCGGAAAGGCATCAGGCGAGAGAAGCCAGGCCTTTTCCGCAAAAAGACCTTCCTTCGGGAAAGCCGCGCGAATGGCCGCTAGCCTGTCGTTCTGAGTATCCACTTGTGCCACGAAGCAAACGTCCAACGCTCAACGCCGAACGTCCAACGCTCAAATATTGTAGGGCGTCTGTGCGAGACGGCGTCTCCGGAGGAGGCGTTTGACACAGACGCCCCTACAAATCATTTTCCGGCCGCCATCTTCTTCAGCGTGAGCTTGACCAGCTCTTCCGCTGATTTCGCTTCGCCTTTCTCCTGGAGGCCGCGCACTGCTTTGTGCGCATCGATCTGTTTGTAGCCAAGCGCGATCAACGCGAGCACGGCCTCGGTGGCTTGCTCCTGCTCGGGCGTGGGCGCATGTGCTGCACTGGCTGCTTCCCACGCTGCCGCCACGCCGAGCTTGTCTTTCAATTCCAAAATGATTCGCTCCGCCGTTTTTTTCCCGAGGCCGCTGATTTTTGAAATTGCAACCACATCGGAGTTTACGACCGCGGCCTTGAAATTATTCACGCTCATTCCGCTAAGCACTGCGAGCGCGAGTTTCGGCCCGATGCCGCTGACATTGTTGACGAGCAAACGAAAGAGATCGCGCTCCGCGGGCGTCATGAATCCGTAAAGCACATGCGCGTCTTCGCGAACAGCCAGATGTGTGAGAATGCGAATCGGCTGGCCCGGCTCCGGCAGCCGATCGTAGCTTGAAAGCGGGATGAAAACTTCGTAGCCGACGCCACCGACATCGATGATTGCGTGCGTAGGCAAAGCGCCCACCAGTTTGCCATCGAGAAAAGTGATCACGTTAAATCGTTAAACCGCTAAAGCGTTGAAACGTCAATGTGCTTCACTCCGATTTTAGCACCAGCGTAAGATCAACCTGTTTCCCCTTAGGGATGTTGAAGCCATCCGTTGGAACAGATCTCCAAGTTTGGGGACGATTGGGAAAAAGCGTCTGGACAAGCGGAGTTGGCACAATCACGAAACGCGGGCCGGGCTTGGACATGAAGTCGACTGCGTTCTTTTTATTGAGTCGCGTCAGAAAGCCTTGCACGCGCGAGCGAAAATACCAGACCACGCTTGGTTCCTCGAACTCGACAGAGGCAAATTGCATGTTCGTTTGCAAATACGCGCGTGATTCCCGAAAAAGCTGGTAGGCGGGAAAAAACCGCGCGACGAGTGGGGGAACAACCAAAGCAATCGCGATCCAGACACACGCCGCACTGGTAGCGATGGTTCGAAACGAGGAGCCGTGATTTCTAGCGACCGCTGCTCCGTGCCAATGCCGTGCAAGCAAGAGCGCGAGCAAAGGAAAGGCCGGCAGGGTATAATGCGGTAGCTTGGTGCTAACCAGTGTGAAGATCACAAAAATGATCGCGATGCCTGTGAGCAGATAGTTGTCGATTTTGTTCCCGCTGTAGCCGGGATCGCTAATCCCGGCCTTCTGTTGTATCCACAATTGCCGGATCAACCACGGCAACTTGATCGACCAGGGAAAGAAACTGACAAAGATTGTTACAAAATAGAACGGTAGAAGCAGCAGATACATCCCAAACGAACTCGCTCCGTGTCCTTCCATCGTGGCGAGCGACCGGCCAATGACATGCCGTCCGATTCCAATCGCAAAGAATTCGCCGTGAGTTTGAATCAACGCTGGGATTCCCCAGAGCGCGACAACTGCGAGCGTCACCAAAATTCCGCGCAGGAATTTGAAATTCCGGCCCAACTGCCAATCTCGTGCCAAAACGATTGTTGTTACGACAGTGAGCAGCGGTATCCACGCGATCGGTCCTTTCGCGAGAAAACCTAGCGCAAGGGCGAGATAGAATATCCACCACCATCTCCGTTGGATGTTGGACGTTTGCTTCCCACAAATGAGCTCATACCCCGCCCAATGCGCCAACGTCATAAACAACACCAGCCACATATCGGCGACTGCGGCTTTTGCATGAATAAAAGTCTGTAGCGACAGCGTGAAAATGATCGCCGCCCACCAGCCAACTGCGGCCGCACCGTTGCGGTAGCCCCAGGCAAGGATCACCAATGCCGTCAGGGCAGCTGCGATCGCAGATGGAAAACGCGCGCTGAAATCGCTTTCACCAAAGATTCGGTAGCTTGCCACTTGTGCCCAATAGGCGAGGGGAGGCTTGTCGAGTCGTAGCTGATTGTTGAAGTAAGGAACGACGTAATCCGCGCGCTGGATCATTTCTCGCGATGCCTCCGCGAAACGCGGCTCGTCGCGATCGATCAACGGCAAGCTCCACGTGCCGGCCAGATGGAAAAGGACCGAGCCGAAAAAGAGAAGGACAGAATTGCGTATTGCGGATTTCAAGAGCGCGCTCAAAATAGCGCCCGCTAAAACTGACGGGAACTTTATTGTGAAGCGCGCCGCCGTTTTTTATTGGCTGATCGGAATCGTCATTGCGGCGGTAGCGATCGCAATTGCATTTCATTTCGACGGTGCCGTGCGTGATTTCATGGCGCAGCATCAAAGCCCCATGATGCGCAACTTCATGCGCAACGTCAGCTTGTTTGGTGACTGGCCTTCGCACGTTGCGCTTGGATTACTCCTTTTAGGAATCGCCTGGCGGCGCCACAGCAAAAAATGGATGCGCATTTTTTTGTCGATGTTGCTGGCAATGGCGATCGCGGGGATTGCTGGCACCGTCATCAAACGCACGGTTCCAAGGGCCCGCCCGTCTGTGAAATCGGAGCTGCGCTGGGGTGGTCCGCGTTTCAGCACGAAATATCACGCGTTTCCCTCCGGTCACGTTCTAGCGTCGACGGCGTTTTTCGGTGTTTTGATTTTCACGCGCCGCCGTGTAGGACTCGCCTGTTTGCCGATCCCAATTCTAATCGGGCTCTCCCGAATGTACCTCGGTGCGCATTACTTATCTGATGTTGTGTGCGCGGCAGTGCTGGGGATTTTATGCGCCGCCCTCGTTTGGCGATTTTTTGCGCGGGAACCCGGCAACCACCGATCAGTGATCGCTGTTCCCAGATCAGAACAGGACCACGCTTGTTAAAAATCGAAGAGTACCAGCAAGAACAAGAATAGGACTTTACGGCGCGGAGGGGGTGAGATTCGAACTCACGAGACCTTTCGGCCTTCCGGTTTTCAAGACCGGCGCGATCAACCGCTCTGCCACCCCTCCGGAGTCGCACATTTGCGGCCGGAAATTCATTACCCCATTACTCCATTACTCCAAGCGAAATCACGCGGTCGCGCATTGGAGAAACGGAGTATTGAAGTGTTCAGGATTTGTTGGACATGTCGATATGTTCATGTGAACTTACTACATGGCTAAAAAGTTTCGACCCGTGGTCGAAGAAACAGCCCAAAGCCGCACGGCCATTCGCGGACGGGGCGCGTCCTGGAGCCCCGCAAATCGCTTCGAGAAACTGCATGTTGATCTAAATGATCTCGACGTTGTCGATGTTGATGTTGGAACGGAAGACCGGCCGCAACGCCGAACCCAATACTTTCGCGATGGAACCAAATCGGTCATCACTCGTAACAACAGTCCAGATGTCGGCTTTGAGACGAGCCTGAATCCGTACCGAGGCTGCGAGCACGGCTGCATCTATTGTTACGCGCGACCAACACATGAATATCTCGGCTTTTCCGCCGGACTCGATTTCGAAAGCAAGATCATGGTGAAAACAAACGCGCCGGAGTTGTTGCGCGCTGAACTGGAATCGCCGCGTTGGCAGCCGCAAACGCTGGTGATGAGCGGCGTGACCGATCCGTATCAGCCGATTGAGCGAAAGCTGGGCGTTACCCGCGGCTGCCTCGAAGTGCTCGCCAAATTTCGCAACCCGGTGGCAGTCATCACAAAGAACCGCCTGATTACACGCGACGTCGATCTTTTGCGCGACCTCGCCGCGCACGATGCAGTGGCTGTAAATATTTCAGTAACTTCGCTGGACTCGAATTTGCAGAGAATGCTTGAGCCGCGAACGTCGTCACCTCAAGCCCGCCTCGATGCGGTCCGACAACTTCGCAGCGCAGGAATCCCGACTGGCGTGATGGTTGCACCAATCATTCCCGGCCTCACGGATCATGAAGTTCCGAAGATCATGGACGCCTGCGCAAAAGCGGGAGCGCAATTTGCCGCATACACAATTGTTCGCCTGCCGTGGTCGGTGGCGCCCCTATTTGAACACTGGCTCGAGGAACATTTTCCCGATCGCAAGGAGAAGGTATTGGGGCGCATCCGCCATTTGCGAGGAAACCGGCTAAACAATTCCCAATGGCATACGCGTATGACTGGGGAAGGCATCTTTGCCGAGCAGATCGCTTCCATGTTTGCCATCTCCTGCAGGCGCAACAGAATGTGCGCGCGTCCGAAACTCTCTTGCGCGTCATTCCAAAGATCGACGACGCAGCTGCGCCTTTTCGGTTGAAATCATCTATCGTCTTTTGAAGCAAATCGTGCGGCCGCATCCCTTGTCGCAAACGAAATAATAAAGCGGCCGCTGCGAGCATGCACTAGGTGCGGAGAGGCGGTTATTGGAGACCGTGCTAATTCATAAACACCGCGCCAGGTTAGGTCCCCGTTTAATTCCTGGCTCCTCCCCTCGCAGTGTGTTGCACTGTTACTTGGTGACAACTCTTCTACGATTGTGTTTTGCTCGGCGCGTATGGTCAGAGCGGATTCGAGGCGGACATATTCGGCCGCATCGGCGCCGCGCCACTCACCAATCTGGACTTTCCAATTCGAGGAACTCTTCGCTATGGAGTTGAGCGGACTCGAACCGCTGGATGGACTGTCGATTTCGACAAGTAAGTCCTTAATGCACGCCAGTCGCCACCGCGAATTCTCTCTCTCCGTCGGTGAACACGAGCAGCGCTTCGTTTTCCTTTAGGCCGAGTGCTTTTCGAGCGCGAGCGAGTTGTTTACTAGAATCGGTGAATTCGACATAACACTCGCCGGCGCTAAGTGGAACCGCAGTTTTGATCTTTGCCCTTTTCATGCCCGCGGCACTTTTGCGCCGAATTCCGTGAGCGCAAGGTGTTTTTGTTGTCGACAAGTTGTGACTAAATTGTGACTCGCAATTTAGTCAAAAAAAGCCCCATTCGGCAGATTTGCTCACGCCTCTCTAGGATTCGCGCCTGTGAAATGCTATTTTCATAGGTGACAAAGCATTAGCAGCGCATACGAGAGTCCAACGCGTGTACTAGCCTTTTGAGACATACGTGGCCCGTTTTA
>Ga0193707_1000067_pt1 | contig 25862 bp, 20 predicted proteins | sample U3c2metaG_FD_143043 | JGI IMG/M metagenome (GOLD analysis project Ga0193707, IMG submission 143043) | Soil microbial communities from a riparian zone of the East river system, Colorado, United States - U3c2 | ecosystem: Environmental > Terrestrial > Soil > Riparian zone | place: USA: East River... | reverse complement strand
GTTCTGGGAAACGCGTAGAGCACATCAAGGCAGCGCATGAGCAGATGATCGACGAAACCTTCGAAATACCCGGTGACCAAGCCAATCGCGGTGCCGATGACGGTCTTGAAAATCACCGCGATGATACCGACGAAAAACGAAATGCGCGCGCCGTAGATCAGTCGCGAAAGTAAATCGCGACCCAGTTCATCGGTGCCGAGCCAATGACTCCAACTCTTGGCCGCGAAAATTTTATCGGGCCCGACCTGAATCGGATCGTAAGGCGCGAGCCACGGCGCGGTGATGGCAAGCACCGCGATGGCCAAGCTGATGAGCGCGCCGAACATGCCCAGACCGTTGTGGAGAAATTGGCGGTAGGAATTTCGCCAGTGGCTCGGACGCGCGACTTCCGAGGGCGCAAAATCGAATAAGGCTTCAGCCTTCATGGGCCGCTCCGGCGAATTTGATTCTCGGGTCGAGACAGTAATATAGAACGTCCACCGCCAAGTTCACGACGACGAAGAGAAACCCTACCATCAAGACGCACCCTTGCAGCATCGGGTAGTCCCGATACTGCGCGGCTTGAAAGGCCATGCGCGCGATGCCCGGCCAGGCGAATACGACTTCGATCACGGTGCTCCCTTCGATTAGCCCGACGATCGAGATGCCGATCTCAGTGACCACGGGAATCAGCGCGTTGCGCAAAGCGTGCTTGTTGATCACGAAAAATTCCATCAGCCCCTTGGCTCGCGCCGTGCGCACGAAATCATGGTTGAGCACTTCGAGCATGCACGAGCGCGTCAAGCGGCAGATCGTCGCCGCGTAGGCGCTGCCCAAAACGATCGACGGCAAGACTAAATGCTTCAAGTCGGGAGGCGTGCCGCGGCCCGAGGCGGGAAACCAATCGAGATAGAGCGAGAACAAAAGTATCAGCATCAGTGCCAGCCAGAAGTTAGGCACCGAGACCCCGAGCAGCGCACCGATCATGCTGCCTTGATCCAGCCGGGAATAAGGTTTGACCGCCGAGAGAATGCCAACGGGGATGCCGATGATCAGCGCGACGACCAGCGACGCCGCGGCCAAAGTCAGGCTGGCGGGGATTCTTTCGACAATCGCCGGTAGAACTTGCTCGTGCGTGCGCACCGAGCGGCCGAAATCGCCGTGCAAAATGTTTTTGACGTATTTATAGTACTGCGCGTACAGGGGTTCATCGAGGCCGAGATACTCGCGCATCGCTTTGTAATCTTCCTGATTGAACTCGCGCTCGCCGAGAAACGCCTGGGCAGCGTCGCCGGGCAGAAACTGCAAGGCAAGAAACACCAGCAGTGAGCAGCCGATCAACACGGGAATCAGCTGCGCCAGCCTATTGATTAGATATGCAAGCATCGATGGAATCCAGAGCGGCCTAAAAACAGTTTTGCAATCGGAAATTTGGAATCTGCAATTTGGAGCGCAGCGAAGACTACTTATCCAGCCAAACTTGTCCCGCCGGCGTGTACAGATGGGGATCGCCGCTTTCCGTCACGATAATTCCCTTCACCTTTTTGTTGGCGCCGTGGAAATAAACCTCGTGATAGTACGGCACCGCGGGTAAATCGGTCATGAGGATCTTATCCGCGCTCTGGTATAGCTTCGCGCGCGCCTTGCGGTCCTCGGTCGACTGCGCTTTGCGAATGATCGCGTCGTACTCTTTGTTGACGTAACGCGGAATATTGAAGCCGTCTCGTTCGACCAAACCGACGTCCTTGCTCGATCCGAACATGCGCGCCTGATAGAGCGGATCCATGCCCGGACCGCCGCCGCCCGCCAGCGTAATATCGTAATTGCCCGAGTCGCGATCGCGCAACCACTGGTTCGGGTCGACCATTTTGAGATTGATCTTCAAGCCCGCCGCCGTGTACGCGGCGTAATGAAGATTGGCGATCTTGACATATACGTCGCGGTTGGGGCTGACGTAAACAAGCTCCGGAATCGGTTTGCCGGCCGCTTTCTCGACTTCTTTGAGCAGCTGCTTGCCTTTTTCGACATCGTATCTGGGAAACAGTTTGCCAATCGCCGGGTCGTTGGCCCACGGCGAACCGGCCATGAAGCTTTTCGCCCGCACCGCTTCGCCACTCAGCACTTCGACGTTCTTGTCGAAATTGACGATCATCGTCAGCGCCTGGCGAAAGCGCCGGTCGCTCAATGGCCAGTTCTTATTGTTGTAATAAAGCTTGATATCGCGGAAGGTGCGCAGCGCGCTGAATAATTGAAGGTTGGGATCTTTGCGCGCGATCGGCAAGCCGGCGCCGGTGATCTGTTCGGCGAGATCGACGTCGCCGCGCTGCAGCGCGATCAGCCGCGCGTCATCGTCGAAGATAAATTTAAACACGATGCGATCCACCAGCGCTTTCGGACCCCAATAATCGTCGAAGCGTTCCAAAATGATATGGCTGCCGGAAACCCATTCTTTGAATTTGAACGGCCCCGTGCCAATCGGCACCGTGCCGCCCTTGCCGAGCATGTATTTTCCGGCCACCTCCGGTGGAAGGATTCCCGGCAACCCCGTGTCACCGCCCGTAAACGCCGTCACCATCATCGGTCCGGGCTCGTCGATCGTGATCTTGATCTTATAGCGGTCGAGAATTTCGACCTCTTTGATCTTGCTCATGGCCTCGAGATTGCGCATGCGCGGCCAATCCTTCGGCGCCTCTTTGCTGCGCCACTCGATATTGGTCTTGATGTCCTCCGCAGTGAGCTCCCGGCCGTTGTGAAACTTCACGCCCCTGCGCAGATAGAAAATGTAGGTCGTGGGGTTCGGCTGCTCCCATTTTTCCGCCAGAGCCGGGCGAATGTCGCTCAAGTTTTTGCCGAACGCGGCGAGACTTTCAAAGACTTCCGGAAACAGAATAAAGCGCCGGCCAGGATAACGCGCGTCGAGGCGATCCGGTTCCTCTTTGAAACCGATGGTCAGCGTGCCGCCGCGCTTGGGCGCTTGCGCAGAACACAGCGATCCAAAATTCGACACAATCACTACGCCGATAAAAAAGACAACCCACGCGCGCTTCATGATTGCCTCCTAACTTGCCGCTCAAAAGCAAAAAGCTGGCGGATCTTACTGGCAGCTTGAAGTTAATGTCAAGGTAGAGTAGACGACGTTTCAACAGGCCATCTTTCAATGAGAACAACTTGAACGGCTAGAACTTTTTGAACGACTTGAACGAGTCCGGAGGTAGCGCCCATGGGTCGAGTAAAGGAGTTAGACAAGATCAAAGCGATGATTCGCGAGCGCACCGGCAAGCGCAACACCTTTCGTCACGCGAAGCGGGAAGACGTCGAGTCCGTGCTCGCTAACTTAACGAGCAAAGATCCCGAGCTTTGGGCGAGAGAATGGTCGCGCGTCGCCAGACCCTACGAAGAAAACGGCACCAAGTTAGAGCAAGCCGACAGGTTCAAAGAAGCCCGCGACTCGTACGTTCAAGCCTATGCTTACTACGCCACCGGCCGCTATCCGACGCCGCATACGCCGGGGAAGATGGAGTGCTTCCGCAAAAGTCTCGAAGTGTATGAGAAGGCCGGCAAATATTTCGAGCCGGCGCTGGAGCGCGTCGAAATTGCTTTTGCTGATAAGAAAATTCCAATCTACGTGCGCATACCGCAGGACGGGCAGAAATACGCAATTGTGATCAACTTCGGGGGCATCGATTCATTCAAGGCGGAGAGTTACGAATACGATGAAGGTTTGCAGAAAGCAGGCATGGCCAGTTGTTCGATGGATATGCCGGGCGTCGGCGAATGTCCCATCAAAGCGTCGCCGACCGCGGAGTCAGTCTTTACCGCCGTGATCGACTATCTGGAGAAGCGCCCCGATGTCGATGCTAAACGAATCGCCATTATGGGCCGGAGCTTCGGCGGCTACTGGGCGGCGAAGATGGCTTATGTGGAAGCGCAGCGCCTGCGCGCGTCGATCGTTTGGGGCGGCGGCGTGCATTATTTTTTTCAAGAGGACTGGCTGCGCGAGTCGACCAACGCCGACAGTTACCTCATGGATCACGACATCGCTCGCTGCCGGCTCTTCGGCGTCAACAGCATTGACGAGCTGATGAAACCTTGGTCGGCACTCTCGCTCAAAGAGCAGGGCTGGTTGGAGAAACCGTCCTGTCCCATGCTCATCGTCAACGGCAAAAACGATCTGCAAACTCCGATCGCCGATCTTTACATTCTTCTAGAATACGGCTCGCCGAAATCCGCGCGCGTCTTCCCCGGCGGTCACATGGGGCAAACACCGCAAACCTTTCCGACCATCGTGAATTGGCTGAAGAACGAACTGAGATAAACGCAGAAGTTGTTACTGCAGGTTCGCAATCGAGCTCAACATTGCGTAATCTTTTTGCTTGGGTTACGTGATGCGAACACTTTTTAAGCTCTTCGTTCTACTGTTCTTCGCACTGCCGCTTGCCCTTGCCGGATTGATTTATCTAGCCGTCGATACCGTTCCTAGCATTAACCGCGCGGCGGAAATCACGCCGACAAATATCGAGCGCGCCAAACGCATTCTCGATCAGAACGATCCGCGCAAGTTAAAACCCGGCGCGCGCCGCACCATTTCCGTCAGTCAAAACGATCTCGACCTCGCCGCCAATTACCTGGCGCGCCAATACGCCGCGGGAGGCTCTCGGGTGCGACTGCAACGGGGCACCTTGAATATCGGAGCTAGCCTCAAGCCACCGATGGTTCAGTTGCCGATTTACATAAACCTCGACGCTGTGCTGGCGGAAGATGGTGCGTTGCCGCGGATTGCGTCGTTGCGCATCGGCAAAATCTCCATACCACCGTGGCTCGCGTACTGGATGATCCCCCGACTTTTTGCTTTGACATTCAACGACGCGGATATTCGTTCTTTTCAGAATGTCATCAAGAAGGTGACGATCCAGGATAGACGGATCGCGTTGACCTATGAATGGCAAGCCGACCTGCCGAATAAATTGCGCACGGCCTTGCTGCCGGCGCAAGAGCGGGCGCGCCTGCGGGCTTATCAAGAACGCCTGGCTTCGATAAGCCATTCGCTGAAGTCGAAGGATGTTTCACTGACCGAGCTACTCGCGCCTCTCTTTATGCTCGCCGCGGACCGTTCGAACGATGGCGATGCCGTTGCAGAAAACCGCGCCGCGATATTTCTGCTCACCCTCTACGTCAATGGACAAAGCTTGGAGACGATTTTACCCGACGCGAAAAGCTGGCCGCAGCCCGAGATGCGTCGTGCACTGCTCAACCGCCGTGACGACTTCCCCAAGCATTTCATCATCTCGGCAGCGCTAGCCGCCAGAGCCGGCGGGCCCCTCGCCGACGCCGTCGGCGTTTACAAGGAAATCGAGGACTCGCGTGGCGGCAGCGGCTTTTCGTTCAATGACATCGCCGCCGATCGCGCCGGCACGCGTTTCGGCGAATATGCCGCAGATCCCTCTTCTGCCCGGCGCTTGCAGCAACGCATGCGCACCGAGATCGAAGAAAAACACCTCATGCCTGCGACAGAAGATCTGCCGGAATTCATGCCCGAGCGGGAATTCCAACGGCGCTTCGGCGGCGTCGACGCGCCGCCTTACAAAAAAATGATGGCCGAGATCGAGCAGCGCATCGCCGCATTGGCGTTTTATCGGTGAAATCGCGACCTATGGGTCACGGTTTATTTGACCGAATAACGCTTCGCGAGACTATCGATGAAGCCGCCTTCATCGAGCCGACGCAGGACTCGGTGGTCGACAAGGTCTTCCACCTTGAGTTTCTCGATGCTCGGATTGCGCAGTTTCATCAGCCGTTGAATGTTGCTGAGACCTTCGATCGTCGGAAACGGCCTGCGTTCGATGCCGTTGATATGACTAATTTCGCATCAGTCTCATCCTGTCTAAACGATTTGAACGGCTCGAACTACTCAAACGATTTGAACGGAGCCTCTGAGGTTATTTCTGAAACTGCTCGCGGGGAAAATTCGCCGTTGCCATCACACCGCCGTCGACGACCAACGGATGCCCGTAAATGAAATCCGAATCGTCGCTGACGAGAAACAGCGCCGCCTTTGACTGATCATCCGCCGTGCCTAAGCGGCCCGCGAGATTTTGAAACGTGCGATTGCCGGCCACATCGTCGTCGTACCCAACGGGCGAGCCGGAACGGTTCGGTACCACACAGTTGACGCGGATCTTATATTCGGCGAGCTGCACCGCCATGGCGCGGGTCATATTGATGACGCCGGCTTTGGCCGCGGCGTAGGCAATACCGTCGAACCGTCCGATCATCCCTGAGGTCGAGCCAAAATTCAGAATCTTACCGCCGCGATCTTGCTTGCGCATCTGTTCAGCGACGTATTTCGTTACCAAGTACGGGCCCTTCAGACTCACCGCGATGACCTTGTCGAACTCTTCTTCGGTGCTGTCGAAAATATTCGCATGATCGGTCAGCGCTGCATTGTTGACGAGGATGTCGATGCCGCCGAACGTGGCGACAACTTTCTTCACCATCTCCTGCACGTCCTTCGAGCTCGAAACATCGCCGAGCACCAGCATTGCCTCTTGGCCGGATTTAGTGATCGCGTCGACCACCGATTGCCCGCGCCCCTCATGCATTTCCGCCACGGCAATTTTAGCGCCTTCCGACGCGAAGAGTTTCGCCATTGCCTTGCCGATGTTTCTTCCTGCCCCCGTGATGATCGCGACTTGTCCCTTTAACTTCATTTCATTCGTTCCTTTCTCAATGTCCATTTAGGTATCTGTTTGGCGGCGCAATGCCGTCTCGCCCGTAGCTAGGTTAGACTGTCTTCCAGAGGCAACGACGCGCCTTATAACCCGGCAATTTAAATTTTGAGGTCGTCGGGAGGAGTAAACGTGTACACGTCGAAAGTATTCAGCGTGCAGGCCAACATCGCGTAATAGCCAATGGTTGCCGTGAGCTCGACCATGCCTTTTTCGCCGAAGCGGCCGTAGATCGCCTGAAACGTGGCCTCGTTAACGCGGTGGGAGTGAATCATCTCGCGCACAAAACTCACGATCTGTGCATCTTCAGACGAAAAACTCTCCGCACCTTTTTTCTGATAGACGGCGCGAATGGTTTCCATCGGAATACCGGCTTTCTCTCCGTGCATAATATGCGCCGCCCATTCGTGCTTGCACTCGAGCTCCCGCGCCGACACCAACGCCGTAAACTCGATGACTTTGTGATCTAAACTGGATTCGAAACGGATATAGCTCCCCAGATGCGCCGTGCGCGCCGCCAGCTCTGGGCTGTGCAACAACGCCAACCACGGACCGCCGACGACGCCGCGGCTCTGCGCGATGGCGTCATAAACTTTCTGCTGCTCCGGCGCCAGCTCTTCTTTTTTCGTGATAGTTGCGATGCGTGCCATTCTTCCTCCATTTAAATCAAGCGAGTTTTTCTTTGAGCCACTTGGTCACGATGTCGACGACCTCGTCGTTCGATTGTCCCTTCTTGCGTCCCATATGGCCGGCGTCGGGAATAATGCGCAATTCCTTCGGGCTGCCGTGTTCCGCGAGCAAGTAAAGATCGCTGATCGGATGCTGATCGTCTTCCTTGCCGTTGATGCAAAGCAACGGCGCGCAGGGCTGATCGATCAAACCTTGCGTTACCAAAGATAATGTCGGTGCGATCTTGAGCGTTTCTTCGAGCGTCCTCACGCCAAAAATATACGAGCGCGCGTCGAGCAAGCTCGCCGGCCCCATCAGATATTGCGATGCAGTTAGAGTCAACGCCGGGCGCAGCCACTCTTCTTGAAAGGTGCGGTGCACACCGGCGCCCCAATTCACCGCGCCGCGTAGCCGTTTCGCTTCCGTATGCGCCAGCTTCGCCGCCCAATAGCCGCCGAAGCTGCCGCCCATGCAGGCGATCCGTTTGCCGTCGATGTCATCGCGGGTTTCCAGATAATCCATCGCCGCGGAAAAAGTTCGCTCTGCGCGGAGATCACTGCCGAGGCATGGATTTTCGCCGGCACCTGGCATGTCGATGGTAAAACAGGCAAGACCATTTTTGAGCAAGACGTCGTTGTTGGTGCGCCGATCTTCTTTCCAGCCGTCGACGCCACCCCAGTGCATCACCACCGGGGGTCGATTTATACCGTTCGGCACCTGCAAATAACCGACGACTCTCTTCCCCTCGAAAGGGACTTCGGTCCGCTCCAGGGGTGGGTCCATCGTTGACGCCGCCTTTAAAAAAGTCCTGAGCGCGCCTTTGTAGCAGTTCATTTTTTCCGGACTGCTCGGCACTGGATAGCGGCCGGTGCGGTAGTACTCGTACGCCAAATAATAAGTTACGCCGGCGTCTTTTTTCAGCCCTTGTTTTTCTTGCTCTTCGCCAAGCGCTTCATATTTAAGCCCGACTTTGCCCCACTCCCGGCCCCAAAGATCGGCATCGAGGCTGGTCAAATTCTTCATCACCTGCTCGACGTCTTCTTTTTTAACCCGCTCGAAGGGATTGATGCGCCCGGCGCGATGGAGAATGTCGGCTTTAATTTCTTCCAGGGTTTTTTCCGCCATGTATCTTCTCCTGTTACGATTTCGCGCCCGGTTCGTTGGCCAGCGCTTTCAGCGCCGCCTTGTAGAAGCGGTCGTCGACGAACTGTTCCGGCTTGAAGTTCGGCTTTTCCTTCAACACTGCGAATTCAAGTTCTGCGCGCTTGTAAAGTCCCTCGGGACTCAGCCCGGGAATATAGGCATCCCGCATCAGGTCGTAAAGCGACGCGGCGATGTCGCGCTGATCCAATCTGCCGTTCTTCATGATGATGTCGATGCTGGCCTCGCGATTGGCGCGAATCCAATAGAGCGCCTTCATCACGGCCCGCACCATTCGCTCCGTCATGTCGGGTTCCGTCTGAACTTGCTTCGCCATCGCCTGGAGCGCGCTGAATGGAACGTTTTTAAATTCGTCGCCCATGTAAATCAGTCGCTTGAATCCCGCCTTCAATAAGGGGCGATCCGTCGGCGGGGCAAATAGTGCCGCGGCGGCGCGCCCTTGCACCAATGCGATGGCCTTGCCTTCGTTGTCGGGGATGTTCAGATACTCGGCGAATTTGTCGCCGTAGCCATATTTAGCGAACAGCGCCTGCAAAACACTATACGTCGAGCCGCCGAAGGTCACGGCGATTTTTTGTCCCTTCAGATCTTCCAGTCGTTTGATGTCGGGGCGCGTGATTAGGCCGAACGGAATCTGATTGAAAATCTGCAGCAGCACACGAATCTGCTCGCCCTTAAACATCGCCTGCATGGACGGTCCGAAGGCGGAAGAGTAGTGTACACTGCCAGAAAGCAGCGCCTGAACGTTCATTGCATTGCCGCGCAGCACGACGATGTTCACATTCGTTAGTCCCATCTCGTCATAAAATTTCTTTTCTTTGGCGGCCACGTAGGCTAGGTGCTGGATGTTGCCGGGACCCGGCAACGAGATATAGATCGGTTTGTTGACTTGCGCGCGTAGCGGTGACGAGCAAAGAACAACCGTCAGCATGAGGGCAAAGATAGGCGTGCGCTTCATGTGATTTCTCCCGCGACTGGCTATGGCTAACCGAATTAACAGAGTGGATGCGATCAGCGCAAGCCCCGCAGGCGCAGGGGTCGAACACGTCGCGACGGTAGCTTAGGCGATACGTGCGTTGAGTTTCACTTAAGACGACGTTGGTGCCGCCGTCGTTCTAACTATTCTATTCTTGGCCTGGAAAAATTCGGCTCACCGTGTGACACGCCCTCGGGATTCGGCACCGTAGTCTGCGCAGCAATGAATGTCCACATATCGGCGAGTTCAGCAATCCTTTTGTCAGTAGGTCGATAGCCATGCGAGCTCTGCGTCTCTACGCGAATCAGTGCGGGCCTTCCACATCCCTGCAATGCTTGCAACGCAGCTGCGTACTTGAACGAATGACTCGGCACCACGCGGTCATCATGGTCCGCGGTCGTGACCAACACGGCTGGATAGCAAGCGTTCCGGTTCAGATTGTGCAGCGGCGAGTATTGGAACAGCACTGGAAACATATTGGGATCCGATGAGGAGCCGTATTCCACCACCCACGCGGCTCCACCGGTGAATTTTTCATAGCGCAGCATATCCATCACACCCACAGCCGGCAGCGCGGCTGCGAAGAGATCAGGCCGCTGGTTCATGACCGCTCCGACCAAGAGTCCGCCGTTGGAACCCCCCTGGATCGCCAATCTCGCCGGTGACGTGTAACCGCGCTTGATCAAATCTTCAGCCACGGCGACGAAGTCGTCGAAACTGTTCTGCTTCTTGTCGAGCATCCCCGTCCGATGCCAATCTTCCCCGTACTCGCCGCCACCACGGATATTCGCGGTGACATGAATGCCGCCGCGCTCGAGCCATGCTGGAACATCAGCCCCGTACGACGGCGTCAAGTTTATCGAGAAGCCGCCATAGCCATAGAGCCGCGTCGGATTGTCTCCGTTAAGCGGAATGTTTTTTCGAGCCGTCACGAAGTATGGCACCCGCGTGCCATCTTTGCTCACTACAAAAAACTGCTTGGTCTCATAATTCGTCGGATCGAACGCTGGTTTCGCATCCTCGAACGTCCTGCTGGTGCGGCAGAGCTGCTCGCAAAAATAGACCGTCGACGGATAGAGTGGAGACGTGAAACTGTAGATCAGCTCTGGCGAATCATAACGCCCGTTCACTTCTCCGACCGTGCCCACTCCTGGCAGGGCCACAGTGGAAAGTTCCTTGCCCTCCATAGTGAAGAGCTTGATCCGGCTTTCTACGTCGACCAGATACTGCAGCGCAATTCTGCCGCCGGCCAGCGTTGAATCCTGGACGACGTAGGGCGCCTCAGGGATGATTGTTTTCCAGTTCGACCGCTCAGGGGCCTTTAGATCAACAGCGATAACCCGACGCTTGGGCGCGTTGAGATCGGTCACCAAGTAGAGCTTCGACTCGACATTCCCTAACATCCAGTAGGCCGCTTCCTCGGTATCGACGATCACTTTGATCGGCGCCTCTAGGTTTGGTTGTTTCGGGCTGCCAAGGTCGACGTAGTACAGGCGGTTACGCGGGGTGGCACCCGGCGAAAAACGGATGATCAAATAACGTCCGTCATCTGTTACCGAGCTGCTGACGAACCATTTGGGCTGATCTTTGCGCTCAAAGATGAGCCGATCTTTTGATTGCGGTGTGCCGACGAGATGATAATAAAGCGAATGGATGCCGAGAGCCGCCTCGAGGTGTTTTCCTTGCGGCGGTGCGGGAAAGCGACTGTAAAAAAAGCCTTTTCCGTCATGAGTCCACGCGATCCTCGAGAAGCGTACCCAATCCACTGTGTCCGCGGCATCGCGGCCGGTTGTAAGGTCGCGGACGTGGATAGTCTGCCAGTCCGCTCCTCCCTCTGAGAGCGTGTAGGCGAGAAACTTTCCGTTCGGCGAGGGAGCTATTTGCGCCAGCGAAATCGAGCCGTCTGGGGAAAGCTTATTTGGATCGATCACCATCACGCGGGGCGCATTTATGTTTCTGCGAGAATAGACAACTGACTGGCGTTCTAGACCGGAGTTTCTCCGATACCAAAGCCGGCCGCCTTCACGTTTGGGGAGACTGACTTTCGGGTAGTTCCACAGTTCGGTGATACGCTTGCGAAAGACTTCACGGATGGGCAGTGACTCAAGGTATTTGATGGCGATCGCGTTCTGCGCATTTATCCATGCTTTCGTTTCCGCTGAGTTCAGATCCTCCAGCCATCGGTACGGATCGGAAATCTTTACGCCCTGATAATCATCGACGACGTCGACTTGCCTGCTCGGCGGATAGTCAACCGGTTGTGCCTTACCTGCTTCGGCCAGAGAGAAAGTCACCATCACAATGATGACTCTAACCGTAAGTTTCATGATCAATACACTACATTTACGCAGAAGCTGCTCACTCAGCGCAAGCCCCGCAGGCGGGGGTCGAGAACTTCGCGTAGACCTTCGCCGACCAGATAGTAGGCGAGCACAGTGATGAAGATCGCGAAGCCGGGAAACACCGCGAGCCACCAGGCAAAGGTGGTGGTGCTGGCTTCGTGCAGGATCGAGCCCCAGGTGACCAATTCGGCGGGCACGCCTATGCCGAGGAAGCTGAGGCTCGATTCGACGAGGATCGCGCCGGCGATGCCGAGTACGACCGAAACAATTACCGGCGCCAGCGCGTTGGGAAGAATATGCTTGTACATCACTTTGCGGTCGGTCACGCCGAGCGCGATTGCCGACGTGACGTAATCCAAGTTTCTGATCCGTAAAAATTCGTTGCGTGTGAAACGGGCCATGCCGACCCAACTGGTCATGCCGATGATCGCCATCGTCAGAAAGATGCTCGGCGGCAGCAGCGCCGCCACCGTGATCAAGAGAAAGAAAGTCGGGATGGACAACATGATCTCAAACACCCGCGAGATCACAAGATCGACCCAGGAGCCGAAATAACCGGCGATGGCGCCGAGAACAACGCCGATGATCACCGCGATGCCGACCGCGACAAATCCTATGGAGAGCGAAACGCGCGAGCCGTGAATCATTCCCGCCATGATATCGCGCCCCAATTTGTCGGTGCCGAACCAGTGCCTCGCCGAAGGCGGCTCCAGTGGTTCTAAAAGGTTTATATTCGTCGGTCGATACGGGATCGGTGGATAAGCGGCTCTCGCCCCCTCGAGTTTCTTGAACTCCACATTCAATAGCTCCGGCGGCCAGTGTCCGAGCCTGGCGCCGACAATAAAGCTGCGAAAAATCGGAAAGTAGGTCTTGCCACGGTATTCGAGATAGTAAGGTTTATCATTCGCCAAAAGATCGGCGAAGACCGCCATGATCGCCAGAAAGCAAACGACGTAGAAGCCGGCAAGCGCGATCGGGTTGTGAGTAAATCGTTTCCAAACATCCGCCCAAAGCCCACCGGTGATCTCGCTGGTGCCCGATGAAATTATCGATTTGCCCGGCGTGACGGATATGGAATTGGTTGGGTTCGAGCTCATTGTTGTCGTCGGCCGAAGACAATTCTCGGATCCACCACAGAGAGAAGAAGGTCGGAGATCAAAATCCCCAGGAGCGTGAGGATCGCGCTCACCGTAAAGAGCGCCAAAACCGTCGGGTAGTCTCGCGCTAAAACCGATTCGTAACCAAGCTGCCCCAGACCGGGGATAGAGAAAATTGTTTCAATGATGATGCTGCCACCGATCAGGCCGGGTAAAATGGACGCCAGGATAGTCACTTGTGGGATCAATGAATTACGCAGGACGTGTTTGAAGATGACGATGTTTTCTTGCAATCCTTTAGCGCGCGCGACTTGAACATAATCTTGGCGCAAGACTTCCAGCATGCTCGCACGCATGTAGCGTGACATGCCGGCGAAGCCGTCATAGGAAAGCAGAACTACCGGCAAGAACAAATGCCAGGCGTGATCCGTGAATTTCTTCCCGAACGACCACTTCTCGGAAAAATCGAGGGACTCAAGCCCGGCGGGCGGAAACAGATAGTAAAAATCGCCGCCGCAAATAAACACCACCGCCATGGTCGCCGCCCACACCAACGGCACGGCAAATAGCACAAAGGCGGTCAAGGTCGTGATTTGATCGCCGAAGGAATTGGGGTGTGTGGCGGAATAGATTCCGAGTGGAATAGCAACCAAGTACACCACCAGGATCGACCAGAAATTCAATTTGACTGTCACCGGCAGCCGCTCGGCGATCTTGCCCCAGACCGATTGATTGTCTTTGAAAGATTCGCCAAAACTCAGCGTAAATAGATTTTTCAACCAGACTAAGTATTGCACATGAATCGGCTTATCGAGACCGTACTGCGCGCGCCACTGGGCCATCGCTTCGTCCACCGTGCTCTGCTTATTTCTCGATATCGTGCTTTCTCTTGCCCCACCAAGACCTCCCGCCGCGCGCAGCTCCGCGGGATCGCCCGGCGCCAGGCGCATCACGAGAAAGCCGACCAAAGTGACGCCAAGAAACGTCGGTATGAGAAGTAGCAAGCGCTGGAAAATATAATGTAGCATTGCAAGCTACGGCACGGTCATTTCGCTCTGGTATTTTTGCGCCGCGCGCGGCACCCACCAATCCAGCGACTTTCCCGATGGAGTCAAGCCGCCGGGATAGACCTCGACTCCTTGAAAACGGCGCTGCACGGCGCTCACCAACTTGCGCGCATATAGGAATGTGTAAGGTTGTTCGTCGTTAAGAATGCGTTGATACTCGCGGTAAAGCTCGATGCGTTTTTTTTCATCGAACTCTTGTCGGTAGTCTTCGAGAATTTTGTCCACCCGGGCGTTTTTGTAACTGATATGATTGGAGCCCTTGTTAGCCGCCTGAGACGAATGCCAAACCTGGTATTCGTCGGGCTCGCTGGCTGGCATCGACCACGCCATCAGCACGACGTCGAATTTATGATTTTTTACATCGTCGAGAAATATCGTCCAATCGAGTCCGCGCACCGTCGCGATGATGCCGTGTTTTTTGAGCTCCTCTTGAAGAACCAGGATGATACTCTTGCCGGTCTCGCTGGCGGAAGGAATTTTGAACTCAAATCGAAACGGCACTCTCTTGCCGTCGATAACCTTATCGAGCACTCCGTCTCCATCCGTGTCTTTCCACCCGGCTTCGGCTAGCAGTTCCAACGCTTTCTTGGGATCGTAAGGGTAGTTGTAAAGAGTCTTGTCGTACTCCGGGCGAAAAAAATAAATCGGACCATTGACCACCTGACCCAGACCGAACAAGATCGTTTTCACCATCTGCGCGCGATTCGTCAAGTAAGTCATCGCCTGGCGCACTCGCTTGTCCTTAAATATCGGATGAGCATTGTTCCATCCGATGTACGAGTAGCTCGGCGCATAGTACTCAAGCTTTTTGAATTGCTGGTTGAACCTCGCGCTGCTCGTCCCGCGCACGTGCTGAACCGGAGTTAGGCTTTCGATCATGTCGAGACCGCCGCTTTTGAGAGTCACCAACGCCGCGTCCGGATTGTTGACGATCCGATACTTGACGCGGTCCAGGTAAACCTGATCGATGCCTGTCTTGCCGTTGCCCCAATAGTTCAAATTGCGCACCAATTCAACTTCGCGTCCGGTTTTCCAGCCGTTGAGTTTATACGGTCCGCTGCCCATCGGATTGCGACTGTAATTCTTGTTGAAGTTGTCGGCAAACTTCTTAACGTTCTCTGAAAGTTTGGCAGGATCTTTCAGCAGATCCCGCATCGCCACGTTTTCCAGCAGATTTTCCGGATCGTAATAATGGCGCGGCATCACGCTAATGTTCTCGCCCAAAACGCTTTCGTTGAGAAAGTAAGGCTCCTTGGTGACAAACCGAATCGTGTATTCGTCGATCAGCTGCGCGTCGATGACGGAGTCAAAGTACACTCGCAAAAAAGGCGCGTTGACCAACGGACATTTGATCGCTTTGATGCTGAAGAGCACGTCCGCGCCGGTGAGCGGCCGGCCATCCTGAAAGTAGACATCGCGCCGAAGCTTGAACGTGTACGTCAATTTGTCGCTGGAGATCTCCGGCCGAGCTTCGGCGAGAAAAGGTTTGAGCTCCAGCGTGCGCGGGTCGCGCGCGAGCAAGGTTTGAAAAATATAATTGAGCAGGATCTCGCTCGCGGTGGCATCGTTACTGGTGAGTGGATTGAGCTGCTCGGGGTCGCTGAGGCTATGGGCAACCAGCCAGTCGCCCGTCACCGGCTTGCCGGGAGCCGCAGTCTCGGCCGGTGGCGCGTCGGATATTTTTACTTCGGTCTTATCGCCGCAGCCGAGCAGCAATAGCAGCGCGAGCATCCATCGCCGGCCTTTGGGAAACATGAGTCAACTACCGATCGCCTCGATCGGCACTTCCTGAGCGTTGGCGGGTTTTTGCTGCGAGAAAAGATCGGCGGGTAGGGCAGCGTTGAGCTCCGGCTGTTGGTAACGAATCTCGACTTTCTTTTTTTGCAGCAGCGCTTCAAACACGATGTGTGAAGGAAACAAGCCGGCCGGAGTGGAAATATACTCGCTGAAGGTTGCGCTCAATTCAACTTTGCCGTCAACGTTGAAACGCTCCCATTTGGTCGGTACCGGTTGCGGCGATTCGAAGGTCAACACGTCGCGCTTGCGCCCGTTTGGAGAAAAAACCAACGTGTTGCTCTCTTGCTTCGACGGCGCGCTTACGTCGACCGGCGGCAGACCAGCCAGCAAGCTCGTGATTTCTTCCAGCTCGAGGGGAATCTGCGTGTAGCGCCGTAAGTTATCTTTGGTGCGCCCGCCGCGCACAAAGACACCTTCGCGCGGATGATAGCCGACGATCTCTTTGTTATTCGCCGTGACGATGAGAATGGCGCCCAAAAAAGTCAGCGTCTCCAAACGCAGGCGATCGGGCCGTTGTACTAAAACCGCTTCTTGAAAGCCATGTTTGCCCTCCGGTCCGGCATAGTCGACCTGTGCGAGCGCGCGCATGGAGCGCACCTGCTTGTCTCGTTGGGTGACCGATTCGATCAGTTTGCCCGCTTCCCATTGCGGCACGGGTGGCTTGGGCTCAAGCGGCGGCGCAACCGTCGTGCAGCCGAACAGTCCGAGGGCAACCGTAGCTAAAAATAGACGTGTCAGGGAATGAACTAAGGCAACGACGGCGCGCCGCTCGACCAAGATCAAATCTTTCTCTCCAGGCGCTGGATTTTCTCGCGGATTCGCTTGAGTTGATCGTTTTCCTTGCTGAGCTTGAGCGCATCGCGGTAGCGCGTTAACGCGCGGTCACCCTTGCCGGCCTTTTCATAAGCGTCGGCCAGATGTTCGATGATCGTTGGATCGTCAACGGTAATCTCAACCGCTCTTTCGAGCTGTTCGACCGCCTTGGGATAGTCACCTTTCTGAAAGTAAACCCAACCCAGACTGTCGATGTAGAAGCCGTCGTTGGGCTGAATCTTGAGCGCGCGCTGAACCAATTCTTCAGCTTCGTCGAGCTGCACGCCCATCTCGGCCCAGGTGTAACCTAGATAATTGAGCGCTGCGGCGTTTTTAGGATTGAGCTCGATTGCTTTTTTCATGCTGGCGACGGATTTCTCTTTGTTCTTGTTCTCGTCATAAAGCGCACCGAGTTGAAAATGCGCTTCATCGCTCTTGGGGTCCAAATTTACGACGCGCTCCATCGCTTGGATCGCTTTCGGGTACTCTTTCGTCTTGCGGTAGAGCGAGCTCAAAAACGCATAAATCTCCTTGCGGTCATTGCGTTTTTTCACCACTGCCTGCAAGACTTCGATGGCCTTCTGAGGTTCCTCTTTGCGATCCAAGAGATATGCGGCTTGGACGCGCGAGTCGACGTAAAGCTCGCTTTTTTCCGAAACGCGTTGGAAAGCTTCCAGCGCTTTATCATCGGCTTTCATTTCGACATACGTAGCGCCGAGGTAGTAGCGCGCGCGATCGTTATCCGGATCACCCGCCAGGACGAGATTGAATTCGGTCGCCGCCCTATCGAAATCGCCCTTTTCAAAGGAGATCAGGCCAATTTTAATCCGCGTTTCACGGGGATCGACTTCGCTTCCTTGCAGGGTCTCGAATTGACGCAGGGCTTCATCAAGTTTGTTTTGGCCGACGTAAAGCTCACCCAAACGGCGGCGCGCCCAGGCGTTTTGCGCGTTGACTTGCAAGAGCCTCTGGTAAGTCTGCACCGCGTCCTCGGTTTTGCTTTCAAGTTCGTAGACGAGAGCGAGGTCCAATAAGACCGCCTCGGATTTGGGATTAAGCTCCAGCGCCTTGCGGTAGCTTTGCTCAGCGGCAAGGTACAGCTTACTCTTCGCGCGCACGCGGCCGAGATAGTAGTAGCCGAGCACGGAATTGGGGTCGGCTTTGAGCAGTTCCTCGAGCCTCTGACCGGCGCGCGCCAAATCGTCAACCTGCAAGTACAACGCGCCCAGATACAGCAAAGCTTCCGGATTATTCGGCTCGAGTTTCAGAACTTCGTTGTACTCAGCGATGCCTTTCTGGTGGTCGTTAAGGGACGAATAGAGACCGGCCAAAAGCACGTGATAATCGACGCTCTTGGGGTCAAGCCGGGTCGCTGACTCAGCCTCGGTCAGAGCCTTTTTTAGATCACCTTTGCGGAGGTAAAGAGTCGCCAATCTGAAATGAAGGAAGGCGTCATTAGGCTCAGCCTTAACGGCTTCTTCGAACTCCTTGAGCGCGGCATCAAATTCACCTTCGCCCAGCAGGGCATATCCCTTCATAAAGTGGCTGAAGGCGTGGGCCTCGGCGGGAAGCTCCGTTTTCGCTTGATTGCGAAAGGGCCCTTCGAGGGACCAAGTCAGACTCTCGGGAGGCGGTTTAAGCTCGGGGACCGCCGTGCTGCAGCCGGATAGAATCAGCAGCAAAATCGGCGTCCAAATAGCCCAAATACCCATCAATGCTAGCGTTAACACAACGACTACAGGGGGTCAATGTTGGGTTGCGCGTGACTTCATTCAATCGCTCAACTATGTTAATTTTTTGCAGTGCCAGTGCATCCTCGGCGCACAAGAATGTCAATATTCAAACCGAATTATGGCCCAATCATCCCGAGAATCCGCAGTAAAAGAAATCTCTGAGCTGCGGCGCGAAATCGATAAGCACAACTATCGGTACCATGTGCTTGACGATCCGCTCGTCAGTGACGCGGAATATGACCGGTTATTTCGCCGCTTGCTGGAGCTCGAGAAAGAGCATCCCGAGCTCACTACCCCTGATTCACCCACTCAAAGGGTCGGTGCGCCGCCCCTGGAACGATTCTCCACCGTGCAGCACTCCCTCCCCATGCTGTCACTCAACAATGCCACGGATCCCGAAGAGCTCGCAGAATTTGAGGAAAGAATTCAGCGTTTTCTTAAGCATAGCGAGGCCATCGAATACGCCGTCGAACCCAAGATCGATGGTCTGGCGGTGGAGTTGGTTTACCTCGACGGCAAATTTACCCTGGGCTCAACCCGCGGCGACGGCGTCAACGGCGAGGATATAACGGTCAATCTCAAGACCATTCGTTCGATCCCGCTATCCCTTCGTGCCGACGGGCATGCGATCCCGCGACGGCTCGAAATCCGCGGCGAAGTGTTTCTGCCGCTTAAAGCGTTTCAAAAAATGAACCGCGAACGAGAAGAAGAGGCGAAGCCGGTGTTTGCCAACCCGCGAAACGCCGCCGCCGGATCATTAAAACAGCTCGATCCCACGATCACTGCCAAACGCGCCCTGGATATTTTTTGTCACGGCACCGGCATCATAGAAGGCGTCAACTTCGCCACCCACTGGGAGTTTCGCGAGGGGATAGAGGAATGGGGTCTAAAGCCCGTGCCGCTCGGGCGCGTGTGCCGGAGCTTGAGCGAAGTTTTTCAATACCGCGACGAGATAGAAGCTCGTCGTGACGAGCTGCCCTACGAGATCGATGGGCTGGTGGTAAAGGTCAACAGCACGGCGCTGCAACAACGCCTGGGACAAATCGCTCGCTCGCCCCGGTGGGCGATCGCCTACAAGTTCAAGCCTCGCCAAGCGACGACGCGCATTCTCGACATTCAAGCCAACGTCGGTCGAACGGGCACGTTGACGCCGGTGGCGAGCCTGGAGACCGTGCCGATCGGCGGCGTGATGGTCAAAAGCGCTTCGTTGCATAACATGGACGAGATCGAACGCAAAGATATCCGCATCGGCGACACCGTCGTCGTCGAGCGCGCCGGCGATGTTATCCCGTACGTTGTGAAGGTGCTCGAAGAGAAACGCACCGGCGCTGAAAGAAAGTTCGTCATGCCCGACCGCTGTCCGGTCTGCGGCTCGGAAGTATTCCGCGAAGAAGGCGAAGCCGCCTATCGTTGCATTGGTATCTCCTGTCCAGCGCAGCTCAAAGAGAGTCTGAAATTTTTTGGCTCGCGCGGCGCCATGGATATCGAAGGCCTGGGCGAGAAACTGATCGAGCAATTGGTCGAGCAAGGTCTGGTTCATGACGTCGCCGATCTCTATGCCCTGACGAAAGAACAATTAGCCGGCTTAGAAAGAATGGCCGAGAAATCGGCGCAAAAACTCCTCGACGCGCTGGCGCGCAGCAAGCACGCCACATTGGCGCGCTGCTTGACAGCGCTGGGGATTCGCCACGTCGGTGAAGCAACTGCGAAACGATTTAAAGAAAATCGAGAACGCGTCCGAAGAAGAGTTAATGGAAGTGCGTGAGATCGGCCCCGAAGTGGCAAAGAGCATCGCGCGCTTTTTTGCCCAAGAGACAAACCGTCAGGTCATCGAAAAACTGCTTACGGCCGGCGTGGAATTTAAACCCGAACCGAAAAAAACCGGCGTCCTAAACGGCGCGAGCTTTGTTCTGACCGGCGGCCTGGAGGGGATGTCGCGTCCGGAGGCGCAAAAACGTATCGAAGCGTTAGGCGGGCGAGTAACCTCAGGTGTCAGCCGCAGCACGACTTACGTCGTCGCCGGCGCCGACCCGGGATCGAAGCTTAAAAAGGCCAGCGAGCTTGGCGTGCGTGTCCTCACCGAAGAGGAATTTTTGCAGTTACTCGATCAGTAATTATCCCTTAAACGGCGCTGCGAAATACTCGAAGTAACCATCTTTGAGAACATAGACTCTCCGACGCGGCGAGTGCGTGGACTATGTGTCACTATTGGTCGTCAACTGAATGAATCCATGCGTCTGAAGGCGGTCTGAGCGGGTCGATTTACCGATTCGAACACATACATGCAAAATGGTTCTGGCAAAGTTGTGGCAAAGCAAACAATTGGAGCGGAACGCAGGATTGAAGATGAACGACTCGCCGATTTTGCTGCGATTGCTGTAACTCGCGGCTGGATACTCAAAGCCGTCAAGGTAGATTACCGCCACCCACCCACAAATCGGGCTGTGCCCCCCGCGAGCTGGCAAATTGACCAGAAATCAGAAAAGGGCGTCTTTCGTCGAGGTCACCAGAAAACAGGTGCAGCCGGTTTCACTCCACACACGATGATCGACGCTGCCGGCCTCGCTGTGGATGAAATCGCCGGGAGATAGTGTTCTGTCATCGACCTTCAATATGCCGTGGAGAAGATGCAGTTCTTCGATGCCCGCATGCCTGTGTCTAGGATAATCGGTTCCCGGATCAAGCCTGACCAACATGCTCACGCTGTCATTCTCCGCGTTCCTCGCGAGTATTTTGACGTGGATACCTGGCGCCGCTTCCTCCCACTCTGGTTTAACCGGCGCTTCCAACGGAGGTACGAACGGCTGCGTGGCCGTTTCGCTGGCGATTCGCTCCGCGAGCTGGCTCCATAACGATTCCGCGGGGCGCAACACATCGGTGGACCAGCCGACAAACGAGCGGACAATGGGTCGCAGCGTCTCGATTTCCTGCCGGCAATCCCCGCATGACGAGATTTGAGCCTCAACCGAAGCGGTCTCGCGCGGAGGAAGGGCCCGCAATGCAAACAGAAACACGAGATCCAGATGCTCTTGATTGTGTGTGCCCGGTTTTGAGTTCATCCAACCTTCAATTTCCTTTCCAGCGCCTCTCGAAGTTTTCCCAGCCCGGAGCGGATTCGCGTCTTCACGGTTCCGAGAGGTTCATTCAACTTCCTGGCCGTTTCTTCATAGGTCAATTCAGAAAAGAATGCGGTTTCGATCGTATTTCGTTCTTCTGGAGTTAGGACCCCAAGCGCATTCCGCAACAGGCGGCTCTGCTCCTCAAACAGACAGGCTTGTTGAGGATCAATAATGTCCGTTGTCGGCTGCAAGCTGTCCGAATACGCGTTCACTCGTTTTTTTCTCTGATCGAACCGCAGGCGATCAATCGCCCTGCTGCGCGCCTGGTTCATGATCCAGCCGACGACCGATCCGTTAGCAGGATCATAGGTCGAAGCTTTTCGCCACACATCATAGAACACATCGAGCGTGACTTCTTCGGCAGTTTCTTGATTCGCGGTTATCCGCACGATCAACGTAAAAACGATTCGATGCGTTTGCTTGTAGATGGAATGCAATGCACGTTGATCACCGTTCGCGACGGCCCGGACGAGCTGTAGCCACTCATCCTCGGATACCCGAACTCTTGACTTATCGGCATCTAGAATATCCCCAAGCGTCTTCGTATCGGCCGCACCCATGGCCGAAGATCATGCCGGGCGCAATTCTGCCAGTCAAGAGGCCGGAAGCCGATCCAGGACTTATTCCTCGCACGCGGCGTGATCTTGTAACCTTGCGCCTATACGAGAATAAACGCCAAAAGTCTGGCGCCGGATTTGAAATTGAAACAAAAAATACGATCGTGATCCCGACGCCGAAAAAAATCTTGCAAAATGGAAATCCAAAATCTGAATTTTGACGTTATTCAAGTGTCCGTTGTTGGTGATCAAGTGCGAAAAGTTCCCCAAGATTAACCTGTTAGTTAGAAAGAAGGGTCTGCATCTATGTCCGATAACAAGACCACGCTCAGCGATCTCGATCTGCTGATTGCAAGCATGGCTGATCTCGCCCGAGAAATCGGCGAAATGGAACCTGACGACCCAGTTCGCGCTGTGCGGCTGAAAGAACTTTATGCGCTTACAGAACTCAGTAAATCAGTCAAAACCGAAGGAAGTAAGATTATCCATAAGAGAATGGACGCGTTCCCCAAATGAACTGGAAGTTCCCGAAGAAACCAACCAAATCCCACCCGACACGAGGATTGTCGATCTCTATTCCGTCTGCGTAATACCCTAACATCTTTTGTAATCCAGCGCCTCTCCAACCTCATTTCTGAGTGTGCGGATGCGTTGACAAGAGGCTCCAGTGTAATCGTCGAAGAGACTCGCCACCGAGTCAGAGAGTTTAGTTTCTGCAATGCAGCATGTACGACAGATGCTTAGAACACTTTCGAGAATACTAAAGTCGAAGAACCTATTGCAAATTGTGCTTGCCTCGATATCGTGCCCGCGGCTGTCACACCCTAATTTGACAAGCACCGACCACCGGTCTAAGGAGGAAGAGCCTACTAGACAGTCAATCTCCGAAGTACCAGAGATTGAGATGACCAATTTCTCAAAACTCGCGACAATCCTTCCGCCGGAGCAGAAGGCTATTCGGGCGAAGTGCTTTCATCCAACGGGAGCGTTCGTCGAGTTCACGAAAGACGAAACCGAGCAGTCGATCCCAGAGCGGTTCGAGAAGATCGTTCGGCTACATCCGCAGCGGCTCGCGCTGAAACTTGGGGACGAGGCATTAAGCTATGAAGCTCTGAATCGAGCTGCCAACCAAATCGCTCACGCTATTTTAGCTAAGGGAGGAAAACAAGACGAGCCGGTAGCTTTGCTCCTTGGCAAGGGAGTCATCTTAACGGCTGCGATCTTCGGCGTCTTAAAGACAGGCAGGATTTACGTTCTTTTAAATCCCTCCTTTCCTTCAACAAGAGTTGACTTCATACTCAAAAATTCAGGGGCGGGCATAATAGTAACCGATAGCGACCGGCTCTCGTTGGCGACCGGGTTCGCCCGACGACGGCTACACCTGATCAACGTGACCGAGATGGATTCACGCCTACCTTCCAGCAACCCAGCTCTCTCTATCTCGCCGGACACCCTGACATGGATCACCTATACTTCGGGATCGACCGGGGAACCTAAGGGAGTCGTACAGAACCATCGTAACTTGCTCCACTTAATCATGACTCAGACCAATGATTTGCACATCTGCTCACAGGACAGGCTTGCAATGCTCATGTCGGCTGCGGGAGACATGTTCTTGGCGCTGCTCAATGGCGCAGCCATATTTCCGCCAAATACAAAGGAGAATAGGTCGGACGATCTTGGCAATTGGTTGATCCAAGAAAAAATCACCATATATAGCTCGGTTCCGTCGGTTTTCCGCAATTTTGTCAATACTCTTGGCGACCATCAGACATTTCCCAATGTGCGCTTGATTAGACTTACCGGGGAAGCGGTCTATCGGACAGACGTAGAAACATACAGAAAACACTTTCCCGAAAGTTGTATTCTCGTCAACCGTTTGTCGAGCACAGAAGTGCCGACATTCAGACAATATTTCATCGACCACTCAATCACCATCACTGATCACATCGTGCCGGTCGGCTATGCAGTCGAGGGTAACGATGTTTTTTTGTTACGTGACGACAGCGAAGAAGCTTCTAGTAATGAGGTCGGCGAAATCGCAGTTAAGAGCCGCCATCTTTCGCCTGGATATTGGCGCAATCCGGGGCTGACTCAAGCCAAGTTTTCGCCCGTCCCCGCTGAAGAGGAGAAGCGTATCTTTAAAACTGGGGATTTAGGTCGCATGAGTCCCGATGGGTGCTTGGTTTATCTAGGGCGAAAAGATTTTCAAGTTAAGATCCGAGGACACCGAGTCGAGTTGGCGGAAATCGAAAGAGCGCTTCTTGATCTTGGTCACTTCAGGGAAGTTGTTGTGGTTTCGTTGAACGATCACGCGGGAGAGCAGCGCCTTGTGGCTTACCTGGTGCCGGTTAGACCGACTGTTGTCAGAGCCGACGCGCTTAGAGCGTCGCTTTCAGAAAAGCTGCCCGACCATATGATACCTTCATCTTTCGTGGTGCTGGATTCGATACCAGTTACGTCCACTGGTAAGGTGGATCGAAACGCACTGCCAGCACCCAGCCGGACACGACCCGAGCTGCACACTAGCTTCGTTGCACCCAGAACATTCTTTGAGAAAGAGTTAGCCCAAGTCTGGGCAGAGATTCTTACGCTCGATGTAGTCGGGATCCATGACAATTTCTTCGATTTAGGAGGTCATTCGCTGGCAGCTACGCGTGTTGTCTCGCGCGTTATCAAGACCTTCCAGGTGGATGTGCCGCTCCAAGCTTTGTTTGCGGCACCGACCGTGGCCGAGATGGCGGCTATGGTTACCGAACACCAGGCAAAGAAAATAGGGGACCAGGCTCTTAGTCGTGTCTTAGCTGAATTGGAATCGCTTTCGGAAGACGAAGCAGTAAACCTCTTGGCGGCTAAGAAAACGATATGACCCGGCGGCAAGCGTAGCTGGGCGGCTAACCGAAAGACGGACATCGAATTGCAGGTGGTCCGCTGATCGAATATCACACGTTCCGCACCGCTCCGGCGCTGGGCGAGTATTTTGCCTAAAGATAAGGGGACTGCGAGATCCCAGCAGAAGAGTTGGAAGCTGGCACGTCGGAACCAGGGACAGCAGTTCCGACGCCCGGCCCTGGGACAATCACCCGTTCCTTTTCGTAACCCGCTCTTTGCCCCCGAAATGTCTGTAGCACCGGCAGCGGTCCACAACCCCAGCGTTAGGTCCTGCTGAGTTTGGCGCGTGGGACCACTATTCGTTCGATTTAATGATGTCAACTTCGTGAGAAAGAGAACGAGAAGTAGGCCAGCCCACCGCAATCCTGATCGCCCGCGTACCGCCCGTGTGAACTTGATTTCGAGTCTCGTGAAGATCAGCCGAACTGACAATCACCAGCAAAAACCTACAGAAAATCAGCGCCTCTCTCCCCTACTCTCTGTCTGTAATTGTTCGTCTTTGTCGATACAACAGGCGCAAAACAAGCACAGCGGATCGGCAATCAGCTTGCAGGCAATATTTGCCGATATTAATATCCGCAAAAGTTGGTCAGTATTTAGCATCAGAAACGGAAAGCAAATATGGATCTCGCAGAGAAATCTGATGATGAAATCCTTAGCGTTGCAGATCCCATCATGGATAACCTCATGGATGCGTCTACGGCCATTGACCACGCCAGACACGTTCGCGACTTCACTGAGCGGGCGAAGAGCGTTGTAACACCCGAGCATCTTCAACGTGTCTGCCAGCAGTATCAGAGCGAAAAAGGCTTCTTTTCAAAGCGGGAGTTCGTAGCGATTTTCCGCCGCCCGCATTCAGTCGTGGTTGTCTGGAGACAATGGTTTACTAAGGCACCGGGGGAATATGTCGCGGAGTTACTTTTGGTTGAAGATGA
>Ga0193707_1000065_pt1 | contig 26037 bp, 25 predicted proteins | sample U3c2metaG_FD_143043 | JGI IMG/M metagenome (GOLD analysis project Ga0193707, IMG submission 143043) | Soil microbial communities from a riparian zone of the East river system, Colorado, United States - U3c2 | ecosystem: Environmental > Terrestrial > Soil > Riparian zone | place: USA: East River... | reverse complement strand
GGCCGGAGACGTGCTCGGTCGCCGGTACTGCGGAGATCCCACTGACCGCCGACACGTCGTACGAGGTGGACGCGAGAAAGGCGCAGGTGTTGCGTGCGCCGACCATCGCGGGCCGGCCGACCACGCTCCAGGAATCGGCGGTGAGCATCTCGCGCCACAGCAGCGACAGCCGCTCTCTCAGCGACTTCTGGTTCTTCCGGCCCGAGCAGATCGCCGCGGGCACTGTTTTCGTCCAACCGACCGCTCAGGTACTGCCCGCTGGTGCGTTCGAGGCGTCCAACCGCTGGCGGCTCGAACCGACCGGGAAGATCCGCGCGGGCGATCCTCAGGTCTACGAGTTGTTGCTGGTGAAGGATCGGTTCGAGCTGCCCTTGTCGCCGCGGCTGGAACGCAAGGACCTGGTGAAGATGGCCCGGGTGGAGAACATCTTCGACACGGTCTCGGGGCCCGGCACGCAGCAGGTGGAACGCGCCTGGTCGACGGCAGGTACCGGTATCGGCTTTGTCAACCGTCGCCCGGTCCAGGTGCCGTCGAAGCAGGTGGAACTCCTCACCGCCTCACCTGGCGCGGAGTGGAACCAGTGCCTGACGGTCACAACAGCCAGTACGACGGATCTGTGCGACCGGCAGAATCTGCCCTTCACGCCTGGCGCGAAGGTGAGCCGGTCGTTCGGAGTCGTGGTGCACCCGGCGGTGAACATGGCCTCGCACACGCCCACCTACCTCTACATCGACATTGGGCTGGCCGACGCCTACCATGCCGGCCATGTGCCTCACGCCACGGTGAAGAACAGCCAGCTCACGTTGTTCCGCAACGGAGAACTGGTCGGCGATGCGACCAATACCTTCGGCTACTTCAGTACCCCGAACGCCAGTGCGAGCTTCCGGCTCGAGCACACCTGGCAGCTCGACTCGGCCGTGTTCCCAACCTCGACGAGTGCGAAGACGACCTGGAACTTCATCTCCGCACCGCCACCAGATCCGACGAAGTCGACCGGCCAGATTCCGGCGTTGCTCGACCTCTCCTACGACGCGAAGGTGGACGGGCTGGGACGGGCAGCTGCATGGCGTCCCCTGCAGATCAACCTGCGGGTGGACCACCTGATCCGGTCGACCGCATCACGCGTCACCGGCGCGGCCCTCTGGTATTCCACCGACAACGGCAACCACTGGACCCGGGCTCTGACTGTTCCGAAGGGCAGCGGCTACGTGTCGATCGTGCCGCCGTGGACTGTGCTGCCCGGCAAGACACTGTCGCTGCGGGCCACGGCAACGGACGCGGCAGGCGGCAGCATCGACCAGACGGTGATCGGAGCGATCCCCATCCACTGACCCGCCGACTAGGTGCCGCCTCCCTCATGTCCCTGCGTCACGCCCCAACGGGATCGGTTCCCCGCGGTCACACGGTTCGACGGTGTCGTGGCGGTGGCGGTTGGTGTCATAGCGACGGCCCAACGTCGTCAGTCGAGGCTTTCAACAACTGTCGTGCCATGACGATGCGCTGGACCTGGTTGGTGCCTTCGTAGATCTGGGTGATCTTGGCGATGCTGAAGGGCCGGATCGGTCTTCTTGGCCGATCTGGCCCGTGACCTGCACTTTTACACTCATCGACTGCCGTCACTGATCGACGTTTGTCAGCCTCCAACGGAGCAGCGACGGAGCAGATCGGCCTCCGTAGGGAGATGCCATCGCCGTCCCAAATGCCTGTGGATACCCGGAAGCTTGAAGGGCCTGCGCCAGTCACCCGTGCCGGCGGCTGGTACGGCTGGCACCGATTCCAGCAGCTCTGGACCGTTGTTCTTCACACCGGGATCAAGGGCCCTTGAGCTTCCGCCCGGGGGCAGGTGACAGCATCGAGACGTAGTACCCCGGACGGCCGTCGGCGTTCAACGCGCTCTTTTCTGTACCGGCTGGTTGACCTTGTCGTAGACAATCTCCGAGTACGGGCACCTGGGGCGTGTCTCGCGGGTGAGGTTGCCAACCTCGTCGTATGTCAGCTTAGTGATCCGGTGCTCCTGGTGGGCACCGATCGACGGCCACCGTGCGAGTCTTCGCCGGCTGGTCTGCGACCTGATCGAGGAATACGGTCCGAGTGTTCTCGGAGACACAGTGGCCCAGCTGGCGGCGGCAAACGTGCGAGTGACCGATGTGGCATTGCGTCGACCGTCTCTCGACGATGTGTTCTTGGCCCTCACCGGCCAGTCAGTGCCCGCTGGGGATCCGGGCCTTGCCGACAACGGGAGCCGCGATGACAGCCGGGCCAGCGGCTCCCGTCGGAACGGCTGATCCTGCAGCAGTAGATATCGAGGCATCGCGCGCGCGGACTGCGGTGATTGCTGGGTGACGTGTCGGTGATCACGGGCTGTCGCGATCGCGGACGATCTCGCGACGGGCATGATCGACCGGTTCCGTTCGCTGCCGGTCATCGTCTTGGGGTTCACCAGTTCCACATTCGTCCCGGTCGCCACGATGCCCGGCTGGCTGCAGGCCTTCGCGACGCTCAACCCGGTCACCATGACGGTCGACGCATTGCGTGCTCTCGTGCTCGGTGCACCAACGGCCGAGCACGTGTGGCAGGCGCTCGCCTGGATCATTGGCTTGCCCGTGTTCACCGTCCCTGTCGCCGTGCTGCGTTATCGCCACACCACTGCTGGCTGACTCGGGAGTACTGCGCCGGCTGAGTGCGTTCAGGGCCTTGCCGCAGGCAGAAGCGTCAGCAGCAGATCTTGAGGTAGGCCTGCAGGTCGGCGAGCGCGGCAGCGGTTCCGTCGCGGTCGGCGCGATAGCAGACGGTTTTGCCTTCTCGGCGCGAGGTGACGATTCCGCCGCGGCGGAGCAGGTCGAGCTGCTGGGAGGCGGTGGACTGGCCGATCCCAGCTCGTTCGGCGACCTCGTTGACCGATAGCTCCGCGCCGCGGGAGAACAGCAGCATGATGCGCTGGCGGGTCGGGCTGGCGAGCGCCTTCAGGAAGTCGTGCGTCTCGGTCTTCAGTTCGGCGAGCGAGTCGGAGCCGCAGGATGGTTCCGCGGACTGCTTCGTTTCCTTGCGTGTGGCCACCTGATGCTCCTCTCCCGTGATCGGGTCCCAGCGTACCTAATATCGCCATCTCGTCATATCCCAATATGATGATATGTTGTTGTCATGTCTTCTTCTGAACCTGTTGTCATCGTCGGTGGCGGCCAGTCCGGTCTGGCCGCGGCCAAAGCCGTGCGCGATGCCGGTCTTCGTCCGCTGGTCCTGGAGGCTGGTGCGCGGCCGGTCGGGTCGTGGCCTGACTACTACGACAGCCTGACCTTGTTCTCTCCAGCGGCTTACAGCGCGTTTGCCGACGCACCGTTCGGCGGTGATCTGGACCACTACCCGGACCGCGACGAGGTCATGGCCTACCTCGAGCGGTACGCCGAGAGCCTGGACGTCGAGATCCGCACGAACACTCCAGTCGCAGCTGTGGCTGCAGCCGGTGCAGGTTTCGTAGTCCGCACCGACGCCGGCGAGGAGATTGCCGCTGCTGGCCTGATCGCTGCCAGCGGCTCGTTCTCCAATCCACATATCCCTGCCCTGCTAGGTCAAGACGGTTTCACTGGTGAGGTGCTACATGTGTCCGACTACCGCAGTCCCGAGCGGTTCGCCGGTCGCCGGGTCGTGGTGGTGGGCGGCGGCAACTCCGCTGTCCAGGTCGGCTACGAGTTGGGCGAGATGGCGACGGTGAGTCTGGCCACGAATGCGCCGTTGACGTTCCTGCCGCAGGTCCACGGTGGCCCGGTTGGTGTCTGGTACGCCGGTTTTCGACGACGGCGTGTACGGCAAGGCTGAGGCGGCCGGTGTGTTCGACCGGCGGCCGATGTTCACCGGGTTCGACGGTGACCAGGTCGTGTGGGCAGATGGTGAGCGCGACCAGGTCGGCGTGGTCGTTCTCGCGACCGGCTACCGGCCGAGCCTGAGCTACCTGCAGGATCTCGGCGCGCTGAGTCCGGACAGGATGCCGTTGCACATGGGCGGCATCTCGCTGACGCACCCGGGGCTGGTGTATGTGGGGCTGGATTTCCAGCGGTCGTTCGCGTCGAACACCCTGCGGGGCGTGCACCGCGACGCCGCGTACGTCGTACGGGCGTTGGCCGGCCACGCCAGCGGCGCGGCGGCGGTACTCAGCGCCTGAGCGCGGCTTCGCCCGTCGTCTGCCCGACTCGGCTGTCCTGGGCGGCGGGCAGGCGCCGCGTAAGTGCCAGAGCTGCCCCGGATACGACGCAGGCCGCCGCCGAGCCAAGGATGAGCGGCAGATAGCCGACGGTCATGGCCAGGGCGGCGGCGCCCAGCGGCGCTGCTGCCCGGCTGATCGTGGTGGGGGTTCCGAGGATGCCGGCGATGGTGGCGTAGCCCTGGTCGCCGTAGCGGTCGAGCAGGATGGCGGGGGTCGCGGTCGAGGCGACCCCGAAGCCGAGGCCGAACAGGACCAGACTGACCGCGGCACCGGGGACGGACCTTCCGCTGAAGGGGAGCAGGGCGATCGCAACGCCTTGCAGGCCGAATCGGATCTGCTGGTGGTATCCCGGCGGCGACCCCGGCGGCACCCAGGACGACGGCCAGCGAGGTGAGACCATCGGTACGGGCGTGGAGCCCATCGGCGACCAGAGCCGCAGAACCGATCCGCCGGCCGATCCGGATCCGGTACAGCGCGACGGCCTCGTTACCGGCGAAACCGATGACGCCGGCCACCGCGACCCAGACCAGGTTGTGGACTGGTGCCGGGTCGATCAGCCGCCTGACCCTGGCTGTGCTGAACTCAGCCGAGTTCGTCGACCGGACCCCGCTACAGGCGTATGCCGTGCTGCTGGAGCGTGGTGAGTATCTGTGCTCGGTCTCGACAATATACCGGATCCTCGCCGCAAACGCGCAGGTGAAAGACCGCCGACGCCTTGCCCGCCATCCCGCCAGGGCCCGCCCCGAGCTGATCGCGACCGGCCCGGGGCAGGTGTTCACCTGAGACATCACCAAGCTGCCCGGCCCGGCCAAGGGCATCTACTACGACGCCTACGTCATGATCGACATCTACTCCCGCTACATCGTCGGCGCACACGTCCATGTCACCGAAACCGCTGTCCTGGCAGAAGAAATGATGCGCGAGGTCTTCACGATCCACGGGATCCCGCAGATCATGCACGCCGACCGGGGCACCTCGATGACCTCCAAAACCGTTGCAGCGCTGCTCGCCGATCTCGGTGTCACCCGGTCTCACTCACGCCCCCGGGTATCCAACGACAACCCCTTCTCAGAAGCGTGGCTCAAGACCCTCAAGTACGCGCCGGTATTCCCTGACCGGTTCGGATCCCTGCAGCACGCCAGGACATTCATCGACGAGTTCACCCAGTTCTACAACCATGACCACCACCACACCAGCATCGGACTGCACACCCCCACCGACGTCCACTACGGCCTCGCCGCGGCCACCGACCAACGCCGCCACCAAACCCTGACCGCAGCACAGATCGCGAACCCAGAACGGTTCAGCAGCACCGCGACACCGCCGATCCTCAACCTACCCGACGCTGCCTGGATCAACCCGCCCATCCAAGAAACGCCACAAAGCAAGACCGTCCAAGAGACCGCCGCGTAACTCCCGCTGGCCTCAACCACCTTGACAAATTCCGTGGCTCTGCGGCGCAGGACGCTAGCGTCCGAGGATCGGTGGCCTGTGGCGCTCTGTCTGTGGCGCACTCGGATCTTCGGACGTAACGGTGGCTCAGGCACAGTGGCTTCACTCACGCGGGCATCAGCAGACTCATCGCACGAACTTCAGGCGCAGGAACGCTAGGTCACCAGCCGTCCCGTCCCACGGACCGAGAGGCCCGTCTCACACGGCAAAGTCGGAGCCCAGGGCAACTATCAATGGGTGGTGATATCGACGATCCTCGATCGAGTCTTTCCGTTCCCGACGTCCCGGGGTCAACGGGCTAGTTGCCGCGTGGTGATCAATGACTGGGCTACCTCGCGGAGCCTGAGGTTGTTGTTCTGCGAATAGCGCCGCAGAAGTGCGAACGCCGCATCGGCGTCGACGTGGTTCCGCTCCATCACGATGCCTTGCGCTTGCCCGACGATACTGCGGGAGTCCATCGCCGCGGACAGGTGCGCCGTCTGCCGCATCGCCGCGATGGCCAGCGCCGCATGGACGGCGAGCACGCCGGCGACGGCGGTGTCGATCGCGGCGAACCCCTCTGATTGCGCGGGATACAACGTAAGTCGTCCCAGCGCGGATCCGCCGATGCCCAGGTCGACCATCAACACCGGGGTCACTTCACCCGGATCAACGGACGCGAGGCCCGGCTGAGCTGCGAGTGAGACGAAACGCGGATCGGACGCCTGCATCCTGGCAGCCTGCCGGCCGGCAGAAGATCGATGGTGGCACCCGCGCGAGGATCTCCTCGACGTTCTCCGCGGCCGCCAATTCGACGGCGAGCGTCGCAAAGGCCCCCGCGGATGTGACCTGGCGATCGTCCGCAGCCTCGGGGTCACTCGCTTCGTGGTCGGCGGTCATCGTTGACGACGGTCCCCGCGGCGTCGTTGAAGGCCGTCGTCCGCCGGCCGCCGATCCTCCGCCTCGAGATCCGCCGTCAGCCGACCCGTCCGCTCCAGCGCCGACCCGGGCGGTAACGGGTCCTTCGGCGCTGCGAATTCGGTCGAGCGGCGGCGATCTGAGCATGCTGACCCCTCTGTTAGCACTCCACTGAGCGCCACCGGGGTCCCGGGCAGCTACTGATGCTGTCGATCAAGCGACACCTGTCTCGCTCTCGCGACGCCACGAGCCGAGTGCACCGATCACGTGTTCGGAGGCAACACCACCGCGGATAGGTGGAGGCACGCACATCTGCTGGTCAACAGCCGATGGAACCAGGTTCGGACGGGGGTGCCGGCTGCGGGCACGACATCGCCCGCCTCGTGGGCCTGGCCGTCGGCGCGGCGCGGCGCGGCGACAGGAGCCGCCCCGGCGGGCATCGTGAGCAGGCGACGTCAAGGCCTTACGATCATGGTCAGCCGTTCACGGCGCGCGAGGACCGGTCGAGGACGGGTGTGAGGCAGTGGCATCGCTACGCGTACGGCAGATCCTCCTCGATGTGCTGGCCATCGACCAGCCAGACCCTCCCGGGCTCGAAGGGGACACGGTGTGGCGCAGGCTGTGCATGTCGGCCGCCAGGTCGGTGCCGGTCAGCGGGGCCGGCGTGGCGCTGATGACACCGACCGGTCACGGCGGCACCCTCGCGGCCACCGATGGCCCGGCTGAGGTGATGGAGAACCTGCAGCTGACCCTGGGTGAAGGCCCCTGCGTGAACGCGTTCCGTGACCGGCGGCCGGTACTGGAGCACGATCTCACCAAGGCAGGAGCGCGCTGGCCGGGCTTCGCTCCTGCCGCTGCCGAGGCCGGGATCGCGGCGATCTTCGCGTTCCCGCTCCAGATCGGCGCGATCCGGCTCGGCGTCCTCGACCTCTACCGTGACACCCCAGGCTCCCTGGACCGCCTTCAACTGGCCGAGGCACTCGACTACGCGGCCGCCGCGACCACGATCCTGCTGGACCGGCAGTACGCGACATCGCCGGGTGAATTGCATCCGGACCTGGCTGACACAGCCGACAGCCACCGGGAGATCCACCAGGCCACCGGCGTCATCGCCGCCCAGGCATCGGTCCCCATCAACGAAGCCCTGCTGTTGCTGCGCGCACGCGCCTACTCCGAGGAGCGGCCGCTGCTCGAACTCGCTCACGACGTGGTCGCCCGACGGGTGACCTTCCACTCCGAGGACGACCATCATGAATAGGACCAACCCGACAGCGCGGCACCTTCTGGTCCGGAAAGGCGATATCAAATGAGCAGGGAGCAGCGCCTCGCGCAGGTGTTCGTCGAACTCGCGGACACCCTCGTCGACGACTTCGACGTCATCGATCTCCTCCACACCTTGTGCGAGCGCAGCGTCGAACTCCTGCAAGCCGACGCGGCCGGCCTGATCCTGGCCGATCAGCGCAGCGTGCTGCACGTGATGGCATCCACCTCCGAGGAGGCCGAACTCCTGGAGCTGTTCGTGCTGCAGACCGACGAAGGTCCCTGCCTGGACTGCTACTCGACCGGCGAGCAGATGGTCAATATCGACCTGGCCGAAGTCGCGGAACGCTGGCCCAGATTCCGGGCCGCCACCACCGCCGTGGGCTACCGCTCCACCCACGCGTTCCCGCTACGGCTCCGAGGCCAGGTCATCGGCGTCTTGAACCTGTTGTGCACCAACCGCACAACCCTCAGCGACACCGACGTCGACCTGGGCCAAGCGCTGTGCGACATCGCCACGGTCGGGCTGCTGCAGGAACGCACCGTACGGCAGGCCGAGGTACTGGCCGAGCAACTCCAGTCCGCCTTGAACAGCCGCATCCTGATCGAGCAGGCCAAAGGCGTCTTGTCCGAGCGCGCCGGAATCACCGTCGATGCGGCCTTCACCCTGATGCGGACCCACGCCCGGAGCAACCAGCGCCAGCTCGGCGCGATCGCCGGCGCCGTCATCGACGGCACCATCGCAGCCTCCGACTTCCAGCCGAGGTAGCGCCAAGCCCGGGACCTCGGCGACGATGCCGAGACCGGACTCGGAACGGTTGCTCCCAGCAAGCACTTCGGAGTCGCCGGCGACGCGGATGGGCTCTCGACCCATCCGCTGCCGCGACGAGCCCGAATCCCTGGATGTCAGCCGTGAGCAGCCCCGCTCACGCCCCTCCAGGAAAGAGATCGTCATGTCACGAAAGATCGTCCGCGCGGGCCTCGTCACGTCCGCTTTGGCCCTCGTCCTCGCGACCGCGGCCTGCGGTGGTGACGACAACAAGTCCAGTGGTACCCCGGCCAGCAGCACGTCGTCGTCGACTTCGGAATCGCCGAGCATGACTCCGTCGATGAGCGCTGCCGGTGGCATGGTAGGCCCAGGCTGCGCCGGCTACGCCAAGGCCAACCCGACCGGCGCCGGTTCGGTCGACGGCATGGCCGCCGCCCCAGTCGCCACAGCCGCTTCCGGTAACCCGCTGCTCAAGACACTCGTGGCCTCGGTCTCGGGCAAGCTGAACCCGAAGGTCGACCTCGTCTCCACCCTCAACGGCGGCGAATTCACCGTGTTCGCGCCGGTCGACACCGCCTTCGCCAAGATCGACGCCAAGACAATCGCCACACTGAAGACCAACGACACCCTGCTCACCAAAATCCTGACCTACCACGTCGTCGCCGGCCAACTCGACCCGGCCGCGGTCGTCGGCACGCACGCCACGGTGGAGAAGCAGGACCTCACCGTCACCGGCTCCGGCGACAACCTGATGGTCAACAACGCCAAGGTCATCTGCGGCGGCGTCAAGACCGCCAACGCAACCGTCTACCTGATCGACACCGTTCTGATGCCGCCGGCGGCCTGACCGGCAGCACTGGACGATCGCAGTCCCGGCCGGTGCCGTCGCGGGAAAGTTGCCGATGGCACCGGCCCGCAACCGTGTCGAGCAGAGGAACCAATCGTGACCGAGCTGTCATCGATGTCGCACCGCCGGATTCGCACCGCCTTGGGTGGGCTGGTCGCCGCAGCCGCTGGACTGGGTCTTGGCGAGTTGGCCGCGGCGCTGGCCGGTGGCACCTCACCGGTGGTCGGGGTCGGGACCCAGTTGATCGACCTCGCGCCTGGTCCGGCCAAGGACTGGGCGGTGAAGAACCTCGGCACTGCCGACAAACCGATTCTCGTCGGCGGAGTCTTGCTGGCGGTGGCGGTCTTCGCATTGCTGGCCGGGGCAGTCGGTGCGTCGCGACCACGCGTCGCGATCGCTCTCACGGTCGGCCTCGGTCTGCTGGCTATCCTGGCCGCCGCCACCGGGCGCACCCTGGCGGCCAATCCCCTGACCCGACTGCTGCCCGGTGTGGTGACCCTGATCGTCGCCACCGGCGGCATCATCCTGATCCTCAAGGCCTTTGGTCCGCCGGCGCCGAGCAAGCCGGGTGCGCCGGGCTCTGATGCGCGTCTGCCTCTGGCGCCGAGCGATTCAGGCCAGGGCGTCAAGGGGTTCGACCGGCGACGATTCCTGGCGACGGCGATGTCGCTGGGTGTCGCTGGTGGAGCAGGTCTGCTGGGGTCGCGGCTGGTGCCGGGTGGCGTGGACGAGACGACACGCAGAGCGGTCAGGGTTCCAGCGCCGGGGAGCGCTGCACCCGCACTGCCGGCCGGGGTGTCAGCGGATGTGACCGGCGTGAGCCGGTTCATGACCCCGAACAAGTCGTTCTATCGGGTCGACACGCTGCTGACGGTGCCGAAGGTCGACCCGCGGAACTGGGAGCTTCGTGTCCACGGCATGGTCGACCGGGAGCTGCGGCTGAGCTTGGCAGACCTGCTCGACCAGCGCCTGATCGAGCGCGACATCACGTTGACGTGCGTCTCCAACGAGGTCGGCGGCCCGTATGTCGGGAACGCCCGCTGGATCGGCGTACCGATTGCGGCGATACTCCGCGAAGCCGGCATGCACGGCGGTGCCGACGCGGTGAAGTCGACGAGTATCGACGGTCTCACCATCGGTACGCCGCTGGCGGCCCTGACCGATGGACGCGACGCGATGTTCGCGGTCGCGATGAACGGTGAGCCGTTGCCGTTCGAGCACGGTTTCCCGGTGCGGATGGTGGTCCCTGGCTTATACGGGTACGTCTCGGCGACCAAGTGGATCGTCGACTTCGAGGTCACCCGGTTCGCCGACTTCAGCGCCTACTGGACTGATCGCGGCTGGGCGACCGAGGCGCCGATCAAGACCGCGTCGCGGATCGACGTACCGAAAGGATTCGCCACGATCAAGACCGGCCCGGCGGTCGCGGCCGGCGTGGCCTGGGCCCAGCGCCGCGGCATCTCCACGGTCGAGGTCCAGGTCGACGACGGCCCCTGGCAGACCGCGAAACTCGCGGCCGAGGACTCCATCGACACCTGGCGACAGTGGACGTTCCGCTGGAACGCGACGCCGGGCAACCACAAACTCACCGTCCGGGCCACCGACCGCGAAGGACACGTGCAGACCACCGATCGTGCGGCGCCACGCCCGAACGGGTCCAGCGGCCTGCACAACACGATCGTGATGGTCGAGTAGCTCCCGTGCATGCTCGGGTCGCCGGTCGCGCCGGGCATTTCACGGGTATTGAGCGCAGGGCGCCGAGAGCTGACCAGGATTCGTCCTCTCGGCGTCCTGCTCCACCATGCGGGCGCGGTCATCGGACTCCTTCCGGCGGTGTGTGGCGTGGACGGGGAACAACGGGCAAGCGGCGCAGCCACAGCCACATGCCGTGCAGCCGGATCAGTGCCCACACCTGGAACGGCACCATCGAAGCAGCTGCGACCGTCGTACGACGGACCGGCTGAGGACGACCGGTGAAGCTGGCACTGAACACCCGGTGACCATGCTGGGCCAGGTCGATGACGACGACGACCCCATCGCGGTCGACCCGCAGGGTCACGTCGTACCGTCCGGCGACTGTGAAGAACGGGGAGACGTAGAACTCCTTGTCTACCGAGAACTCGCCTCCGTCGTCCGGGCGAGCCAGGTAGGCGTGGCGCTCGCCGTAGGTATTGTGCACCTCGAGGATCACCCACCGCGCTCGGCCGGCGGGCGTGAAACACCAAAACACGGTGAGCGGGTCGAAGACGTACCCGAGGCTGCGGGCGTTGGCCAGCATGAGCATCTGGTCGTCCGGATCGAGCGACGCTCCCTGCGCGGTGGCGAAGATCGCCACGTTCTCCCGCAGGATGCGATCCGGGTTGCCGAGGTGGTCGGACGCCCGGAACGACGCCAGCGGCCGGTGAGCCGGCGCTCCGCAGCGCAGGGGCCGCCGCGACCGACTCGGCGGTGAAGATCAGATGCGCGTACGTCATCCGGCCGACCACTGTCGCGGGGTCGACCCAGCCCTCTGGATTCAGCGTCACCAGGTACTGGTCGGCAGCATCGAGTCCCTGTAAACGGTTCATCCAGTAACTGACCAGCACCTGCGACTCGTCGGCCCGGCAGTCGCGCATCCGGCAGTTCCACGACGCCCGCGCTCGCGGCCTGGCCGGAAGCACCACCGGATCGGTGTGCAGCCAAGCCGGATTCACCGAGTAGCCGAAGGCGCCGAGCAGCGTCTTCTCCTCAGGCGTCGCGTCGGCGAGCAGGTCTCCGGCGACGCTGAGCATCCCGAGCTCGGCACCGCTACATCAGCGACCTCAGCACCGGCGATCGTGCGCACGGCTTGCCAGGTTCCCAGCAGGAGGGCCAGCCACCATCCGGCGATGACCGCGTACCGGCAGCCGGACGCGACGCCCATGCCGTTGTTGACTGCGATCACGGCGGCGGCGCCAAGTGCGGCAGGAACGGTGAGCCGCCGGAACGTGACAGCGGCCAGCCGCACGATCGACGCACGCCGAGGCCGCGGAAGCGGTACGGCGAGCAGGAACCCGAGGAAGGTGGTCAGGTCACAGGCGCTGAGAAGCCAGGAGTGGGCCAACGCTCGAGGGACCGCTCCGGTCAACTCGAGAACGGCATGCGCGACAAGCCATCCGGCCGCGGCGACAACCACCGCGAGACCAGCAGCGCGGCAGCGGCGTTGTATCGACGACTCCGCCGGCCCAATCCACTGCTGCCGCCGCGCTGAATCAGCTGAGCTCCACCCCGAGATGACGCAGGCCGGTGCTCGCAAGACGGGCCATCGCCCGCAACTCCCTCTCGAGCACCTCACGTCCCTCGGCGGTCAGCCGCACCGGACGCTGCCGCCCCTGCTCAGCGAGGGTCTCGATCAGCCCTTTGGCCTCCAGCCTGGCCAATGCGCCGTACAGGCTTCCTGCCCCGAGCCGCTGCCCGGTCAGTTCCTCGATTGCCGAGTTGATCGCGTAGCCGTGCTTGGCCCCGTCTGCCAGCACGGACAGCACCAGAGTCTGCGCATCATTCGCCTGCATAGTGCCTCCCTCGCCGCCAGACTACTACGCGCGACGTACCATAGGCTCGTTGGCCCGCGACGCGTTCGGGGCGGTCGCGATCGATGTCTCCGACGAGGGAGCGATCGCCGACGCCAGAGGCAGGGCGCTGAGAGAGGTCTGAGTCTGGTACGCCGTGATGTGCTGCGCGATCACGTGTTCCCAGGTCATGCTCGGGTCGGTGGTGTAGTTGTGAGCCTGTATCCGTGACAGGAGGGCGGGGCTGGTCAGCATTGCCGCCGTCGCTTGTGCCATCTGCGCGTCGCTGTCGACCAGGTACCCCTCGACGCCGTGCCGGATGAACTCGCCGACTCCGCCCGATGCCATCGCCACCACCGGCAGTCCGGCGCATCTGGCCTCGAGGGCCGCGACCCCGAACGATTCCAGCTCGGCAGGTGCGAGGTAGATGTCCGCGGTGGCATAGAGCTGCTGGATCTCGAAGCGGGTAAGGCGTCCTGGGAGGTCGACCCAGCTCGCGAGGCCGAGGCCACGCGCCGCCGCCGCCACCGCTGTGGCTTGCGGTCCTGCCCCGACCACGATCGCGCGGACGGCAGTGTCGGCCGGCACCAGCTCCCGGATCCGCCCCAGTGTGCGCAAGAGTGCAAGCGGGCGTTTGCGTCGCGTCAGCCGCATGGTGCTCACGATCGTCAGCCGATAGCCCGGCTGCCTCGGTTGTCGCCAGTGCTCGGGATCGACTCCGTTGTGCAGCACGTCGACCGGTTTGGCCGCCAACGACCGCCGCAGTCTGTCGGCCACGACTCCACTCACCGCGGTCCACTTCGCCTGGCCGATGTAGCGGTCGATCTGCGCCATCGGCCATGGCATCGATGCGTTGGGCAACGAGTGCATCGTGATCATCGGCGCGACCGCGTGCCGGGCGGCCAGCCAGGACAGCGGAGACAGCAACGAGGTGTGCGCGTGGACGACGTCGAAGGAGTCGAGCGCCTTCCTGAGGGTGTCGATCGCAGCCGGCAACGGTATGCCGGCAAGGGACTGCAGGCGTACGACGGGCACATCACCGGCTGCCGACGGCCCGTCAGTGGTGGTGAACACCGTGACGGCATGCCCGGCGCGGGACAACTGGACGGCCAGATCGTGAACCTGCAGTTCGATTCCGCCCAGTCTCGGCAGGTAGCAATCACTGACCAGCGCGATCCTCATCCCCTGACCGCGTCCAACCCGGCAGCGGTACGCCGGACCCGGTGCTGACTTCCCAGCCAGCCCACGAGCAGCACGCCGCCGACCGGGATCTCCATCAGGTAGGTGAAACCGCGGAACAGCAGGAACGCGGCCGCGACACCGGCGGGATCGCCGCCGAGGGCGACGAGGGCGGCAATGGTTCCGACTTCGACCACCCCGGCCGCGCCCGGCGTGATCGGGACCAAGGTGAGCAGACGCTCAACGGCCAGCGCGGTGAACAGGACCGGTAGACCCAGGGCGATACCCAGCACGTGGAAGCACAGCCACAGGAGGGCCAGTTGGAGCGCGAGATAGGCAAGCATTCCGGTAGTCATCGGACGCCAACCGGTGCGGAGCACCCGCAGGATCGAGCGACGCAACTCAGGAATCCGGTGAGCCGGCCGTGAGGGCCGGAACAGTCCGATCAGCTTGTCGAAACCGACACCGGCCGCGGTGGCCGCATGCTGGTCGGCAAGGACCCAGACAACCGCCACTACCGCCACGGGCACCGGAAGGAACAGAAGGCTCGTCGACCCGAAGGCCCGCGCGCTGTGCAGGACCGGAACCATCGCCAACGCGACCGCGACGACTCCGAGTTTGGACACGATGTTCAGCAGGGTCGTCACGGCCAGGAACCCGCCGAACGCCGCCCGCGTGAAGCCCCAACGGCGGACCATAGCGAAGTTCAAGCCGGTTCCGGCCGCGCCACCGAGCGGAAGAACGTTCGCGACCGCGCTGCCGGTCAGACTCAGCGTGAGCCCGCGGCGCTTCGTCAGCCCTGGCAGGGACGCGGCCAGAACGAACGAATGCGCCCACAGCCCGGCGAACCACACGATCGCGAGCGCGAGGAGCGCGCCGGCCGAGACACGGCCGAGAACGGAGCCGACCCCGGCCCAGGTTGCCCCGACAGCACGCGGTAAGAACACCACTAGAACAGCGGTCCCGAGCCCACTGAGCACCGATGTCGCCACCCGCCGCCACCACGCCTTGGTCACCTGCTGTCTCCATCCACCACCCCAGTTGCCAGCCCCTCTTGACCCCAAGACTGGAAGGCAGCCGCTGAGAGGGTGCTGAGACGGTTACATGCTCGGCAGCGTCGACACGAGCTCGGCTATCACTGGGCAACCGACGTACTTGCCGGGTGGCTGCTGGCCATCACGTGGCTCAGCTTCCTTGCCACCGGTGCGTACCTCACGCGTGACCTGCAACGACGGCGAGGGTCACACGCCGGCGCGAGTCCATCCTCAGACCCCCACACAGGATGGACTCGCGCTTGGATCGGGCCAGCAGATCGGCGCCCCACACCGTCATCATCGATGATTCGCCGGTCGCCGTTACACAAGCGATTGAAGCACCGGTAGGTCCGTAGTGCCGCCGCCACGATTGGGCCACAGGCCTTCCCAACGCCGCTGCGGAGAGTGAGAATGACGAACGAGAGCTAACACCTGGTCATCACCTGAGGGGGGCGAGATGACCAAGATTCTAGTGATCGACGACGAGCCCGATCTGGTCCGCTTCGTCCGGCGCGCGCTGGAGACCGATGGCTATCAGGTTCTGACGTCGATCGACGGGCTGGAGGGAGTCCGGCTGGCGCTGACCGAGCATCCGGCGTTGGTGGTGCTCGATCTGGCGATGCCGGGAATGCACGGCGAGGCGGTGCTCTCGGCTCTGATGGCGCAGGATCGATCGTTCCGGGTGCTGATCCTGTCCGCGGCTGCGGACGCGCAGCGGCGGATCACCTGCCTGGAGCAAGGCGCCGTCGATTTCCTGGCCAAGCCGTTCGCGATTCGCGAGCTGCTCGCCAGGGTGCGCGGCCGGCTCGGGGAGAGCGGCGCCAACCGGCGCGAGGACCGCCTGCGCGTCGGCGACATCGCGCTCGATCTGAAGGCCCGGCAACTCGTGGTCGACGGCAGGCCGACAGTGCTCTCACAGCGCGAGTTCCTCCTGCTGCTGCACCTCATGCGGAACGCTGACGTCGTGTGTTCGCGCCAGGAACTGCTGTCGGAAGTGTGGGGCTACGACTTCGACCCGGCCACGAATGTCGTCGACGTCTGCATCGGCCGCCTGCGGGCCAAACTCCGGCCGGATCTCATCGTGACGGTGCGCAATGTCGGCTATCAGCTCCAGAGCGCCTGAGCTCCCCACGATCAGCAGCGCACCGAACCGATGGCTGCGCCGACTGCGGCTGGGCACCGTGGTGGACGTCGCGATCGCGGTGTTCGTGACCGGCATGATGGGCCTGATGGTGGCGCGGCCCGGCCACGAGGCAGGGCCGTACCACATCATGTTCCTCGCGATCGCGATCGCGTACGGCTATCGGATCTGGCCGGTCGTGCCGACGGCGGCAGTCACCGTTGTCATCACGCTGCTCAGCGGCTGGCTGATGGTCACGCACGCTTCGGAAGGGGCACTCCCCCAACCCGAGCTCGCCGAGATCCCGTTGATGCCACTGGTGCTGCTGACCATGGTGTGGCATGCCCGGCGCCGGGTCGCCGCCGTTCAGCAGATGGAACAGATGGCCACTCGGCAGCTCTCGAGCATCGAACGGGAACGGGAGTTCTTCCGCGACGCCTCGCATGCGATCCGGACCCCGGTGACGATCGCCCGCGGCCACTTGGAGCTGGCGACGGCGCAGGATCTGCCCGGCGAGGTCCAGTCGGATCTCGACGTGGCACTGCGACAACTGGACCGCATGTCGGCTCTGTCCAACCGCCTGCTCGCGCTGGCCCACCTCGATTCGGGTGATTCCCTCTCCGTTCGGCCGACCGATGTGGCGGAGCTGGTTTGCGCGATCGGCGACAACTGGGCCACCGGTGTCGAGCGCGTGGTGACTGTGCGCGCCTCGCCTACCGGCCCCGTTCCGGTGGACCCGGAGTGGATCGAGATGGTGGTCGACGCGCTGATGGAGAATGCGGTCCACTTCACCGCGGACGGCGGCGCGATCAACCTGACCTGCTGGCGGTCGGGAACCACGTGCACCATCATCGTCGCGGATTCCGGACCGGGGATCCCGGCCGGGGAACTGCCCCAGGTGTTCGACCGCTTCTGGCACCGGATGCCGCCGAACGGCCCGATGGGAACCGGGCTCGGCCTCTCGATGGCCAAGGCGGCGACACTGGCGCACGGCGGGACACTCACGGTGCGGAACGGTTCGACCGGTGGTGCGGTCTTCACTCTCACTCTTCGAGCCGATGGCAAGCCCTTCTGACCAAGGGATGACAAGCCCGTCATGTTTGTTGCCAGGCCGGGCCGGCCAGGCGCAACCTGCTGAGGGGATCAAGCCTGCGTACGCCGGCCTGCACGGACGGCACCCCACAGAAGCCGACCCCGGCGCCGAATCCAGCGGTGCACGGCACCCCCTCGTCGTGACCGCGAGACCGGATCGGTCGTCGGCGTACGCAGCGCTTCGTCTCATCCTCGCGATGGCCGGCCAGTACGCCGTTTGCGCGATGCCAACCGCGGATCCCGTGTCTCACGCTGGACTGCATGAAGGTGCTGGGGATCGTCTCCGCCGCCGTCGTGACGTCGGCCGGACTGTTGCTGTACCCATTGGTCGCGCAAGGCGTCACGACCACGCTGTACGTCGACAGGACCGTCGCAGGATGCTCTGATTCCGGTCCGGGCACGGCGAGTACGCCGTACTGCACTGTGGCCAAGGGTCTCAGCAAGCTCGCGGCCGGCTACACGTTCTACCTCGGGAACGGCACCTACACCCAGACCATCACTCCCCCGGTCTCCGGCACAGCGGCCGCTCCGGTCACCATCACAGCGTGGCCCGGACGGCAGCCCGTGATCTCGGGCACCACGTACGGCGCGATCATTTCGGCGCGCAGCTACATCACCCTGTCGGGTATCGGCTTCACCGGAACCGTTGCCGATGGCATCTATGTCTCCAAGAGCAGCAACATCGTCATCAGCGCGAACACGGTGACCGGCGCCGGTCGTCCGGCCAAGAGCAAGACCGCGCCAGGGATCAGCATCCGCGGCGCGACGTCATCCGTTGTCACTGGCAACAATGTTCACCACAACAACGGGACCGGCATTCTGCTGACCAGTGGCGCGACCGGGATCCTGGTCGCGGACAACTCCGCGAGCTTCAACGCGGAGGGCTTCCAGCGCAACGCCAACGGGATCGACGTGATCAGTCCGGGCAACACGCTGCTACGCAACGTCACCCATGACAACGAGGATTCCGGGATCCAGTTCTACACCGGTGGCAACGACAACCTGGCCGCGCTGAACGTGACCTACAACAACGGCGACCACGGCATCGACGATCTCAACGTGTCGGGTGGACGGCTGATCGGCAACACGGTCTTCCGCAACTGCACGACCGGGATCAACGTCGAAGGGACCTCCAGCCACTACCAGGTCGTGAACAACGTCGCCGTCGACAACGCTGTCTATCCGGCCTACAACGGCATCGCCTGTTCCCGCCGGGCCGGGAACATCGGGATCTGGGACTCTGCCCCCTCGACCACGACGGTCGACCACAACCTCGTCTGGCTGACCAGGAGCGGGAAGATGTACGCCTTCGGCTCGACGTACACCTCGCTGGCGGCGACGCAAGCCGCAACGCACCAGGAGGCCCACGGCGTGCAGGCCGATCCGCGCTTCGTGAGTACCTCGGCCTGGGACCTGCGCCTGCGCGCCGGCTCGCCCGCGATCGACCGTGGAAACTCCGGCGTGTCCGGGGCCCAGGCAACTGACATCGACGGACTGGCCAGAGTCGACGACCCGGCGACGAGCAACACCTTCGCCGAAGGTCCGCGGCGCTACGACGACCTCGGCGCCTACGAGTTCCGGCCCTGATCGACCTCGGGACCGCCACGGTTCGGGTGAACACAAGATGACACGAATATGACCGGTTCATGACGGCCCGGCCAACCATCACCGCTTTTCGCCCGGTCAGCCCTGTACTGGAGCCTGAGACCGAGACGCGTGCGCCTGAGGGGCTCGAAGGGGGAGGTCGGACGGCATCGCCGTCCGTGACCGTCGGGAGTTGGCAGCGCGGAACCGCGGGGTGGGCGGCTCGCTCGGTGCGGGACCTGAGGGGGTCATTGATGGGCGCTGTCGGCGCGTCACGACCGATGGACGGCCACGAGCCGTCGATCGACGATTCACAGCAACTGCTACAGCTCTGCCACGACCTGCGCCAGTACGTCGCCGCAGGCCTGCTGCTGTCCGAACCGGCGCCTGGCGGCAGCAACGGACGGATGGACCTGATCCACCAGCAGTTCCGGGCGATCGCCGAACTGCTCGAGGGCGAGCAAGAACCCGGCCACCGCAGCTCTGGTGTCAATCTGGCCCGGCTGGCCGACGAGTGTGCCGGGGTCGTGCGGCTGACGCATCGGGTCCCAGTGATCTCCGACCGGTTGGTGCGGGTACAGGTCATCGCCGACCGGGCACTGCTGCGGCGGGCCGTCGGCAATCTGCTCGACAACGCCTGCAGGGCGGCCGGCCCGGCCGGCACGGTCACGATCCGGGTCGGAACCGAGGACGCCGACGCGTGGATCGAGGTCTGCGACGACGGCCCCGGCTTCGGAGGCGTCACATCGCACACCGGCCACGGTCTGCACGTTGTCGCGGCGGCAGTCCGCTCATGCGGTGGGCGACTCGAGATTCGGACCGAGCCCGGGACCGGTACGACGGTCCGGCTGTGCATGCCGGCGGCCCACCGGCGAGTGCGGTCGGCATGAGGGTGGCCATCTGCGACGAGCAGTGGCTGTTCGCCGCGGCCCTCGGGTCGGCATTGGGCCGACATGCTCACGAAGTCGTCACGACAACCGACCGGCCACAGCAATTGCTGGACGACGCCTTACGGCTCCGTCCGGATCTCTGCCTCCTGGACGTCGTCACCGGTCCACCCACGTCGGCAGAACTCGCTGAGCGGCTGCGAGAGCTCGAGTCCGCACCATTCGTCGTCCTGCTCGCGGACTCCCGCGCAGTGGAGGCACGAACCATGTACGACCGCGGCCTTGCGGACGGCTTGATCAGCAAGGCGTGTGGGTTTCAGACCTTGCTCACGCTGCTCGACGCGGTCGCCGGCGGAGGCCGAGCGGTCGAAGGGTGGTCGGCGGCGGACCCGCGCCGGCACCACGCCGTTGTCGACGCTCTGACCGTGCGGGAGCTGGAGGTGCTGCAACTCGTCGTCCGCGGATACTCCACGCAGCAGATGGCAGATCATCTCGGCGTCAGCCGGCACACCGTGCGAACGCACGTCCAGCAGGTGCTCCGCAAGCTGCAAATCCACGGTCGTGGGAAGATCGCGAACGCCGCGGCCGCGGCCGGTCTGGTCGACGTCGCGGAGTTGGCCGGGAGCAGACACCGATGACGGGCGCGGACGGGATGGCCGTCCTGCTCGTCGACGACCACCGCGTCTTCGCGGAAGCACTCGGAGACCTGCTCGCGGCCGAGCCCGGAATCGCCCGGGTCTGTCTGGCGTCGAGCCTCGATGCCGCCAGGGCTGTTCTCCGAGCCGAACACCTGGACCTGGTCCTGCTCGATCTCGGGCTCGGCGACGAGTCGGGGTTCGACCTGCTCGTCGAGTTGGCCGACGACGACTCGCCCGCGGCCATCATGCTGTCCGGAAGCACAGAGCCGCGATTGATCGTCCGCGCCCTCGAGGCCGGGGCACGCGGGTGGCTGTCCAAGACCACTCGGCTGAGTGCCCTCGTGGCCGCGCTGTGGCAAGTGCTCGACGGACATCTGTATCTCGCGCCGGCGACCCTTCAGCCGATCCTCGGCCATCTGCTGACCGATCTGCGCAGGCAGCGGGCCGCGGCCGGCTTCGTCGATCAGCTGACGCCGCGGGAGCTCGATGTCCTGCGCTGCCTGGTGTCCGGTATGAACCGCTCGGAAGTCGCCGCGCACCTGTTTGTGTCGACCAACACCGTCCGCACGCACGTGCAGAGTCTGCTGCGCCGGTCGGAGCAACATTCCACGCTGGCACTCGTGGCCTTCGCCCGGTCACACGGCGTGATGGGCGTCGACGCGCAGCCCCGGTCCGGGGTGGCCTCACTCCCCCGATCACCCTCCTGACGTAGGCGTTCTCACCCACTCGTCGGGCGCGGGGTCCCGGTCACGCCTCGTAGCGTCAAGGGCATCAGGGAGCCCTGTGGGGGGCGCTGAGGGGGGCATCGGGATGACTACCCGGATCAACGCTGTACCGCGCTCTGCGCCGGCTGAGGACGTCGTCGTACCGTTCGCGGATTGTCAGATCACCGCTGAGGCGCAAGCCGCCGCACTGCGCGTGCTGCAGTCCGGCTGGGTGACCACCGGCCGCGAAGTGCTCGCGTTCGAGTCGGAGTTCGCCGCGTACGTCGGAGCCGGCCACGCGGTCGCCGTTTCGTCCTGTACCCACGGGATCGAGCTCGCGCTGCGGTCGTTGGACCTCCCGCCCGGATCCCTGGTGCTGAGTTCGACGTTGACGTTCTGCGGGGCGGTCCAGGCGATCATTCATGCCGGACTGCAACCGGTTTTGGTCGACGTCGACCCCGCGACGGGGATGCCGACACCGGACACCGTCAGAAGCGCCGTTCGTGCCTACGGGCGACCAGCCGCTCTGACCGTCGTGCATTGGGCCGGTGACCTCGCCGACGTACCTGCGCTCGCTGACGCTGCCGAGGTGCCGCTCCAGCGAGTGGTAGTCGATGCGGCCCACGGCCTGGGTACGTACACCGGCTCGACGCCGATCGGCTCCGAATGCGGCGCGACATGCTTCAGCTTCTACGCCACCAAGAACCTGCCGCTCGGTGAGGGCGGGATGGTCACCACCGACGACCCGATCCGCGCGGACTGGCTGCGCAAGGCCCGGTTGCACGGCATGACCGCGGATGCCTGGCGCAGGTACCTGCCGGGCGGCAGTTGGCGTTACACCGTGGCCGGCGCGGGCCTGAAGGCCAACATGACCGACATCCAAGCGGCCATGGGCCGGGCGCAGCTCGCCTACCTGCCCGCCTGGCAACAGCGCCGCGCGGACATCGCAGCCCGGTACGACGAACAACTCGACGGACTGCCGGGACTCCGGCTCCCCCACCGTCCGGGGCCGGCCGACGGCACCCATGCCTGGCATCTCTACCCCGTGCGGGTCCGGCTCGCCGGCGGCATCGACCGCGACGAGGTGATCGCCACGCTCTCGGAGCGCGGCGTCGGAACCTCGGTGCACTTCATCCCGATCCACCAACTCGCGTACTTCAGCCAGGCCGCGCTGATTCCGCCGGCCGGACTCCCCGGGGCCGACATGCTGTTCGACCAGTTGCTGTCCCTCCCGATCTATCCCCGGCTCACAGACGGCCAGGTCGACGCCGTCTGCACCGCGATCGCCGACATCGCCGATCAGGGAACCTCCGGAAAGGGAACGGAATGAGTCAGCCACTGCTGCTACACCAGCGTGAGACGACCCTGCTGCGGACCATCGTGGTCGGGGCCGGTGAGGCCGGCCTTGCGCTGGCCCGCGACCTGCACCGGGTCAGCTCGTTCGGGCTGCAGCCGGTGGGATTCCTCGACGACGACAGCTCGAAACAGGGCCGGCGGTACGGAGGCCGCCGGGTCCTCGGCACCCTGGCCGACCTCGAGCAGGTGCTCGAGCACAACCGGGTGGACGTGGTCGTCGTCGCCATTCCGTCGATGCCCTCGCACCAGGTGAGGCAACTCGGGCTGCGGTCCGCCGCCCAAGGCGTCACCGTGCTGCATCTCCCGCCGTTCCTGTCCGCCCTGCAGCGGCAGATCGCCGGCACGGACATGCGCGCCCTCCAGGTCGGTCCGCTGATCGGGCGTCCGGAGATGCACGTCGTCAGTCGCCATGCCGCCGCGGCGATCGCCGGCAAGCGAGTCCTGGTCACCGGAGCGGGTGGCTCGATCGGCAGCGAACTCTGCCGGCAGGTGCACGGGTTCGGCCCGGCTGAGCTGATCATGCTCGACCACGACGAGTCGAACCTGCACCGGACCCAGCTGGATCTGTGGGGCGAGGCGCTGCTGGACACCGAGAACACCGTCGTCGCCGACATCCGCGACGCCGAGCGGCTGTTCCAGCTCTTCCGCGATCACCGGCCGCAGATCGTCTTCCACGCCGCCGCGCTCAAGCACCTCCCGGTGCTCGAGCGGCATCCCTGCGAAGGGGTGAAGTCGAATGTCCGCGGCACCGAGAATCTGGTCGAGGCGGCCATCGCCCACGACGTCGAGCGGTTCGTCCTGATCTCGACCGACAAGGCAGCCAACCCGACATCGGTGCTCGGGGCAACCAAGCGACTGGCCGAGCTCGTCCTGGACGCCCAGCAGACGGCGTCAACGGTGCTGACCGCGGTGCGGTTCGGGAACGTACTCGGCAGTCGTGGCTCGCTCCTGCACACAGTCCGCGACCAGCTGGCCAGCGGCTCGGCGGTGACCGTCACGCACCCCGACGTGAGCCGGTTCTTCATGACCATCGAGGAGGCCGTGGGGCTGGTGCTCGAAGCGGTCCGGATGTCCGACGGCTCGGCCACGTATGTGCTCGACATGGGTGAACCCGTCCGCATCGTCGACCTGGTCGAGAACTTCGCGGGCCTGCTGAACGTCCGCGACGTGGCCTTCAAGTACACCGGACTGCGTCCCGGCGAGAAGCTCACCGAGGAACTGTTCGGGGCCGGTGAGGAAGCCCTGCCCACCGATCACCCGCGGATCTCGATGACGCGCCCGCCCCGGGCGGCCGCCGGTTTCCGCGCGGGACTGCGCGAGCTGTACGACGCCGCCGCCCACAACCGCGCCGACGAGGTGTTCCGGCACCTACGCCGGCTCGTGCCCGAGTACAGCCCGGCACCCGGGCTCGTCTCCGCCGGGGCTTCGTACCCGGACGACCTCTGACCGGCAACTCCGACGACGACTGCGAGCACAGCATGACCACTGAGGCCAGGCCACCACTGGACGTCCGCGTCCTCGACGCCACCGTCACCCACCCCCCGACGGTCTTCGATGACAGCAGCCTGCTACCGGCTGACCGAGCGACGATCTCCGCGCTCGGCCATCGGGTCGAGGGCGCGGACCTGGCCGCTCCACCCGTCGTCCTGCCCGACTTCCACCACAAGTCGACGATGGAGCTGCCCTCCAGCGTCGCCGTAGCGACCAGCGGAACCATCCGGCCGGATCTCACCAGCTCGTCGGTCAACTGCGGCATGGCCCTGATCGCGGTCGACTCCGAGGTCCCCGACGACCAGGCGATCGACGTGTTCATGCGCGCGGTCCGCGAACGGTATCCGTACCCGACCCGCGGCACTCGCGAGCTGACCCGCCAGGAAGTCGTCAAGGCCGTCCGGGACGGATCCGAGTTCAGCGTTGACCGGTGGGACGCCCCGGCCGGCGACCTCGAGCGGATCGAGGAGGGCGGCAAGATCGACCTCGAGCGGTACGGCGGGATCGACCGACTGCGGTCCGAACTGCCGGGAGTCGCGTTCCAGCTGGCCCGGTACCGCTTCGGCACCGTTGGTCCGTCCAACCACTTCGTCGAACTGCAGCGGGTCGAGGAGATCCTCGACCCGGACCGGGCCGCCAAGCTCGGCGTGACCGAGGGCCAGCTGACCATTCAGTACCACGGCGGCGGCGGGGTGTTCACCGGCGAAATCGGGCGACTCTTCTTCCGGCGCAAGGACTACCCGCGGCAGATCAAGGCAGTCAACGCGGCGCTGAAGCCCTGGTTCCACCTCCGCTCCGCCCGCTCGTTCCAGCAACTCAGGGCGCGGCTCAGCCTCTACTTCACCGACGGCTGCACGCCAGTCCCCCTCGCCAGCGACGAAGGCCAGCGCCTCATGCTCGCCACCGCCGCCGCGATGAACTACGGGTTCGCCTTCCGCACGGCGACCTACGCCGCACTGCGGCGGATCGCGGCCGATTCCTTCGGTGGCGCCACCGGCCGGCTCGTCGTGGATTCACCCCACAACAGCATCTACGAGGAGCCGGTCGGCACCGGCACGGGCGTCGTTCACCGCCACAACTCATGCCGTGCGTTCCCGGCGGACATGATGACGTCCGGAACCACGTTCGCGGACACCGGCCAAGCGGTTCTGCTGCCGGGCACGCACCGCACGTCGAGCTACCTCGCGGTGGCCGGCGACCGTGCGGCCACCAGCCTGTACTCCGCCTGCCACGGCGCGGGCACTGTCGTGTCCGACCTGGTGACTCGCGGTGTGTCGGGCAACGACCCGCTCAAACGCACGACGCGTCGCTACCGGTACGACGACGGTGCTCCGACCGACGCCTGGCACTTCGACGATCGCGGCGTCGACGCCGCCCTCGACGTCCTCGTCCGCAACAGCCTGGTCAAGCCAGTCGCCCGGATGCGGCCCATCGCGGTACTCCACTGACGGTTGCACGAGCGGGAGACAGATCATGAACAAGCGGCTCAAGAGGCTGGCGGCAGGGGTGGCGATGCTTCTCACCGCCTCCAGCCTGGTGGTGGCCACCAGCACCTCCGCTGCGGCGGCCGGAACCGGGTACTACGTGAGCAATACGGCGGCCAACTGCAGCGACACCGGCGCCGGCACCCAGGCCGTCCCGTTCTGCACGATCTCGGCCGGGACCAAGAAGGCGATCGTCGCCGGCGACACCGTCCACGTTGCCCCCGGCACCTATCGCGAGCAGGTCACGGTCAACGCGTCCGGCACGGCGACCGACCCGATCACGGTGGCCGGTGACGGGCCAGGTGTCGTCGTACTGGGCACCCGGGCTCTCGGTGGCGCGGCGCTGTGGACCGCGACCAGCACCAGCGCCTGGAGCACGCCGTTCGCACCGCCGTCGGTGCCACGCCAGGTGTTCCTCGACGACCAGCGACTGGCGGCCGCGGCGTCGGCCACGACGACCACGCCGAACAGCTGGTTCTACGACGCCACGGCGAAGGTCCTGTACGTCGACACCGGCG
>Ga0193707_1000064_pt1 | contig 26079 bp, 32 predicted proteins | sample U3c2metaG_FD_143043 | JGI IMG/M metagenome (GOLD analysis project Ga0193707, IMG submission 143043) | Soil microbial communities from a riparian zone of the East river system, Colorado, United States - U3c2 | ecosystem: Environmental > Terrestrial > Soil > Riparian zone | place: USA: East River... | reverse complement strand
GAATCTTCGCGATGCGCTCCGATTCCCTGAGCCCCATGTTGGTCCAGTTGTCGCCGCCGTCGGTCGATTTGTAGATGCCGTCCCCGATCGAGACGCTGTTCCGTGTCCACGATTCGCCCGTCCCGATCCAGATGACCTTTGGATTCGTCGGGTCGATGGCGATCGCCCCGATTGATTGCACCGGCTCCTTGTCGAAAACCGGCTTGTAGGTGGTGCCGCCGTTCTCGGATTTCCACACGCCGCCGCTCGCGGAGCCGATGTAAACGGTCAGACGATTCCCTTCGTGGACAGCTGTGAGCGCGGAGATCCGTCCGCTCATTGCCGCGGATCCGATGTTGCGCGCGCCAAGACCCGAGATCGTCTCGGAATCAACCTTGGCGCCGCCTGCTTGCGGGAGCTGGGCCAGAGCGCCGGTGGCGGCAGCAACGAGCAGGGTCATTCCGCGATAGGCGGATTCCCAGATTCCAGTCATCAGAGTGACCCTCCGCCGGCGGGAGACTTCGGCCTGCTGTACCGCGTGCTGTCTATCGGAACATTGAACTCGATCTTGCTGATGGTGATTTTCTGCGACCCCGAGCTTCCCTTCCGGCGCGACTCCATGGAGAACGGGAGGTACCAGCCGCCGACCTGCTTGTAGTCTCCAAACGTCGTTTCGGTCTCCTGCGGGGTGCCGCGAATGATTCGCTTGGTGTCCATCTTGATTGGTACATATGAATCCGTGTCCATATAGTAGTAGCGCGTGTCGCCGCTCTTGAGCGTGAGTTTCAGCTTGTAGACGTCAGTGCCCTCGACCTGGTCCATGCCCGCGAGCTCGACCTTGTTGCCCTTCTCCCGGTAGTTGACGAGGGGCTCGTCGAAGTCGGAATCCTCGACGATCGAGCGCATCTCCTCTTCGCTCAGCGATTCAGGATCTTTCTTTCCCCCGAACGGGTCGATCTTCCAGCCACTGACACCGTCGTAGGCGTTGATGCCCGTCATCCCCTGGATCGTGAACTCTTCACGAACCTTATTGGGGCGGGTGCTTTCCTCGATGACGATTGCCTCGAATCCGTCGTCGCCAGTGAATTTCCCGACTCGTCGCAATGTCTTGATCGCCTGGATCTTGTCGGCACCACCGACGGTCTTGATGTACCGGGCGATAATTTCGTCCGCGGTGGGAGAGGACTGGGCCGCGAGCGGAGCGCTGATGGCTGCGACGCTGGCGAGAGTGAGTAGAACGCTACGCATGTTTTCCTCGGAGAGGAGCCGTTCATCAGAACGCTGCTACTGCCGTAAAAGATTCTGCGCGTTCGGGGAATTGTTTGTCAATGTCGCACCCAGTGCCGCCTACGTACTCGTGGGCAGCGCGCGCAGCCTGGCGCGGAGCTCCTCGGTGAGCTTTTTCACGAGATCCGGCCGGTCGTGAAACGCGGCGGGTGTGTTCTGGAACGACGCAATTTTCCACGCCCCGCCCTTTTGTACCGCGATCATGGACTGCACGGCGTTGAGCGCGGGATCGATGTCGTCCTTTCCGGGTGGAACCAGCCCCGTGTTGGCGCGCAGAATGGTGACGTCGCTTGCCAGCGAGCGCACGTCACGCACGATCGAGACGTAGCGCGGCGTCTGATGATGGGTGAAGATCTCGGTGAGGTGCGCGCCCACCTCCAACTGGCCGTTCACCTGGCTGCCGTCGAAACCGATCAGAGTGGCATCCGAAGCGAACAGAAGCGCGAAATCGCGCGCGTTTCGTTTGTCCCACGCTTCGATCAGGCGCGCGTAAAGCTCGCGCGCGCCGCGATCCCATTCGGAGGTCGCCGGATTGTCAGCGGTCATAGGTCCGTCTCCCCAGTCGTAGCATTGAAGCGCGCCTCGATGCGCCTGTCAGGTATCAGCCACATCAGTGCCACCAGCACGTAGAGAGAATCGGCCAGGAGCTGGTGCACGAACGCGAGTGGAATCGCAATCGCATACAGGGCCACGGAGATTTTTCCCTTCGGGTCGACTCCGATGGCGGCTGCGAGCTTCGATTGCGCGCCCTGGCTCCTGATTATGACCCGCTCGAGGATGTAGTACGCGACCCCGGCCATCATCAGCACCACACCGTAGAGTGCCGTGGGAAGTGGCGCGAAGTGGTTTTCGCCCATCCATGCGGTCACGAACGGCAGCAGCGAGAGCCAGAACAACAGATGTAGATTCGCCCAGAGTATCCCGCCCGTGATCCGGTCGGTGAGATAGAACATGTGATGGTGATTGTTCCAATAGATGCCCAGGACGACGAAGCTGAGAACGTAGACGAGAAATATTGGCAGGAGTCCCGAAAGCGCGGCGAGATCGGTGCCGTGCGGCACCTTCAGATCCAGCACCAGGATCGTGATGAGGATCGCGATCACTCCATCGCTGAAGGCGCTCAGACGTTCAGTTCTCATCGTGTCGGACGCTCCCTCTCCATGGCGATGGCACCGGACTCACAATCTACTATTGCTCAACTGTCGCGGCAGCAAACCGCCGCGGTACTAGCGCGATCGAGCCCCCCGTTCAATGTTGGAGGAGGAGACGGCGGGACGCTCGGCCCCGTTGCTCCAGGTCAATCACCCGGGAGGCACCATGAAGCGTCTTTTTGTCATTCTGGTAGCAGCGGGATCCACGCTGGTGTTGTCGGCGGCCGCGCTGCACCGCGGAGCACCAGCAAACCCGCGGGAGCTGCATCTCCGAGCCGAGGCGACGCGGCTGCGCGCTCACTTCGACTCCGTCGACCAGGAGCTGCGCGCGCGAGATGTCTCGCGGCTGAATGCATCACAGCGCGCGATGCGGACCAAGCTCATCGCATGGCTGAGGGATTACCGCAACGCCGGCGCGTTCCCGGAGAACGATCAGTTCGCCGATCGGGCGATGCCCTTCTTCCGCGATTCACACGGGACGCTTTGCGCGATGGCGTATCTCGTAGACCGCTCGGGCGGGGGCGACATCGTCGACCACATTGCGAAAACGCGGAACAATGCGTTCATTCGCCAGCTGACCGACGATCGGGCTCTGGTTGCCTGGCTGGACGCGTCGGGTCTGACCGTCGACGAAGCGGCGCGAATTCAGCCGCAGTATGGTGGTTTTCCGCCCGTCGTTTCCGTTCCCGACGAGAAAAGAGTCAGCGCCAATTACGCCCTTCTCTCGATGGGGCTCGGCGGCACATCCCTCGGCTCACTCGGCTTCAACCTGTTTTCGCCAAGCCGCGCGAGCGGTGCTATCGGGCTGACCACTGGAGTCGCTACGATCATCGCAGGTGCGGCGCACCTGGACGAGTCCGGCGGCAACAGGCAAGTCGCAGTCACCAACACCGTGCTGGGATCGTTCACCACCTTTGCCGCGCTGCACACGTTGATCGCGACGCGGGCCGGGCACCAACACGCGGTAAGTGAGGAATCGAGCCGTGGATTGATAGGCAGCGCGACTGTCTCTCCGGATCTCATCGTGCTTGGCGACGAGCCAAGATTCGGTTTGAGGTTGCACGCCCGGTTCTAGATTTTTGTCAGGCTGCAGCCGCGGTGATATCGTTTACCACTCTCTCTGAAGGGGATCATTCAATGGCCGGTCAGGGATCCACAGGAAACGTCATCGCCGCGGTCTGCAGCTTCTTCATTCCGGGCCTGGGGCAGCTGGTTCAGGGACGGCTGGGAATGGCGATCATTCAGTTCGTTCTAGCAATCATTCTCTGGATCTTTCTGCTGGGGTGGGCGGTTCACCTCTGGTCGATTGTCGACGCGGCGCTCTGGAAGCCGCGGTTGTCCGCCTAATGATCAGAACGCTCGGCCTGACACATCTCGCGCTGAGCGTGAGCGATCTCGAGAAATCCTTCCAGTTCTATCACGACGTGTTCGGGATGCTGGCTATCTATCGCGAGCCGACTTTCATCCAGGCGCAGACCCCGGGAGCCCGGGACGTCCTGGTGCTCGAGCTGGCGACGGAGAAGGTCGGCACGTCAGGCGGAATCAAGCACTTTGGCTTCCGCCTGACCGACGCGCGCGATATCGACAAGGCCGTGACCACGATCGAGCGCGCCGGCGGGAAGATCAAACACCGTGGTGAGTTCTGCCCAGGAGAGCCGTACGTGTTCTTCAGCGACCCCGACGGGTACGAGGTAGAGGTTTGGTACGAGCTGCCGACTGAGACTGGGCGATAACTAGAGAGCTAAAATCTTTGAGAGTGATCGCTCGGAGGTCACGGGCGATGAGGCTATCCTCTCGTTCAGTTGCAGTTAAGGAAAGCTTGTGCCGCGCCAATAGTTAGAAGATACTTTCGTCAGGATGGACTCCCCCACAATCAGACCAGCCTCGTCCGACGACGCGCCCACACTCGGCCGCCTGCTCGAACAACTCGGGTATCCCACCGATCCCGCCGGGATACCGCAACGCATCGAGAAGCTTCACGCGCGGCCGGGGACGATGGTGCTGGTTGCCGAGAACGAGGACGGGGCGCTGGTCGGAGTCGTGACGGTGCATCTCTTCCAGACGCTGCACGCCAACGAACCGGCCGCATGGCTGACGGCGCTCGTCGTCGAGAAGGAGGCGCGCGGACAAGGCGTTGGGTCCGCGCTCGTGGCTCGTGCCGAGGAGTGGGCAATAGAGCACGGCGCGCTCCGCCTCTCGCTCACCTCGGCGCTCCACCGTGAGAGTGCGCACGAATTCTACAAGGCGCGGGACTACGAACATACGGGCGTCCGACTGACCAAGGTTTTTGTCAATCGCTCTGGCGCTGCTCCGCGAGGCGGGGGTCGTTCATCCAGAAAGGGCGGCGCGAAGGGCGCGCGAAACCGGTCGCGAGGCTGACCCGTGCCTGCGACGCCACGCTCCAGGGAATTCCACGTGATGGAGTTCGAACACCACGACGAAGCGGCGGCATTTGTCGCGGCGCTGTCCCGTTTTCTGGATTCGCCCAAGGGCGGCGGCTCCGGAGCGCGGAAGCCGCCCCTCGAGGTGTGGGCGCGCTCTCCCGTAGCCAGTGAGGGAGTGTTGCTCTTTCTGAACGGCACCGCGCTCGTGGCGGCGAAAAAAGCGTTCTCGCCCGTGCCGATCGCGCGCACCATTAAGAGCGGATCATTGCCGGACGAGTGCTTTCTCATCATCGAAGGCGGAGTCACCCCGGCGTGGGGAGCGGCCGAAGCCTCGGCGAGACTTTCCCAACAATAAATCCATGCGCCTGGCGACCAGCATCTTTACAGATCCATGCGTCTGACGACCAACCATCATCTTTACGGAGAGATAATGCCGCGCATCTGGCCGATACTCTGTGGTTCCGCTGCGCTCGCCGCCGTGACGGTGAACGCCCAGACGCCCCGCGAATCGCGCCTCACATCGGCGCGCGCTTCGCAAGTCGCCGACTCGATTCTGCGGCTGATGACGCTCGAGGAAAAGATCGGTCAGCTGAATCAGCTGCCGGGCGTGGGACCCCAGACCGGCCCGCGCGTTCCCCAGGGCGGAGAAGCGCTCGTCCGCTCCGGCGGCGTTGGATCGTTCCTCGGCATCTACGGCGCGGAGTATACGCGTGAGCTCCAGCGGATCGCGACCCACGAGTCGAGGCTCAAGATCCCACTCCTCTTCGCCAACGACATCATTCACGGATTCCGCACTATTTATCCCGTGCCGATCGGGGAAGCAGCGAGCTTCGACTCGGCGCGCGTCGAAGCGTCCGCTCGACAGTCCGCAGTCGAGGCGACGGCCCACGGGCTTCATTGGACCTTCGCGCCGATGGTGGACATCGCGCGCGACCCGCGGTGGGGGCGGATAGTCGAGGGCGCCGGCGAAGATCCATGGCTCGGAAGCGTCATGGCGGCGGCGCGTGTCCGTGGATTCCAGGGCGGTGATCGTGGGGGGAACCTTGGCGCGCCCGATGCGATGCTCGCCACCGTGAAGCATTTCGCCGCGTACGGCGGCGCCGAGGGCGGCAGAGACTACAATTCGGTGGAGCTCACCGAGCGGACACTGTGGGAAACGTACCTGCCTCCTTATGAAGCGGCGGTGAAGGCTGGCGCGGCGACGGTGATGCCTTCGTTCAACGACATCGGCGGAACGCCGGCTCATTCGAGTGACTGGCTTCTTGGTGACGTGCTGCGCGGTCGGTGGGGATTCAAGGGCCTCGTGGTTAGTGACTGGGGCGGCATCGGCGAACTGATCAACCACCGAGTGGCGGCCAACAGAGGCGAGGCCAGTGTTCTCGGACTTCGCGCCGGCGTCGACATCGACATGTCCGACGCCGTCTACGCTGACAGCATGGCGGCCGCCGTTCGGACGGGACGGATTCCGATTGCGCTTGTCGACTCCTCCGTGCGCAGGGTACTCCGCCTCAAGTACGCACTGGGACTGTTCGATGATCCATATCGCTTCAGCGATGTCGCCCGCGAGCGGCGCTACACTCTCGCGCCGGAGCATCTCGCCGCGGCACGCATCGCGGCGCGCGAAGGAATCGTACTACTCAAGAACGCCAACAAGACGCTTCCCCTCCGCAAAAACCTTCGTACCATCGCCGTGATCGGCCCGCTGGCTGATGACGCCCGCTCGGCGCTCGGTGGCTGGGCAGCCGACGGGAGGCCCGAAGAAGCAGTCAGCGCACTGGCGGGAATTCTCGTCGCGCTTGGCCCTTCGACGCACATCATCCAGGTCCGCGGCGCACCGGTCGACACGGCGGATAGCAGCGGTTTCGCCGCCGCGCGAAGTGCTGCGTCCGAAGCGGAGGCCGTGGTACTCGTACTCGGCGAGCGCGAGGACATGAGCGGCGAGGGATGGAATCGCTCTTCGGTCGAGCTCCCTGGGTCACAACGGGATCTCGCTCTCGCCGTCATCCGCGCCGCGCGGCAATCGCCCGGCGGAGAGAAGAAGCCAGTGATTGCCGTCCTGATGAACGGGCGCCCACTCGCGGTTCCCGAGCTTGCACGCGAGGTACCGGCGCTGGTCGAAAGCTGGTTCCTCGGCACCCAGCACGGCACCGCACTCGCGGACGTGCTGTTTGGAGACTACAACCCTGGTGGCAAGCTGCCTGTCACGTTCCCGCGTGCAACAGGACAGATCCCGACTTACTACAACCACCGGAGCACTGGGCGCCCGGCTGACTCAGCGAACCACTACACGTCGAAGTATCTCGACATTCCGTGGACGCCGTTGTTCCCGTTCGGCTATGGACTGAGCTACACGACCTTCGCGTACACGAATCTCCGGGCGTCGGCGGCTAAAATCCGCGCTGGCGATCCACTGGTCGTGTCTGTCGACGTGAGGAACAGCGGCGACCGCGCCGGCGACGAGGTCGTCCAACTCTACATCCGCGACGACGTTGCAAGCGTTGCCGAGCCGGTGAAGTCGCTCAAGGGGTTTCGGCGAATAACCCTGCAGCCCGGTGAAACGCGCACTGTCACGTTCAGGATCGGTCCCGATGCTCTCGCGCTTTACGACCGTCGAATGCGACGTGTCGTCGAGCCCGGAAGCTTTACGCTATTCGCCGGCACGAACTCGGATGACGTCCTCACAGCCCGCCTCGAGGTAACTGGAGACACCCTCGTGCTTGCTCCCGCGACGCCGCGGTTTCGCTAGGTAATCGTTGCGGTGAAGGTCAGCGTCCCTACGCCGTCGACGGTGGCGCTGATCGTCGCGCTCCCCGCCGTTGGACCGGCGGTGTAGCTCACCTGCGCGACTCCGTTCAAATCCGACGGGGTCGCTGCCGCGCTCAGAGTTCCGCCACCGGACACAACTGCCCACCTGACCGTGACGTTCGAAAGAGCGCTGCCGTATTGATCGATGACGATCACGGTCAGCGGGTCTGCCAGCCCGGTCCCCGCTGTGGTGGTCTGGAGATCCCCGCTGATGTAGGCGAGTGTGTGCGGCCTCGGCGCATCAGTAGTCAGCGAACACCCGGCCAGTGCCAGGATGCTGATGCCGACCGCTGCGCTTCTCCGCCATCCAGCTACCGCTCGATCCCGAATCATCGTGCGCCGTACCCCCTTCTCGTCGTGGTGAGATCGCCGTTGAACGGAATTAACGATGAGCCGCGTCCAAGGGCAACAACCAGCCGTGCCGGTTCCCATCCGGCCCGGGTTAAGGCAATCTTTTCCTGGGCCTCACCGATGCTCGAAGATTGCTCGCGGAGTCGCGAGTGCAAAAACAACTCGCCACCCAAAAACAACTCACCACCCAAGAGTGCAACAACAACTCACCACGATAGTCGAATCGTTCGAATCTGCCCAGGCGCGATTGCGCGCGCTCGCTGACAAGTTCTCGGACAAAGACTGGAGCAGGCGGCCGGGGCCCGATCGCTGGTCGGCGGCGGGTTGTGTCGAGCACCTGAACCTCACATCTCGCGCATATCTTCCCCTGCTTCGGGATGCGACTGCTCACGCCCGGGAGATCGGCGGTGCGCCGCGAAAACACTACAGTCGCGACGCACTGGGGTGGTTCATGTCGATGATGATCGGCCCAATGCGTCACGTGGGCAGGCTCAAGCTGATTCGCGTCAAGACAACCCCGCCGTTCGTCCCCAAGAGCAGCCAGCCACGCAATCAGATCCTGTCCGAGTTCGTGCGCATGCAGGCCGACCTCGTCACGCTGATACGATCCGCTGACGGCCTCCCGCTCGACGCCGTGAAGATCGTCTCTCCATTCGGCGGGCGAATGAAATACAGTGCCTATTCGGCGTTGGTGATCGTGGCCCGGCACCAGCACCGCCACATCGATCAGGCAGAACAAGCCGCGAGCGAATGAATGCCGCGCAATCCCCTGCCCCGCGTCCGAAAGCTGGCCCTTTCCCTCCCCGAATCCCACGAGGTGGAGGCGTGGGGCGAGCCGACCTTTCGCGTGAAAAACAAAGTCTTCGCGATGTATGCACACGCCAACAATCATCACGGCGGCGGACGGAATGCCGTCTGGTGCAAGGCGAAGCCGGTGAACCAGAGTTTGATGATCAGCGCGTCCCCCGATCGTTTTTTTTCACCCCCGTACGTCGGGCCGAGCGGGTGGATCGGGGTCTGGCTCGACGGAGAGGTCGACTGGGACGAGCTGCTCGAGCTGCTTCGTGATGGTTACCGGATGACCGCTCCGAAGAGAGTTCTGGCGCTGCTTCGGGATTCCTGATTGCGCCAACTGCAACTTATGACGACCGGCCTGGGGCGGTGGGCGAGCCGGGGGCTACGGGCTGGACAACAAAGAACTTTGTTGCGCCCCCATGTCCGGCCCCCATTATATAGAGGCAGCTACCCCAGCCCTCCTCCATGCCGACCCTAACCGAAACGCCCGTGCGGCTCCGCTCCAACCGCGAGATCGCGATCCATGTGCGCGATCTCGCGCAGGCGGAAGCGTTTTATGGAAAGCTGCTCGGATTCAGGCTGGTGAGACGCACGCTGGACCAGCTCGAGTTCGACACGGGGGAGCTCAGGCTCTACGTCAATCGCGATGAGTCCAGCCTCATTTCGTACATCCCCTCGTTCGACGTCGACGACTACAGCGAGGCGCGCCGTTTTCTCGAGGCGGCGGGCTGCACATTGAGGTTCGCGGGCGAGCAGCCGGTTCCGTACTTCCAGGATCCGTTCGGGTTCGTGTTCGACATCGTCGAGCGGCCCGCGAAGATCATCGCCTGACTAGGTCAGCTGCTCCACCCCGCGCACGGTGACGCGGTGCGACACGAGCGGCAGCGGCGGATCCGCTGAATCACCGATCACGATCGCGCCCTCGAGGATCCTCCTTCCCACTGCCAGGTCCTCCTCGCTGCGCGCGTGGATCGTCGCCAGCGACTGACCTTTGGTGACACGGTTTCCGGGCTTCGCCGTGATCACGAATCCGACTGAGGGATCGACTCGGTCCTCCATGTTCCGGCGCCCACCACCAAGCGCGATGACTCCGTAGCCGATCGCGCGAGGATCCACTGCCTGCACGACCCCATCTCTCTTTGAGACAAAAGTCTCATCGTGCCGCGCGTAGGGCAGACGCGTCAGGTCGCGCACCACCCCCGTGTCGCCACCCTGCGCCGCCACGATTTCCTCGAACTTGAGCAGCGCCGTCCCGGAATTGATCGCGTCGCGCATCAACGTCTGCGCTGCCTCCAACGTGCTGGCGACCGTGGCGAGGACAAGCATCGCGCTCCCCAGGGCCATCGTTACCTCGATCAGGTCGGAGGGTCCGCCGCCCTTCAGTACCTCTATCGCCTCCGCCACCTCGAGCGAGTTGCCGCACGCGTGGCCGAGCGGACGATCCATCGCCGTGAGGATCGCGACCACGGGACATCCGTGCGCGGATCCAAGATCGATCATTGCCTTGGCAAGCTCCAGCCCGTCCTCGAGCTTCGGGAGAAACGATCCGGAGCCGCGCTTGATGTCGAGCACGAGCCCCGTCAGGTCCTCTGCGATTTTCTTACTCATGATGCTGGCCGCGATGAGCGGAATCACCTCCACCGTCGCCGTCGCGTCGCGCAGCGCGTACAGCTTCCGGTCCGCGGGGACGATTTCCTCCGTCTGGCTCAGCATCGCGCAGCCGATTCTCGCGATCTGCTTCTCCGCTTCGGCCAGCGTCAGCGCCGTCCTGAATCCTGGAATCGACTCCAGCTTGTCGAGCGTGCCTCCGGTGTGCCCGAGCCCGCGTCCCGACATCATCGGCACCGCGACACCGAGCGACGCGATGAGTGGCGCGAGGATGAGTGAAGTCTTGTCTCCGACGCCGCCCGTCGAGTGCTTGTCGATACGCGCCATGGCCAGGCGTGAGAGGTCAAGCCTTTTTCCGCTCTCGAGCATCGCCTCCATCATCGCGTTCATCTCACCCGGGTCGAGCCCGCGGAAGTACATCGCCATCAGCAACGCGGCCATTTGATAGTCGGGTACTCTCCCCTCGGCGTAGGCGAGCACGATTTCCCGGACCTCCTGTGGCTCCAGCCGCCCGCCGTCCCGTTTGCGTTCGATCAGACGTGGTACGATCATTTAGGCTCAGCCGGGGTACTTGTTACCGTCAACATCACCTCGCAATCGGAGTTCACATGCGCGCCCTTCAGTACCTGTCTGCAGGAATGCTGCTCGCCGCTTCAATGGCGGGCGCCCAGACGGCTGCCGAGCACATTGCTCTTGGCGACAAAGAATACGTCGCCATGAACGCTCCTGCTGCTCTACAGCACTACGAGGAAGCAATCAAGCTGGATCCCAAGAACTACGCGGCCAACTGGAAGGCATCGAGATCTGCGGTCGACCTTGGATCGTACGAGCGTGACGACGAAAAGCGCGGGCTCGATTTCAGTCATGCCGAGCTTTACGCGCGGCGCGCGGTCGAAGCCAACCCGGGTGACGCCGAGGGGCATTTCAATCTTGCCCGCTCGCTGGGGAAAAACGCTCTGACCCAGGGACCGAAAGCGCGGATCAAGTACGCCAAGGACGTGCGCAACCAGGCACTGGAGTGCCTCAAGATCGATCCGAAGCACCCCGGCTGCCTTCACGTGATGGGAATGTGGAACGCCGAGGTGATGCGGCTGAGCGGCTTCACGCGCATGATGGCGAAGACCTTCCTCGGCGGGCAAGTGTTCGAATCGGCCAGCTGGCCGGAAGCGAAGCGGTACATGGAAGCATCGGTCGCCAATGAGCCGGATCGGATCATTCACCATCTCGATCTCGCCGGGGTCTACCGCGACACAGGCGACAAGACCAAAGCGCGTGCCGAGTACGAAGCCGTGCTGAAGCTACCCAACCGGGATTACAACGACGGCCACTACAAGGGGGAGGCAGACGCGGCGCTCAGAGCCGGCTAGGTCTTGAGCGCGGCGTTCAGTTCTTCCTCTTCCCCTTCCCCTTCGCTTTCGGTGGCGGCGAGCTCCAGCTCCTCGGCGAGCTCGTCCCACACATCCTCGTCATCGCGTAGTCCTCTCGCCCGGCGCCCTATGCGATGGCGTGTCTCTTCTCCGCTCGCGGGCGCCCATAGGAGCGCGATCGTCGCTCCCAGGATTGCTCCGAGAGCGATCCCGGCCGTGAAAAGCCCGATGTTGTTCCAGTCGGGAACAGTCTCGTGGGGACGACTATCCAGCTTGGGCTGAGGAATCGATCCGGGAGGCGGCGCCTTGGGGCTGGCCGAAGCCGGTCTGGGCGGGCTGGGAGAATTGAACATGGGAGCCTAGCTCAGGGGATGGTAAGAAATTTGCCCTGAACATCCGTCTAGCAATAGCCGTGCGAGGATGCTGAATGAGCAGTTCAGGTAAAATGGTGTTATTGGTGGAGGATAACGAGGATAATCGCATCGTTTATTCCACCATCCTGAAGCACTTCGGTTACGAGGTAACCGAGGCATTGAATGGCGAGGAAGGCATAGCCAAGGCCCGGTCAGAAAAGCCTGACCTGATCCTGATGGACATCTCCATTCCGATCATTGACGGCTGGGAGGCGACCCAGGTGTTGAAGCACGATCCGTCCACGAAGTCGATCCCCATTATAGCGCTGACCGCGCACGCGCTGGCGTCCGATCGCGAGAAGGCGATGGAGGTAGGCTGCGATGGATACCTCGCCAAGCCCTGTGAGCCGAGAGCCGTAGTGGCTGAGGTGCAGAGATTTCTCGGCAAGAACAATGGAGCCTAAGCAGAAGAAGCGGATTCTCGTCGTAGACGACCACGAGGACAACATCGAGCTGCTCCGGGCTCGCCTGGAGGCGCGCGGCTACGAGGTCTTCGGAGCGAGCGATGGCCAGGCGGCGCTGGATCAGGTGGAGTCCGTCACCCCCGACCTGATTCTGCTCGACGTCATGATGCCCAAGATGGACGGCATGGAGGTCGTCCGCCGGCTGAAGGCCAACAAGAATCTTCCCTTCATTCCGGTGATCATGCAGACGGCTCTCGATTCGACCGAGAACAAGGTCGAGGGGCTGGACGCGGGCGCCGACGACTACATCACCAAGCCGATCAACTTCGCCGAGCTCGAGGCGCGGGTGAACTCGCTTCTCCGCATCAAGAAGCTGCAGTCCGAGCTCGAGACGACCAATGGGCTGCTCGAAGCGGCCAACGCGGAGCTCTCCGCGAAAAAGGAGGAGTTGTCGGAGGCGAACGGCAAGTTGTCGGAGGCGAACGACAAGTTGTGGCGGATTTCCCTAACCGACGGCCTTACCGACATCGACAACAGGCGCTGCCTGGAAGACCGCCTGCACGAAATGTGGCAGCACTCGATGCGGCTCCACGAGCCCATCGCGCTCATCATGTGCGACATCGACAAATTCAAGAGCGTAAACGACAACTTCGGCCACCAGGCCGGGGATTCGGTGCTGAAGGAAGTCGCACAGCTACTGAAGGGCGAGGCCCGGGAGATCGACCGCGTCGGACGCTATGGCGGCGAGGAGTTCCTTCTCATCCTGCCGGGAACAGTCCTCGATGCCGCGGTCACGTTCGCCGAGCGGCTGCGGGAGAAGGTGGATCGCCATACATTCACGTACTCTGGCGGGACACTCACCCGGACGATAAGCTGCGGCGTCGCGGCCGCGCCGCACCCACTTGTGAAAGACCAGGAAGGTCTATTGAGAGCGGCTGACGATGCTCTCTACGTGGCTAAGGAGACCGGGCGGAACCGCGTGGTGCGCTTTGACGGCGCCGATTACAACGCACACACGGAAAGCAAAGGAACCAAGACGTCGGATGGCGAAAAGCCGGTCAAGCAAGCAGGCGGAAGCGGAGGAAGCGGCTCCGCCCTTGGCGCGTCCTCAGGCCCCAGGGATCCGGCAGAAGGCCGACGAGTCCAGGCTTAGACGCGCGGGGGAGCTTCGGGCTCTCCTCACCCGCGCATCCCACGAGTACTACGTTCTCGACCGTCCGACGATGTCGGACGCAGAGTACGACAAGCTCTTTCGAGAGCTGCAGGAGCTGGAAAGGACTTTTCCGGAATTGCTTACTCCGGATTCGCCGACTTTGCGTGTCGGCGCCGAGCCCCAGAGCCAGCTCTCCAAGCACGAGCATCTTCGGCAGATGCTGTCGCTCGACAACGCCTTCGACGACGAGGAGCTGCGCGCCTGGGAAGAGCGACTGGTGCGGATCGCAGGCGACGACGTCGCGAAATCGGGGTACACCGCGGAGCTCAAGATCGATGGGATCGCCGTCGCGCTCACGTTCGAAAACCAGCTTTTCGTCAAGGGCGCGACACGCGGCAATGGCGCCATCGGCGAGGATGTGACGGTGAATCTTAGAACAGTGCGCGACGTTCCACTGCGCCTGCACGAGAGCGCGCCGAAGGGACGCATCGAGATTCGCGGCGAGATCTACTTCCCGTTCGATCGCTTCGAGGAGATGAACGAAGCCCGGGCCCGCGCCGGCGATGCCGTCTTCGCCACTCCACGCAACGCCGCCGCCGGAAGTCTCCGGCAGCTCGACCCCGCGATCACGGCGTCTCGACCGCTCAGATTCTTTGGCTATTCGGTCGCCGCGCCCGACGGCGTAGAGCTGCCATTCGAGACGCAGACGAAGCTGCTCGACGCGCTGGCGGAGTGGGGCGTCCCCGTGGCGCCGCACCGAAAGCGCGCGAAGACACTGGCCGAAGTCGAGAAGTGGGCGTACGAGCTGGAGCACAAAATCCGGAGCGAGCTGAACTTCGGTATCGATGGCGGCGTCGTCAAAGTCGATTCTTTGCGTCTTCAGGACGAGTTGGGCGTCGTCGGCGGGCGCGAGCCGCGCTGGGCGATCGCGCGCAAGTTCGCGCCCGACATCGCGGAGACCAGGTTGCTTAAGATCAGGGTCAATGTCGGGCGAACGGGCGCGCTGAATCCGTATGCTGAGCTCGAGCCGGTGGAGATCGGCGGCGTGATAGTGAAACTGGCGACGCTCCACAACGAAGATCTCGTCATCTCCAAGGATCTTCGTGAGGGCGATTGGGTGCAGGTGAAGAGAGCCGGCGATGTGATTCCGCAGATCATCGGGCCGATTCCCGAACGGCGCACCGGCAGCGAGAAGCCGTGGAGCATGCCGAAAAACTGCCCCGTGTGTGGAACGCCAGTGACCCGCGAAGAGGATGAAGCCGCGATCTACTGCCCGAACATCGCATGTCCCGGGCGTCAGCTCGAAGGCCTGGTGCATTTCACGTCGCGGGGCGCGATGGACATCCGCGGACTTTCGTACGCTCGCATTCAGCAGCTGGTGGAGGCCGGGCTGGTTCGCGATCCGGGAGATCTTTTCGCGCTCACGCGCGACCAGCTCCTCGAGCTCGAGGGCTACGCCGACAAGGGCGCCAGCTCGCTGATCGCCGCGATCGCGGCATCGAAGTCACAGCCGCTTCAGCGATTGCTGCACGCCCTTGGAATCCGGCACGTGGGATCGATCGCGGCGCAGCTCCTCGCCCAGCACTTTGGAACGCTGGACGCGATCATGTCGGCGTCGGCGGATGACATTCTCAACGTGCGCGGCATTGGGGCGACGATAGCCGACGGCGTGGTTGCGTACTTCTCCGATCCCGCGGGCCACGCGCTCGTCGAAAAGCTGAGATCGCACGGCGTCAATTTCACTGAGCCGCGCGCAGTGGTGTCGGGAGGACCGCTCGCCGGAATGACACTCGTCATCACCGGGACTCTGCCGACCCTGAGCAGAGCGAAGGCGACCGCGACGATCGAAGCCGCCGGCGGGCGGGTCACCGGATCTGTCTCCAAGTCGACAGATTTCCTCGTCGCCGGCGAAGACGCCGGGAGCAAACTCGACAAGGCGAAGACGCTGGGCGTCACGGTAATAGACGAGGCCGACCTCTTGCGTCGAGTTGGTTCTACAGCAACATCTTCCGCGTGAGATCGTCCTAACTTCGCATGCCCACTACAGAAGCCCCCGAATTGATCGGTCTGGCGCAGCGCACGCTGCGCGATCTTCGCCTGCGCGTCGCAGGCGCCAGCGGTGGCGGACCCGATGCGCTACGTGAGGCAGGGTACGCTGGCGCGGGCTCTCTATTCGACGCGTTCGAGACCTGGCTCAGCGAAAGCGGCTCGAGGAAGGCGGAAGATCTTCCGGTCGATGAGTTCTCTGCGCAAGCCGCGGAGTTTTTTCAAGCAGCCGGATGGGGACGCGTGACATTCCGCTCGCTGCACGACGCGCTCGCCGTGATCGACATCGAGGGATGCTGGGAAGCACAGCTCCACGGTGAAGGCGAGAGCGGCTGCCATCTCACCATTGGGACACTCGCCGGATTCCTCGGCTGTCTTGCCGACTATCCGGTCGCCGTGATGGAGATCGAGTGCACAGTCGGCGGAAGGGCGCGCTGCCGATTCCTGGCTGGCAACGCCGACATGCTCGAGCACGCGTACGAGCGCATCTCGCGGGGAGAGGAGTGGGAGACGATCGGGGCGGGAGAGTTCTAATCGACTGCGAACTGCGGACTAACCGCTGAGGACTGCGGGCCAACTGCAATTACGGATGGGAGACTAACTTCGGAATGAGGACATATTACGGAGTGCGGACTCGCCGCGATCTATGAGTCCGCAGTTCGCAGTTAGTCCCCCAATCCGCAGTCAGTCAGCAATCCGAAATAGCGGTAGGCCCGCAGTCCTCAGAGCTTAGTCCGCAGTTAGTTGCCGTTAGTCACCAGTTCGCAGCTACTTGGTGCTGAGCGCGTCGGCGTAAATGGGATTCGGCTTGAGCTCTCCCTCAACCAGAATCTCCCGATCCCACGGCAGGACGATCGTGCTCTCGGTCGCGATCGCGTGAAAATCGGGAGAGTAGCCGCCCGTGCGAATCGAGACCGCGGTCCGCACTTCCGCCGCGCCACCCTCCTGAATCGCGGACACCGCCAAACGCATCGTATCTCCCGAGTCGCACGTCTCGTCCACGATCAGCACTCGCTTTCCCCGCACTTCCTTCGGCGCGCTGCCGAACACCTCGGGCGCTTCGCGCGCTCGCGATGCCCTGTACTTCCGGCTCACTACCAGTGAATGGAACTCGCGTCCAAGGATTGCCGCGATCACAGCGCCCGGGATTACCCCAGCCGTGGCGATCCCGATGACGATCTCGGGGTCGTAGGCGCGCGCCACCTTGAGCGCCAGTCCGCGCGAAAGTTCGCCGAAGAACGGCCATTCGATTTCGAGGACGCCTTTGGCGGCGTCGACCGTGTGTTTCCGCGGTGACATTTTGCTCTCAAGCTGTTCGGGGAAAAGCAGTTAGGTTAAGCTAGCCCTCTCACATCATAGTCGGTAGATTCGACCAAATGTCATTCTGGGACCGCCTTACTGGCGGAAGTAAGCCGAAGCCGGCGACAGAAAACCTCGACTACCTCAACGAGGCGCTCGCGCTGGAACGTCAGGGCGATTATGATGCCGCGCTGACGTCCTATCGGCTCGCCCTCCGACAGAGGCCGAACAACCACAAGGTCCTCCAGAACATGGCAATCGCCTACTCGAAGCTTGGCCAGCTCGACGAGGCGATTCGCTGCTACCGTCGCGCTCTCGCGGTCGAGCCCAAGCTCTCGGGGGCACACTACGGTCTGGCATTTCTTCTTCTCAGGCGCGGTGAATTGAGCGACGCGGCGTTTCATCTCGAGGCGTTTCTGATGGATCCGCCGAAAAGCGCGGAAGCCGAACGCTGGGTCAAGCACGCGCAGAAGACTCTCGACGAGATGAAGAGCGCCGAACCTCCTCCTTCCTCCAACCCTCAACTGAAGGCGAGCGAATACCCGGGGATTTCGGAATAGATGGGAGCGGTACTCGCTGTCGTAAGCCAGAAGGGGGGAGTCGGCAAAACCACTACCGCTGTAAATCTCTCCGCCGCGTTCGCGCGCCGGGGAATGAAGACGTTGCTCATCGACGTCGATCCGCAGGGTTCAGTGCGCTACGGCTCGGGTCTCGCGCGCGGTCACGAGACGGCGGGATTCGCCGATTACCTGAACGGCGAGCGCAGCCTCCGCGAGATCATTCTGCCGACGGCTCTTCCGTGGCTGCGCGTCATTCTTGCCGGCTCGGTTGCCGATGAGTCGGACCACGCCGTCTACTCGCAGCTGGTGCGTGAGACGAACGTCCTCCAGGACCTGCTCCAGATGGCCGAGCAGCGGTGCCAAGTCGTTGTGGTCGACACCCCGCCCGGGCTGGGATCGATCACTCGCAAGGTCCTGGGCGCCGCTGAGCACGTCATCGTCCCGCTCCAATGCGAGCCGCTGGCTCTCCAGACGACGCCGCAGATTCTGCGCGCGATTCAGGATATCGTCGCCGTCAACGAGCGTCTCACGCTCGACGGAATTCTTCTCACCATGTACGAGGCGAACAATCCGGCCAGTGACCGGGTAGTGGACTATGTGAGAAGGCATCTCCCAGCCAACATCGTCTTTGACGTCGTGATTCCCCGCACCTCGGCTACGGCCGACGCGTTTGCCGCGGGCCAGCCGGTGGTCGTGCGGAGTCCCGCCGACGCGGCGTCGCAAGCGTACGTAAACCTCGCGACCCTGCTCGCCGACCGGTTGGTATGACGCGTTCGCAGGCACGCGCAGTGTTCTTCACCCTTCTTGGGATAGTCGGGCTCACACCCGCCGCCTGCACCGACGTAAGCGGCAGCTCGACGTCCGTTCTCTCCATAGTGTTCGATTCTCTGTCGGCGCCATCGGTTGTCGTCGGCGACACGCTGCGCGACACGACGGGCGCGGTGGTCCTGCCAGTTGTCCACGCCTTCAACTTCAAGGGCGGAGAGATCATTCCCGCCCCGGTTTTCTTTTTGTCGCCCGACTCAGGCGTCACCGTGGACAGCGCGACCGGGATCATCGTCGGAGACAGCCTGCGCTCGACGCCGGCGCGGATCGTGGCAACCGTCGGGACGCTTCAGGCAGTTCAGAACGTGGACGTTACGCTGCGGCCTGACCTCGTGCAGGCGGTGAACGCCCTCGACAGCTTGCAGTATTCGCCGATCGACACCACTCTCAACGTGTCGCCCGCGCTGCAAGTGAAGCTCACGCATGGCGTCGCTCCGAACGACAGCGTCGTGAAATCCTATATCGTGAGCTTCACCATCGTCGCGCAAAGCGATCCGCAGCTGGGCGTGCTGGTGAACGAAGGTGGAAAGGCGTCCGTCGTGGATACTACCGACGCGAGCGGCATAGCGGGGAGAATGATTCGTGTGCATCCTCTCCTCCTCACCTCGCCGGTCGATTCGATAGTGGTGAACGCCACGGCGAAGTATCGTGGAGTGCAGGTGAATGGCAGTCCGGTTCGGCTCGTGCTCCTGCTGAAGCCCCCCGCCCCGGCCAACCCGTGAAACCGTACCCGCTTTCGGGAGAGAGAAAATGGCGCTGATGGAAGCCAAAGGTGGACCGCGACCCGCTCCGGGGACGCTGAATCAGCTCTTTTTCGAGGCGGTCTCGAAGTACAACCGCCCTGACGCCCTACAGGTCAAGATCGGCGGAACTTACCGGCCGATCTCGCACACCGAGGTCGCCGATCGCGTGCGCCACGCAGCGCGCGGGCTGTCGTCGCTCGGCGTCAGGCGTGGGGATCGCGTCGCGATACTTTCCGAAAATCGGCCTGAGTGGGCAATCGCTGACTACGCGTGCCTCACTGTGTGCCTCACCGATGTCCCGATCTATCCGACTCTGCCGGCCGATCAGATCGCTTACATGGTCAGGGATTCGGGCGCGGTCGCGATCTTCGTCTCGAACAAGGCGCAGGCGGAGAAAATCAGAGAGATCCGCTCGCAGCTCCCCGCGCTCAAGACCGTGATCGGCTTCGACGAAATCCCGGGACTCACCAACATGTCGCTTACCGAGCTCGAGAAGCGCGGCGCGCAGGGAGAGACCCGCGAATCGATCGCCACCTACCGCGAAGATGCTCTGACAGTCAAGCCGGATGATCTGGCGACGATCATCTACACTTCCGGCACGACGGGGGAGCCGAAGGGCGTGATGCTGTCGCACGACAACATCTTCTCGAACGTCGAGGCCTCGCGAAAAGCGATTCCGTTCGAGGGTCGTGATACAGGGCTGAGCTTCCTCCCACTCTCGCACATCTTTGAGCGGATGGCCGGGCACTATCTGATGTTTGCCACCGGCACATCGATCGCCTACGCCGAATCGATCGACACAGTTGCAGCCAACATGCAAGAGGTCCGACCGACGCTCGTTCTCTCGGTGCCTCGACTCTACGAGAAGATGTACGCGCGCATTCTGGAGACGGCGCTCACCGGCGGATTCCTCAAGAAAAAGATCTTCTTCTGGGCGCGCGACGTCGCCGAGCGCTGGGCCAATGAGAAGCTGGCCGGAAAGGAGCCGGGCGGGCTGTTGGCGCTGCAGTACACGATCGCGCAGAAGCTCGTCTTCTCCAAGCTCAAGACCCGAACAGGTGGACGCCTTCGTTATTTCGTCTCCGGAGGCGCGCCACTCTCGCCGGACATTAACAAGTTCTTCTATGCCGCTGGGCTCGAAATCCTGGAAGGATACGGGCTGACGGAGACATCACCCGTGATTGCAGTCAACACGCCCGACAATTTCCGCATCGGCACCGTGGGGAAGCTGGTCGACGGCGCCGAGGTGAAAATTGCGGACGACGGCGAGATCCTCACCCGCGGGCCGAACGTCATGAAGGGCTACTACAACAAGCCAGACGCGACTCGCGAAGCAATCGAGCCTGATGGCTGGTTCCACACCGGCGACATTGGTGAGCTGAACGACGGATTCCTTGCCATCACCGATCGCAAGAAGGATCTCATCGTCACAGCGGGGGGCAAGAAGGTCGCGCCCCAGCCGCTCGAGAACAAAGTCAAAACCAACAAGTACGTCGCCCAGGCCGTGATGATCGGCGACAAGCGCAAATTCCCGTCGATGCTGATCGTGCCGAACTTCGATCAGCTCGAGAGGTGGGCGACGAAGAACAACATCATCTGGACGGATCGCGCGCAGCTGCTACGCATGCCTACCATCCAGGCGAAAATCGAAAAAGAGGTGAACAAGGAGCTTGAAGGCGCAGCCCACTTTGAGCTGCCCAAGAAGATCGGTTTGCTTGAGCACGATTTCTCGATCGAGGCTGGCGAGCTGACACCGACCCAGAAAGTGAAGCGCCGCGCGATCGACAAGCACTACAAGGCGCTCATCGACTCCCTTTACGAAGAGGCCGAGCGAAGCGGATTCACCGACCAGCACGCGATAGCTTGACCACTTCCGGCGCCTTCCGCGCCACCCAGTAGTCTTCATCATGGGCGAGCACCGTGAGCTCGCTCGGCGGCGGAATCGCTGCGGGCCCGACGATCCTCCCCCCCGGCCGAACCGCCTTCACCGCCGACGCGACCATTCCCGCCGGGAACGAAGCGTCGAGCGCGACTCCGAGCACCGAGCCGGGCGCGACAGGAATTTCTGATCCGACCAGCAGTAGCCCAACGGTCTCGGATTCCTCGACACCACTTTCCGGATTGAGCGAGAGGACGCGCGCTCCCGTCATGAGGCTCAGCTCCTGCGCAGCGCTCGCCCAGCTCCCGCCAAGTACCACCGTCGCTCCGGGTTCCGTGACGTCGAGAAATGCGCCGGCCCGCGTGGCGATCTCTTCCCGCTCCAGGGTCGCTGCCCATTGCCCGGTTTTGCGCCGCGGCAAGTCCGCGCCCGCTGTGAAATCCGCTACGCCCGTCGTGATCTGATACTTCGCGGAGCAGGTCGGGCAGCCGAGCGTGCCGTCGAGCACGAAACGATTGGAGACTGTTTTGAACGACGCAACGAGCCAGGTATCCTCGTGCGCGTTGACGCAGCGCAGCAGATCGATCAGCTCGATGAACACGTTGAGTGTCAGCCGCCGATGTTCATGAGCGCGCCCCGCCGCTAACTATGCGACAGCCGCAGCTCGTCGACATTTACCCGATCAGGCTGAGTGAGCGCGAATATCACGGCGCCCACGACATCGTTTGGATCGAGCATGGGCCGCTTGGAATGCGGCTTCGCAACAGGATCGGTGACCGTGACCGAATTCCAGATCTCGGTGTCCGTTGCCGCGGGAGAGATCAACGTCGTGCGGACGCCCGTCCCGCGCAGCTCGGCCCGCATGACTTCGTGAAGCGCGCGAAGACCGAACTTGGCGGCGGAGTACGCGGCGTTGCCGGTAAAAATGGTTCGATCGGCGATCGATCCGATTGTTACAATGTGCCCCCGGTTCCTGACTTTCATTTCGCCCAGAAAAGCGCGTACGAAGAGAAATGGGCCGACGAGATTGGTGTTGATCGTCTCGATGAAGGTCTCGGCCGTCGTCTCGTTGGCGACCGCGACGCTGAATATCCCGGCGTTGTTCACGAGAATGTCGGGAGCGCCTTTCAGCTCCGTGACAATGCGCTTCGCCGCCTGCTCGACGCTTTTAGGGTCTGTGATGTCGCAGGTGACGGGGATTGAGCCTTTGATGCGCGCCGCTCGCTCCTTGAGCTTCGCTTCAGTTCTTGCCACGAGAACCACCCGCGCGCCCTGGCCGCCAAGCGCCTCGGCGATTCCAGCGCCGATTCCTCTGGAGGCTCCGGTGACGACAGCTGTCCGCCCGCCAAGCGAGGCCACTATTTAGTCGCGGCCGTTGTGGGCGAGACGCAGGAACTCGTCCCGGGTCTTGGGATCTTCGCGAAACGCGCCTCGCAAAGCCGAAGTGATCGTCTTCGAGTTCTGCTTCTGCACTCCACGCATCATCATGCATAGGTGATAAGCCTCGATCACCACGCCCACTCCGCTTGGCTGCAAAACGCTGCAGAGTCCCTCGGCGATTTCCTCCGTCAGCCGCTCCTGCACTTGTAGCCGTCTCGCGTAGACGTCCACGATGCGCGGGATCTTGGAGAGCCCGACGATCTTCCCGTTCGGAATGTAGGCCACGTGAGCCTTGCCGAAGAACGGCAGCATGTGGTGCTCGCACAAGGAGTAGAGCTCGATATCGCGCACCATGATCATGTTGTCGTGCTCTTCCTTGAATATTCCCTTGCCGACCACTTCCTCGGCGCTCGAGTTGTAGCCTTGGGTCAGAAATTTCATCGAGGCGGCGACGCGGTGCGGGGTCTTGAGGAGACCCTCGCGAGTCGGATCCTCGCCGATCAGCTCCAGCTCGCGCTGAATGAGATCCTCGAACTCCTTATCTGCCGGTGTATTCGACATAGTTGTTTTCGGTCTCCCAAAGCACGAGCCGCGCGAGCTTCCCTGGCTTGACCTTCGTGGCCAGTATTTTCCAGAATGCGATGATGATGTTCTCCGAAGTCGGAATGACGCCCTTCATGAACGGCACGTCGAGGTTGAAGTTCTTGTGATCCACGATGTCGACGATCTCGCGCTCGACGATCTTCTTGAGCTGCGAGAGATCGCACACGTACCCCGTCTTTTCGTCGATCTCGCCTTCGACCGATACATCGAGGGTATAATTGTGGCCGTGCCAGTTCGGGTTATTGCACTTCCCGAACAGCTTCGAGTTCTCCGCGTCGGAGAGCTTCGGATTGTGCACGCGGTGGGCGGCGTTGAACCGCATCCGGCGGGTGACTGTTACGTGCGGCATGTTTAGGGTAAGATATCGAATCGACGTTCAGAGTGCTCTTTTGATCAAAAGAGCTCCCTCGGCGTCTAGTTCTCCTAAAAAACAAAAGCCCCGCCGGTTGAACGGCGGAGCTCAGGAAAAATGGGACGGAGAGGTTTTTTGAAGCCCGGTCGAATTTTTGAGGCCCTCACCCCGCCTACCGTCTTCCCCGCACTGGGGCATGACGTCAGCAAAGTTTATTGGACCCACTCTAAGGACTTGTTGGCTCAAAAAGTGAGTTCTCCGCCCCAACGATTGTGCCGTGTTTTTGTTCCGTAACGGCTGCACTAATGACTCCCTGAAGTTACCGGTCGTCACATTCAAGGTCAACGAATTCCAGCCATGGACATAGGAATAATCGCAGCCATCGTAATGCTTGCAATCTGGGCGTTCGTCACATTCACAACGACCGCGCCAGGCTGGATCCACATCCTCCTCACGATGGGGATGTTTCTTCTCATCTACCGCATCGTCGTGCGCGGCACGCGCGGCGTGGGCCGCGGCAACAAGAGTTGATGGCACGCGGCGGGTCTTACTCCTACGGGAGCGAAGGACCCGCGACCGCCGTCGCCGAGCAACCACAGCCGTTGTCGGCTGACAAGAAAAAACCGGTCCTCGTCACGGGGGCTTCCGGAATGGTCGGCATCCACACGTGCCGGGAGTTGTCGAGAAAGGGCTGGCAGGTGCGGGCGCTGATCAGGGATCCCGCGAAGGCGGCAATGGCGCTGGGGCAGCTGCCTGTGGAGTTCCGCGTCGGCGACGTCCGGGACGCGTCGACCTTGCGTAGCTCGCTCAGCGGGTGCGGGGCGGTGATTCATCTCGCCGCCATCGCAATCGAGAAAAAGGGTGAGAGCTACCGCGAGTCGAACGCCGCCGCGACCGAGAGGCTCATTTCCGCCGCCCGAGCAGAAAACGTCGATCGTGTCATCTTCATGTCGCAGAATGGGGCAGACAGCCGCTCGCCCTATCCATTCCTGCGCAGCAAGGGGGTGGCGCAGGATTCGGTCAAGACCAGCGGACTCAAATGGACGGTTCTGCGACCCTCGGTGATCTTCGGCCCCGAGGATCAATTCGTGAACGTACTTGGGCGACTCATCAAGCTCACGCCGAAGGTCTTTCCCCTTCCCGGCGGCGGCAGCGCGCGCTTTCAACCGATTGCGGCGGACGATGTCGCCAGGGTGGTACGCCTCTCCCTGGAAAACAAAGAGACGATCAATCAATCATATGACCTGGGCGGCGCGGTGCCGCTGACCCTGCGGCAGATGACGGAGCGGATACTCGTCGCCATGGGAACGCAGCGGAAGCTGGTAGCTGTCCCGGTGAAAGCGCTGAGGCCGGTGATAGCGATGGCTCAGCGGCTGCTGCCGAATCCGCCCGTTACACCGAGCCTGCTCGATCTGCTTTCCCTCGACAACACGGTCACGAACAACGCTCTCACGGACTTCTTCAAGATCGTGCCCGTCCCCTTCGCCGCGGACGAGCTGCAGTACCTGAGGCGGATTACGGTGAGGAACGCGCTCAGGTCGTTGTTCGAGGGGCGGTAAGCGCTCCACGAAACCGGATTCTCGCGGCGCTCCACCCCTCTACTACTCGCGCAGCCCTTCTAGCACTCGCGCAGCCCTTCTACACGTATCGCGCGACCGCCATTCCGGACGCGGCAAGGATCCCGCAACCCACCGCCAGCGTCGCCGCGATCGTTCCGCGTCGACGCAGTCGATCGAGCTCCCCTGCCAGTCGCGCCTTCTCGCCTGGATCAGCCGCTGCGGCCAGTAAGGCCCCGACCGCGACGGCCCGCTCCATCGTTGGCCGCGCCACGCCGAAATTGAACACGGCAGCGAGGACCGCCAAGACTCCGGCTATCGCGAAAGTTCTCCCCGTTGCAGTCGCGAAATAGCTCCCGGAAAACCCGGCGGAATCGATCATGAGTAGACGCAGGCCGGACAGTAGTACGAGTCCGGCGGCGATCTGCTGCACAGTAAAGACCCGCCGCCGCTGAAGGCCAGCCATCACCTGGCCCATCACTGCCGGCGTGCTCGCGAGCGCCGGACTGAGGAAAAAGAAAGTGTAGAGGCCGCTGCCGATCCAAAAGATTCCGCTCAGGATATGAACAAGGCGAAGGACTAGAAATTCAGCGTGCATTGGTTCTCCGATCGGTAGGATTGAGTCAACAACCTAAACGGGGTCAGCGGCGGTGACCAATCTCGCGCCTCTGCGATCGCGAATCGCCGCCCCAAAACCCGCCGCGGCGAGCGCCAGGATCGCCGAGCCGAGTACAACTACCCGATACCCGGAAACGAACGCTTCGTCGATTGCCAGCTGGGTGTCTGCCCGTTGCTGGGTATCCAGCGCCACCGCCTTCAGCTCCGCGCCAGCCATTTTCGGCAATTGCTGCTCGATCTGCATTCTTGTCGTAGCTGGGAGCGCCAGATGCTCGAGCCGCGGCCGCACCTGGGCGTTGAATACCCGCGCCAGAACAACTCCAAAGATCGCGATCGTAAGCAGCCCAGCTACGCGTGCGACGGTGTTGTTGATGCCCGACGCGACACCGGAGTGCTCAGTCGCGACAGCGCCCATCACCGCGGTTGTCAGCGGCGCGACGGTGATCGTCATTCCGAATCCGAGGAGGCAGACCGCCGGGAAGATCGTCGTCCAGTAGGAATCAGCCATCCCTGCGCGCGCG